>MTEX01007736.1_pt2 | contig 12023 bp, 8 predicted proteins | sample 1042691 | NCBI WGS metagenome assembly MTEX01 (sample SAMN06185810, study PRJNA358809) | soil metagenome | isolation source: soil biostimulated with molasses as carbon source | place: India | collected 2015-05-23
GCTGGCCGACCTCGACGCCCGTGGCCGCCAACTGGCAGGCATCCTCTGCGAGCCGGTATATGGCAACGCCGGGGGCATTGCGTTGCCGGCCGGCTACCTGCACGAGGCCTATGCCAAAGTCCGCGCCCGTGGCGGGGTATGCATTGCCGACGAAGTGCAGGTCGGTTATGGCCGCCTGGGCGAGTACTTCTGGGGCTTCGAGGAACAGGGCGTGGTGCCCGATATCATCACCATGGCCAAGGGCATGGGCAACGGCCAGCCGCTTGGCGTGGTCATCACCCGCCGCGAAATTGCCGAAGCCCTGGAGACCGAAGGCTACTTCTTCTCCTCGGCCGGCGGCAGCCCGGTCAGCTGCCGGATTGGCATGGCGGTGCTGGACGTGATGCAGGAGGAAGGCCTGTGGGACAACGCCCGCGACACCGGGCGCTACTTCAAGGCACGCCTGCAAGCGTTGGTGGACAAGCACCCGCTGGCTGGCGCGGCGCATGGCTCGGGCTTCTACCTGGGGCTGGAGCTGGTGCGCGACCGCGACACGCTCGAACCGGCCACCGAGGAAACCGCGGCGCTGTGCGACCGCCTGCGTGACCTGGGCATTTTCATGCAGCCGACCGGCGATTACCTGAACATCCTCAAGATCAAGCCACCGATGTGCACTACCCGGGCAAGCGTCGACTACTTTGTCGACAGCATTGACCGGGTGCTGGGCGAAGGCCTGTAGGGGGCTGTCAAGCGGGCCGGCGAAAAGTCATAATTTCCGGCCCGATCATCAGGTTTGCCGCCATGGCCTTCAGCAGTGATTCCCTGGCAATCTTCCTCGCCGTGCTGGAGGCGGGTTCGTTCTCCGCCGCCGCGCGCAAGCTGGGGCGCGTGCCCTCTGCCGTGAGCATGGCGATCGCCCAGCTGGAAGCGGAGCTCGACCTGGTGCTGTTCGACCGGGCCACGCGCAAGGCCTTGCCCACCAGTGCCGCCCTGGCATTGGAGCCCCAGGCCAGGCAGGTGATGTGCCAGCTCAACCTGCTCGACGCGCAGGCCCTGCAACTGCACAAGGGCCTGGAAAAACGCCTGACCATTGCCATGGCGCCCGAGCTGCAGACCGGCCGCTGGAGCCAGCCACTGGAAATCCTTGCCGAGGAATTCCCCAGCCTGGAGATCGAAGTGCGCTCGGCCACCCAGACCGAGGCCATTCGCCTGCTGCATGACGGCAGCGTGCAACTGGCGCTGGTGTTCGAACGCCCCGGTATCGACGAGCGCGAGTCGTTCCTGGAGGCTGGCAGCCAACTGCTGGTGGCAGTCGCTTCACCGCGCCATCCGGCCGGGCAGAACAGCGCCACACCGCTGCCTGAAGAGGTGTTCGCCGAACAACGGCAGATCATCGTGGCCTCGGGCAAGGCTACCGGCTCGGACCCGCGCATGGTGCTGTCGCGGCGCATCTGGCTGACCGACAGCTACCTGGCCACGCTGGACCTGGTGCAATCCGGGCTGGGCTGGGCCTACCTGCCGCAGCCGCTGGTGGAACCGCTGATTGCTTCGGGTGCGTTGGCGGAAGTGCGCTTCGACAACATGGCCAGCCGCTTGCGCCTGTGGGTCGACATCATCTGGGTCAAGCCACGCCCGCTGGGGCTGGGTGCACGGCGCTACCTGGAGGTCATGCGCCAGCTGTTCGAGAAGGAGCCGCCGCGGGCCTGATCATGGCTGGGTCGGCAGCCTCCAAGACCATTGAAAACGTAAGAAGCGAAACTTCCTACAAGCTATTGCGACGTCCAAACCTCCCCTGCGAATTGATTCCTCGCTAGTGTTCCGCCCTCCCGGCGGACGCCATTCAAGCTGCACTAGCCGAAAAGGAATTTCCCATGCAGAGCCAGGCAGAACCGGCCACTCGCTACCCCCAGCGCCTCCATGACTTCGCCACCCGCCAGCGCAACCCAGAAGAAGCCCTCTATCTTCTACTCGACCCGTTTGCCGGGTGTCCGCCCGAGCACCCCTTGAGCGTTCCGGCACTCATCGACGCGCTAGGCAGTGAAGCGGTAACCCGTATCGACTGCTCCGGGCTGGTCCGGGACCGGCAATACTGGCCAGCCCTGGTCCAGCTCGCCACACCTGGCTCAGTGCCGCCAACCCTGGCCGCTGCCAGCGCAGCCTGCGCCGCCCGTGAGGCAACGGCCAGCCGGCACCATGTGTGTGGCTGGCTGCTCAGCGAGCAACCCGCTGCCCTCATCGGCCGGCACATCAGCCAGCAATGCCAGGTGCTGCATCAGCCGCCACCGCATGGCATCACGGCCTGGTTCCAGCCTGTACGCCTGGCCTTGCTGCGCGTGAGCATGAGCAACGCCGGCGAGGTACTCGGGCCCATTCGTAGCTGGTTACACCCGGATGGCCGTGGCAGTTGCGCGGTGTTTGAACGGCAACCATTGGCTGGCGAGTTGGTCGTCCCCGACGCCGTGAGGGCGACGCAGCACGTCGCACCGCAGATCATTCAACTGCTGGTTGCCTGGCGTCGCCTGAATGCCGTGCAGCAAACCTATGCTCCCTGGCACTTCGCAGGCGCAGCGGGTTTGCCGGACCACGCACCCGCCCAGGCCATGAAGCTGATCCTCAAAGCCTTCGAACAGGGCCTGCGCGACCGCGCCGATCTCCAGTGCATGTGCCTGCACATGCTGATGATTCACCCACTGCTCCTGCAGCACCCGACCATCCAGCGCGATGTGGCCCAGGCAGCTGCCGGCGAGCAACGCCTGGCCGCGCGCTTCGCCAGCTATGACGACCGCACCTGGTCGCACATCGTCGCGGCTTTGCCGCAGGCAAGGAGTTACTCATGAGCATCAGCAAGGCCATCCACATCGCCATGCAGGAAGAGATCCCCAACACCTACGGCCACTGCAATGCCTGCGGACGGCTCGGCCTGCCGATCCTGCTGCTGCGCCAAGCCTACGCCCCGCGCCCGGATACGGAACGCCCCTATCGCCTGGCGGACGACAGCGCAATCACTTTCCACCCGATGCACACCGACCAGTTGCGCCTGCTGCGCCAGGGTTATGTCTACGTGCTGCTCGACCAGGAGATCTGGCAAGCCTACGAGGTCGCGGCAGCCGGGACCCTGCAGCGCTTCCCGGTGTCGCAGATGCCCCTGGCGCCACCCAGGCCATTGCCCAAGTGGTGCGCCACCGAAGGCCATGACGTCATCGCCTCGTTCATCAACATCGATACCCTGCTCTACCGCAAAGCCTGGATCGCCTTCGCCAACGACCCCTGGCCGCGAGCAGTCCTCGACCGTTACCGGCAAGGCATCGCCAGCGCAGACCCGGGCACCCTCGCCCGCTTTGTCGAGGTGGATCTGCACACCGCGCGCAACGACCCTGCCAGCCTCGGCATCGCCATGACCGACAGCTTCCGCTTCGGCCTGGAGAATGTGCTGGAGTTCTCGACGTTTTCCTCTGCCAGGTATGCCAGCGTGCATGGCTTCTACAGCCGCCTGGGGCGCTGGCATGAAACCCGCACCCATGTATGCAATGTCATCCAGCGCGAACAACTGCCCAACGGCATACTGGCGCTGACCCTGCCCGATCCGGTCGGCATGGTGATGGAGATGAATGCGCAGCGCACGGGCTGGGTCCAGGCCATGCAGGAGTGGCGCGCGCAGCCGCAGCGGCACTTCGAGTACTTCACTTCGCAGGCGCTGCTGGGCATCCGCGAGCTGCACGCCGCCACCGCCGCCGCGCAGGGTGTCGAGGACGCACGGCGCGAGGCGCGAGAGGTCGAGCAATGGAACCACAGCCCACTGGCCGGCAAGGCGCCTCTGCCGGCGGTGGACATCGACGCAAGGAGCGAACGCAACATCGCGCGCAAACAGCAGGAAGCCCGCGAGCGCCTGGAAGAGCGTTACGACGAAAGCGCCCGCGCCGCGTTCCAGGCCGATTACGAGCGTGAACTGAAGCGCTGGCAGTCGATGATCGACCAGGTCGGTGATCTGTATGCACGGCACTACGCTGCGCGCGCGTTTCAACAAATCGGTTACTTCGACTATGACGCGGCAGATCCTGTATCGGTCGAGTATTTCATCCAGATGATGGCGGCCTGCCTGGCCGGTGGCCCCAGCGAACCTCTGCCACAGGACGGTCAGCCGCTCGGGAGCACCCAGCATATCTGGCAGCAGCTGCTGGAAGACGAGCAGAGCCTGCTGTACCAGGCGCTGCTGGCCAAGCACCAGGGGCTGATGCAGCAAGTGGTCGCGGCGCTGTCCGGGGACGACTTCGGCAAGGTGCACGACATCATCAAGGGCATCGCCGGGACTGGCGATGGCCAGCTGTTGATGATCAAGCCGATACAGGATGCCGTCGGCCAGTTGCTGGGCGCGACCAACAGTGCGGGGAACGCACTCAGCCAGCACCTCAGTGAACGGGCCAAGACGCTGATCGGCCATGTGCACCGCTCGGCGTTTGCACTGTTCGCCGGGCAGCAGGTGACCCCGTTCCGGCTCTCGCTGACCCTGGGCGAGTACCTGAGCCTGCTCGACGAGGCCGTGCAGGCACGGACCGATGCGTTCTTGCAGCAGATCGACCAGCAGTTCCGCGATCCCCTGGGCCGCAAGGTGCGGGCCATGGTGCTGAGCGGGGCGATCAATATCGCCGCGCCGGGCAATCGCAACCAGATGATCGAGGTGATGCTGTGGACGTTGGAAAGCGCCGAGAGCTTGCAGGCGCGGCTGGTACAGCTGCGGGAGGGAGTTGCCGGTGGTGTCGGGGCGCTGGTACGGAATATCGCCATAGGTACGGGTACGCTGCGTACCCAGGTCACGGATGGGTTGAAGATCAGTTCGCTGGCCGCGCAAAGCGTGGCCAGCGATGCCATGCGCAGCCTGCGCGATGCCGCCGCCAGTGGCGGAAGCGTCGGCTTGCTGTTTGCCCTGGGCAGCCTGTGGTTTCACCAGGACAGCCTGGGCAGGAACTATCGGGCACTGCAGGAAACGCATCAGAACAACCCAGAGGCGCTGGCGGCGATCTGGTCTTCGTCGCTTGGGTTGTTGGGGGTTGGGGTTGAAGTGGCTGGGGGTGTCGTCGCGGTAGTACGCCCGAAGATACCGTGGCCCGGGACGGTAACTGAGGCAACACTGGGAAAGAACCTGGCCAGGTATGGCGGTGCTATCACCGCGCTCGCGGGTGTCATGGATGCAGCGCAATATTTGAATGCGCACGTTCGGGCTGATCGCCAAGGGGACAGTTCTTCCGGTCACAAGTACGCACAGGCGGCAACGTTTGCCGCTGTCTCCGCCTTTTCCGGGACTTACTCCGCACTATTCGCAAGCTCGCTACTCGGCCCCTTGGGCGTTGCAATTATCTTTGGCCTGGCCGCCTATGCGCTGGCGATGGATGCCAAAAGTCAAGAGTCCTCATTGTTAGAACTCTGGTCTCGACATAGTAGATGGGGAATACCAGAAACCCATCGACGATGGGTAGATTCAAGAGACCTCGACACCTCGATTGGCGCACTGCATGCGGCAGCTCTGGGAATTATGGCCAAAACTTCTATCGAAACCAGATTTCAAATATCTCAAAACGCTCATATACAAGAGCAAACTGGAACTTTAATCGGCGATGGCTCTGCTGTCGCGGCAGGCTTCGTACTTGACTGGCACATCAGCTTGCCTAATTTCAATCCAGAAGATGCACATTTCAAATGGCAACTGACTGTATACCCTGCAGGCCTTGCCCGGCAGCCATTTCACCTTTATAGCAACAGTTCACGCCCCAAAACAATTGAATACACCCCCGAAGAAACAACAAACACCTTTGCCAATCCTAAAGTCATCAACGACCAATTACAACTGAAAACCACCCACAACACCCTCCATATTAGCAACTCAATCCCCTTACTTGAAAATCATAATGCAAAATCGATTGAATTAACACTCACCTACTGGCCCAACAAAAACGACCAGTCGCTTTACGCAAAGGTTACAGCAAAAGAAAATAATCTATCCTCGCTGAGGAGGCTATTCTAATGCCCCGCCCACTCCTTAATCCACCCTGCAAAGGCTGGATAGAAGACCTCCCCTACCCTGACATCCCCCCTACGATTGAAACCAGCTTGGGCAGTCAAAACCCAAACCACCAAGACCTGGTCTACCTCGAGCTACCCAGAACGTTAGGTTGGGCAAGGGAAATAATGGCTTTTCTAGCATTTCCCACTGTCGCAGTAAGCTTATTCCCACTCAGCCTTATACCATCAAGCTTAGAATACCGAGATTTTGAAAATACATTCCTGAACATACTAGCTTCCGCATGTGGAATATGGATGTTTATCATTGGCCTCCGAGTAAGTTTATCCCCTCCTCGAGACGAGCCCATTCGCTTCAATCGCCCACGCGGAAAGATGTATGCATATAATTTTAAATACTGTTGGTGGAACCCATTCGCGACCTGGGAAGTCGAAACAGTGTCTTACGACTGGTCCCAAGTTCGCGCAGAACGCTGGTCACAAAATGGCGCCCTGCCGAACGGTGGGCTCATTATCAAGTGGGGGGTCATGTTATCAATCGTCGCACCAGGCACGAACAACGTCATCGACCGTTTCCCTTTGGGCATCATGGCAGACGAGCATACTTGGGCATATATCTGCACCTATATGCAAAAAGGCCCCTCAGCCCTCCCGTCCCCCGGCGAACCGAAGGACCATGACGACGTGCTCTGGTGTGAATTCGCCCTGCGTCTGGCTCCCAAGGTGAACTGGCCGGTCGACATGGACCTTGAATCGCGAACCGCTCCCTGAAGCAGCCCCTCAAGAGTCTATTCCAATGAAGCGTCCGCTCCTTAATCCGCCATGCACAGGCTGGAAGGAAGATCTCCCCCACCCGACCATCCCTCCTACTATCGAAGCCAGCTTGGGTAGCCAAAGTGCAAACCACCAAGACCCAACTTACCTTGAGATCTCACGGACACTGGGTGCAGCTAGAGAAATATATTAATTATTTTTACACTCCCAATTATCGCATTCTCCGCACTCCAACTCAGCCTAGTTATATCCAGTTTTACACAACAAGATTTTTCATTCCTGCTCATTGAACTCCTGTTGTTCGCATGCGAAATATGGGCATCCATCTTTTTCCTGCGGATCAGCATATCTCCCCCACGAGATGAACCACTTCGTTTTAACCGAGCACGACGAAAAATCTATGCTTATAACTTCAAGTATTGTTGGTGGAAGCCATTGGGGTCCTGGAAAGTCAAAACTGTTTGCTACGACTGGTCCCAAGTCCGCGCCGAACGCTGGTCACAAACCGGCGTCCTGCCAAGCGGCGGAGTTATTTACAAATCGGGTGTCATGCTGTCCATCGTCGCGCCAGGTACGAACAACGTCATCGACCGGTTTCGTCTGAGTACAATGGGAGCTGACCAACATGCCTGGGCCTATATCTGCACTTACATGCAACAAGGCCCTTCAGCCCTGCCGCCCCTCGGCGAACCGAAGGACCATAACGATGTGCTCTGGTGTGAATTCGCTCTGCGTTTGGCCCCCAAGGTGAACTGGCCGTCCGAGATGGATCTGGAGTCTCGAACAGCCCCTGAGGCCACCGAGGGCCTATGGGAGCGGAGCGCAACCAATGAACCATGAAATTAACGTAACTTACTGGCCAGACATACACGACTTATCAGGCTCCCCCACAGCTTATCGTCATAAAGAACAAAATTTAAATGCAGGCTATTGAAAAGGCATGAACCGTCCGTTACTAAACCCACCGTGCACAGGATGGAAAGAGGATTTACCCGCTCCTGAGTGCAGTCCTTTGTTAGAAGCAAGCCTAGGCAACCAGGCACCGAATTTCCAAGATTGCGTTTATCTTGAGGTGCCCCGGAGTGCTATTTCGCCACGAGGCATAGTTTCAGCACTCGCAATAATATTACTGATATTTTACATTACCCAACTGCCTATCATCGTCAGCCATACAAACTTCAAAGACCTTTTCTCAATATTTGCAACATCCCTGGAGCTTCTGTTGGTTTCTTTGGGTATAGCGGTCTTTATTCGCTGGGATATCCTGCCACCCAGGGATCTACCCATCCGTTTCAACCGAGCCCGCCACAAAATCTATGCCTACAACTTCAAACACCAATGGTGGAACCCATTCGACAAAGGCAAAGTCGTGCCGGTGAGTTACAACTGGTCCCAAGTCCGCGCCGAACGCTGGTCCCAAACCGGCGTCCTCCCGAACGGCGGAGTCATATTCAAATGGGGTGTCATGCTATCCATCGTAGCTCCGGGCACGAACAACGTAATCGACCGCTTTCCTCTAAGTACGATGGGGGCTGACCAGCACGCCTGGGCTTATATCTGCACGTACATGCAACAAGGCCCTTCAGCCCTGCCGCCCCCCGGCGAACCGAAGGACCATGACGATGTGCTCTGGTGTGAATTCGCCCTGCGCCTGGCGCCTAGGGTCGTGTGGCCAGCAGAAATGGATCTGGAGTCAAGAACAGCGCCCTGAACCAAGGGGCTTGAGCTTGCTGGGGCTGGCTTGCCGGCGATGGGGCCGGGACAGGCAGCACAGGACAACCACTATCACCCGCTTTTCCCATGGTCAGGCGGTTGGCGCTACCAACCTGTACCCGACCCCCGCCTCGGTGATGATGAACCGTGGCGCGGTGGGATCATCGCCCAGCTTCTGCCGTAAATGCCCCACCACGATCCGCAGGTAATGGGTGTCATCCACGTGGGTCGGCCCCCAGATATCCTTGAGCAGCTGCTGCTGGGTAATCACCCGCCCCGGATGCCCGGCCAGTTGCGCCAGCAGTGCATATTCCTTGCGCGTCAATGCCACCTCTACCCCGTCCAGGGTCACTCGGCGAAAGGCGAAGTCCACGGTCAGCGGCCCGAAGCTGGCGGCGATCTCCGAGCCGCCGGCCTGCGGCACCTGGCGCAGCAAGGCACGCACCCGGGCGAGGAATTCCTGAATACCAAACGGCTTGGTCACATAGTCGTTGGCGCCGCCATCCAGCGCATCGACCTTCTGCACTTCGCTGGCACGCACCGACAACACCAGCACCGGCACCGCACTCCACTCCCGCAGTTCACGCAGCACCTGCTGGCCGTCCATGTCCGGCAGGCCGAGGTCGAGCACCACCAGGTCGGGTTTGCCCAGCGCCGCCTGGGCCAACCCTTCGCTGCCGGTGGCAGCCTCGAGCACCTTGTAGCCTTGCGAGGCCAGGCTGATGCGCAGGAACTTGCGGATCTGCGGTTCATCGTCGATGACCAGCAGGGTAGCGGAGTGACTCATGGGGTTTCGCTTTCGGCTTCAGGTTGAGGGGGCAGCGGCAAGCATAGAGTGATGCACGTGCCCTGGCCATCGATGCCTTCGCCAACCTCGATCTGGCCACCGTGGGCGCCGATCATGCCCTGGCAGATGGCCAGGCCCAGGCCGGTGCCCTGCCCGCCACGGTCGCCGCGGGCCGCGGTATAGAACATGTCGAAGATCTTGTCGCGGTCGGCTACCGGAATGCCCGGCCCCTGGTCGCTGACGGCGAAGCATAACTGGGCCTCGCGCACCGCCACCTGCAGTTCCAGCCGGCCATTGGCGGGCGAGAAGCGCGCGGCATTTTCCAGCACATTGACCAGCGCCTGTTCGATTAGCGCCGCATGCACGAACAGCAACGGCAGCTCGGCCGGCACATCGGTGTGCACGCGCAGCGGTGCCAGCACCACGCGCAGGCGGTTGAGCGCGCTGCCGACGATGTCGGCCGGGGCCACCCAGTCACGGGCCAGCTTGAGGCCGCCATGGCCCAGGCGGGTCATGTCCAGCAGGTTCTGGATATAGCGGTCGAGGCGCTCCGCCTCATTGCGGGTACCCTCCAGCAGTTCGCGACGGTCTGCGAGCGGAATCGCCTCGCCCAGCGCCAGCAGGCTGTCGATGCTGCCGCGCATGGCCGTCAGCGGGGTACGCAGGTCGTGCGACACCGAGGCGAGCAAGGCGCTGCGCAGTTGCTCGGTTTCGCCATGCAGGCGTGCGGCCTCCAGCTGTTCGGCCAGGCGCGCGCGGGCCAGGGCCTGGGCCAGCGGCTGGCCCAGGGCAGTCAACAAGCGCCGGCGCGGATCGCTGAGCGGCTGGCCGGAACGTGAACGCACGCCGAGCAAGGCCAGGGGCTGTTCATCCACCGCCAGCGGCCACCACCACCAGCGGCCATTGGGCAGGGTATCGCTGCCATGGCCGGCGGCCTGGCCATGCTGCCAGGCCCATTCGGCCGCAGCGCGTTCGTTGTCGCTGAAGGCATGGGCGATGCCAGTGGCCACCTGCAGCTGGCCTTCGGCATTGCGCTCCAGCAGGCATACCTGCGCATCCTGCCAGCCATCCAGGTACTGCGCGGCAGCGTTGAGCACCGCCTGGCGGTCGGTGGCCACCGTCAGCCGGCGCGACAGGTCGAGCAGCTGGCTGGTCTGCGCCTGGGTCTCGCGCAGCGCCTGCAACTGGCGGCGCTGGCGCGCAGCCAGGTTGCCGGTGAGCGCGGCCATCAGCAGGAAGAACAGCAAGGTCAGCACGTCTTCTTCGCGCTGGATGGTGAACGAGAAGTTGGGCGGGATGAACAGGAAGTCGTAGGTCAGGAACGACAGCGCGGCACAGGCCAGGGCGGGCCCGAGGCTGCTGCGCACCGCCACCAGCAGCACGGCGGCGAGGAATACCAGCGAGATATTGGGCAGCGCCAGCACGCTCGACACCGCCCAGGCCAGGCCCGCCGCCAGGATGGTCGCCAACAATGCCAGCAGGTAATGGCGCCAGACCCACACCTGCCGCACCGCCAGACGCGGCGCCTGCGGCTGCACGTCACGGTCGAGCACGTTGATTTCCAGGCCGTGGCTTTCGCGCAGCAGACGCGCGGCCACGCCGGCACCGAACAGGCGCCGGCGCAGGCGGTTGCGCGACTGCCCGACCAGCACCAGGCTGGCGCGCCGCTCGGCGGCATGCTGGATCAATGTGCCCGCCACTTCGCCGGCGCGCAACAGTACCACTTCCCCACCCAGGCGCTCGGCCAGTTGCTGGGCCGCCAGCAGGCGCTGCCGCGCGGTTTCGTCGCGCAGGCGGCCGTTGTCCACGTGCACCAGGCTCCACGGCAGGTGGCGGCGCTGCGCTACCCGGCTGGCATGGCGCACCAGGCGTTCGGCCTGGTCGTCGCCATCCACCCCCACCAGCAGGCGCCCGCGCAGCGCCGGAGCCTCCTGCCCGCGTTGCCGATAGCCATGCGCCAGGTCGGCATCCACCTGCGCAGCGGCAGTCTGCATGGCCAGCTCACGCAGGGCGGTGAGGTTGGTTTGCGAGAAGAACGCGTCGATGGCGGCGCGCGCCTGCTCGGGCACGTACACCTTGCCTTCGCGCAGGCGCTCGAGCAGTTCACGCGGTGGCAGGTCGATCAGCACCAGTTCGAAGGCTTCCTGCAGCACCCAGTCCGGCAGGGTTTCGCGCACCTGCACGCCGGTGATGTCGCGGACCTTGTCGTTGAGGCTTTCCAGGTGCTGGACGTTGACCGTGGTGTACACGTTGATGCCGGCAGCCAGCAGCTCCTGAACGTCCTGCCAGCGCTTGGCGTGGCGACTGCCGGGCGCGTTGGTGTGCGCCAGTTCGTCGACCAGCACCAGGGCTGGCGCGGCCTTCAGCAAGCCATCCAGGTCCATTTCCTCGAGGGTGACGCCGCGATACTGGCTACGCAGCAGCGGCTGCTGCTGCAGGCCACCGAGCAGCGCCTCGGTTTCGGCGCGGCCGTGGGTTTCGACCACCCCGGCCACTACCTGCACACCCTGGCGTTGCTGGGCGTGGGCGGCCTGGAGCATGGCGAAGGTCTTGCCGACGCCGGGGGCGGCGCCGAGGAACACCTTCAGCCGGCCCCGGCCGGTTTGCGCGAGGGTAGCCAACAGCGCGTCTGCGCGGGTGGAGTCACTCATCTTTCATCCTTTGCTATTTCCAGCAAGCAGCAAATTCAGGGACAAACACCGTACCTGTGGGAGCGGGTTCACCCGCGAATACGATGGTGGCGCCAATATCGCATTCG
>MTEX01009002.1_pt3 | contig 11991 bp, 12 predicted proteins | sample 1042691 | NCBI WGS metagenome assembly MTEX01 (sample SAMN06185810, study PRJNA358809) | soil metagenome | isolation source: soil biostimulated with molasses as carbon source | place: India | collected 2015-05-23
ATCGAAAGGCAGGCGCCCGATAAGCCCTATCTCGCGGTGGAAGGCCGCCTCGCCCAGCGGCAGGAGCCGCAGGCCCGACGTATCCAACCGCCGCAATTGCGGCAACAGCGCCACCCCCAATCCCAGTCTCACCATATTGGCGATGGCGTCGATCTCGTCCAGTTCCACGGCTTCGCGCACCGTAATGCGCTGTTTCTTCAGGAACAGGTCCACCACGCGCCCGCCGAACGAGGCGCGGTCGTAGCGGATGAAGGGTTGTTCCGCCAGCAGCTCGCGCCAGGGCGCGACCGGCATGGATTCGGGTATCGCCAGCATCACGGGCTCGCGCAGCAGAGGCTGCCAGCCAAGCTCGGGCGGCAGTGCAAAAGGCGGTTTGATCAGCATGGCCATGTCCACCTCGCCCGCGTCCACCTGACCCAGCAGCGCCAGCGACACGCCAGGCACGATACGCACGCGTACGTCCGGGTAGACCGCGCGGAACCCGCCCAACGCGCGCGCCAGCAGGTCCTGCTGCACAGACGCAATAGCGCCGATGCGCAGCAAGCCGCTGACGTGGCCCGGCCCGCCGGCAGTGACCATGCGCTCGGCCATGGCAACCAGCTCTTCGGCCTGCGGCAGCACTTCGCGGCCATGGGCGTTGAGCACGGCGGCGCGCGCGCTGCGGTCGAACAGCGGCCCGCCCAGGTAGTCTTCCAACCGCCGGATCTGGGCGCTGACCGCGGACTGGGTCAATCCGAGCCGTGTGCCGGCGCCGGTAAAGGTGCCGTCGCGCGCCACGGCGATGAAGGTCTTGAACTCTTTGATCACAATCAATTTTTTCGATGCTAAGTAGCAAAAAATATCGTTTTCCAATCAAAAAAACAATACCTAAACTATGCATCGATGCTAGGCCGTCCGATCTTGCGACGGCCCGCAATCTGATTGATCATTTTCCTTTGCCTGACCCGGAGCCTTCCATGACCGCTCAAACCAACCTGCCGCCGTTCCACCTCGCCTTCCCGGTCCGCGACCTGGCCGAAGCCCGCGCCTTCTATGGCGAAAAGCTGGGCTGTCCGGAGGGCCGCAGCTCGCCCGAATGGATCGACTTCAACTTCTACGGCCACCAGATCGTCGCCCACCTGGCGCCCAGCGAATGCGGCCACAAGGCCACCAGCGCCGTGGATTCGCACAATGTGCCGGTGCGCCATTTCGGCGCCGTGCTTTCCATGGAACAATGGGAAGCAATGGCGAAGCGGCTGACCGACGCCGGCACCGAATTCGTCATCGAGCCCTACATCCGCTTCAAGGGTGAAGTGGGCGAACAAGCCACCATGTTTTTCCTGGATCCGTCGGGCAACGCGCTGGAATTCAAGGCGTTCAAGAATCTGGATTCCCTGTTCGCCAAGTAATCCGCTTCTACAGGTTTCGTGTCGTTGAACGCAATATCAGAACCTCCTTCTCCGGCCGAAACCACTTGGCGCATCCTGCCCCAGGGTGATCGCTGCCTGATCGTCTCCTTTGGCGACCAGATCGATGCCGCCGTGGGCAGGACCTGTCTGGCCGCGGCCAACAAGCTGCGCGACGCGCAGCTTGTTGGCGTGACCGACGTGGTGCCCTCGTTCGTTGCAGTGGCGGTGCACTACCGTCCCGGCGCCAGCGGCGACCCCACCTATGCGCAACTGGCCGAACGCATCGGCGAGCTGCTGTCCGAAGGCATCGCCGCGGACGCGCTCGGCGGACGCGAGGTCGACATCCCGGTCTGTTACGGCGGCGAACACGGCCCCGATCTGGCCGAGGTCGCCGAAGCCGCGGGCCTCACGCCCGAAGGCGTCATCCAGCTGCACAGCCAGCCGCGCAGCATGGTCTTCATGCTGGGGTTTGCGCCCGGCCACGCCTATCTGGGCGTGCACGACGAGAAACTGAATATCCCGCGCCGCGCCTCGCCGCGAACCGCGGTGCCCCGCGGCGCCGTGGCGGTAGCCAACCGCCAGACCGTGATCTACCCGAACCGGCTGCCCGGCGGATGGAACATCATCGGCGCCACGCCACTCAACATGTTCGATCCGGCCCGCGAACCCGCTGCCTTGCTGCAACCCGGCGACTCGGTCCGTTTCGTGCCCATCAGCCCCGAGGAATTCGACCGCATCCGGGAGGCCAGGCCATGAGCGTGACCGTTCTCAAGCCCGGCATGCTGTCCAGCTTCCAGGACCGCGGCCGCGAGGGCTACCAGCATCAGGGCATCCCGGCCGCGGGCGCCATGGATGAACGCGCGCACCGGCTGGCCAACGCGCTGGCCGGCAATTCGGACGAACACGCCACGCTTGAAATGACCCTGACCGGTCCGACCCTGCGCTTTGACGCGGTGGCCTGTTTCGCGCTGGCCGGCGCCGACCTCGGCGCCACCCTTAATGGCCAGGACATCCCGATCCATCGTCCCCTGGTGGCGCGGGCCGGCGACACGCTGGCCTTCGGCGCCAAACCGGCCGCCGGCGTGCGCGCTTATCTTGCAGTGCACGGCGGCTTTGCGCTGCCGCGCGTCATGGGCAGCGAAAGCACCTATCTGCGCAGCGGTTTCGGCGGCTTCCAGGGACGCGCGCTGGCCAAGGGCGATCAGGTGCCGCTGCATGCTCCGCTTCCCCCGGACCGCGACCTGGACGCCCTGCAGGAAGCGCTGTGGAATCAGCGGGTCTATCTGCCGGCTTCTCTGGGGGCCAAGCGCCGCGAGCACATCCGCTTCCTGCCCGGCATGCATTGGGACGAATTCTCCGAGGCTACCCGCGAGGCCTTTGACGGCGGCGCGGAATTCCGCATCAGCCCGCAGTCCGACCGCATGGGCTACCGTCTGCTCGGCCCGGCGCTGTCCATGAGCCAGCCGCGCCAGATGCTGTCGGAGGCCGCCTGCTTCGGCACCGTTCAGGTGCCTTCGGGTGGCGAGGCCATCATCCTCATGGCCGATCGCCAGACCACCGGCGGCTATCCCAAGATCGCGCAGGTCGCCTCGGTGGATTTGCCCGTCCTGGCGCAGTGCGCTCCCGGCCAGACCCTGCGCTTCCAGCTGATCGCGCTGGAAGACGCGCAGCGGCTGGACAGCGAGCGCGAACGCGCCTTCACGCAATTGCAGGACGCGCTGGCGCCATTGCGCGCGCTCCTCGCCTAGAAAGGAATTTGCCATGACCACCCGCATCGACATGAATTGCGACATGGGCGAAAGCTATGGCGCCTGGACCATGGGCAACGATGCGGCGGTGCTGCAGTTCGTCAGCTCCGCCAACATCGCCTGCGGCTTCCATGGCGGCGACCCCGCCACCATGCGCAAGACCGTGGCGGCCGCGCTGGCGCGCGGCGTGGCGCTGGGCGCCCATCCCAGCCTGCAGGATCTGGCTGGCTTCGGCCGCCGCGTCATCCAGATCAGCCCTGACGAGGCCTACGACATCGTGGTCTATCAGATAGGCGCGCTGGCCGGCGTGGCCGCCTCGCAGGGCGCGCGCCTGCATCACGTCAAGGCGCATGGCGCGCTCTACAACATGGCTGCCAAGGACGAAGGCCTGGCGCGCGCGATCTGCCAGGCGGTCAAAGACGTGGACCCCTCGCTGATCCTGTACGGGCTGGCGGGCAGCAAACTGATCGACGCTGCCCGCGCCATCGGCCTGGCCGCCGCCAACGAAGTCTTTGCCGACCGCTCCTACCAGGACGACGGCTCGCTTACGCCGCGCTCGCGCGCGGGCGCGATGATTGAAGATCTGGATCAGGCGGTCGCGCAAGTGGTGCGCATGGTGCGCGAAGGCAAAGTGCGGTCGGTCGACGGCAAGGACGTGCCGGTCCAGGCGGACACACTCTGCATCCATGGCGACCAACCGAACGCGCTGCTCTTCGCGGATGGCATCCGCCGGGCGCTGGAACACGCGGGCATTGAAGTGCGCACGCCTCCGAGGGGCTAGCGTGCGCCGCCAGCGGCCGGCTCAGGCGCGGCCGTAGCGCGGCGCGGGCTCTTCTTCGTCCTGCAGCGAAGCGTAGCGGTACGCTTCCAGTACGCCCGGCAACACATCCGCCAGGTAGCTGCGCGTCATGCCGGCCGCGCGCTCGACATCGCGAACGGCCAGCGCCTCGATGACGCCGCGAGTGCAGACCTGGATCCCGGTGAACGGCATCGCCTGCCTGGCCAGCAGGTAGCGCAGGGGCTCGATCTGTTCGTAAAGCTTGCTTAGCATGCTGGCCAGCGGGGTATTGCCCGTGCTGCGGGCCGCAGCCAGATAGAACTCGCACGCCGCCGCGATTGCGCTTTGCGCATCCCCCGCAGCCAACGCGGTCCCGATGGCTGCGTCGTGGCCACGCTGCTCGGCCAACAGGGGCGTCAGGTCATCGACCTCCGCCGCCTGGCGCAGGCAATAGGATTCCAGCTCCGCGCGCAGCAGGTACAGATGGCGGATCTGCGCTTCGGTATAGAGGGTGACACGGAAGCCCTTGCGCTGGATATGCGTGACCAGGCCGCTCAGTTCCAGCAGGCGCAGCGCCTCGCGGATCGGGCTGCGGCTGGTGCCGAAACGTTGCTCCAGTTCCTGCTCACGCAACGGCTGGCCGGGCCGGATCGTGCCGTCCACGATCAGTTCACGAATCTGTTCCTGTAGGAAATACGGAATCGTGGCGGGCGCTTTGACGTCCAATCGGCTCCCCTTGTACTGCGCGATGCATGGTATGAGACATGCTGAAGATACTAGAAATTTCTTGAAACATAAATAAGAAAATTGTTGCAGAGCGCCCTGCCGCCCTGCCTTCAGTCCCAATCGTCGCGGTACACGAACTTCGGCATCTGCCAGTTGAACCGCAGGGCCAGCAGGCGAACCGCCAGGCCCGCCGCCAGTGCGATCGGCACGGCGGCGTTGGCGGACAGCCCCAGGGCCTGCCCGCCCAGGTACAGGCCGCCTGTGACGAAGGACACGCTGGCGTAGAGTTCCTTGCGGAACAGCAGCGGCACCTCGTTGCACAACACGTCGCGCAGCACCCCGCCCGCGCAGCCAGTGATCATGCCGCTGATCAGCACCACCGTGACCGGCAGCTGCATCAGCTGCGCCACCTGGCAGCCGATGACGGTAAAGGCCACCAGGCCCAGCGCGTCGGCCAGCAGGAATAGGCTGCGCAGGCGCCGCATGACCGGTGCGATCAAGGCAGTGAAGATCGCGGCGCCGGCGGTCATCCAAAGATATTCGGGATGCACCACCCAGGTCAGGGGATAGTGCCCGAGCAGGACGTCCCGCAGCGAGCCGCCGCCCAGCGCCGTCACGCAGGCGATGATGCAGACCCCCATCCAGTCCATGTCGCGCCTGCCGGCCGAAAGCGCCGCGGTCATCGCTTCCGCCACGATGGCGACGAGATACAGCGTGTGCAGCAGAGCGGGCGACAGATCCGGGAACATGGGAGGGCGGGCAGTTGAACTGGCCCCATTGTATTAAGCCGGCGCCGCGGCGGGCGGCCATTGCCTGCGCGCGCGCCATCCCTTACCCTCGACTTTGCGTTGATATCTATCAAGTCCCCCTCCGCAAGGCCGCGGGACAATGGGGATGTGCCCGCGAGGGCGGAACGGCTGGAACGCACGCACGCGGGAGTCGGCGCTCTGGTCACAACCGGGAGAGAACGTATGACACAGCAAACTGGCCCCATCCTTCTAGCGACCGATCTGAGCGCGCGCGGCGACCGCGCCCTGGACCGCGCGCTGCAACTGGCCAAGGAACTCAATACCAAGCTCATCGTCCTGCATGTCATGGAATCCCATGCCACGCCGGCCCGCCTGACCACGCCCGTATGGCGACGCCTGTCGACGGACCACAAGGCCGTGGCCGAGCGCGAGCTGGCCGAAGACCTGGCGGCGGCCGACGTGCCGACAGAAGTCGTGGTGGTCAGCGGCGATCCGCTGGCCCGCATCATGGAAACCGCCGACAGCTACGGTTGTTCGCTGATCGTGACCGGCACCGCGCGCGATGAAACGCTGGGCCGCCTGCTGCTGGGAACCACGGTGGAAAAGCTGGCCCGCCAGGCGCGCCACCCCGTGCTGGTCGTCAAGACCCGCCCGCGCCGGCCGTACCGCGACGTTCTGGTTGCGACCGACTTCTCCGCGGGTTCGCGCCAGGCCCTGCGCGCCGCGCTGCAACTCGTGCCGAACGCGGACCTGACCCTGTTCCACTCCTACGACGTCCCATTCCAGGGCAAGAACGTGCCGGACGATGCCGTCACGCGCAACTTCTACAAGGCCGCAGAACAGAGCGCCCGCGAGTTCATCGCCGAAACGCCCGAACTGGCCCAGGTCCCCGCCCCCAAGGTGGTGCTGGAATGCGGGCAGCCGGAGACCGTGCTGTCGGAGTATTCGTTCAACCACCGTTCCGATCTGGTCGTGACCGGCACGCACGGTCGCACGGGCATCCTGCGCACCGCCATCGGCAGCGTCGCCGAACGCCTGCTGGAATCGCTGCCCAGCGACGTGCTGATCGTCAGGCTGCTCGGCGAGGAATAATCCCTTGCGGGCATGAAAAACGGCGCCTCGGCGCCGTTTTTTTATGGGATCCGCATCCTAGGCTTCGTCGCCCTGCTTCTCCATGGTTTCTATCGTGCCCCGCAACAAGTGCAGCAGCACCAGGCCGGGCAGCGCGATCACTACGGTCAACAGGAAGAAACCGGGCCAGCCCATGGCATTGACCAGCGGCGGCGTGAGCGGGCCGGCCAGATACGTGCGGCCCACGGCCGACAACGCCGACAGCAGGGCGAACTGGGTGGCGGAGAACCGCTGGCGGCATAGCGCCATCAACAGGCCGACAAAGGACGCCGTGCCCAGGCCGCCACACAGGTTTTCTATGCCCACCCCTGCCGCCATCAGCCAAAGATTCTTGGGGCTGACGGCGATCAGCCAATACGCCAGGTTCGACACCGCTTGCAGCAGCCCGAATGCCATCAGCGACCGGTACAGGCCCCAGCGCGACATGATCGATCCGCCGGCCAGCGCGCCGATAATGGTGGCGGCCAGTCCCAGCACCTTGTTCACCGTACCCACTTCCGTCGGCGTGAAGCCCGCGCCGCGGATCAGGAAGGTAGTAGACAAGGCGCCCGCGAACGCATCGCCCAGCTTGTACAGCACGATCAGCAGCAGCACGGCCAACGCGCCACGCCGGGTGAAGAACTCGCGCAATGGCTCGCCCACAGCCTCGCGCAACGTGCGCGGCGGATTGGCGACGTTCTCGGGCTCGGGCGCCCAGAACGTGGCCAGCGTGCATAACAGCATCAGCCCGCCCATCAGCACGTAGGTATTGCCCCAGCCTATCCATTGGTCCGCGAGGATCAGCGCCAGCCCGCCGGACACGATCATCGCCAGCCGGTAGCCCATGACCTTGATGGCCGCGCCCGCGCCGCGCTCCTCCTTGCGCAGCACGTCCGTGCAATACGCGTCGAAAGCGATGTCCTGCGTGGCCGACAGAAAGGCCACCAGCACGGCCAGCAGCGCCAGGGTCTGCAACGCAGACGACGGCGACAATGCGCCCATGACCATGATGGCCACGGCCAGCAGCAACTGGGTCAGCAGCATCCAGCCGCGACGCCGGCCCAGCAACGGCGGCGCATAGCGGTCCACCAGCGGGGCCCAGAGAAACTTGAGGGTATAGGCGCTGCCCACCAGGGTCAGGAAACCGATCTGCTGCAGCGGCACGTTTTCCACCGTGGCCCAGGCCTGCAAGGTCCCGCTGGTCAGGGCCAGCGGCAATCCGCTGGCAAAGCCCAGGACCAGCAAAGGGGCCACGCGGGGGCTGGTATAGACGTTGGATGCAACGGTAATGACGGTCTCCTGAAACACGCCGGCGCGCCGCTGGCGGCCACAGGCTTGCGGCATTTTAGGGCCTACCGGCCCGCGCTGCAGACAGGATGCGTGTCGGAATGTCAGGGCGACGCGAAACGGTACACCGCCAGCGTGCTGCGCCAGCTGGGCAACACCTTCACTTCACGCCCTTCGTTGAAGGTGGCGCGCTCGAGAATGCTGAGCTTCAATTCACCGGCCAGCTGTTCGAAGTCACGCAGCGTGCACAGGTGGATGTTCGGCGTGTTGTACCACTGGTAGGGCATCTGGCCCGTCACTGGCATGCGGCCGCGCAGGATGGCCCAGCCATGCGGCCAGTAGCCAAAGTTGGGAAACGACACGACGCCAAAGCGCGCCACCCGCGCCATTTCGCGCAGGATGTGTTCGGTCCGGTGCATGGATTGCAGGGTCTGCGACAGCACCACGGTGTCGAACTGCTTGTCGTCGAACAGCGCCAGTCCGTCTTCCAGGTTCTGCTGGATCACTTCGACCCCGCGTCGCACGCAGGCGATGACGCAGTTGTCATCGAGCTCGACGCCCGCGCCCCGCACCTGCCTGTGGTCGCGCAGATGCGCCAGCAGCGCGCCGTCGCCGCAACCCAGGTCCAGGACGCGGCTGCCGGGCTCGATCCAGCTGGCGATACGCGCCAGGTCGGGCCGCAGGACGCTGTGCGCGGGGCGGGGAGTCACGGGAGTCATGCGGAACGTCCTTCGGTCTGGGCGGCATCGCCGAGGCCGAGCTCGCGCGCGATGCGTTCGTAATAGCCGCGAACCACGGCGTGGTAGCGGGCGTCTTCCAGGAGGAACGCGTCGTGGCCATGCGGCGCGTCGATCTCGGCGTAGGTCACGGGGCTGGCATTCTTGAGCAGGGCGCGCACGATTTCGCGCGAGCGTTCCGGCGGGAAGCGCCAGTCGGTCGAGAACGACACCAGCAGGAAATCGGCCTTGGCCGGGGCCAACGCGCGGGACAGGTCGCCGCCGGTGGTACGCGCCGGATCGAAGTAGTCCAGCGCGCGCGTGATCAGCAGATAGGTGTTGGCGTCGAAATAGCGGGTGAACTTCTCGCCCTGGTAGCGCAGGTACGACTCCACCTCGAACTCGACGTCGTAGCCGTAGTGGTAAGCCCCGTTTTCGGCCGGCGAGCGCTGGGCGCGGCCGAATTTCTCGGCCATGTCGTCATCGGACAGATAGGTGATATGCCCGATCATGCGCGCCACCGACAGGCCGCGCCGCGGCACGGTGTCCTGGGCGTAATAATCGCCGCCGTGGAAATCCGGATCGGTGATGATGGCGCGGCGCGCCACCTCGTTAAAGCCGATATTCTGAGCCGACAGGCGCGGCGTGCTGGCGATGACCACGCAATTGGCTACCCGATCCGGCAGGGTGATGGCCCAGCTGAGCGCCTGCATGCCGCCCAGCGATCCGCCCATCACCGCCGCGAAACGGTCGATTCCAAAATGATCCGCGACCCGCGCCTGCGCGCGCACCCAGTCCTCGACGGTCAGGACAGGGAAAGCGGCGCCCCAAGGCTTGCCGGTTTGTGGATTGATGCTGGCCGGACCGGTCGAGCCGAAGCAGGAGCCCAGGTTATTGACGCCGATCACGAAGAAGATATTGGTGTCCACGGGCTTGCCCGGGCCCACCATGTTGTCCCACCAGCCCACGTCGCTGGGGTTGTCCGCCGCCTGTCCCGCCACGTGGTGCGACGCATTCAGCGCGTGGCAGATCAGGACCGCGTTGCTGCGCTGGGCATTGAGCGTGCCGTAGGTTTCAACCGCCAGTTCATAGGCGGCCAGCGACTGGCCGCTCTGCAAGGACAGGGGCTCATCGAATCGGATGAAGGTGGGAGCGACGAGGCCGACCGAACCGGGATCAACGGAATCGGAAGTCGTGACGGGTGCGGGTACGAACCCGCTGGCCGAATCACCGGCCAAATTCTGGGCAGGAGTGGTCATACGGACCTCTTTAGCTGGATTTATTGGAAGGCGCCCGCAAGCGGATCAGGCAAATCGGCGCCGAAAAATTTTGTACTGCGGCAGGAATTCTAGCACTGCTTGAGCGGGACGCAGCGTCGGACGCTCAGGCTCCAGCCTCCCAGGGCTCCTGTCCCAGGTACTCGTACCGCTCGGTGTTCACCCGCGATATGCGCCATTCCACGGCCTGCCGTTTATAGGAAAACGCCACACGGCGGATCTCCAGCAAGGGGCTGCCTTCGGCCACGCCGAGCGCCCGCGCCTGCATGCGCTCGGCCACGCAGGTGCGTAGCCGCTCGTCAGTGGCGATCACGTTCACGCCGAAGACGTCCTGGTACAGCGCATACAGCGTGCTGGCGCGGTCGCGCAGGTGCGCTTCGGTCATGCCCGGAAAGCACGATTCCGGCAGGCAGATTTCGTCCATCATCACCACGTCCCCGTTGAGCGACAGCAGGTTGAGGAACTCGAACACCATGGCGCCGGCGGGCAGATTGAGTTTCTCGCGCGCGATGGCCGATGCCCGCACGCGGCGAAAACGCAGCAGTTCGGTCGCGGGATAGGACTTGTCGCCATCCTGGCGCACGATGCGGAAGAACTTGAAGAAATGATGGTTGCGCGTATGCACGGCCACATAGGTGCCGCGGCCCTGATGGCGCACCAGGATGTTCTCCGCCGCCAATTCGTCGATGGCCTTGCGCAAGGTGCCGATGGATACGCCGAAGCGCTCCGCCAGCAGTTTCTCGGGCGGTATCGCCTCGCCCTGCTTCCATTCGCCCTGCGCCAGCGCGGCCAGCACGGCCTGCTTGACCTGCGCATACAAGGGACTGCCCAAAGGCACAGTCGAGGACAGACTGGTATTCATGGATGCATCGCAAAAATCTGGAGTCCACAGTGTAGCGGCGGGGACAGAACCTGCTCAAGTCATACAATTCATATATATGATTTAGTTGACATGCACGAAACCGGGTCCTAAGATTTCCTGGCCGTAGTGATCCGCGCCCGCCGCCGCATCTGCCGGGCGCCCCCAGCCCAAGAGAGGAAGACAAATGATTCACGCCGTATTGCACGATGCCAAGGACACAGTGGCGGTCGCCGTGGTGGAAGGCGTCACCGCCGGAACGGAGCTCAACGCCTGGATCATGGATGAAGACAAGATCATCCATGTGCGCGCCTCGCAGGACATACCCATCGGTCACAAGGTGGCGATGAAGGACATGGCCGTGGGCGACACCGTCTTCAAGTACGGCGTCGACATCGGCCGCGTGGTGGAGCCCATCAAGGCCGGCCAGCACGCCCATGTGCACAACATCAAGACCAAGCGCTGGTAAGCCCTCCATCCCGCACAGGAATCCACCATGTCCATCATCAATTCCTCGACCACCTTCCAGGGCTACCGCCGCGACAATGGCCGCGTCGGCGTCCGCAACCACGTCATCGTCCTGCCCGTGGACGACATTTCCAATGCCGCGGCCGAAGCCGTCGCGAACAACATCAAGGGCACGATGGCCCTGCCTCATCCCTACGGCCGGCTGCAATTCGGCGAAGACCTGGAACTGCATTTCCGCACCCTGATCGGCACCGGCTGCAATCCCAACGTCGCCGCGGTGGTGGTGATCGGCATCGAAGAAGGCTGGACCAAGCGCGTGGTGGACGGCATCGCCGCCACTGGCAAACCCGTCATGGGCTTCAGCATCGAATTGCACGGCGACCACGACACCATCATGCGCGCCTCGCGTTGCGCCAAGGAATTCGTCCACTACGCCACGGCGCTGACGCGCAGCGAATGCCCAATCGCCGATTTGTGGGTGTCCACCAAATGCGGCGAATCCGACACGACGTCCGGCTGTGGCGCCAACCCTACCGTGGGCAATGCGTTCGACAAGCTGTATGCGTTGGGCTCCACCCTGGTCTTCGGCGAAACCTCGGAACTGACCGGCGGCGAACACATCGTGGCCGAACGTTGCGCCAACGACGCCGTGCGCGAGCGCTTCATGTTCATGTTCAACCGCTACCAGGCCATGATCGACCGCTGGAAAACCAGCGACCTGTCTGAATCCCAACCCACCAAGGGCAATATCGCGGGCGGCCTGACCACCATCGAGGAAAAGGCGCTGGGTAACATCCAGAAGATCGGCAAGCAATGCCGGGTGGACGGCGTGATCGACAAAGCCGAAATCCCCGATGGCCCCGGCCTCTGGTTCATGGACTCGTC
>MTEX01001003.1_pt1 | contig 11982 bp, 9 predicted proteins | sample 1042691 | NCBI WGS metagenome assembly MTEX01 (sample SAMN06185810, study PRJNA358809) | soil metagenome | isolation source: soil biostimulated with molasses as carbon source | place: India | collected 2015-05-23
AAGTGCAGGTCCGCATCGCGGACCTGATGGCGTTGGAGCCCGCCGCGCGCGGCCTGGGCTTCTTCAGCCGCCAGCCGGTGCGCAGCATCCTTGCCGGCCAGCATGGCTCGCGCTTGCGCGGACGCGGGCTGGATTTCGAGGAATTGCGCCGCTACCTGCCCGGAGACGATCTCCGCCAGTTGGACTGGCGCGCGTCCCAACGGTTGGGCAAGCCCTACGTGCGTACCTACAGCGAAGAACGCGACCGTCCGTCGCTGGTGGTGGTGGACCAGCGCATGGGCATGTATTTCGGCTCGGTGCGCAGCTTCAAATCAGTGGTGGCGGCGCGCGTGGCCGCGCTTTCCGCCTGGATGGCCTTCCAGGCCGGCGACCGGGTAGGGGGCCTGGTGTTCAGCGATGCGGGCATGGACAGCGTGCGCCCGCTGCGCAGCCGTGCACGCATCCAGGCCTTGTTTGCCGCCATCGCGCGCCGCAGTCAGTCCATGCGCGCCGATCAACCCGACGTGGACGCTTCTGGCCGCCTGAACCAGGCGCTGGAGGGCGCGCTGGCGCACGCACCGCACGATTGCCTGGTGTGCCTGATCAGCGACTTCGCCGGCGCGGATGATACGACCTTGCGCCTGTTGCGTACGCTGGCGGCGCATAACGACGTGGTCGCCACGCTGGTGTACGACCCGCTGGCGCTGCGCATTCCGCTGCGCGGCCGGCTGGTGGTGACCCAGGGTGAGTTGCAGGTGGAGGTGGCGGCGGATCGCAAGCAGGTGCGAGAGCCCCTGTCGGCATTTTTCTCCGGGCGCCTGCACGACGTGGCGGAACTGCTTCGACGCAGCCGTGTGCCGCTGCTGTCCATCGACACGGCGGAGGACACCGCGACGCAGCTGCGCCGCGAACTGGGCCGCCAGGCAAGCCGCCCGCCACCCCGGGAGCGCACGTGAACGCCGACGCCACGCCGTCCATCGAACAGCTGCGGCAATTGCCGCTGCCCGCGCCGGTCAGTTATTGGCCGCAGACCTGGGGGTGGCTGGTCGCGCTGGCGGTGGTGCTGGCGCTGGCGGCTTGGGTCGCTTGGCGGGTAGTGCGCCGGCACAGGCGCAACCGCTATCGGCGCGCGGGCCTGCGCATGCTGGAAGCGCTGCGGCTGGCGGCGCAATCCGATCCGCTGGCCGCGCGCGCCTTGCCTGAACTGCTCAAGCGCGTCGGCCTGTCGTCCGTGACCGCCGCGGATCGGGCACGGGTGGGCGCGCTGCAGGGCGCGGAGTGGATCGCTTACATGGATAGCGGCAAGGCGGTCTTTCCACCCGATGCCGGCATCCTCTTGCGCGCGCTCGCCTATGCGCCGCCGGATACCCTGCGGGCCATCGATCCCGCGCGTTTGCGGCAACTGTTTGCCGCAAGCCGTGTATGGATGGAGAAGCACCATGTGGCGGCTTGAGTATCCCTGGCTGCTCGCGCTGCTGCCGCTGGGCTGGCTGGCGTACCGCTATCTGCCGCCATACGTGCAGCGCCGCAGCGCGGTGCGCATTCCATTCTTCGAATCGGTCGCTCGCAGCACGGGGCAGACGCCGCAGCGTCCCGGCGTGCGCGGCGACCGCTGGCAACTGGCGCTGAACTTCCTGGTATGGCTGTTCCTGGTCCTGGCCCTGGCGCGGCCCGAACGGGTCGATCCGCCGCTGGAACACCGCCAGCCGGTGCGCGACCTGCTTCTGGCCATCGATATCTCGCAATCCATGGAGACCCAGGATTTCATCGCGCCGGACGGCCGCCGGGAGGACCGGCTGACGGGCGTGAAAACGGTAGTCGGCGAATTCATCGAGCGCCGCAAAGACGACCGGCTCGGGCTCATCGTATTCGGCACGGCGGCCTATCCGCAGGCGCCGCTGACGCAGGACCACGCCACGCTCCAACAGCTGCTGGGTCAGGTCAGCACACGCATGGCCGGTCCCAACACGGCGATCGGCGATGCCATCGGCGTGGCGATCAAGCAATTCGAGCACGCTGGCGAGCACGACCAGGTCCTGATCCTGCTGACGGACGGTAACGACACCGGTAGCGCCGTGCCGCCCGACCGAGCCGCGGCCATGGCCGCCGCGCGCCATATCGTGATTCACACGATAGGCATAGGCGATCCGCAGGCGGAAGGCGAGGAAAAGGTCGATTTCGACGCCTTGCGCGCGATAGCCGCCAAGACCGGCGGCCGTTTTTTCCCCGCACAGGACCAGGCATCGCTGCGGCAGGTCTATGCCGAACTGGACCGGATCACGCCGCACGAGGTGCGTGAGCTTCGCCACCAGCCCAAGCAGGATTTCTTCTGGGTGCCGCTGGGGCTGGCGCTGTTGCTGCTGGGAGGGTGGCACCTCCTTGCCGCGCTGCACGGCTGGCGCCGCGATCCAGGCGGCACCAAGCGAGGCACGGAGGAGGGCGAGTGGAAATCGACCTGAGTACCTTCCATTTCCTGCGCCCCTGGTGGCTGCTGGCGATTCCGGCCGCGGCCTTGCTGCTATGGCGGCGGCGGAATGAGGACGGGTATCGCGGATGGCGGAGCAATATTGCGCCCGCGCTGCTGCCATACCTGACCGTGCGCACGCCAGGCAGCCGCGGCCCGCGCCCAGCGCAGATGCTGGCAGTGCTGCTGGCGTTGGGCGGCATCGCCGCTGCCGGCCCGACGTGGCGGCAAGACCGACCGGCCTTCCTGGACAATCTTGCCCCGCTGATCGCGGCAGTGGACCAGTCGCCCTCGATGGACGCGGCCGATCTGCCGCCCAGCCGCCTGGAGGCCGCCAAACGCAAGTTGCGCGACCTGCTGGCACGGCGCGCGGGCGCCAAGACGGGCCTGATCGCCTATGCCGGAACGGCGCACCTGGTGCTGCCGCCTACCGATGATCCGGCATTGCCGGATATGTTCGTCCAGGCCCTGTCGACCGACCTCATCGCTACGCCGGGCAAGGACGCCGCCGGCGCCATTTCCCTGGCCGCTAGCCTGCTGCAATCCGGCGAGGCGGGCGGCACCTTGCTGCTGGTGACCGACGGCGCGGACACGCGCCAGTTGGCCGAGGTTGAACGTCTGGCCCGCGCCAATTCCTTCCAGATACTGGTGTGGGCAGCAGGCACTCGCGATGGCGGCCTGGTCCGTGACGCCCGGGGCCAGCCCCGCCTGGACGGCCAGGGCAAGCCCCTGCTGGGCAATTTCGACGAGGCTGCGCTGAAACAGCTGGCGCAAGCCGCGCGCGCGCCCCTGGGCAGCCTTACCTTGAACGATGACGACCTGGACTGGGTATCCCTGCACGCGCAGCGCCACTTCCAGGAAGTACAGGACGCGGACAAGCCGCTGCACTGGAAAGACGCGGGTTACTGGCTGTGCTGGCCCTTGGCCTTGCTAGCGCTATTGGCGCTGCGGCGCGGTTGGAACATCAACTGGACGGCGTGCCTCGTGCTCGCTGCCGGCGGCGCGCTGCACGCGCCTCGGGCGGAAGCGAATCCCCTGGTGGATGCGTTCTTCACGCCCGACCAGCAAGGGCGTTGGGCCTACGAGCATCAACGCTATGCCGAAGCCGCGACGCGTTTCACCGATCCTTACTGGAAGGGGCGCGCGGCCTATGACGCGGGCGACTACCAGGCCGCGTTGGCTGCCTTCGCCAGGCTGGACACGCCAGAAGGCTATTTCTATATGGGCAATACCCAGGTCCGCTTACGCCGCTACGGCGCCGCGATTGCTGCCTATGACCAGGCGCTACGCCAGCGACCGGACTTTCCGCAAGCGCGCGAGAACCGGGAATTGGTCGCCAGGCTGATCGCCGCCGCTGAAACCGAACAGCAGGACGACGACTCGGATAAGCCGGACGAGACCCGCATGGATAACGACCAGGCCGCCGGCAAGATGGTGCGGACCACCGTTACCCAAGCCGCATCCGATGAGGTCTGGTTACGCAACCTGAGCCTGTCGCCGGCGGGTTTCCTGAAGCAGAAGTTCGCCATCGAAGACGCGCGCAAGGCCACGCCAGCGCAGGGGGGGCAGCCATGATCCGCCGCCATGATCCGCCGCGCCGCCTCGGCCTGCTGTTGCTGCTGCTGTCCTTGCTCCTGGCCCTGGCGGCCGGTGTGGCGCACGCCCAATCCGCGGATGCCGCAGCGCAGTTACGAGCCGAGGCGCGCATGGCCCCGGGCGGCCCACTGATGGCGGGCGCCACATCCGTCCTGCAGGTGGACGTGCTGACCTCGACCTGGTTTACCCAACCCCCTCAACTGCCTGCCCTGGATGTTCCTGGCGCGCTGGTCTCGGGGCCGTCCGGCCAGGCCACCATCATCCGCGCCACGATCGGCGGCGTGGCCTACAACGGATTGCGCTTCTCCTATCTCGTCAGCCCCGTAGCGGCCGGTCCCTTGCGTATACCCGTCATCCACGTCAGCGCCCAGGTGGGGCAGGCGTCTGCACCGCTGGCCGCGCAGACGCGTGCGCTGGAGCTGCGGGCCGCGGGACCGCCCGGCGGCCTGGCCGGCCACGCGCTGGCGGCAAGCGCTGTCCAGGCGGCCCAGCAGATCCAGTTTTCGGCCCAGCCGCCCGCCGTGGGCGACCGCGTCAGCCGCGTCATCACGATAGAAGCGCAGGGCGCGCAAGCCATGCTGATCCCTCCGCCCGTTGCCGCCGTTGTGCCGGGCCTCAAGCTGTATCCATCGGATCCCCAATTGGCGCCGATCTCGGACAGCAGGGGCGGTTTTGTGGGTGGACGACGCGTGGACCGGCTCGATTACGTGATTGAACGGGCCGGCGCTTACGAATTGCCTGCGGTAGAGATCCGCTGGTGGAACATTGCGGCCAACAAGGAAGAGCGCGCGGAACTGCCCGCGCAACGCTTCGAGGCGCAGGCGGGCGCCGCTTATCAAACGCCATTTTCGGTCGAGCAGGACCTGCGGGATATGGGGCGGCGAGCGCAGCTGCGTATCCCGGGAGGCTGGCTGGCGCTGGGAGGAGGGCTGGCGGTTGCGGCGCTGGCGGGGTGGCTGGCCGCCCCGTGGATACGGCGGGCGTTCGCTGGCATGCAAAGCGCGCTGCGCGCGCGGCGCCAGCGTTGGCGCGAATCCGAATCTTATGCCGCGATGAGACTGCAGCGCCTGCTTGCCCAACCCCAACCACGCCTGGACGCGCTGTATACGTGGCTGCGCCGCGCTTGCGGCACCGCCACGCTGGCACGGGCAACGGCGGGCCTGGGCCCCGCTCTGCGGCAGCCTGGCGCTGACGCCCTGCGGGCCTGCTACGGCCGCGAGCCCGACGCGGAGCGCGGCTGGCGCGGCTTGCGCGAGGTGTTTCCGCGCTTGCGGCGCGCCTTGCGCGCCCCTCGGCACGCGGCCCGATCGCAGTGCTTGCTTGCCCTGAATCCCCGTCCGGCCAAACCATCACGTGGAACCGCCGACGCCGCGTCCGGCGAACTGCCAGGAGATCTCCCATGACGATGCCTCTGCTTGTCCGGCGCTGGTGCGCGCTGCTGATGCTGCTGCTATTGGCCGGTATGGCGCGCGCGCAGTCGCCGCTGCCGTCCTGGAACGAAGGTCCCTCGCGCCAGGCAATCCTCGGTTTTGTCGAGGCTGTCACTCGCGACGGCAGTCCCGACTACGTGGCGCCGTCCGATCGCATCGCCGTGTTCGACAACGATGGCACGCTATGGAGCGAACAGCCTCTGTACTTCCAATTGATCTTTGCGCTGGACCAGGTCAAGGCCATGGCCCCGCAGCACCCTGAATGGGCAACAGAGCAGCCCTTCAAAGCCGCGATCGAGGGTGACCGCCAGGCGCTGGCGGCCTCGGGCACCGAAGGGCTGCTCAAGATCGTGGGGGCCACGCACACCAATATGAGCACGCAGGCTTTCAGCGCCGAGGTCAAGCAATGGATCAAGACCGCCCGCCATCCGCGCTTCAAGCAGCCTTACACCAGCATGATCTACGCGCCGATGCTGGAGTTGCTGGACTACCTGCGGAGCAACGGCTTCAAGACCTACATTGTGTCGGGCGGCGAAGTGGAGTTCATGCGCGCCTGGGCCCAAAGCGTCTACGGCATACCGCCCGAGCAAGTCATAGGCACCACTTTCGTCACCGAGTTCCAGATGCGGGACGGCAAGCCAGTACTGATGCGCACGCCCAAGCTGGACTTCAACGACGACGGTCCGGGCAAGCCCGTGGCCATCAATAAATTCATCGGCCGCCAGCCCATCTTCGCCTTCGGCAATTCAGACGGCGATCTGCAGATGCTGCAGTGGACCGCGGCCGGCAGCGGCAAGCGCTTTGCGGGCCTGGTGCACCACACCGACGGCAGGCGCGAATGGGCTTACGACCGCGAATCCAAGGTCGGCCGGCTGGACAAGGCCCTGGACGAAGCGCAACAAAGGGGTTGGGTAATCGTGGATATGGCAAAGGAGTGGAGAAGGGTGTACGCATTTGAAACGCAGTGATTCGTTTACGTGATTGGGAACCGCCCGCAAGGGTAAGGAGAAAGCGATGAACGCAAGAAAACTGTTGAGCGCGGCGCTCTTCGCCGCTGCGGGCCTTGCGGTCCTGGGCGGCGCACAGGCGCAGACCCAGGCGCAAACCCAGGCCCCGCCGGCCAACCAGGGGCAGGAGACTGCGAACGGCAAGAAGCCGAACATCCTGGTGATCTTTGGCGATGACATCGGGCAGGCCAACATCAGCGCCTACACGCATGGCGTGGTGGGTTACACGACGCCCAACATCGACCGGATCGCCAAGGAGGGCACCCTTTTCACCGATTATTACGCCGAGAATAGCTGCACGGCGGGGCGCTCGTCCTTTATCACGGGGCAGTCACCGCTACGCACCGGCTTGTCCAAGGTTGGCATGCCCGGCGCAACCGTCGGACTTCAGAAAGGCGACATCACCATTGCCGAAGCGCTCAAGGCACAGGGCTACACGACAGCGCAATTCGGCAAGAACCATCTGGGCGACCGTGACGAGTACCTGCCGACGCGGCACGGCTTTGACGAATTCTTCGGCAATCTCTACCACCTGAACGCCGAGGAAGAGCCCGAACGCCCGTACTGGCCCAAGGACCCCAACGATCCCTACGTGAAGAACTTCTCTCCGCGCGGGGTGATCAAGGCCACTGCCGATGGCAAGGTGCAGGACACCGGGGCGCTGACGACCAAGCGTATGGAAACCATCGACGATGAAACGGTGGGCGCGGCAATCGACTACATCGACAAGCACGGCAAAGGCGACAAGCCGTTCTTCGTGTGGATGAACACCACACGCATGCACATCTACACCCACATCCGGCCGGAGCACAAAGGCAAGAGCGGTATGCCCGGCAACGACTACGCCGACGGCATGTGGGAGCATGATCAGGACGTGGGCAAGCTGTTGAAAAAGCTGGATGACATGGGCATTGCCGACAACACCATCGTCATCTACACCACCGACAACGGGCCCAATGCCTTCACTTGGCCTGACGCCGCCACCACGCCATTCCGCAGCGAGAAGGACTCCAACTGGGAGGGGGCGTTCCGCGTGCCCGCCATGGTCCGCTGGCCGGGCAAGATTCCCGCGGGGGAAATCAAGCGCGGCATGATGTCCGGCATGGACTGGTTCCCGACCTTGTTGGCCGCCACCGGCGACACCAACGTGAAGGAACGGTTGCTTGACGGTTGGGCGCCGCAAGCGGGCGGTACCAAGTTCAAGGTGCATCTGGACGGCTACAACCAGTTGCCGTACTTGACCGGCAAGCAGGAAAAGAGCGCCCGCGACGATTTCTACTACTTTAATGACGACGGGCTGCTCGTGGGGGTGCGGTGGGGTGACTGGAAGGCGGTGTTCTGCGAACAGCGGGCGCCGGGGAACCTCAATATTTGGCAGAATCCCTTCGTCTGCCTGCGCCTGCCCAAAATTTACAACCTGCGCATGGATCCCTATGAACGCGCCGACATTACTTCCGACCAGTACAACGACTGGCTGGCCAAGAACGCCTATCTAACGGCAATCGCGACCATGAAGGCGTCGGCGTTCCTGGAGACGTTCCTCAAGTATCCGCCCAGCCAGCGGCCCGCGAGCTTCAGCGTGGACCAGGTGCAGGAACGGGTGAACAAGGCAATGGAAGAGCACTTCGATCAGTTGGACAAACAGAAGTCGAAGTAGACGGTGCCGGCGCGAGCCGGAGCAGGACCGGGCGGCGCCTGCCGCGTCGCCCGGCAACGCTGGAGGTGCGGCATGATGGGCTTAGGGGTGAGCGAGGCGGCGATGCAGGCGCGTGCGGTGAAAGACCAGGCCAGGGAAGGGCGGCCATTGACGGCGGTCCGGCCAGCCGCCTTGCTGTTCCTGTCGGGCACCGCAGCCCTGGTGTTCCAGGTCCTGTGGATCAAGCAGTTGTCGCTGGTGGTGGGGGTGGAGGTCAGCGCCATCGCCGGTTCGGTCAGCGCATTTTTCCTGGGCCTTGCGCTGGGCGGCTGGCTACTGGGCCGCCAGGCGGATCGCCTGCAGCGGCCAGTGCGCTTCTACGCCATGCTGGAGGCGGCCGTAGCGCTGTCGTGTCTCGCGGTGACTTGGCTGTTGGCGCGCAGCGCCGCCGCATTCGTCGCCATCGAGGCCCACAGCACCGTCGCCGCCTGGTTGGGTGTGGGCCTGCTGCTGGCTATACCCGCATTTCTGATGGGTGGCACCTTGCCGGTGCTGCTGCGCGCGGTCAGCCGCGGGGACGCGGACGTCAGCCGCCGCGGCGGAGCCTTGTACGCCGCGAATACCTGCGGCGCAATCCTGGGCGCATTGCTGCCCGCTTTCTTCTTGATTCCCAGATTCGGCGTGCAGGGCGCGGCGCTGGCCGCTGCCGCGCTGAATCTACTGGCGGCTGCCGGGGCCTGGTTGCTGGACCGAAGCACCGGTAGCGGCACAACGCCCGCCCAGGACGCTCAGCTTGCGGCCGCTCCCTTGCCGGCGCAAGCGCGCCTGGCCGTGGCGCTATATGCCGTGGCCGGCGCCGTCGCGCTGGGCTATGAGGTGCTCTGGTCGCAAATGATCGTGCCCTTCATGAGTACGCGCGCGTTTGCCTTTGCCATCGTGCTGGCCACGTACTTGGCGGGCCTGGCGATAGGCGCGGCGCTGTATGCGCGCTGGGCCCATCGCGTGCGTAACCCCTGGCCGGTGTTCGGCTTCCTGATCGCCGGCGCGGGCCTGGTCGCCGTACTGGAAGTTGCCTTGCTCGGCAAATGGCTGGTATTGGCCCAGACCTATGCGGAAGCGGCTGTCTATCAATGGACAGGAAGCGGTTTTGCCGGCATGTGCGCGCGCTTTGCGGTAGCGGCGGCCAGCCTGGTGCTCGCGCCAACGCTGCTCCTGGGCGCCGCCTTTCCGGCGGTACTGCGCATCGCCGTGGGCGATCAACGGGTGGGCAGGGAAGCTGGCGTCGTACTGGCGTGCAACACACTGGGCGGCATCGCGGGCACCTTGCTGACCGGCTTCCTGCTGCTGCCCGCCCTGGGGCTGGTGCGCACGCTTGGTGTGCTCGCCGCTATCGCCGCGGCGGTTGGCGCCATAGCGGCTTGGCGCGGTCGGGCCGGCGGCCGCGCCACCACGGGCTGGGCGACCGGCGTCGTGGGCTTGGGCACGCTTGCCGTGGTGGCCATGCTGCCGATGGACCAGTTTGCGCGGCTCTTGCCGGGCGCCAGCGGCGCCGGCCTGGTTTTCTACGAGGAAAGCCATGGCGGCACCGTCGCCGTGGTGGAGCGCGCCGGCAATGGCAATCGCTTCCATCGACTGTATATCCAGGGCGTGTCGAATTCGGGTGATGCCATGCCATCGCTGCGCTACATGCGGCTGCAGGCGTTGCTGCCGCTGATCGTCCACAACGCCGAACCGAAGTCCGCCCTGGTGGTGGGCTATGGCACCGGCATCACCGCCGGCGCCTTGTCGCAGTATCGCGGGCTGGAAAAGCGCGCCGTGGCCGAGCTCTTGCCCGCCGTGCTGCGTGCCGCCCCGCACTTCCAGGGGACTTTCCAGGCCGCAACGGATCCCGGCCTGGACAAGCGTCTGCGCGATGGTCGGCGCGAACTCCAGGCCAGCGCCGAACGCTGGGACTTGATTACGCTGGAGCCGCCGCCGCCTTCCGCCGCTGGCGTGGTCAATCTCTATTCGCGGGATTTCTACCAACTGGCCGCAAACCGCCTGGCGCCGCAGGGCATCGTGGCGCAGTGGCTGCCGCTGCCCACGCAAAATGAAGAGGACACCCGCGCGCTGGTCGCCAGCTTTATCGAAGTGTTCCCCCATGCCCAGCTCTGGACGAGCGAGCTGCATGAAATGCTGCTGTTGGGCTCGATGCAGCCCTTGACGCTGGACGCGGCTCGTATCCAGGCGCGCTACAGCCAGCCCGATACCGCCGCCGCGCTCAAGGCGGTCGGCGTGCCATCGGCGGCGGCCTTGTTGTCCACCTGGGTCACGGATCGCGACGGACTTGCGCGTTTTGCCGGCGACGCGCAGGCCGTCACCGACGACCGCCCCGGCATCGAATATGCGACCTGGGTGCGCCCGCGCGAAGTGGTGCGCGTCTTGCCCACGTTGCTGGCCCTGCGCAGCGAACCGCCGCTACAGGGTGCATCCGATGGACTGCGCGCCGAGATGCAGCTGGAGCGCGCCAGGCTGGACACCTTCTATCGGGCGTCGCTGGCAGCGTACGTGGGCGACCGCGAAACCTGGGGCAGGGAAATGAACAAACTGGCCCGCGACGACGGCGACAACGCCTATTACCGCTGGTTCATGCCCGGCAGGTAGTAGGCCTTAACTGCATATCCTCCGCCAGGGCGCGACGCCTTGCGGCGAGCAGTATCCCGCACAGGGCGTGGCCATCGACATGCCGCTCTGGCAGCGCAGTTCCGGCACCCGTTCGCCATAGGGCACCATGCCCTGGCAGTCGCAGCGGGCCAAGCCCGCGCCGGACGGCAGCAGCTTGCTGACCGGTTCAGGCGGGGCGGTGCGCTCGACCTTGGCGACGGGCGGCGGCGCCTCATCTTCTGCGTCGGCGCGCTCGATCACGCCTCGGACTTTGGCCGCCGGCATGCTGCAGGCCTTGGCGATCGCATTGACCGTGCGGCCGTCGTTGGCCATCGCCACTATTTTCTTGTCGCTGCAAGCCGCGTCGGCGCGCGGCGCGGCCAGGGCAAACAGCGCTATCGCGGCCGCAAACAGCATACCGGGTCTGGTCAGTGTCATCGCACGCCTCCTGCCTCCATGCCCGCATGAGGAAATACGGCGTAGTCTGCTCAGGCTATGGGGTTCTGCAAAGAGCGTAGTGCGGGCAATTTTGAAGTGTCAACGCAGCCCGATTGACTAGGACTTTCTGGGGAAGCCGCATGGCGCGACGGCGCTATCCTTAAGCACGAGGCGGTTTGGTGCGCGCGCCATGATGCGGCTGCACCAAGCGCCGCTCAGGCCCGGGCGCAGTCATGCGGCCTGGAATTCCGGGCGCATGCCGGCCGCAAAGGGATGCAAGGCGATCTCGGCCTGCACCCGCGCGCGCGCTTCGTCCAGCGCGGCCTGTCCGCGCGCCGTGCCTTGCACCGAAAAGAACGTCACGTTCTTCAAGCCTATCGTGCCCAGCACGTGCCTGAGATAGGGCGTCAGGAAATCCGGCTGGTTGTGCGCGCCGCCGCCGAATGCGCCTCCCGAGGAGATCGCCACGTACACCGGGCGGTCCTCCAGGCTGCCTTCCTTGCCGCGGGCGGTGATCTGGAATGTGCTGCGTACCCGCACCACGTGGTCGATCCAGGTCTTAAGCGACGCAGGCACCGTGAAATTGTGCATCGGGGTCGCGATGACGAGATGCGTGGCGTCCTGCAATGATTGGATCAGTTCGGTCGAACGGCGCAGCGCGCCGCGATCCTGGCTGCCGTCCGTGGGATCCTGGAGCGCGCTCAGCGCGGCGGCGTAATCGGTGTCGACGAGCGGCAGGGCGGTGGCGTCGACGTCCAGCAAGGCCGGCGTGGCGGGCGCGCTGGCGAC
>MTEX01003646.1_pt2 | contig 11980 bp, 12 predicted proteins | sample 1042691 | NCBI WGS metagenome assembly MTEX01 (sample SAMN06185810, study PRJNA358809) | soil metagenome | isolation source: soil biostimulated with molasses as carbon source | place: India | collected 2015-05-23
GGACACGGAACGCTTGCGCGTCAGGGCGTGGCGTGGCGCGCACACCGCATACATGGTGTCGCGGTAGATGACCCGCGTGGCCAATTCTTCCGAAGGGGTTTCAACCGAAACAATGCCGAAATCGGCGCGGCCGTTGCGCACGTGTTCGATGGTGTCGTCGGTGGAGAGCTCGAACAGGTCCAGCTTCACGCTGGGATGGGCGCGGTGATAGTCGGCCACCACGTCGCCCAGCAGGCCGACCATCATCAGGGGCGACGTCGCCACGCCCACCGTGCCGCGTTCCAGGGTGCGCAGGCCCGACATGCTGCGCTCGGCCGCGCGCACGGTCCCCAGGATTTCCTGGGCGTAGGCGTAGAAATCCGCCGCGCCGTCGCAAGGCGTGACACTGCGGGTGGAGCGTTCGAACAGCGGCTGGCCGACCTCGGCCTCGAGTTCCGCGCAGAGCTTGCTGACGGCCGATTGGGTCACGAAGGCCGCGCGCGCGGCCGCCGTGAAACTGCGCAGTTCGTAGAGCGCGCAAAATACGCGCAATTGCTTGAGAGTGATGTTCATGGTCGAAGTCGCCGCCAGGCGCCGCCGGCCATGCCGGCCTCAGCGCGCAGGCTTGAGCATATCGCGATCGGCGTCCTGGCGCGGCGCCTGGCGCTTGATCTCTCCGGGCGTGCGCGAGAAGCGCACCGGAATGCCTGCTGCCATCAGCGGCCCTTCGGTCGGATGCTCCACGGGCTGGAAGAACCCCGTCGCCCGCAGGTGCGGATCATCGAACAGGGCTTCCGGCGTGTTGACGCGCGAATGCGGGATATCGGCATCGGCCAGCAGCGCCAGCCACTCTTCGGTGCCCCGCAACGCGACGATATCGGCCAGGTCCTGGTAGAGCTCGTCGAAATGCCGGGCGCGCGCCGTTGCGTCGACGTAGCGCGGGTCCGCCGCCAGGTCGTCGCGTTGGGCCAGGGCGAAAAAGCGCCCCCACTGCGCGTCGGTATAGGGCAGCAAGGCCAGATAGCCATCGCGGGTGCGGTAGGGACGCCGTTGCGGCGACAACACGCGGCTGTAGCCCATGGGCCCCAGCGGCGGCACGAAACTGTGGCCGCTCATGTGCTCGACCAGGGTGAAGGAAACCAGGGTTTCGAACATGGGGACTTCGACGGCCTGCCCCTCTCCCGAACGCTCGCGCTCGTATAGCGCCATGGGAATGGCGTAGGCCAGCGTCAACCCCGCGACCTTGTCGGCGAGGATGGTATTCACGTACGCTGGCGCGCCGCTGTTGCGGCCCTGCAGGTCGGCCAGGCCGCTCATGGCCTGGATGATGTCGTCAAAGGCCGGGCGCGCCGCATACGGGCCGTCCTGGCCGAAGCCCACCGCCGAGCAATGGATCAGGCGCGGGTTGCGCGCGCGCAGCGTGGCGGCGTCCAGGCCCAGCCGCGCCAGGGCGGCGGGACGCACGTTGGACACGAACACGTCGGCCCCGTCGATCAAGCGCAGCAGGCTGTCACGGTCGGCCGGCGTTTTCGCATCCAGCGTCACGCTGTACTTGTTGCGGTTGAGGTTCAGATAGGCCGGCCCCATGCCCGGACTCATCGCCGGGGCCGAAGTGCGGAACACGTCGCCTTCGGGCGATTCCACCTTGATGACCTCCGCCCCCATGTCGGCCAGGATCTGCGTGCCATACGGCCCCATGGCCACCGAGGTCATGTCGATGACGCGCACGCCCGCGAGCGGGCCAGCCATTACTTGGCCTCCTGGTGTTTCTTGCGGTTGACGAAGGGCGCCATGTAGCGGCGCGGCTCGTCGGTGGTGAAGGCCTCACCGAATGCCGCCACGCTGCGGTCCAGGCCGGCTTCGACCGTGGACTCGCTCCAGTAGCGCAGCAACGCCTTCTGCGAGCGCACGGCGATCGGGCCGCTTTCCGCGATGGGCGCCACCGTGCGTTCGACCAGCGCATCTAGCGCCCCGGTCTCGCTGACGAACTCCAGGAAGCCCCACTGGTGAGCCTGCGCCGCATCGACGGTCTCCCCGGTGAGCAGCAGCCAATTGGTGGGACCGGGGCCGATGATCGCCGGGAGCAGCACGGCATGGATCACCGATGGGATGCCCACACGCACCTCGGGCATGCCGAACACGGCGTCCGCCGACCCCAGGCGGATGTCGCAAGCCGCGGCCAGTTCCATGCCGGCCCCCAGGCAGAAGCCCGGAATACGGGCGATGGTCGGAACAGGAATTGCGGCGACCGCGTCGCACAGATCGCGCAGTCGGGTGATGAATTCGCGCGCCCCCTGAGGCTCGAGTTCGGCCATTTCATAGATGTTGGCGCCGCCCACAAAGGCGCGCTCGCCCGAACCACGGATAACGACCGCGCGAGCATCGTCCTGGGCCGCGATCCAGCGCGCGGCCTCGGTCAGGCTCAGCGTGACCGTCGAGGCCAGGATGTTCAGGCTCTTGGCATCGTGGATCTGCAGGGTGTAGACACCGCGCTCGTCACGGGTCACGAGGGCATGGGCGAAGGCAGGGATAGGCGCAGTCATGGAAACTCCAGCTAGGGTTATGGCTACCGATGCTAAGGGCGAGGTTTCATCACAACAAACGAGTAATTTTCATGAAATAAGTCTGAAATGGAATAAATACTGAAGCCCGCCTGGCTTGGGTACGATAGCCGCCTCTTGCGGGAGTCGCACCATGGGTATCACGCTGCGCCAGCTACGGGCCTTTTGCGCCGTGTATGAGCTGAAGAACTTCACCCGCGCCGCCGAGGCGCTCAACCTGACGCAATCCACGGTCAGCAAGCTCTGCTCCGAACTGGAGAAAGCGATAGGCATGGCGCTGTTCGAGCGTTCGGCGCGCGGGGTGGAATTGCTGGAGGGCGCAGCCGAGCTGTATGCCTACGCGCAGGAAACCTTCGGCTCCCTGCGCGCGGCCGAGCGCAGCCTGAGCAGCCTGGCCGGCCTGGAGCGCGGCGAGGTGTCCATCGCGGCTTCGCCCATCATGATGCATACCCTGATCGCGCCGGTGGTCACGCAGTTTCACGCGCGGCATCCCAACATTGTCTTCGACCTGCACGAGCTTACCGGCGACGAGGTCACCGAGCACGTGCTGCACGGCAGGGCCGATCTGGGCCTGGTGGCGATGGAGAGCCAGGACCCCAGGCTGGACTGCCGCATCGTCTACCGCGGCCCTATGTACGCCGTGGTGCCGGCCAGCCACCCCTTGGCGCGACACGACCAGGCGCGCTGGCGCGAGCTCGCCCGCTACCCGCATATCCTGTTGCGCGGCACGTACACCGTGCGCCGCAAGATGGACCAGATTCTTCAGGACCAGGGGCTGACGGTGCGCAGCGTGGCGCAGACAGGAAGCCTGACCACCGCCTTCGCCATGATCCGCGGTGGCATGGGCATCACGGTCATGCCGGGCTATGTCCGCAACGTCTGCCAGGAAATGGGCCTGAAGGCGCTGTGCATCGCCGACCGGCCGCAAGCCTTGCACGAACTGTCCATCCTGCGCCGGGCCGACTACCGGTTGTCACGCGCGGCCGCCGCATTTCTCGCCGCCTTCGAAGCGCACCTCGGCGAACAGGGGCAGCCCGCGGCGGCCGGCGATTCATCGCTTTCTTGAATGCCTTCATGACAATTAATCAATTGTTTGCATGATGGACCGCTTCCATCATTAGCGCGTCGAGGTCCACACCCCGCGCGCTATCCGGCCCAACGGTCGCCTCGACGCCATAACCAAGCAGGGCAAACCAGCCCGCAGGACGAGGAGACCCCGACATGACATTCAAGCCTGGCCTGAAGCAGCTGCTGACGCTGCTCGCCGCCCTTCCCGCCATTGCCGCGGCCGACACCTATCCGGCCAAGCCCGTCACCTTGGTGGTGGCGTATGCGCCCGGCGGCATGACCGACATCCTGACCCGTCGCATCGCGGCCGATCTGCAGACCCGACTGGGCAAGCCCTTCGTGGTGGAGAACAAGCCCGGCGCAACCGGTCAGATCGCCACCGAGTATGTATCGCGGCAGAAGCCCGACGGCTACACCATCCTGGTGGGCGCGACGAGCCACGTCATCAATCCCGCCATGAAGAAGCTGCCCTACAACGCCCGCAAGGACTTTGCTCCCGTGGCGCTGCTGGCCGTCAGCCCCAATTTCCTGCTGGTCAACGCCAACCAGGGCATCAAGACCTACGCGGACTTCAAGGCTTACGCGCAGAAGCAGGCTTCGGTGCCCTATGGCACGGCCGGCGCCGGCGGCGCTCCCCACATCGTGGGCGAACTGCTGCGCTCGCAAAGCGGCCTGCCGCTGATGCATGTGTCCTATCGCGGCGCGGGCCCCGCCATGACGGATCTGGTATCGGGCCAGGTGCCCTTCGGCATGGCCGAGTCCGTGACGGCCAATGCGTACCTGCAATCCGGCAAGATCGTGCCCCTGGCCATCACCTCGGCGCAGCGCCAGCCGCGTTATCCCGACGTGCCCACGCTCAATGAGCTGGGATATAAGGGCTTCGACCTCAGCACCTGGGTAGGCGTCTATGCCCCGGCCGGCACACCCGCCGACATCGTCCAGACGCTGAACAGCGAAATCCGCAAGTCGGTCATGCAACCGGCCACCCAGGAATACATCCGCTCGACCGGCTCGGAGCCCGGCGACATGGACCTGACCCAGTACCAGAAGTTCGTCAGCGACGAGATGGACAAGTGGCAGGCCGTCATCACCCAGGCCGGGGTCAAGGATGAGTGAGGTCCGCATCGGCTCGCTGTCGCCGGAAGCCTATTTCTCCGAGGCGCTGCGCGCGGGACGCCTGGAAGTCCAGATGTGCCGCAGCTGCGGGCTCTCGTTCTTCTTTCCGCGCACGCACTGCACGCATTGCCGTTCCCAGGAATACGCCTGGCGTCCAATGCGTACCGGTGCCACGCTGTATTCCTATTCGGAAATCCCGGCCACGCCGCAAGCGCCCGCGCGCAACGTGATCCTGGCCGACATGGACGAAGGGTTCCGCATGATGTCCACCTTGCTGGACGAAGGCGAACTGCGCATCGGCATGCGGCTGACGGCCAGGCCTGATCCGCAGCGCGCCCGGGTGGTCTTCGGACCGGAGGCGCCATGACGGACTGGAACAAGAGCCTGCGCGGCGCCATCGCCATCACCGGCTGCGCCACGGCAGGCATCGGCGATGCCGGCGGCCTGAACGACCTGGAGATCACCTCGTTGGCCGTGCATGCGGCCGTGCGCGATGCCGGACTGCGCATGGACGACATCGACGGCCTGATGAGCGCCAGCCTGTCCTCGTCGATGTGGTTGAGCAAGCTTTCGGAATACCTGGGCCTGTTTCCGCGCTTCATGGACAGCACCCAGATAGGCGGCGCATCCTTTGTGGGTCACCTGCTGACGGCCGCAGCGGCCATCCAGGCCGGCCTGTGCCGCAACATCGTGATCGCCTATGGCGCCGCCCCGCGCGGCGGCAATGGTGTTTCGGCGACCTCCGGCGCCCGCGCGCGGCTGGATCCGTTTCCCTACGAAGAGCCTTTCCAGCCATTCAATCCGCCCACCAGCTACGCATTGGCCACGCGTCGCCATATGCACGAATACGGCACCACCCGAGAACAACTGGCCGAGGTGGCGGTGGCCGCGCGGGCCTGGGCGCGGTTGAATCCGGAAGCCTACAAGCGCGAGCCGCTGTCGATCGACGATGTCCTGGCGGCGCGCGTAATTTCCTCGCCGCTGACCGCGCGCGACTGCTGCCTGGTGACCGATGGCGCAGGCGCCATCGTGGTCACCGCAGCAGCACGCGCCAACACGTCACGGCCCGTGTACGTGCAAGGCACGGCCATGGCGCACTCGCATCGCCAGATCGCCTGCATGGCCGACCTGACGCGCACCGTGGCGGGCCAGAGCGCCGGCCTGGCGCGCGAGCGCGCCGGCGTGGCGCTGGCCGACGTCGACCTGGTGCAGCTCTACGACGCCTTCACGATCAATCCCATCCTGTTCCTGGAAGACATGGGATTTTGCGACAAGGGTGAAGGCGGCGCATTCGTGTCGGGCGGGCGCATCGCCCCCGGCGGCGAACTGCCGGTGAACACCAATGGCGGCGGACTTTCCTGCGTGCATCCCGGCATGTACAGCATGTTCGGCCTGGTGGAAGCCGTGCGCCAACTGCGCGGTGAATGCGGCGAACGGCAGGTGGCAAAGGCGCGCACGGCGCTCGTCCACGGCAACGGCGGGGTGCTTAGCGCCCAGGCCACGACCGTGCTGACCAATTGGATGGACTGAAGGAGATTCAACATGCTGGAAGGAAAAGTGGTGGTCGTCACGGGCGCGGCCAACGGCATCGGTCGCGCCGCGGCCCTGGCACTGGCCGCTCAGGGCGCCCGCGTCGTGGTCAATGACCTGAACGTTTCGCTGGACGGCACCAGCGCCTCGCAGAGCACGGCCGCCCAGGTCGTTGAGGACATCCGCGCCACGGGTGGCGAGGCCATCGCCAACGGCGACTCGGTCGCCGAGTACGCAAGCGCGCAGCGCATCATCGAGGCGGCTGCCGATACCTATGGCCGGGTGGACGCCGTGGTGAACAACGCCGGCATCGTGCGCGACAAGATGTTCCACAAGCTCACGCCGGAAGACTTCGATGCCGTGGTCAAGGTGCATCTGTATGGCTGCTTCAACCTCAGCCATGCCGCGGCCCGGCATTTCCGCGAACAGGGCGGCGGCAGCCTGATCAACATGACATCCAACTCGGCGGTCATCGGCAATCGCGGCCAGGCCAACTATTGCGCCGCCAAGCTGGGCATCGTGGGCCTGTCCAAGGCCATGGCGCTGGACATGGCCGCGTTCAACGTGCGTTCGAACTGCATCGCGCCGCTGGCCTGGAGCCGCATGACCGAGACCATCCCGGCCAAGACCGAGGAACAGGCGCGCCATGTCGAGAAGATCCGCCGCATGGGTCCCGAGACGATCGCGCCGCTGATCTGCTATCTGGCGTCGGACGCCTCGTCCGATGTGTCGGGACAGGTGTTCGCCATTCGCTTGAATGAAATCTTCCTGATGAGCCAGTCCCGCCCTGTGCGCTCGGTACACCGCTCGGACGGCTGGACCGCCGAGAGCATCGCCGAGCACGGCATGGCAGCGCTGCGCGCGTCGTTCATGCCTCTGGATACGTCCGCCCAGGTGTTCGCCTGGGATCCGGTCTGAGGCTGCCATGGCGCTGGACTATCGCAGCCTGAAGTCCCACGTCTTCGCGCCCCAGCGCCAGACCTATGGCGAGGATGCCTGCATCCTCTACGCGCTGGGCGTGGGCGCGGGCCTGTCCGAAGACGCCGCCGTCGGCGATGAAACCCGGTTCATCTATGAAAAAGGACTGCGCGCCTTGCCCGCCATGGCCTGCGTGCTGGCCTATCCCGGCTTCTGGATGCGCGATCCCCGCCATGGCCTGGACTGGAAACAGGTCGTGCACGGCGAACAGCGCATGCGCTTTGCGCGCCGCCTGCCCACCCGCGCCGAAGTGGTATGCCAGATGCAGGTCTCCCGCATCGCGGACAAAGGTCCAGGCGCGTTCGTCGTAACGCGGCGCACGCTGAACGACGCGGCCACGGGGCAGGAACTGGCTCTCATCGAACAATTGAACATCTGCCGCGGCGACGGCGGCTACTCGGGCGGCGACGCCGCGCTCAGCGATACGCTGGCCGCACCCATCGCCGCGCCGCCAGCCGCCCCGCCGGACAGTGTCATCGTCCTGCCTACCTGCCGCAACCAGGGCGCCTTGTACCGGCTTAACGCCGACCGCAATCCGCTGCACGTGGATCCGGCCAGCGCGCGGCAGGCCGGCTACGAGCGCCCTATCCTGCACGGCGCGGCGCTGCTGGGCATGGTCAACCGCGCCCTCGAGGCCGCTTTGCGCAAGCTGCCGGATCTGCGCCTGGGCGAACTGAACCTGCGCTTCATGGCGCCGGTGTATCCCGGGCTGGATGTTGCGGTATCGCTGTGGGGGCAGCCGGAGGGAGTCGCCCTCGCCTGCCATCAGGCCGGCGCCCTGTGCGCCCAAGGCCGCGCGGCCTGGGCAGAGGAGAAACAATGAAAGACAAGACATGCGCCAACGTGGAAGAAGCCCTGCGCGGCGTGGAATCCGGCGCGGTGATTTTCGTTGGCGGCTTCGGCGGTTCGGGCATCCCGGCACGCCTGCTGGCCGGCCTGCTGGCCAAGCGCGACGTGAACGACCTCACCCTGATCAACAACAATGCCGGCGCGGGCGAAACCAGCTTTCTCGCCCTGGTGGCCTGCGGCCGCGTCAGCCGCATCGTCTGCTCGTACCCACGCATGCCGGGCAACGATGTGATACGCCAGCGGGTGCAGGCAGGTAGCCTGGCAGTGGAAGTCATGCCCCAGGGCACGCTGGTCGAACGCATCCGCGCCGGCGGCGCGGGCATGGGACCGTTCTATTCGCCTACGGGCTACGGCACGCCCCTGGCGGAAGGCCGGGAGACCCGCGTATTCGGCGGACGCGGCTACGTGCTGGAGCAACCCCTGCGGGCCGACTTCGCCTTCATCCGCGCGCATCGCGCCGACCCGCTAGGCAATCTGGTCTACCGCCGCGCCCAGCGCAATTTCGGACCTGTCATGTGCATGGCAGCCCGCAGCACCATCGTCGAGGTCGACGAAATCGTACCCAGCGGCGCACTGGATCCCGACACCATCGTCACGCCCAGCCTGTTCGTGCATCGCCTGTTGGGGAATCCGCAATGAAACGACTGTCACGCGAAGAACTGGCGGCCCTGGTCGCCAACGACCTGCCCGCGGGCGCCGTCGTCAACCTGGGCATAGGCATGCCTACGCTGGTCACCGACCGCCTGGACCCGGCTCGCGGCGTGCAGTTGCACAGCGAAAACGGCATCCTCGGCATGCGCCTGCTGCAAGCGCACGAGACCGCGGACGGCGACCTCATCAACGCCAGCAAGCAATCGATCGCGCTGACCGAGGGCGCGGCCATCTTCGACCACGTCTATTCCTTTTCCATCATGCGCGGCGGCCACATCGACATCACGGTGCTGGGCGCCTTCGAAGTGTCGTGCCACGGAGATCTGGCGAACTGGTCGCTGGGCGCGGACGACCCCATGCCATCGGTGGGCGGGGCGATGGACCTGGCCGTGGGCGCGCGCAATGTCTGGGTCATGATGGAAGCGCTCACCCGCGAGGGCGCGCCGCGCCTGCGCGATCGCTGCGCCCTGCCGCTGACGGGCGCGGGCGTGGTCGGGCGGGTCTATGCCGACATCGGCGTCTTCGACGTGCGCAAGGGCGCCTTCGTCCCGCTGGCGCTGGTGGACGGCCTGCCGCCTTCCGGGCTGGACCGCTGGATCGATGCCCCCGTGCGCATCGAAGGCACGCCGCGCGTCCTGCATCCCAACTCCTGATTCCTTTCCGCCATGATACGCACTGAACATTTTCTCGAAGACGCCGAGTCCTGGCTGCGCACCGCGCTGGCGCAGTTGCGCCGACAGTATCCGGTCACCGACTCGCACACCCAGGAATGCCGCCAGGCCTGGAACCGCATGCTTTGCGAAGCCGACCTCATCGCGCTCACCTGGCCACGCGAATACGGCGGCCGCGAACTCAGTACCGCGACCCTGATTGCCTTTCACGAACTTTGCGCGCGCCTGCACGCACCGCAACCCATCAACAGCATCGCCCACGCAATCCTGGCGCCGACGCTGCTGCGCTTCGGCACGCCCGCGCAAAAAGCCCAGTTCCTGCCTGGCATCCGGCAAGGCAGCGAGATATGGTGCCAGGGCTACTCCGAACCGCAAACCGGCTCCGACCTGTCGTCCGTGCGCACCCGCGCCAAGCCGGACGCGGCCGGCTGGCGCGTCAGCGGCCGCAAGATCTGGACGACCCAGGCGCATCTGGCCAAGTGGTGCTTCGCGCTGGTGCGAACCGATCCCGACAGCCAGGCCCACCGCGGCCTGAGCTTCATGCTCGTCGACATGCAAGCCGAAGGAGTGCGGGTCGAACCCATTCGCCAGATGACGGGCGAAGCCGATTACAACGAGGTGCTGTTCGACGCGACGCCCGTCCCGGAGGGCCGCATCCTGGGCGAAGCCGGCGAAGGCTGGCGCATCGCCATGGCCGCCGCCGAGTACGAACGCGGTATCTACTTCATGCCACGCGTCGTCCAGCTGGAGGATGAACTGCGGCAACTGACCGGCGCATTGGCGCAAGCTTCGCTCGCGCAGGCCGAGCTTGCGGTGCAGGAACATCGGGTGCGCGAGCTGGCCGATATGTGCCAGGTCATACGCTGGCGCGTGGATCGTGTACTGCGCCAGGTTGCCGCCGGCCACACCCCCGGCATCGACGGCGCGATGCTCAAGCTGCTGTGGAGCGAAACCCGGCAACGGATCTGGGAACAGCGCGTGGAACTGCTGGGCGAGGCCGCCATCCTCGGTCCGCAGGCTGACGCGCCCTATGCCGGCGCGGCCAGCGTGCTGCGCGAATTCCTGTGGTCGCGCGCCGAGACCATCGTGGCCGGCACCTCGGAAATCCAACGCAATATCGTGGGCGAACGCCTGCTCGGCCTGCCCAAGGACAGAGGACAACATGCATAGCGAAATCGGGACACTGCTGTCCTCCACCTTCGGCCGCCTGCTGGAACAACAGCATCCCGCCGCCTACGCACGCCGCGCGCTCGCCGCGGACCACGACGCCCAGCGCGCGCTTTGGAAAGAGCTGGCCGATGGCGGTTGGCTGGATGCCGGATCGGAAGCATTCCAGGCCGAGTACGGTCCAGGCATCCAGCTCATGGGCGAATGGGCCGGCCGCGCCCTGCTCACCCTGCCGTATGGCGCGTCGGCCTTTCTGGCCAACGCCTTGCTCGAGCGCGTCCCCGCCCTGTCGGACGTCGTGCTGGACCTGGCCGCGCATCCGGCCAGCATTCGCTGCGATCGCAACGGCGACGAACAGGGATGGATCGACGCCTATGGCCCGACGGCGCAATACCTACGCCTGAGCCGTCAGGACCAGGGCTGGCTGCTGGCGCGCTACGACCCGGCGGCGCTCGAAGCCGTCCAGGGCCTGGACCCCACGGTCGCGCTGGCTCGCCTGCACGGACCGGCCGTCGCGCAGGCCGAGCTGCCCACCGCACAGGTCCTGCCCGTACTGCAGAATCATCTGGTCTTTCTGCTGGCCCAGTTGACCGGCACGGCGGGGGCGTCGCTGGACCTGGCCATCGCCTACGCCAAGGAACGCGAACAGTTCGGCCGGCCCATCGGGCAATTCCAGGCGATCAAACACGCCCTGGTCGACGCCTGGACCGGCCTGGACAACAGCCGCTACGCCGTGGAAGCCTTGCTGGCGGCCCGCGCCGCGCCCGATCCTGGACTTGCGGCGCTGGCCTCCCGGCTCGCCGCCAGCGCATCGCGGCGCGCCGTGAAGCTCGTGATCCAGGTGCACGGGGGCATCGGGTTCTCCTGGGAACATGATGCCCAGCTGTACCTGAAACGCGCTTACCGGCTGGCAATCGAGGCCGAACGCCTGGCCACGCTGATGCAGGACTAGGCCACCACCCAGCGCCCGCCAGGCCGGGCGCCGTTAACATAGCGGCTTCGACAGCCGCTTTTTTCGTGCGGATTCCGCGCGGCGTCGTCGCGCCCGCCCCTATCCTGCCTCCGATGAGCCCCGCCCCGCCGCCTTGCATGCCCGACCGACTGGCGTCCTACTACTGGAGCGGCAACACCCTGCGTAGCCGCAGCGTCAGCAGCGCGGTGCTAAGCACCACCTTGGACCTGCCCGCGCCGCCCCCGCGTGTGCTCGCCGACTGGGACCGGGAGATGGCGACACGCCTGTTCCTCGAACCCGGCGACGTGGAACAGATGCCCTTGGCGCGCACGCAGGCCCGCTGGCCCGAGTACGGTCAGTGCCCGCAAGCCATGCGCCAGTGGACGCGAACACTGGGGTTGCCCGGCGTGCTGGATACCGCCGACACGGCCCTCATGGCCTGCCTCGGCGCCCGCTAC
>MTEX01001514.1_pt1 | contig 11953 bp, 8 predicted proteins | sample 1042691 | NCBI WGS metagenome assembly MTEX01 (sample SAMN06185810, study PRJNA358809) | soil metagenome | isolation source: soil biostimulated with molasses as carbon source | place: India | collected 2015-05-23
GAAATCTCTGTCAGTACCAGCCTCTTCGCGGGCTTGCCCGCTCCCACAGGTATTCCACAAGCCCAAGACCTGTGCAGTACCTGTGGGAGCGGGCGAGCCCGCGAAAGGGCCGGTACAAGCCCGGCAGGAATCAGCGCCGGACCGGGCGCTTCTGCAGTTTGCGCTGCAAGGTCCGGCGGTGCATGCCCAGGGCCCGCGCAGTGGCCGAGATATTGCCTTCGTGCTCGTTCAGCACGCGCTGGATGTGCTCCCACTGCAGGCGGTCGACCGACATCGGGTTTTCCGGCACCAGGGTATCCAGGTCGGTGTGTTCCGACAGCAGCGCCGCCAGCACGTCATCGGCATCGGCCGGTTTGCACAGGTAGTTGCAGGCGCCACGCTTGACCGCCTCCACGGCGGTGGCAATGCTCGAATAGCCAGTCAGGATCACCACGCGCATTTCCGGGTCCAGCTCCAGCAGCTTGGGCAGCAGCACCAGGCCGGAGTCGCCGTCCATCTTGAGGTCCAGCGTGGCGTAGTCCGGCAGGTCCTGCTGGGCCAGCAGCAAGCCTTCCTCGGCCGAGCTGGCGGTGCTTACGCGGAACCCGCGGCGGCTCATGGCTCGGGCCATGACCCGGGTGAAGGTGGCATCGTCATCCACCAGCAGCAGGTGCGGAAGCTCTTCGCCTTCGACCTGGTTTTCTTCGCTCATCATTCATCTCCTCGCTTGCCATGGGGCAGGCGCAGTTCGGTCAGGGTGCCACCCTGTTCATGACTATAGAGTTTCACCGAACCGCCCGCACGGGTCACGCTGGCCTTGCTCAAGAACAGGCCCAGGCCGAAGCCTTTGCCTTTGGTGGTAATGAAGGGCTTGCCGATGGCTTCGGCAATGGCCGGCGGCACGCCGGGGCCATGGTCGCGGATACTGATGACGATGTCGTGGGCATCCCAGTCCAGGCGCACTTCAAGGTCATCGGGGCAGGCATCGGCAGCATTGTTCAAAAGGTTCAGCAGCGCCTGGGTCAGGTCGGGTGGCGGGGTCAGGCGCGGTACCTGGCCGTCGCGCAGGCGCTGGAAGCGGTAGCTGGCCTCCGGACGCATCAGGTGCCAGCGGTTGAGCGCTTCGTCGAGCCAGGCAGTCACGTCCTGCTCCACCACCGCCAGGCGGCGATTGGCCTCGGCGGCGCGGACCAGTTGCTGCAGGGTCTCCTTGCACAGCTTCACCTGGTCCTGGAGGATCTGCAGGTCTTCCTGCAGCAGCGGGTCGGCGTGGTCCTGGCGCATTTCGTTGAGCAACACGCTCATGGTCGCCAACGGCGTGCCCAGTTCATGGGCTGCGCCGGCAGCCTGGGTGGCCACGGCCAGCAGCTGCTCGTCACGCAGGCTTTCTTCGCGCCGCTCGGAGCGCAACTGCTCCTGGCGACGCAGCTCTTCAGCCATGCGCGCCGCAAAGAAGGTGATCACGGCAGCGGCCAGGGCGATGCTCAGCCACATGCCATAGACCTGCATCTTGTCCCGCGCCATCGGCAAGCCTTCGAGCGGGTAGAACTGCACCAGCAGCAAGCTGTAGGCGGTCAGCGCGATGCCGGAAAGAATCAGCGAATACAGCCACGGCAAGGTCACCGCAGCAATCGCCAGCGGCACCAGGTAATACGAGACAAACGGGTTGGTCGAACCGCCGGAGTAGTACAGCAAGGCACTGTGGATCAGCAGGTCGCAGGCCAGCTGCAGGGCGTATTCCAGCTCGGTGACCGGCAACGACAGGCGCAGGCGCAGGGCCGTGAAAGCACACAGCAGCGATGACAAGGCCAAGGTGCCAGCCAGCGACAGCCAGGGCAGCGGCAGCAGTTCGGTCCAGTAGGCGACGCCTACGGAGCCGGCCTGGGCAGCCAGGACCAGGACCCGAATGACAGTCAGGCGCCAGAGGTTCTGGCGGGTAGCGGACAGCGGTTGTACGGCGGCGAGCATGAGCTCTCCTGATGAGTGCTCCAGAAAATCGGCTGGAGTATACCGAAGCCTGGCGCCGCGCTGCAGTGATGCGGCAAAGCGCCACACTTTGTCACAAGTCCATGATGGCACTTTTGAACCCACTACACTGTTGCCGGTCTGATGGCCCATGCGTGGAATGGATGGCCAAAGCCCACGCCTTTTATTGCCAAGGAGTATCCCACATGCAAAACCCTCGTCGCGGCGCCGCGCTGATCCTGTCCTGCGGCCTGCTCGCCAGCCTGCCGGCGCTGGCTGCCGATGAACCGCGCTACAACCAGGTATCGCTGCGTGCTGAAGTCAGCAAGGAAGTGGCGCGCGACCTGATGGTGGTGACCCTCTACAGCGAAGCGCAGAACACCGACCCGGGCAAGCTCGCCCAGCAGATCACCGAAACCATGAACAAGGCCGTCAAGCAGGCGCGCCAGGTCAAGGACGTGAAGATCAGCCAGGGCAGCCGCAACAGCTACCCGGTGTATGACAGCAAGGGGCAGAAGATCACCGGCTGGCGCGAGCGCGCCGAGCTGCGCCTGGAAAGCGCCAACTTCCCGGCCCTGTCGCAGTTGACCGCCGACCTGCTGCAGGAGCTGAAGATGGGCGGCATGGACTTCTCCATTGCCCCGGCCACGCGCAAGGCCAGTGAGGATGCGCTGCTCAAGGATGCGGTGGATGCCTTCAAGGCACGCGCGCAACTCGCCACCGAGGCGCTGGGCGGCAAAGGCTACAAGGTGGTCAGCCTGAACCTCAACAGCAGTGGTTATCCCCACCCCTACATGCGCAGCGCGCCGATGCCGATGAAGGCGATGGCAGCCGATGAAGCGGCACCGGCACCGGATATCGAAGCTGGCACCAGCGAAGTCAGCATGAATGCCGATGGCCTGATCGAAGTGCAAATGCCTTGATCCAACCGATGGGAGCGGGCGAGCCCGCTCCTTGAGGATCGCGTCAACTTCAAGCTTTTCAGAACACTCCTACGCACCATTCAGGTGCTTCCTACAGCTTTCCCCGCCCCGAAATATCCCGCAAAAAGCCATCATTCTGCCCGCGCAAACGTTCAACTTCGCGAAAAGTTACACCAATGCGACATCCATGTACGGTCGTACCACTTTTCTGGCGCCAAGGAACCCTTCCCGTATTGCATTGGGTACACCCCCTGCATAAGTATCCGCAGGTCGGCTCACGAGGCCACCTCAAATCGAAAAATGACAACAATGAGGCCACCATGCTCAAACACGCAGTCATTCCGTTCCTGCTAGGCGCAGGCTTGCTCTCCGGCGCACCGTCGGCCCTCGCCGCGTCCAACCTGGTGTTCTGCTCCGAAGGCAGCCCGGCCGGCTTCGACCCGGGGCAATACACCACGGGGACCGATTTCGACGCCTCGGCCGAGACCGTGTTCAACCGCCTGACCCAGTTCGAACGCGGCGGCACCGCCGTGATCCCGGGCCTGGCGACCAAGTGGGAAGTGTCCGACGACGGCAAGACCTACACCTTCCACCTGCGCGAAGGGGTCAAGTTCCACAGCACCGACTACTTCAAGCCCACCCGTGCATTCAACGCCGACGACGTGCTGTTCACCTTCGACCGCATGCTCGACAAGGACCACCCGTTCCGCAAGGCCTACCCCACCGAGTTTCCGTACTTCACCGACATGGGCATGGACAAGAACATCGCCAAGGTGGAGAAGCTCGACGACCACACGGTGAGGTTCACCCTCAACGAGGTCGACGCCGCATTCATCCAGAACCTGGCCATGAGCTTTGCCTCGATCCAGTCCGCCGAATACGCCGACCAGTTGCTCAAGGAGGGCAAGGCTGCCGATATCAACCAGAAGCCGATCGGCACCGGCCCGTTCGTGTTCAGCAAGTACCAGAAGGACGCGCAGATCCGCTTCAAGGGCAACAAGGACTACTGGCAACCGGATGACGTGAAGATCGACAACCTGATCTTCGCCATCACCACCGACGCCTCGGTGCGCATGCAGAAACTGAAGAAGAACGAATGCCAGGTCACCCTGTTCCCGCGCCCGGCCGACATCCAGCCGCTGAAGCAGGACCCCAAGCTGCAGATGCCTGACCAGGCCGGCTTCAACCTCGGCTACATCGCCTACAACGTGATGGACAAGGTCAAGGGCAGCAACGAAGCCAACCCGCTGGCCCAGCTGAAAGTCCGCCAGGCGCTGGACATGGCCGTGGACAAGAAAAAGATCATCGAGTCGGTCTACCAGGGCGCCGGCCAGCTGGCGGTCAATGGCATGCCGCCCACCCAGTGGTCCTACGACGACAGCATCAAGGACGCCCCGTACGACCCGGAGAAAGCCCGGCAGCTGCTCAAGGAAGCCGGCATCAAGGAAGGCACCGAGATCTCCCTGTGGGCCATGCCGGTGCAGCGCCCGTACAACCCCAATGCCAAGCTGATGGCCGAAATGCTGCAAGCGGACTGGGCCAAGGTGGGCATCAAGGCGAAGATCGTCAGCTATGAATGGGGTGAATACATCAAACGTTCCAAGGGTGGCGAACAGGGCGCCATGCTGATCGGCTGGAGCGGTGACAATGGTGACCCGGACAACTGGCTGGGCACCCTGTACGGCTGCGATGCCATGAACGGCAACAACTTCTCCAAGTGGTGCTACAAACCCTACGACGACCTGATCAAGCAGGCCAAGGCCACTCCCGACCAGGCCAAGCGCACCGAGCTGTACAAGCAGGCGCAGCACATCCTCAAGGAGCAGGTGCCGATCACCCCGATCGCCCACTCCACCGTGTACCAGCCCATGAGCGCCAAGGTGAAGGACTTCAAGATCAGCCCGTTCGGCCTGAACTCCTTCTACGGCGTCAGCGTGGACAAATAGGCTAGCTGAGGCACCCGCTGAAGTGCGGGTGCCCTGCCAACCTCGCCTCCCCCTTCATGTCGCCCCGCCGCCAGCACTGCGGGGGCGGCGCGCTGTTGCCGGCATTTTTTGCACGCGGCGGCGCAAACAGACGTAAAAGGACTTGTTCATGCGCTATACCACCCGCCTTTCCGCCCTGCTGGCCCTCGGCCTGGTCAGCCAGACCCCGGCCGTGCTGGCCAACAACCTGGTGTTCTGCTCCGAAGGCAGCCCGGCCGGCTTCGACACCGCGCAATACACCAGCGCCACCGACAACGATGCCGCCGAGCCCATCTACAACCGCCTGGTCGAGTTCGAGCGCGGCGGCACCGCCGTGCAACCTGCATTGGCAACCCGCTGGGAAGTATCTGACGATGGCCTGCGCTACACCTTTCACCTGCGCGAGGGAGTGAAGTTCCACAGCAACAAGGCCTTTACACCCAGCCGCGAGTTCAACGCCGACGACGTGCTGTTCACCTTCAACCGCATGCTCGACAAGGGCCACCCGTTCCGCCAGGCCTACCCGACCGAGTTCCCCTATTTCGTCAGCATGGGCCTGGACAAGAACATCGCCCGTGTCGAGAAAACCGGCCCCATGACCGTGGTGTTCACCTTGAACGCGGTCGATGCCGCCTTCATCCAGAACCTGGCCATGAGCTTCGCCTCCATTCTCTCTGCCGAATACGCCGGGCAGTTGCTGGCCAGCGGGCGCCCCAGCGACATCAACCAGCAACCGATCGGCACCGGGCCGTTCGTGTTCCAGCGCTACCAGAAGGATTCGCAGATTCGCTACAAGGGCAACCAGGCTTACTGGGCAGCAGACGAGGTGAAGATCGACAACCTGGTGTTCTCGATCAACACCGACCCGTCGGTGCGCATCCAGAAGCTGCGCCGCAACGAATGCCAGGTCACCCTGCACCCGCGCCCGGCCGACCTGCCGGCGCTGAAGGCCGACAGCAAGCTGCAGGTGCTACAGCAACCGGGCTTCAACCTCGGCTACATCGCCTACAACACCAAGCACCCGCCATTCGACCGCCTGGAAGTGCGCCAGGCGATGGACATGGCGGTGAACAAACAGGCGATCCTCCAGGCGGTGTACCAGGACTCCGGCCAGCTGGCCGTCAACGCCATGCCGCCGACCCAGTGGTCCTATGACAGCAGCATCAAGGACGCGCCCTATGACCCGGAAAAGGCCCGGCAGCTGCTGCAGCAGGCCGGCGTGAAGCCCGGCAGCGAAATCACCCTGTGGGCCATGCCGGTACAGCGTCCGTACAACCCCAACGCCAAGCTGATGGCGGAAATGCTCCAGGCCGACTGGAGCAAGCTCGGCTTCAAGGTGCGCATCGTCAGCTACGAATGGGGTGAATACCTCAAACGCATGAAAAGCGGTGAACACGATATCGCCCTGATCGGCTGGACCGGCGACAACGGCGACCCGGACAACTGGTTGGGCACCCTCTACAACTGCGACGCGATTGGTAGCAACAACTATTCGCTGTGGTGCGACCCGGAATACGACCGCCTGGTCAAGCAGGCCAAGCAGGTCACCGACCGCAGCCAACGCACGGCGCTGTACCAGCAGGCCCAGCAACGCCTCAAGCAACAGGTGCCGATTACCCCGGTGGCGCATTCCACGGTGAACCAGCCGCTCAGCGTCAAGGTTTCCGAGTTCAAGGTCAGCCCGTTCGGGCGCAATGATTTTTCCGGTGTGAGTGTTGATTGATTTCCAGCCTGCAGCGCTCTCGCGCGCTCGCCGGTTCCCACAGGATCAGCAAGGTTGCGGAATTTGCGCCGTACCTGTGGGAGCTGGCTTGCCGGCGATAGGGCCAGTAGCGGCAGCACAACGCCCCGATTCAGCCCGGTGACCCCGGGCAACCCTGGCAACACCGCAGCAAGAGCCCCGGCCCACAAGGCCAGGGAATAACTAGAAGAACAGAAAGGGAGCTTTAACCTTGAGACTATTCACCTTGACCGCACTGGCGTTATCCATCAGTGCCTTATCCACCGTGACCCTGGCCGACCCGCAAAGCCAGGACTATGTCCCCGTCACCCTCAAAGGCAGCAGCGAGCAGGAGCAGGCCAGCGGCTTCATCGACGGCCAGAGCCTGTCGGGCAGCACCCGCAACTGGTATGCCCACGAACGTGCCGCCCGCGCACCGCTGTGGAAGTACTACAAGAGCGACGGCACCCGTCACGACACCCACAGCCGCGAGAACTGGGTGCAGGGCACCATCCTCAACTACAGTTCCGGCTTCACCCAGGGCACCGTCGGCTTCGCCGTCGAAGCCGCTGGCTACAATGCCATCGCCCTGCAGCAAAGCCGCGAGGCGGTCGCCGGCCCCAACAACCGCACCCTGACCCACAGCGATGGCGACCCGGTCGGCCAGTGGAGCAAGATGGGCCTGGCCAACGTCAAGGCACGCGTGTCCAACACCACCCTGACCGTCGGCCGCCAATCGGTGGACACACCGATGATCGCCTACATCGGCAACCGCGCCCTGCCCTCGAGCTTCCAGGGGGCATTCCTGCACAGCGCCGAATTCGACAACCTGAGCTTCGACCTGGGCACCTTCGACCGCGTCTCGCCACGCACCGAGCAGAGCCTCAGCAAGTTCCGCAGCGAGTACAGCGCCACTGGCGTTGAAACCGACCGCGCCAGCACCGCCGGCATCAACTACCAGCCGTTCAAAAGCCTGACCACCAGCCTGTACGCCACCAAGGTCGACGACTTCTGGAACCAGTACTATTTCGGCGCCAACCACGTGCTCGGCGACAGCGCAGTGCTGAGCCTGAGCACCGGCCTGAACTACTACAAGACCGTCGACGCCGGCAGCCAGAAGATGGGCGAAATCGACAACGACACCTACAGCCTGTCATTCGGCCTGACCCACCAGGCCCACACCGTCAGCGCCTCGTGGCAGCAGGTCAACGGCAACGAGTACTTCGACTACCTGCACGAAACCAACGGCATCTACCTGGCCAACTCGCTGCTGTCGGACTTCAACGGCCCCAACGAGAAATCGCTGCAGCTTTCCTACGTGCTGAACATGGCGCCGTATGGCGTGCCGGGGCTGAAATTCAACCTGTACAACGCCCGCGGCTGGGGTATCGACGGCACCCATTACCGTGGTACCGCCTATGACGTCAACGGCCTGGATGGCGAAACCCACTACGAGTGGGGCATCGGCACCAGCTACGCGGTGCAGAGCGGGCCGCTGAAGGACACCAGCATCCGCGCCACCTACACCGCGCACCGCGCCAGCAAGGCCCAGGGCGATGGCAGCCTGGACGAGTTCCGGGTGGTCACCACCATTCCGTTCAACATCCTCTGACCGTCGGCGCCCCGGCCTGCTTCGCTGCGGGCCGGGGCGGCTACGCTGGAACCAATGCAAGCAGGGAGTTTCACCCCATGCAGAGAACGTTCACCAAATCGCGACCACTGCGCCTGGCCCTGGCCGCGCTGCTTCTGGGCGGCGCCACGCAATTGGCGGCCAAACCGCTGGTGGTGTGCACCGAAGCCAGCCCGGAAGGGTTCGACATCGTCCAGTACACCACTGCGGTCACCGCCGATGCCTCGGCCGAGACAGTGTTCAACCGCCTGGTCGACTTCAAGCCCGGTACTACCGAAATCCAGCCGGCCCTGGCCGAGCGCTGGGACATTTCCGCCGACGGCCTGACCTACACCTTCCACCTGCGCCAGGGGGTGAAGTTCCACACCACCGACTACTTCAAGCCGACCCGCGACTTCAACGCCGATGACGTGCTGTGGAGCCTCAATCGCCAGCTCGACCCGAACCATCCCTGGCATGACAAGACCAGCGTTGGCTACCCGTACTTCGAGAGCATGGGGTTCAAGCAACTGCTCAAGTCGGTCAGCAAGGCTGACGAGCACACCGTGGTGATTACCCTCACCCGACCGGAAGCGCCGTTCCTGCGCGACATGGCCATGGGCTTTACCTCGATCTACTCCGCCGAGTACGGCGACCAGTTGCTCAAGGCTGGCAAGACCGCCGAGCTGAACAGCAAGCCGATCGGCACCGGCCCGTTCATCTTCCAGCGTTACAACAAGGACGCCCAGGTTCGCTTCAAGCCCAACCCGGACTATTTCCGTGGCAAGCCGCCGGCCGATGCGCTGGTGTTCGCCATCGCCACCGACAGCAACGTACGCCTGCAGAAACTGCGCGCCAACGAGTGCCAGGTGGCGCTCTATCCCAAGCCCGATGATGTGCCGTCGATCAAGCAGGACCCAAAACTCAAGGTCGAGGAAATCGAGGCCCTGGTCACCGGTTACATCTCGATGAACACCGAACACAAATACCTGAGCGACGTGCGGGTACGCAAAGCCATCAACATGGCCTTCGACCGCCAGACCCACGTCGACCAGCTGTTCGGCAAGGGCAATGCGCTGGTGGGCGTGAACCCTTATCCGCCGACCATGATCGGCTACAACAACGAGAACAGGAACCCGCCCCGCGACCTGGCCAAGGCACGCCAACTGCTCAACGAAGCTGGCGTACCGCCGGGCACGACGTTCACCCTGTTCACCCGCAACGGTGGTGGCCCGACCAACCCCAACCCGCGGCTGTCCGCCGAGATGCTGCAGGGCGACCTCAAACAGATCGGCCTCAAGCTGGATATTCGCGTCATGGAGTGGGCCGAGATGCTGCGCCGGGCCAAGAAGGGCGAAGCCGACCTGGTGTCCGCCGGCTGGGCCGGCGACAACGGCGACCCGGACAACTTCCTCACGCCGATGCTCAGTTGTGATGCCGTCAAGAGCGGCGAGAACTATGCGCGCTGGTGCAACCCTAAGTTCCAGGAGCTGATCAGCCGCGCCCGCGAAGTGATCGACAACGACGAGCGTGCAAGGCTCTATAACGAGGCATTGAAAGTGTACGATGACGAACAACCCTGGATCAGCATGGCCCATCCGAAGATGTTCACCGCCATGCGTGACAACGTGGAGGGCTACGTGATCAACCCTCTGACCAACAACAACTTCGCCACTACCAAGGTGAAGTAGAACAACAACGACCGCCGGCCGCCCATACGGGGCCCGGCGGCCCCGCCGTAACGGGCTGATCGCCCCACGGCCTGATGAGGTAACCCCGACAATGTTGAGTTTTATTGCCCGGCGCCTTGGCCTGTTGATACCGACGTTCTTCGGCATCACCTTGCTGACCTTCGCGCTCATACGCCTGATCCCCGGCGACCCGGTGGAAGTGATGATGGGCGAGCGCAGGGTCGACCCCGAAATGCATGCCCAGGCCATGGAGCGTCTGGGGCTGAACAAGCCGCTGCCGGTCCAGTACCTGGACTACGTTGGCAAGCTGGCCCAGGGCGACCTGGGTGAATCGTTGCGCACCCGCGAGAGTGTCTGGCACGAGTTTCTCACCCTGTTCCCGGCTACCCTCGAACTGGCCTTCGCCGCCCTGCTGTTCGCCGGCATCGTCGGCCTGCTGGCCGGGGTGATCGCCGCGCTCAAGCGCGGTTCGCTGTTCGACCATGGGGTGATGGGGATTTCCCTGGCGGGCTACTCCATGCCGATCTTCTGGTGGGGCCTGATCCTGATCATGTTCTTCTCGGTAAGCCTGGGCTGGACCCCGGTATCCGGGCGCATCGACCTGCTCTACGACATCGAGCCGAAAACCGGCTTCATGCTCATCGACACCCTGCTCAGCGACGAGGAAGGCGCGTTCAAGGACGCGCTGATGCACCTGATCCTGCCCGCCATCGTGCTCGGCACCATCCCGTTGGCGGTGATCGCCCGCATGACCCGCTCGTCGATGCTCGAAGTGCTGCGCGAGGACTACATCCGTACCGCCCGCGCCAAAGGCCTGTCGCCAGCCCGCGTGGTGTTCGTGCACGGCCTGCGCAATGCCTTGATCCCGGTGCTGACCGTGTTCGGCCTGCAGGTCGGCACGCTGCTGGCCGGTGCGGTGCTGACCGAAACCATCTTTTCCTGGCCGGGCATCGGCAAATGGCTGATCGAAGCCATCGGTGCCCGTGACTACCCCGTGGTCCAGAACGGCATCCTGTTGATCGCCTGCCTGGTGATCCTGGTCAACTTCGTCGTGGATATCCTCTACGGCCTGGCCAACCCACGCATCCGTCATCAGCGCTGAGGCCTTCGCCATGACTAGCCCGATTCCGAAATCCGTCACACCGGTCAGCCCGGTGGACCAGAGCCTGCTCTACCCCTCGCCATACAAAGAATTCTGGCAAGCCTTCGCCCGCAACAAAGGCGCGGTGATGGGCCTGGCCTTCATGTGCCTGGTGGTGTTCTGCGCGCTGTTCGCGCCGTGGGTCGCCCCGCACGACCCGAGCGAGCAGTACCGCGACTTCCTGCTGACCCCGCCGGTATGGCTGGAAGGCGGCAGCTGGCAGTTCATCCTCGGCACCGACGAGCTGGGCCGCGACCTGCTTTCGCGGCTGATCCAGGGCGCGCGGCTGTCGCTGCTGATCGGCCTGTCGTCGGTGGTGATGTCGCTGATCCCGGGCATCCTGCTGGGCTTGCTGGCAGGGTTCTTCCCGCAACTGCTCGGCCCGTCGATCATGCGCCTGATGGACGTGATGCTGGCCCTGCCCTCGCTGCTGCTGGCAGTGGCCATCGTTGCCATCCTCGGCCCTGGCCTGATCAACACGGTGATCGCCATCGCCATCGTTTCATTGCCCTCCTATGTGCGCCTGACCCGCGCCGCCGTGATGGGCGAGCTGAACCGCGACTATGTCACCGCCGCGCGCCTGGCCGGTGCCGGCCTGCCCCGGCTGATGTTCGTCACCGTGCTGCCCAACTGCATGGCACCGCTGATCGTGCAGGCCACCCTGAGTTTCTCTTCGGCCATTCTCGACGCCGCCGCCCTGGGCTTCCTCGGCCTCGGTGTACAACCACCGACCCCCGAGTGGGGCACCATGCTGGCATCGGCCCGTGACTACATCGAGCGCGCCTGGTGGGTGGTGAGCCTGCCCGGCCTGACCATTCTGCTCAGTGTGCTGGCAATCAACCTGATGGGCGACGGCCTGCGCGATGCGCTGGACCCGAAACTCAAGAACGCCGCCTGAGGAGAACGCCATGTCACTGTTGCAGATCAACAACCTGAACGTGCGCTTCGGCGACGCCAATGC
>MTEX01002123.1_pt1 | contig 11915 bp, 16 predicted proteins | sample 1042691 | NCBI WGS metagenome assembly MTEX01 (sample SAMN06185810, study PRJNA358809) | soil metagenome | isolation source: soil biostimulated with molasses as carbon source | place: India | collected 2015-05-23
GGACATTCCATACCTCTCTGAATAGCTTTCTTAGGTTCAATCTCCCATTCATTATGTATTTTTTCTATAATTTCATGAACACTATTCATTTATTAGACTCTTAAAAAATCCTTAACTTTTACTAAAATTAATTTTCAGACTTATCCCACCAACTTTGAGCTAAATCAGTATTTTTAGGAATGCCTATACCATCACGATACATAACGGAAAGACTTCGCATTGCTTTCTTATTACCTAACTTTGCAGCCTTTTCACGAAGTTCTAAAGCTTTCTTAATATTAACTTCTATTCCGCTATCTGCGCGAGTATATAGGTCAGCTAACTCAACCATTGATTCAGAATGACCATTTTCTGAAGCTTTCTGAAACCACTTAAAAGCTTTTTGGAAATGTTCTAAAGAATCGTTTTTGTCATCATCCTCTATTAATCTAGCATAGGTAACATATCCATCAGCTAACCAAAACATTGCTGCTACATTTCCATTTTCAGCTGATTTAATAGCCCAAATTTCAGCTTGATTTTCATCTGAATCAATACCATGACCATATAGATAAATCTCAGCTAATTCTAACTGGGCAGAAGTATCTCCACTTTCTGCTTTCGCTAATAAATCATTAGAAAAAACAGGTTCTGCAAATGTTTCCATTGAAAGGCAAACTCCTAAAGCCATAAAAATATTTACTAATTTATTCAATTCTTAACCTTTAAATTAAACTCTTAGGCTTGTATGTTTTTACATCATACCTAAAAGAAAACTCTAAAATTAGAGTATATTTTTAGTCCTATTTAACATAGAAACTCTTATGCGAATCTAGAAGGATTAAGCTATTTCGTAATATTTTATCCAATAAGCATTGTCAAAAATATCAATGTAATAGCTTGGCCTCTTACAATGTGAAAAATATTCACAGCATAAATCTCTAATAATTTCAATTTCTTCTAGGCTATCGGCAGCATTGACTAAAAATATAAACTTGTCTAAGTTAACAAGTAATTTAGTACTATTTTTCAAAGGTTTATTATTAGACATTGAACCCTATGTGTTTTCCTGTTGGAAGCTCTACATCAATACGAAGTTTTCCACCCATTGCTTCAACATACTTTTTCATCGTTGAAATTTTAAGATCATGACCACGATTTTCGATTGCTGATAATGACGGCTGTTTAATTCCAAGGGTTGCAGCTAGTTCTTTCTGGGAAATTTCTAACTCTTCTCGGATAAGGTGAAGCTGACTTTCTAAAAGTAATTCATCAGCCATTTTTTGAATACGAGCTTGACTCTCTGGAGAGCGACTAGCCAATAATTCTTGTAAGCTCTTAGCCATTAGATTGATCTCCTAAAGTTGAGAGATGAAGTGCGTATTGCTCATCTGCAATTGCTAGCATCTCTGTATAAAAACGCTTTTTATTACTCTTATCACCAATACACAGCACAATCGCTTGTCTTAGGGGATCGAATGCAAAAAATGCCCTTAACGGTTTACCACGATGCTGAACACGTAGTTCCTTCATATTGGTAAATTTAGAATCGTAGACGGTATTTACTAAAGGACGACCTAAACTAGGCCCTTGCTGTTGTAGAACAACCAATGCAGCTAAGACTTTCTCTTGTGTTGCTTCATCTTGCTGTTCAAGCCATTCATTAAACAGATCCGTTGTAATGACTGTCCACATATTACAATCACAATATAGATTACAGTCTATATATTAAATCTGATTGAATGACTTTGCAAATGGCAATAAAAAACCCCGACAGGATGTCGGGGTTTTTTCATTTCTAATAAGAGATTTCTGTGAAACATGTATCTAATGTATGATGCTGTTGGACTTTGTTCTGGATCAACAAATCCTTGTCTTACTGGATAAAGGTTGTAAAACAACCTTTATCCAGTTACTACGACATAACTTTTCGCATAGTTCTTTGTCTGAGTGTCACATTAGTCTTATTGCGGTGTATTATCAGCTCTATTTTTAATTGTTGTTGATTTTGTATGAGAACTCCGACCGCTATCTCTTTATTCTCTGGCTGTGGAGGAATGGATTTAGGTTTTGTACAAGCTGGATTTAATGTGTTATGGGCTAATGATATAAATGGTTTTGCTTGTAAAACATATGCTCATAATATTGGTGATCATATTGTTCATGGTGATATTACCGAGATAGATTACCAAAGTATTCCTACAGCAGATATCATCATTGGTGGGTTCCCTTGCCAAGATTTTTCAATGTTGTGGAAGCGTGGAGGAGTTAACACTGATAGAGGAAATCTATATAAAAATTTTGTTGATTTAGTTGCTCAAAAAAATCCCAAAGTTTTTGTCGCAGAAAATGTAAAAGGAATTCTAACAGCCAATAAAAAGCAAGCGATTAAACAGATTATTGAAGATTTTTCTAACACAGGTGAGATTGGCTACAATACAAAAGCAATTTTAGTTAATTTTGCGAACTATGGTGTTTCGCAATTGCGTGAGCGGGTATTAATTATTGGTGTACGTAAGGACTTAGATCAAGAATTTGAAATACCTGAACCAACTAATACTTTTGATAATTACGTCCCTTCTAAGGTAGCTCTTGAGGGAGTTGAAAGTGTGATTTTTAATAATGAGCATCAGAAAATTCAACCAGATACTGTCGAAAAACTAAAACTTATTCCCCCTGGTGGTAATTTTACAGATATACCTAAAGATTCACCTTATTATGTAAAAGGTATGATCTCACATGTATATCGTCGTTTACACCCTGAAAAGCCGTCTACAACGATTATAGCCGCAGGTGGTGGTGGTACGTGGGGATATCATTATGAGGAGCCACGCCCTTTAACTAATAGAGAACGTGCTCGTTTATTTGGATACCCTGATGATTTTGAATTTATTGGCAGTATTACTGAAGTCCGTCGACAAATAGGTAACTCAGTTCCTCCTCTAGGTGTATTACCTTTTGCAAAAAAGATTAAGGAATTATTAGAAAAAGTATGATGTTCACAAATCTAGATAGGCATCATGGAGGTAACTTTCGTGATGTATTAGAACATAATCTTAATGGTGCTGAAAAAGTTCGAATCGCATCTGGATATATATCTTTACATACAATACAAGCGTACAACTCTCAATTAGAAGAAATCGCCCGTCTACATGGGAATGTTCAGTTAATGCTTGGAATGGCTTTTTATGAAGGTCTTTCTGTTAAGCAGTATGATGCTTGTCTAGATTTACATAATCGATTATCTGCATACACTAATTCTGGTGTTTATGTTGCTCATGGTCGGCGTTATCACGGTAAGATCTATGACTTTAATCAACAAGGTAATAATAAAGTTTTTGTTGGATCTTCAAATTTTTCCCCAAGTGGCCTAGCTGGCAATATTGAATGTACTGTTGAAATTGTTGATTCAGTACAAAAGACAAAAGTTAATAATTTTCTTGATAGTTTATTTGTTAATCATTCTGAAAGAATTGATGATGTAGTAATAAATACAGGATCGAGAACAGTAGTTACATTAACAGTAAATGATAAATATCGAAGACTGTTGAAACATACAAGAATCGTCGATACTTCTTTGCCTAGTTTAATGATTGATTTAGAACGAATAGCAGAAAAGCCTAGTTCAAATCTGAATGTGTATTTTGGTAAGGGCAGAGAAAATAAACAGACAGGAAAAATTGTTCCACGTCCTTGGTATGAAATAGAAATTATCTCTTCTACAGATATAAATAGTTTACCTAATTATCCTAAAGGTGATTTTTACGCTTATACAGATGATGGGCTAATTATTCCAATGAGGACCCAAGGAGACTATTTTAAAAATCTAAGGTCTAAAGATAGCCTTCAAATATTTGGAATGTGGTTAAAAGGTAAGTTGGAAAGAGCTGGCGTTCTGAAAAAATATGATCCAGTAACGATCGATACTTTAAGAGAATATGGAAATAGTCAACTTAAGCTTTATAAAATTAGCGATACTGAATACTTTATGAGTTTTTAAAAATTAACATAATACGCCTTATACGAATTATTTTTCAAAGCAAAAGGCCTAGCATGTAGCTAGGCCTTTTGCTTTGAAAAATAATTAGATAGTTGATGCATCTACTGCATTAGCTACAGAATCATCTACTTCAATTAGTTTGAAATTTTCGATGCCAACTAAAACACTAGGCCTAGCGTCTGTTTTAGGTGAAGCCATATGACCTGCCACCACATCAATATCTAAGCCTAAAATATATTTCCCTTCGGAAATGCCATTTTCTTTAAGAAGAATTTTCGTCATTTCTTCTATAGAAATACTAATTTGTTTTTTACTCATAATATTTACTTATATTTTAAGATAAAGCATTAACAATAAAACCATATGTATCAAACTTCTCAGCAGTCGAACTTTGCTTTCGATCTGTCTGATAAGCAATGGTGATGACACAATCATTTAACTCATCGATAGAAGAGTTAAGATTTTGAATTGAGGAATGAATTTCTTCACCATGATGTACATAATACTCAAGAGCTTGAGTGACATATTGGTTCAAGGAAATATCGAGTAAAGTAGACTTTTTAGAGATCTCTTTATGTAGTTCAGGAGATACTCGTACATTAAAGGTTCCACTTAAAGATTTATCTGGATCAACACCCAAGAATTTACAATCTTCAAGATATTCATCTACAGCTTCATGAAAGGCATCTTCGATATCATTAGCGCTATCAGCTTCATAAGTAATGATATCTCTAATAAATAGGATCTTACCATGTAGAATTTTATCGTTAGAATCAAACTCTAAGGATCCTATATAACCTTTATATGGACCTAAGTTCTTCATCTTAATTTTCCTTTAGAAAGGTAATTATTAAGTATAAAAAAAGCTTCTGATTCATTATTCCAATGAATTAGGAGCTTTCTTTATCACGTTTAACTTGATCTATCGCTTCAATTGCATTGGCAATTTGATAGCCCTTTAACACGTCATCAGGATGAGATCTTGATAACTTTACCTTTAGTCCAGTTTCTGGATGATAAAAAGTAAAGTGAGATCCTTTTGCTTTGCGTGTTAATACGGTGAAACCATACTGTTTCATCAAGGTAACTAAATCGTCCCAAGGAAAGCTAACGGGCTTTGGTTTAGCTCGTAGTTTTTGTTCTAGCTTATCGCTTTGGCTCATAATTATAATGCCTTAATAAAATTTTATTAGCAACTAAAAAATAGTTGCAACCATGTATTCCTTATTTTAAATGATCTTTTACAAAATGCACATAGGAAAAGTTTATTTCACAAAAACAAAGTTATAATAAAATAAATAAGATTATGATTTTAAAAATTTTTTTTAAATTTAAATGCGTCAATTTGTGACGTATTTAACACAAAATCTCTTAGAAGAAGTCAAAAAAAAAGGGGCTTTAAGCTCCTTTTTTTCTATCTAACTATATGCATCTTCGGTGATGTTTCTATACCGAATTGCTTAAAAATATGGCATAGAGCGATGTTGCGATACTGGTACATTGCAATTTTTGAAAAATCAAACCATTGTTCTGATGTGAATTGGTTTATATCAAAAAAGGTGGATAACCTCTTAGAGCTAGAAATGCATTAATTTCTTCTACCATTGAATCGAGTTCACACATGTTTTAAAACCTAATAAAGAATAAAGTCCAATTGTAAATCACCTTTAAAAAGTCACTTTTGTATTGTTCCAAATCCTCTTTGCAGTTTTTTTGTTCTCTACTTTACAATTGACTTTGGAAATTACCCCAAGAATTATTCCCCAGGAAATGGGAATAATTTCAGAAAAGAAGGCCTTTAGAAATCAGGAAAAGTTGTGATTTTGATTACTTTTTAACCAAAATTATTGGCAAGAAGTATCAAACTTGCTCAAAAAAAATCCGCTTTGTTTCCAAAGCGGATTTTTGCGGTAGTTTCGGGTTATGTAAAATATTTAAGTATATGATTTTATTTAACTTATAAAAGACGATTTCGCATAACGCCCATTATGTTAAATAGAACTAAGCTTTTATATTTATTATCAACAATTATAAATATATATTTAACTTACACATACTTTCTAAAAAGGAATACAAAATGGGATTTGGGGATTTTTTTAAGGGTGCAGGAAAAGCTTTAGAAGTTATTGGTGATGTTGCTGGTTCAGCCATGCAAGAAGGTTGTAAAGCAGTATCCAAAGCAACTGGAATACAAGAAATTGAAAAAGTTGGAGATTTAGCAAAACTCTCTACGGCACAAACGGGAAAAATTTTAGGGAGTGTCATTGATGGTGCAGGGAAAACTATTGAGGGTATGGTTAATAACGATGATACTTTAGTTATGCAAGGTTTAGGACAAATCGGAACTACTGCAAAAAATACAGCTGTTGGTATCGGACAGGGAGTTGCTGCTACAGGTAGTATGGTGGTTACAGGTGTTGAAGGTGTTATTGAAGGAGACTATGAGAAAGCAAAAAAAGCAGCAAAAAATGTTGGAGTTGTTGTTGCTGCCGGAGTAATTGGTTTTGGAATTATTGAAGGTATTGATTTATTAGAAAATACAGAAGCACCAACTTCAGTAGATATCCATTCGGTTGATCCTCATTCTGTTAGCGATTATGTCCGAGCAGATGGGACACATGTTGATGGATATTGGAGAGATGGAGATGGAAATACTTCTGTGAATTTAGATAAAGACCATGGTGGTGGTTATTTACAAAGTAATCCAGATGGAATTATGTCCAATAACTTGAAAGGTTAGAGTTATTATTTGAGTTTTCCTAAAATTAACATAATACGCCTTATTTATGCGAAGCCCAGATTAATCCTGGGCTTTTTTTTCAATTTGATTATTAGCTGTAAACATTCCAGGATTAGTAGTTCGGATGTTTTCCTGACAGCTTCCACAAAGCATTAACCCTGCAAAAAGTTGTACATTTTCTTTTGATTCACAGAATCCACATGATTTAGGAAAAGGAACGATATTTGCTAATTTGACTAATTCTTTTGACATAATATTTATCCTCAAGTTGTACATATTAATTTCAATAATTTTCAGTATGTTATACCTAATTTCACTCTAAATTTTGTACATTCTTGTATAATCCATGTGTACAAACTATTTTTTATAAATTTCATACATTTAAGCCTAAAAAATCCTGAAATTTTGTACACCACTCTGTACAAATTAATAACCATATAAATCAAAAACTTAATATTAAAAGCATCAATTATTTTGTACACGATTTCTCTACTTTAAAAAAAGACTTAAGCCCTCTATTTAAAAGGTTTTCAGGCTTTTATCGTTAGATGCGTGGTGTGTGACAAAAAAATCCCGGCATGTGCCGGATTCTGGATTAGAAAATTGGCTAAAGTGACGTAGGACTGGTGCTTGGTTTTACATGGAAAAAAGTATTTATTTTCTGGTTTATAAAAACGTAAAAAGATCAGTTTTTGTTCATTCATCCAGGTTAAAAATTTCAACCTAAAACTTTAATTATGAAAAGCTTCACAGAAAGCATTCAAATGCGATTTAAGAGCCTTTATCTAAAAAACATAGATCTTATAGCGAAAAACAGAAAACAGCTCAAAAAACGCAAAAGAGAGTGAAGTAAAGAGATGTTTTGACTTTAGATAGCTGCATAGAGCGAGTGTCTACGAGCGAACTATCAGAATTTGCGTCTAGACTCTCTGAAACACATTTTTTTGCCCTCTTTAGCCTAAGAAAGCTTAATTTTCATGCAGAAATTTGCTCCTGGACTGAGCGTAGCGAGAAAAAAAGCTCATGAGCGAAGCGAATTCCGAGTTGCTTTTGCTTTTTCTTAAAGTCACGCAAGTATTAACCAAAAAATTGCCCCGACGAACTGAGCGAAAGCGAAGTTCAATAGAGTTTGAGCGAAGCGAAAACCAAGGGCAATTTTTCATGACCTGAGCTTTTAAATATTTTTAAATCTTTTAAATGCTTTTAGACATGCTGAAAGCCTTTATTTATAAAATTCTTAGAGACTATAAAACGAGGTTTACCTTGCATTAAAACGAGGTTTACCTTGCATTAAAACGAGGTTTACCTTGCATTAAAACGAGGTTTACCTTGCATTAAGCGAGTTTATGATATAGCCTCGTCTTATTGAATTAAAAATATAACCTTTTCATATGAAAACAGAACTAATAGTTAAAGATAATGCATTAATTAATGCCAGTTATAACCTTGATCTAGTCGAGCAACGGTTAATTCTTCTAGCTATCGTTGAAGCAAGGGAATCGGGTAAGGGAATAAATGCTAATGATCCATTAACAGTTCATGCTGAAAGCTACATCAATCAATTTGGTGTACATCGAAACACGGCTTATCAGGCATTAAAAGATGCTTGTGATGATCTATTTGCAAGACAATTCAGTTATCAAAGTCTTAGTGAAAAAGGCAACATTATTAATCACAAGTCAAGATGGGTGAGTGAAGTCGCTTATATTGATAATGAAGCGGTTGTTAGACTTATTTTTGCTCCCGCTATCGTGCCTTTAATTACAAGACTAGAAGAACAATTTACAAAGTATGAAATACAACAAATAAGCAATTTAACAAGTGCTTATGCCGTTCGGTTATATGAGATATTGATTGCATGGCGTAGTACAGGAAAAACGCCTCTTATAACTTTGTCTGATTTCAGACAAAAAATAGGTGTACTCGATACTGAATACAAACGAATGTATGACTTTAAAAAATATGTCTTAGACATTGCATTAAAGCAAGTAAATGAACATACCGACATTACTGTTAAAGTTGAACAGCATAAGACTGGTAGATCAATTACAGGTTTTTCATTTAGCTTTAAACAAAAAAAATCAGTAACGAAGTCAGCTAAAAGTATAGGTGTAAGCGAAGATATAACGATCACTTTAACAGATGCACAACGCTATTCATTTGCGAGTAAATTGTCAGAGCTTCCAGAAATGGGAAAACTTTCACAAGGCACCGAAAGCTATGAACAATTTGCTGTACGGATTGCAGATATGCTAAAACAGCCGGAGAAATTAAAAGAACTTACTCCATTACTTCGAAAAGTTGGCTTTCAATAAATGATGTCAATTGACATTGTAAAGTTGACAGTCAAGTATTAACACAAATTGAAAACTGGTTTACATAATGAAAAAACTGTCAGTTTCAGAGTTGGCTAAGCTTTACGGATATTCACGACAAGCCATATATGCCCATATAAACAAAGGAAATTTATCTAAAGGATCTGATGGATTAATTGACTTCGCAGAAGCCATAAGAGTTTTTGGGGAACCACAAAAGAAAGATACTAATGTCAATCAAAGTCAATCAATTAACAGTCAAAACTTGACAGAAGTTGACCTATTAAAACGTCAAGTTGACATACTAGAAAAACAGTTAAATCAAGCACTGTTTAGAGAAAATCAATCACTAGAACGTGAATCGTTTTATCAAGATCAGATCGAGGCCATGCAGCGCTTACTAGAAGCACCAAAAGCCAATATGACTACGTTTACCGATCAAGAACAGTCGCAAGCGAATGTAGCTCAAGTACAGCCAGAACCTAATATTGATGATCCTAAACATGACGGATTGACTACTCCAGAGAATAAGCGCATTCCTGTTCCAGAGCATGTTGAACCAGAGCCTAAAAAGCGTGGCTTCTGGAGTCGTTTTTTTCTTCCATATGGTTAACTTAGGCTAAATAAAACCGTGGAACATTGCTCAATAAATAAGCGTGGAACGTGAAAAATCATAAAAAAAACCCACCTTGGGGAAGATGGGCTATAAACTAGAAACTACAGCATTGATTTCTAAGGAAAATTATAACACATTTCGTATAAGCTGTATTATGTTAATTCTAGCTATTATTAATAGCTTTCATAAATATAAAAGTTAAAATTAATAATTATATTTATATATTTTTCCTTAAGACACTATCTCTAAATTATTATTTTTCCTACAATAAATAAAATCTTAAACAAATGAAATAAAATATGAGTCAATCTAAATCATACCGCTGTTCGGCAACAACTTATCCCCAATTGATAACATCTACAAAAAAATGGTTAACAACTGAAGGGTTCAATAGTCAACAGCTCCAGGTTGAAGATGGGGGAATACTTATACAAATTGAAAAAACAGCAAAATGGAAAAAATTTGTAGGAATGAATACTGCTTTAAATATAGTTTTTCGTGAAGTTAATGGTCAGATAAATGTTGAAATTGGAGCTGGAAAATGGGCAGATAAAGCAGCTGTCGGCGCTCTAAGTATTGTCGTTCTCTGGCCTTTAGCTCTAACAGCCAGTATGGGAGCTTGGCAACAAGCTAAAATGCCTGAACGTATATTTTCATATATTGCAGAGTATTTAGCTAACAATAACTAAAGTTAATTGGGTGAGGGACCTTTTTTAGAAGTTATATAATGGCTTCCTATAAAAAATTAGTTATTTATCCTATAAGTACCTCTCTTTAATTAATAGCCGTTACAGGAAGTCCCCAAATCCCAGATCTAGTGTTTGGTGGGACCTCCTCTAGTCGCCATTATGTTAGTTTTAATGAAAATCAAAAATAGACTATCTATAAAATTATTAATAATTTAAAATATTTCTGTATATTCAAATAATTATGAGATATTAATAAGTGTCTGAAAAAAAAAATCAACCAGATTTAATCTATATGGCTGTTGAAAAAATTGCTATTTCACCAGCGGATGCTATGGCTGTGGTAGATAGTTATAAAAAACAAGTCTTAAGGATTCATCCCCAAATTGATAAAAATGAAGTTCAAAAAATAATCGCAGCCAAAATTGTTAATAGATACGCTAAAATCAGTGCAACATCCGGTGGTATAACTTCCCTAACTAGTATTGTTCCTGGTTTAGGTACAGCAGCATCTATGCTAGCAGGGGGCACTATGGATGTGGCTATATCCATGAAACTTCAAGTAGATATGGTTATGTGTATAGCCGCTGCATATGACTATGATTTAAATAATGAAGATGCCAAGCATATGAGTTTTCTTATAGCTGGTTTAGGAGCCTTAGAGCAAGCGGGAACGACCCATACTTCAAAGTTGGCTTCTAAAGCCGGAGTTAAGATGATTGAAAAGTATCTAAAAGGTGCAACTCTAGAAACAATAAAAAGAATATTTTCGGCAATCGGAATTAACTTCACAAAATCAGCCTTAAAAAAATCTTTGCCATTTGGAGTAGGTGTAGTTGTTAGTTCTTCAACAAATTATGGATTAACTAAGTTTGTAGGAAAACAAACTATTGATTGGTTTATCTATGATGCACAAGAAAAAGCTGCTGCTTAGAATAAAACTAGCACTATTTAACATAATGGGCGTTATATGAAATTCAAAAAATGATACTATTTTTGTGATAATTAAATAAATTTTAGGTGAACATAAGTTAAATAGAGCTTATATCGGCCATATAATTTTAAGGTTCCCAGAATTTATCACCCTGAGTTTCATAAAATTTACTAATGAATTCTTGAAAAGTATTAGCAACAATGTACCAATCTTGTCTTTGATCTATAGGTAAGACAACAAAAATAGAGCCGTAATCATCACTATTAGGATCACATCGAACTAACAATAAGTCTGAATCTCCATAGAATTCTCCAATAATTAAGTCACTTTGAAGAGCGTCATTATTACGATTACTTTTATAAATTTTTGAAGCAAAAATTACTTCCTCAATAGAATATAATTTTAAGCCCCATTGTCCGTATTCTTGATCTTTAAATAGATCTGCACCATTAGATACTGTATAAAAATCCTCTAATACTTTTGGTAAAAGTACTTGGGGTATTTGTGGGTAAATTTTGCTTTTTAGGTTTAATGAACACTGCAAAGGAAAGGGACATTCCATACCTCTCTGAATAGCTTTCTTAGGTTCAATCTCCCATTCATTATGTATTTTTTCTATAATTTCATGAACACTATTCATTTATT
>MTEX01002039.1_pt1 | contig 11880 bp, 8 predicted proteins | sample 1042691 | NCBI WGS metagenome assembly MTEX01 (sample SAMN06185810, study PRJNA358809) | soil metagenome | isolation source: soil biostimulated with molasses as carbon source | place: India | collected 2015-05-23
TGACAAGGGTCTGACTGCTGCGCCCGCAGGCGGAATCGAGGCCATTGGAGGAAAAGTGAGTAACCAAAACCGAACATCTCCGATGCGTTGTCATGTGAAGCGGGCGCTATTCTCGCACAGGTCGCAGGGGCTTGCCGAACCACACGGCAGGCACCACCGGTCACATTGGCTGGCACTTTGCCATAATCCTAGGCATGCTAGCCCGTTTCGGGTGTCCGGCCTTATAGTGCGCCACCGCAGTCTGGCAACCAGATACCGGCACGTACCGTGCATCATCAACCCCTGCCATCGCCAGCCCAATCGCAGGATCAACGCTTGACCAATCTCACTCATCCGCCGTCATTGCGTTCCGCGCCCCAGGCGCCCGCTGCCTCCCTGCGCGGGTCGATCAAGGGTGCGTTGGCGCTGCTGGCCCTGATCCTGCTGGGTTTGCTGCTGTGGCAGTTGTTCGCCCAGTTCAGCCATACCCAGGCCGACCTGCGCAAGAAAACCCTGGAAGGCACCGCCGAGCTGGCCGACCACCTCAGCCTGAACCTGGCGTTCAAGGCCCAACAGGCCACGAATGTGCTGCAGCCCTACGCCAATGTACCGACGCCCACGGCCCTGCCCGCCGTGCTGGCCGGTTTGCGCGAACACCTGGCGGACCTGCAGAGCCTGGCCTGGCTGGATGCAGCCGGGAAGCTGCAGGCCGACAGCCTTGCCGGCAGCCCCGACCGCCAGTCGATTGACGAATTGCTCAAGCTGAGCCAGGGCAGCCCGTATTTCTTCACCAATTCGGCCGACAACAGCTCCGTCTACCTGTTACTGCGTCAAGGCTCCGATGAGCACAGCGGTTATTGGCTGTTGCGCTTGGCGCCAGCGTACTACCGCCCGCTGATCACCTACCTGGATGGCCCCGGCCGTCCGCTGTGGCTGCTGGAAAACAGCCGCAGCGGCGAAGTGCTGCAGCGCCATGCGCCAACCCCTGGCAGCAACGCGCCGCTGCAGAGCGTGATGCTGGCCTTCATCGATAACAGCACCTGGCAACTGCGCGGCCTGTTCGACGCCAAGCTGGCGCGTCAGACGCTGCTGCCCGCACTGCTGGGCAAATGCCTGCTGGTGTTGTTCTGCGCCATGCTGCCGGTTGTCGCGCTGATCAACATGCGCCGCCGGCAACGGGCGCTGCAGGAAGACCGCCGGCGCTACCAGGAAATTTTCGAAGGCACCGGCGTGGCCTTGTGCGTGCTCGACCTGTCCAGCCTGCCCGGCCAGCTCGACCGCTATCACCTACGCAACCGCGCCGCGCTCAAACACAGCCTGGCCCTCGACCCGAACCTGCGCCGCTCGCTGCTGCTGGAACTGAAGATCACCGAGATCAACCAGGTGGCACGCCAGTTGTTGAACATCGAGTGCCATGAAGGTGCCTGGCGGCGCCTGATCGACGGCACCGGCGATGGCCGCGACAGCGTGGGCATGCAGCTGATCGATGCATTGATCGAGCAACGTGCGTTGCTGGAACTGGAAGTGCGCCTGCCGGCGCCGCTGGGTGGCGAGCTGCACCTGTGGCTGATGGCGCGCCTGCCGCAACAGCGCCGTGATTACCAGGCAGTGATCCTCAGCATCAGCGATATCACCAGCCGCAAGCAGGTAGAGCTGTCACTGCTGGAGCGCGAAAGCTTCTGGTCGGACGTCGTGCGCACCGTACCCGACCAGCTGTACGTGCAGGACGTGCTCAGCCAGCGGATGATCTTCAGCAACCGCCATCTCGGCCAGACCCTGGGCTACGACCGTACCGAGCTGGCGCAGATGGGCGACCGTTTCTGGGAATTGCTGCTGCACCCCGAAGACGCCACGCACTATCAGGCCCTGCGCCACCAGCAGCGCGACAGCGGCCATGACCAGCCGCTGCACTGCCAGCTGCGCTTCCGCCACCGCGATGGCGGCTGGCGCTGCTACGACATTCGCGAACAGGTACTGACCCGTGACGCCGATGGCCTGGTCACGCGCATCATCGGCGTGGGCAAGGACGTGACGGTACAGATCGAGGCCAGCCAGTCGCTGCGCGACAGCGAGCAGCGCTACCGCATGCTCGCCGAGAGCATCAGCGACGTGATCTTCTCCACCGACAGCCGGCTCCAGCTCAACTATGTCAGCCCCTCGGTACAGAGCGTGCTGGGCTACCAGGCCGACTGGATCTTCACCAATGGCTGGCAGTCGATCATCGCCAACCCGGCGCAACTCACCGGCATCTACAGCTTGATGGAACGCGTCAGCAAGGCCATGGGCGACCCGGCGCTGCTGGCCCAGTTGCGCAGCCAGCTGCCGACCCAGCTGTTCCTGTTCGACTGCCTGCGCGCCGATGGCCGCAAGATACCCATCGAACTGCGCCTGGTGCTGGTGTGGGACGATGACCAGCACTTCGAAGGCGTGCTCGGGGTGGGCCGCGACATCAGCCAGCAACGCCGTGCCGAAAAAGACCTGCGCATGGCTGCGACGGTATTCGAGCACTCGACATCGGCGATTCTCATCACCGACCCGGCCGGCTATATCGTGCAGGCCAACGAGGCGTTCAGCCGCGTCAGTGGTTACGCCGTCAGCGAGGTGCTCGACCAGTTGCCGGGCATGCTCACCGTCGACGAACAGCAGGAAGGCCACCTGCGCTATGTGGTCAAGCAGCTGCACCAGCGCGGCAGCTGGGAAGGTGAAGTGTGGCTCAAGCGCCGTGACGGTGACCACTACCCGGCCTGGGTCGGCATTACCGCGGTGCTGGACGACGAGGGCGACCTGGCCAGCTACGTGTGCTTCTTCACCGACATCAGCGAGCGCAAGGCCAGCGAACAGCGCATCCACCGCCTGGCGTACTACGACGCCCTCACCCACCTGCCCAACCGCACGCTGTTCCAGGACCGCCTGTACAACGCCCTGCAACAGGCCGAGCGGCAGAAGGCCTGGGTGGTGCTGATGTTCCTCGACCTGGACCGTTTCAAGCCGATCAACGACTCCCTCGGCCACGCCGCCGGCGACCGCATGCTCAAGGACATGGCCCAGCGCCTGCTGGCCTGCGTGGACGACGACGATACCGTGGCGCGCATGGGTGGCGACGAGTTCACCCTGCTGCTGCAACCACGCGCTACCCGCGAGATCGCCCTCAACCGCGCGATTCACGTGGCCGAGAACATCCTCGCCAGCCTGGTGCGGCCGTTCGTGCTGGAAAACCGCGAGTTCTTCGTCACCGCCAGTATCGGCATCGCCCTCAGCCCGCAGGACGGCAGCGAACTGAGCCAGCTGATGAAGAACGCCGACACCGCCATGTACCACGCCAAGGAACGCGGCAAGAACAACTTCCAGTTCTACCAGGCCGAGATGAACGCCAGTGCCCTGGAGCGCCTGGAGTTGGAGAGCGACCTGCGCCATGCCATGGAGCAGAACGAGTTCATCCTCTACTACCAGCCGCAGTTCAGCGGCGATGGCAAGCGCCTGACCGGTGCCGAAGCCCTGCTGCGCTGGCGGCACCCGACTCGCGGCCTGGTGCCACCGGGCGACTTCATCCCGGTGATCGAGGAGCTGGGCCTGGTGGTGGACGTGGGCGACTGGGTGCTGCGCGAAGCCAGCCGCCAGCTCAAGGCCTGGCACAAGGCCAAGGTGCGGGTGCCGAAGGTATCGGTGAACATTTCTGCGCGGCAGTTCTCCGATGGCCAGCTGGGCACGCGCATCGCCAGGGTCCTGGAAGAGAGCGGCCTGCCGCCGGCGTGCCTGGAACTGGAGCTGACCGAAAGCATCCTGATGCGCGAGGTGAACGAAGCGCTGCAGATTCTCGCCGGCCTGAAGAACCTTGGCCTGAGCATCGCGGTAGACGACTTCGGCACCGGTTATTCGTCGCTGAACTACCTCAAGCAGTTCCCTATCGACGTGCTGAAGATCGACCGTACCTTCGTCGACGGCCTGCCGGAAGGCGAGCAGGATGCGCAGATTGCCCGGGCCATCATCGCCATGGCCCACAGCCTCAACCTGGCGGTGATCGCCGAAGGCGTGGAAACCCACGAGCAACTGGAATTCCTTCGCGAGCATGGCTGTGACGAAGTGCAGGGCTACCTGTTCGGGCGGCCGATGCCGGCGCATCAGTTCGAGGCGCAGTTCGCCAACGAGACGTTGTTCATGTTCAACTGAACCGGCCCTCTCCTGGCATACGCGGGCGCTTGCAGGAGCGGATTTATCCGCGATGCAGGCGACGCGCTGGCTGGCACCGGCCTTGCCGACCATCGCGGCTGAAGCCGCTCCTGCAGAAGCCCATGTAGGGCCCGCGCCCCACGCCTGAAAAACGGACCTGAGAGTCAACTCCGATCCGCGCCCAGCCCAGACACGGCGCGGGATGCAACATGAAGCCCATTGGTCCGCGACTTGATGCCACTTCATATGCCAGCGGCGAATCAATCGGTTAGAATGCCCCCCCAATTCACCCCGATCCTTGAGGACCGCCATGTTCAGCCGTGATTTGACCATTGCCAAGTACGACGCCGAGCTCTTCGAAGCCATGCAGCAAGAAGCTCTGCGCCAGGAAGAGCATATCGAGCTGATCGCTTCGGAAAACTACACCAGCCCGGCAGTCATGGAAGCCCAGGGCTCGGTCCTGACCAACAAGTACGCCGAAGGCTACCCGGGCAAGCGCTACTACGGTGGTTGCGAGTATGTCGACGTCGTCGAGCAACTGGCCATCGACCGTGCCAAGCAGCTGTTCGGCGCCGACTACGCCAACGTTCAGCCGCACGCCGGCTCCCAGGCCAACGCCGCTGTCTACCTGGCCCTGCTGTCGGCCGGTGACACCATCCTGGGCATGAGCCTGGCCCACGGTGGTCACCTGACCCACGGTGCTTCGGTAAGCTCCTCGGGCAAGCTGTACAACGCCATCCAGTACGGCATCGATGCCAACGGCCTGATCGACTACGACGAAGTCGAGCGCCTGGCTGTCGAGCACAAGCCGAAGATGATCGTTGCCGGCTTCTCGGCCTACTCGCAGGTTCTGGACTTCGCCCGCTTCCGCGCCATCGCCGACAAGGTCGGTGCCTACCTGTTCGTCGACATGGCCCACGTTGCCGGCCTGGTTGCCGCTGGCGTGTACCCGAACCCGGTGCCATTCGCCGACGTGGTCACCACCACCACCCACAAGACCCTGCGCGGCCCGCGCGGTGGCCTGATCCTCGCTCGCAAGAACGAAGAGATCGAGAAGAAGCTGAACTCCGCCGTCTTCCCGGGCGCCCAGGGCGGCCCGCTGGAGCACGTCATCGCCGCCAAGGCCATCTGCTTCAAGGAAGCCCTGCAGCCTGAGTTCAAGGCTTACCAGCAGCAGGTGGTGAAGAACGCCCAGGCCATGGCCGCCGTGTTCATCGAGCGTGGTTTCGACGTGGTTTCCGGTGGCACCCAGAACCACCTGTTCCTGCTGTCGCTGATCAAGCAGGAAATCTCCGGTAAGGATGCTGACGCCGCACTGGGCAAAGCCTTCATCACCGTCAACAAGAACTCGGTACCGAACGACCCACGTTCCCCGTTCGTCACCTCGGGCCTGCGTTTCGGCACCCCGGCCGTGACCACCCGTGGTTTCAAGGAAGCCGAGTGCCGCGAGCTGGCTGGCTGGATCTGCGACATCCTGGCTGACCTGAACAACGAAGCGGTCATCGACGCCGTACGTGAGAAGGTCAAGGCTATCTGCAAGAAGCTGCCGGTCTACGGCAACTGATTGGCGCCAGCCTGAGGTAAAGAAAGCCCGGCCTTGTGCCGGGCTTTTTCATACCTGGCGCCTGGCGGCGGTAGTACTTCCGAATGGCTTGGGTGAGCCAGGCTGCATAACCTGCCGTTTCCTCTAATCAGCAAGCAGGAGACTGCACATGACGGCTCACGAAACCCTTTCCTTTACTGCCACACTACTGGTTAATGGCCATCCACTTACCGTGCTCAGCGATGCAGCAGAAGGCAGTATCCAGGTGGCCCACCCCGACTCCAGCCTGGGCATGATGGATATCTCTCAGGCGCTTGGAGTATTGAGCGGTCCTGATGAAGCCTGGGATGCTGCCCGAGAGGCCGGGCAGGTGGATTTCCACCTCAAAGGCGAGGTGTCTCCCACCCTCTTCTACTTCCGTCACAGCGATCAGGGCTACCACTTGTATGTGCGTGGTGGCGCGCATTACGGGCAAGCCGTGTTCAAGAGCAAATATGGCGTTGCCAACGTCGCTCCGGTAGAAGGCGCCGTCCCGTCACCCTGGCTGCTGCGTCTGGCTCATACAGGCCAAGCCATCACCCTTGCAGACCTACCCAACGACTTCGCCATGCTCAACCTTGAATGCGTCGAGAGTGCGCAACACCTGGCCACCAACCTGATCGGCGACGGTGAAGGCGGCTATCTCATCACTCGCAGGTCCGTGCCTGCCACATCTTTGCGCCTGAACATCGTCGAACGCGGAGTCGACTGGGCTTGACGCTGAGTTCAATCACTTTTCAACAAGGCTAGCCACGACTGACCAGATAGCACTGGCCTTCCCGGTCACCTTCGAGGCCGCTCAAGCGTCGGACAATGACCTATGCAACGGCCCGCAAACCGGGGAGGGAGTGTTCCTGACAGACTCGACGCTCGACAGGCTCTGGACCCTGTGGGGCTGGTTGGCCGGCAACAGGCCTGCTAAAAGTGCCTTTAGTAAAACCACCACCCGCTATCACGTTACTCTGTGCCATCTTGAGCGCGATCAGACACAGGCTTACCTTTGACCAGAGAACAACTCGAAACCCACCAGATCCCCATCTACTTCGCTGCGGTACTCGCCGCCGTCGCCTTCGGCCTGCTGGCCAGCGATACCGCACGCCTGTTGCAAGCCCTGATCACGCCCGCCATCGCCGTGCTGATGTACGCGATGTTCCTGCAGATTCCCTTCCTCGACCTGCGCCAAGGCCTGGGTAACCGCCGTTTCATGGCGGCCTTGCTGCTGGCCAACTTCATTCTTGTGCCATTGCTGGTCTGGGCCATCACCCGCGGGCTGGGCGACCAGCCGGCACTCCTCGTCGGTGCGCTGCTGGTGCTGCTGACCCCGTGCATCGACTACGTGGTGGTGTTCACCCATATCGGCAAAGGCGATGCGCGCCTGACCCTGGCCGCCACACCTGTGCTGCTGCTGGCGCAACTGGCGCTGTTGCCGCTGTACCTGGCGCTGATGCTGGGTGACAACGTGCCGCTCGCGCTCACCCCGTTCGTGGAAGCCTTCGTGCTGCTGATCGTGCTGCCGCTGGCCCTGGCTGTACTCACCAGCGCCGGCGCCCGTCGCTCACGCAGGGTCGCAACGTGGAACAGCGCCTGGGCATGGTTGCCGGTACCGGCGATGGCTTTGGTACTGCTGGTGGTGATCGCCTCGCAGATCGCCATGGTGCAGGGTGACTTCGAGCAGTTACTGCCGCTGATCCCGGTATACCTGGGCTTCATGCTTGCGGCACCGCTGCTCGGCAGGCTCGCGGCGCGCCTGTTGCGCCTGCCGGCCAGCGAAGCACGCGCGGTGACCTTCAGCGCCGCCACGCGCAACTCGCTGGTAGTGCTGCCGCTGGCGCTGGCGCTGCCGGACGAGGTGCGCGGGTTGGCGGCAGCAGCCGTGATTACCCAGACATTGGTCGAGCTGGTGAGCGAGCTCGTCTACGTACGGGTGGTACCACGGCTGGTGCGCTGACCCGCGGGCATATGCCAGCGCCGGTCACGGGCGCTCGCTACACACGGCAAACACCTGCACCTCGACCAGGTAGCCTTCCCCCAGGTCGGCACCGACGCAGGCCCGTGCCGGTTTGGCACAGCCCTGCAACCAGGCGTCATATACCTCGTTCACCAGGTCGAAGTGGCGGTAGTCGGCGATCCACAGCTGGACCCGGGTCAACTGCTCCTTGGTCACCCTGGCCTCAGCCATCAGCCTGTCGATCGTATTCAGCGCCTGGCGCAACTGCCCCTGCACGTCCAGCTGCAGGTCGTCGGCGACCACGCCAGCGGTTTCGAACAGGCCCCTGTAGCTGACCGCCAACGACATCCGCTGGCCAACCCCGTATCGCTCGATCATAAGCTTCCCTCTCAGCCCATCTGGTTGATGCACACGACCTTGGGCTGGGTCATGTCCTCGTAGGCGAACCGCACCCCCTCGCGGCCCAGGCTTCCATACTTGGAACCACCGAATGGCATGGCGTCGAAGCGGTAGTCGGACGAGTCGTTGATCATCACGCCGCCTGCCTCGATGCGCTTCGCCAGGCTCAGCGCCAAGGACAAGTCGCGGGTAAACACCCCGGCATGCAAACTGTACTCAGGGGCATTGGCCAGGGCGACGGCCTGCTCGATGTCCTCGAAAGGCGCCAGCATGACCACCGGGGCGAACACCTCTTCACGCCACAGCCGGCTGTTGTGGTCGACACCTTCCAGCACCGTCGGCGCATAGTTGGCGCCCTGGCGCTGGTGGCCACAGAGCAGGCGGGCGCCGCCCTGCAGGGCCTGGTTGACGCGCTCTTCGATGTGCCGTGCAGCGGCTTCGCTGATCATCGGCCCCATGTCGGTTTCACGCCGCCCCGGGTCGCCCAGCACCATGGCCTGGGTCAAGGCGACGAAGCGCTGGCGAAACGCGTCGTAGATCGAGGCGTCGACCAGGATGCGCTGGGTGCCGATGCAGTTCTGCCCGGCGGCCCAGAACGCGCCCGATGCGCACGATTCGACAGTGGCTTCGAGGTCGCAGTCCTTGAGCACCAGCACCGGGGCGTTGCCGCCCAGGTCCATGGCGAGCTTTTTCAAGCCCGCGCCCCGAGCAATCTGCTCGCCCGTGGCGAAGCCGCCGGTAAAGGAAACCATGCGCACATCACGCACGGCCACCAGCGCCTTGCCCAGTTCGGCGCCACCGGTGGCAACGCTGACAACGGCTTCCGGTAGCCCGGCATCGGTGAGGTACTGCACCAGCTTGAGCGCCGACAACGGGGCCAGCTCGGAAGGCTTGAGGATAACGGCATTGCCGCCGGCGATGGCCGGGCCCAGCTTGTGTGCCACCAGGTTGAGCGGGTCGTTGTACGGGGTGATGGCCAGGATCAGCCCCAGCGGCTCGCGGGTGAACCAGCCCTGGCGCGACTCGGAGCCTTCATAGGCATCGAACGGCACCACTTCGCCGGCGTTGCGCCGCGCTTCCTCGGCAGACAGCTTGAGCGTGTTGATGCAGCGCTTTACTTCCTTTTCGGCCTGGCGCAGGGTCTTGCCCGCTTCATCGACAATCAGCCCGGCAAAATCGGCAGCGTCGCGTTCGATGAGGCGGGCGGCCTGTTCAAGAATGCTGGCGCGCCGGTGCCGGGGCAGCGCGGCACTTTCGCCTACACCCTGGCGAGCACGCGCCAGCAGGCCCGGCACCGCGTCGGCAGTGAGGTTGGCGACGCTGCCGACCAGGCTGCCGTCGTAGGGGCTGTACACATCGATCAGGGTGGGTTGCTGGAAGGCTACCCGGGACACGGAAGTCAGGCTCATGAACGTAGCTCCTCAGGCAGAACGGCCAGCGGTGTGGATGGCGACGATATCCGACAGCAGGGCAAAGGCCGTTTCGACACGCCCCGCACCCGGGCCGGACACGGTCACCGCGCCCAGCAACTCGGTGTCGAACGCCACCGCGTTGGTTGCGCCGGTGATACCGGCCAGGGGGTGGTTACCCGGCAACAGGCGTGCTTCGACACTGGCGCGCACCGAACCATCGGCCTGCCGGCTGGCGCTGCCGATCAGCTTCCAACGCTCGCCCGCTGCCTGCGCCTGCTGGATCGCCGCGCTGTCGATGCCACTGATACCGCTGCAGGTGACATCGCTCACCTGCAGGCAGGCACCGAGCAGCTCGTTGGCAAGGATGACCACTTTCAGGCGCACGTCATGCCCTTCCACATCGGCCGTCGGGTCTGCCTCGGCGTAGCCAAGCGCTTGTGCCTGCGCCACCGCATCGGCAAAGCCAAGCCCTTGTTCCATGCGCGTCAGTACGTAGTTCGAAGTACCGTTGAGGATGCCCTCGAAGCCGACCAGGCCTGCGCCGGCCAAGGTCTGCCGGGCCATGCGCAGTACGGGTGTACCGCTCATCACTGCGCCTTCGTATTCGAACGACACGCCGTTGGCCTTGGCCAGGGTTTTCAGCGCCTGGGCATGCAAGGCGATCGGCCCCTTGTTGGTGGTGACCACGTGCTTGCCCGCTTCCAGCGCCCAGCGGCAGAAGGTAGCTGCCGGCTCACCATCCTTGGGGTTGGTGAAGGTGGCTTCGGCGATGATGTCGGCGCCGGACTGCTTGATCACCGCCTCGTTGAATGCCTCGGCCGAACCCTGAGGGAACTGCGCCAGGGCGCCCTTCTCAGCGGGCAAGGCGGCCAGCCTGGCTGCATCCAGGCCATCGCGGTCGATCACCGAACCGAGGAACAGGTCGGTGACGCCGACGATCTTCAGGGCAAAGCCCAGTTCTTGCTGCCAGCGCGCGTTGCGTTCGGCGATCAGTTGGGCCAGGGCACGGTTCACGCCGCCAAAGCCAACGAGTGCGATCTTGTATTCGGTCATGGTTTGCTGTCCTTTCCAGGCGATGGGTCGATGAGGACAAGCCTATGGGCCGGGCAATGCCAGTTGAATATGGCAATCCGCTGTATTTATTGGCCAATCTGGCCAGTGCCCGAACCGCATCCGAGCGGCCCCGGAATGCACAACGCCGCCAGGGCGCGAGCCCGGGCGGCGTTGTGGTATCGAGGGTTAAGGGGCAACGGGGGGGTTCAGATAACCGCGGCCAGGACGAACGACGTCACCGTGTTCTCGACCCCGGGCATGGCGGCAATTTCCTTCCACACATGATGCACCCGCTCCGGGCTGGAGGCTTCGACACGTAGCAGCAGGTCGAATTCGCCGCTGAGTACCTCGCACTGTATCACCTCGGGGATCTGGCGCAGGGCATCGAGCACCGCTTCACCGCGCATGCGGTCGTAGCGGTAGACGAAGATCACCGCGTTGATCAACGAGGTCGGCCGTCGCCCCTCGCCAATGCGCAAGGTGTAGCCCTGGATGGCGCCGTCCCGCTCCAGGCGTTCGATGCGCTGGCGAACCGCATTGCGCGACAGGTTCACTTTCAGCCCCAACTCGGCATGGGCAATGCGCGCATTGGCGGTGAGCTCGGCGAGAATGCGCTCGTCCAGGGGGTCGAGGATGCGCTTCATCGCCGTGCCTGCAACTGCGCCAACAATTCATGAACCCCCGCCAGGTCCTCGGGTGCCAGCAGCGGCCCACTGCCTGCGGCGCCAGCGACGTTGGCCGGCACCTCGCCGTGCCAGGCCCCCAGTTCCGCCAGCAGCGCGGCGGACTTTTCCGGGGCGAATTGCCCCAGCGTGACGATCGGCGCGCCGATATTGCGCCGGTGCAGGCGCCCGGCGAACGCCCCGGTTGCCGCATGCGGGTCTACTGCCGTGCCGGTCTCCTGGAACAGCGTGACGATTTCCTCGCGGATCAGCGCGTCGTCCACGGCATACGAGTCGAACAGCATGCGCGCATGCAGCCACTGGCGGTTACCGATGCTCAGTTCACCGCAATCCTCGAAGTGCTCCATCAACGCCCTGGTCGCCGCGCCGTCGCGCTCATACAGCTCCCAGACGAAGCGCTCCAGGTTGGAGAACAGCGAGAAGTCCATGACCGGCGACAAGGTCTGGCTGGTTGAACCACGGCTGTAGCGGTTGCAGTGGATGAACCGGTGCAAGGCATCGTTGCGGTTGGTGGAGACAATGATCTGGTTGATCGGCAGGCCCATCTTCTGGGCGATGAAGCCCGCGTAGATCTCGGCAAAACTGGCCGTGGGAATGCTGAAGCCGACCGGCCGGATGCCCCCGCCCAGCTGCAGCGCCGCATGAAAATAGAACACG
>MTEX01008845.1_pt1 | contig 11774 bp, 11 predicted proteins | sample 1042691 | NCBI WGS metagenome assembly MTEX01 (sample SAMN06185810, study PRJNA358809) | soil metagenome | isolation source: soil biostimulated with molasses as carbon source | place: India | collected 2015-05-23
GGCAAGGGCGGCCGCAATATCTCCCGCGCCGAAGCCATGAGCCATGTCATTGGCTACACCGTGGTCAACGACGTTACGGCGCGCGACGTGCAGATGCGCCACCAGCAATGGGACTTGGGCAAGTCCTTCGACACCTTCTGCCCCATGGGCCCCTGGCTGGTGACGGCCGACGCGCTGGACGGCCAGAAGACCCGCGTGCGCTGCTGGGTCAACGGCGAACTGCGCCAGGACGGCAACACCGAAGACCTGATTTTCGACATCCCCACGCTGATCGAAACCTGCTCGCGCGGCATCACGCTTTATCCGGGCGACGTCATCGCCACCGGCACGCCGGCGGGCGTGGGCCAGGGCTTGAATCCGCCGCGGTTCCTGAAGCACGGCGACGTGGTGCGCGTGGAGATCGACGGTATCGGTCACATAGAAAACCGCTTCGTCTAAGCGCAAGCCCCGGAACCTGAACACGGGGCGACGCAACAGAAAAGCCGCCGCCGCGCCCGCGATACGGATTGCTGTCCTGGAAAGACAAGGGTAGACGCGGGGCGGCCCGGCGGCCACAAACAAGGAGTGAGACATGAATCTGCGATGCACCCGGGCGGCCGCGGCCGTCTTGCTGTGGCTGGGAGCGGCGAACGCGCTGGCTGCCGGCTATCCCGAACGTCCCGTGACCATGATCGTGCCCTTCCCGCCCGGCGGTGTCGCGGACACGATCGCGCGGCCGCTGGCCCAGGCCATGGGCGACAAGCTTGGTCAGGCCGTCGTGATCGAAAACAAGGGCGGCGCTGGCGGCGCCATCGGCATCGGCCAGGCCGGCCGCGCCAAGCCGGACGGCTACACCCTGCTGATGAGCCTGTCGTCCATTTCCATCCTGCCGGCGGCCGATCGGTTGCTGGAACGCAAGCCGGCCTATCAGCTGGATCAGTTCGTGCCCATTGCGCGGATCACGGCCGATCCCACCGTGCTGGTGGTGCGCGCGGATGCACCGTACAAGACGCTGCAGGAATTCGTGGACGCGGCCAAGAAGCAGTCGGGTAAATTCAGCTACGGGTCTTCGGGCATCTACGGCACCATGCACGTGCCGATGGAAATGCTCCAGAACGCGGCCGGGATCAAGATGATGCACGTGCCCTTCACTGGCGCGGGCCCCGCCGTGCAGGCGCTGGTGGGCGGCCAGGTCGACGCCCTGGCTACCGGCCCGTCCAGCGTCATGCAGCTGATCCAGGCCGGGCGCGTCAAGGCGCTGGCGCACTGGGGCGACGGCAAGCTCGACAGCCTGCCGGACGTGCCGTCCTTCAAGTCGCAGGGCTATGACATCAGCTTCGTGCAATGGTCGGGCGTCTTCGCGCTGGCCGGCACGCCGCCCGTCGTCATCGACAAGTTGCGCCAGACGGTCAAGGACATCGCCAACAATCCCGACGTCCAGGCGCGCATTGCGGGCACGGGCAGCCCGGTGCAATACTTGGACGCGCCCGCGTTCGACGAATATTGGAAGAAGGACTCGGCCTCGCTGGAGGTTGCGGTCAACCGGATCGGCAAGGTCGAATAGCCTGGCCGCACGCCCCGGAACACGGGGCGTGCACGCCGTTCTCGATTACACGCGCAGAGCCGAGGGTGCCAACTGACGGGCCAACGCCTTGCGGTCGACCTTGCCCACCGCATTCTCCGGCAGGCGTTCGATCCAGAGCACGTCACGCGGCACGTAGATCCGGCCCAGGCGCGCCAAGACTTCCGCCTGTATGCCGGGCCCGTCCGGTGCGAGGTCCCCCGCGCGCTGCACGAAGATCACGGGCACTTCACCCAGATCCTCGTCCGGCGCGCCCACCACGCAGCAGGCCGCCACGCCGGGCAGTCCCGTCACCACCCCCTCGATCAACGCCGGCGAAATGTTCTCCCCGCCTCGGATGATCACATCCTTGATGCGGCCGGTAATGCTCAGGTAGCCCTGATCATCGAAACGCCCCAGATCGCCCGTGCGCAGCAACTGCGGCGCAAGGGCGTCGGCGTTGTCCACTCCCAGATATCCCAGCATCAGGCTGTCGCCTTCGATGCAGATCTCGCCTTCTCCGCCTGGCGCGGCCTGCGTGCCGTCCGGCAGCCGCAAGGTAACGCTCTGGCCGGCCAGCACCGTGCCCACTGAACCGACGCGCCGCGCTGCGGGGGGATTCATGGTCGATGTGCAGGTAGCTTCAGACAAGCCATACGACACCACCAGCGGGCAGCCCAGGAAGGCTTCGATGCGCCGATGCAGCGCTTCGGTGATCGGCGCCGAGCCGCAACGCGCAAAGCGCAACGCCGCCAGGCTGGACGGATCGAATTCCAGCTCCAACATGCGCGCATACATGGTGGGCACGCCCGTGATGATGGTGGGCCGGAACGCCTGCAGCAAACCCGGCATGTCTTCCGCCCGGAACCGGCCCGCCAGCGCTACGCAGGCACCGGCCAGCAGCGGCGTGAAAATCTGATTATTGAGCGCATTGGTGTGATGCAGCGGCATAACGTGCAGCAGTCGGTCCTGCGGCGTCAAACCCGTGTGCGCGAGCACTCCGCGCGCATTGTTTGCCAACCCGCGATGGCTGAGCAGCACGCCTTTGGGATTGCCTGTGCTGCCCGATGTGAATAACAGCAGGCCCGCGTCGCCGGGCTCCGCCTCGCCGGCGCCCGTCCAATCCAGCGGCCCTTGCGCCACGCCTGCGGCGTCCAACAAACATTGCTGCGCCAGGCCGCTGGCCCGGGCCGTCGTGGCATTGGACTCGTCATGCAACACCCAGTCCAGCCCCACCGCCGCCACGCGCCGGGCGGTTTCCGCATCCGATAGCCGCGGCTCCAGCGGACACGGACATGCGCCCGCCGCCATCACGCCCAGGATGGCCAGCACCTGGCTTTGCGAGCGTTCCATCGCGATGGCCACGCGGCTGCCGCGCGCCACGCCAACGGCGCGCAGGCCGCCGGCGATGCATCCAACCGCGCGGTACAGGTCGGCATACGTCAGCACGCCCTGCGCAGTCGCAATGGCAGGCTGCGCAGCCCATTGCGGCTGGCTCCACAGGCGCGCAAAAGCGGCCACCAACGTGGCATCGGCGATCGTCATCCCGGCCTCCTAGCGCAGCACGACGGCGGCGTCGCGTTCGAACTGTCCGTCAGGATCCAGCTCGCGCAGCGCGCGCGCTTCAGCGGTCGAGGGCAGCGCGGACGGCTCGGCGCCCGTGGCGTCGAATTCGAATCCCGTGCGCTCACGCACTTCGGACAGGCTGGATTCCGGATGCCAGGACTGCAAGGCCAGGCGCCCGTTGCGCTTGACGAATACGGCGATCGGCGTGACCACGCCGTGGAATCCGCCCCATGAGGTCATGAAGTCCAGCTTGGGCACGAAGGTGCGGCGCGAGTGCTCCGTGCGCCAGGTGCAGGCGCGCCTGGCGGTGGGCAGCATCACTGCCCCGCCCCCGCCCCCCGGCAGGCGCACCTTGGGTTCGTGCCAGTCGCCAATGCAGGAATTGTTGGCGCAGCCTTCCCCATCGATCTGGGCCGCGCCCAGGAAGGTCAGGTCCATGCGGCCGCGCGTGCACAGGTCGTAGAAATCCTCGTTCGAGAAGATCGAGGCCGTGTGCTCGGCCAGCACCGGATCGGAACTGGAGATCGGCACGTGCGAGGGCCGCGGATTCACGCCGCCAGCCACGTTGATGTAGACGAAGTCCCAGTCATACGCGCGCTTGGCCAGCAGGCAGGCCAGCATGGGCATGGTGGAATTCACGCCGCTGAAGGTGATTTCGTCCGGACGGATAAAACGCGCCAGATTGGTGACGATGTACGAAAATCCCGACCATTGCTCAGCCATGCTGCACCTCCCGTGCTTCCGGCGCCGCGGCCATGTGCGCCTGAAGATCGCCTTGCTTGTCCATGTATGCCTCCACCGCTGGATAGTCGATGGCGTAATCCGGCCAGCAGGACCCGGGCCAGGCGCCTTGCGGCGCCACGGCAAATGCCTGCACCATGAAGAACGGCACCAGCGTGGATTCCGGATTGGCCTCGAACACCGCGCTGTCGACGACCTTCTCGGCCACGACCAGCACGCTGCCCGCCGCGCGCGACATGATGCGGTCCCAGTGCGCGGTGCCGTGCACGCGCACATTGCCCAGCGCGTCCACTTCCGACGCATGAATCACGGCGAAGTCGGGGCGGATCGCCGGCACTACCCAGGTCTGCTGGCCGCTGCCATAGGGATCGTCCAGGCATTTCCAGCCATTGAGCTCGGGCAGGCCACTGCCATGCAGGCCGCCGCAAGGCTGGAACGGCACGCCAAAGGCGGCTGCCCGCAGCCCGGCCGTCAGGCTGGCGCAAGCATGTTCTTCCAGTTCGATCTCGTGACGCTCCACGGCCTTGCGGTACCACGGCGCCAGGCCGAAGTTCCCTTCCATGGCGACGATGCCCGCGCGCACGCGGCGCAGCGCGCCGGCGCGGCACAGGATGTCCACGTCGTAGCCGGGCGACTGCTTGACCAGCTCCAGGTCGCGCCGCCCCTGCCGGATCAGCTCGCGCACGAAGGCGAATGGCCCGCGGTGCAGGAAGCTGCCGCCCAATGCAATCGATGCGCCGTTGGGCACCAGCGCGGCCAGCTCGGCCAGGGTGCACTGCTTGTTCTTCTGATTGAAACCCGATGCCATGATGTCTCCTTGCCTGCTTGTTCTTGTGCGCCTAGCGCGCCTGCAGATACGCCGCCACCCGGTCCTTGAGGCCCGGCTCGGCGGCGGAGCGCACCAGGCGGGCAAGGTCGGTGTCGGGCGTTTCCGCCGACAGCGCCGTGTATAGCTGGACGCGGCTGGCGCAGCTGAGCGCGGACGCGGCGTCCAGCGCCTCGCGCTCAATGTCCGGCCAGTCCTGCGCCGCAACGATGCGGCTGGCGAAGCCGTCACGCAACGCCTCTTCCGCGCTGAACGTGGCTGCCTGCTCCAGCACCGCCCTGGCACGTTCCGCCCCAACCAGTGCCGCATAACGTCGCGTGCCCAGCACCAGGCCGAATTTGAGCCCGGGCATGCGGAACGTGGCGTCCGGCGCGCTGACGCGCCATTTGCAGGCGCCAAACAAATCCACGCCCGCGCCGAAGTTGCGGCCATGGGCCAGCGCCAGCGTCAGGCACGGCGACGCCGCCAGCCGTTGCAGCAGTGTCTCGATGCGCACGAAACGCAGCAGCAGATCGCCCTCGCTCTGCTCCTGCCAAGCGCCGAAGTCGAAACCCGCGCTGAAGTTCTTGCCTTCGCCCTTGAGCACGATGAGCTTGGCGCCCCCGGCCTCGGCCTCGTCCAGCGCGGCAATCAGCGCTTCCACCAGTCCGGCCGACAAGGCGTTCATCTTGTCGGGCCGCGCCAGCGTCAGCACATGCGCCGCGCCTTGCCTGTCGATGCGCAGGACGCCGCTCATGCCGTCGTCTCCTTGCGGGCTGCGCGCAGCGCGCCCAGCACTTCGTCATTGTGTTCGCCCAATGCCGGCGGACGACGGCGCAAGGCCGTAGTCTGTCCGTCAAAGCGCACGGGCAACCCGAAAGTACGGGTGCGCACGCCATTGGGCAGCTCCACGGGCTGCACCCAGCCCATGTGCTCCACCTGCGGATCGGCCAGCACTTCGGAATAGGTGTTGATGGGCGCGCATGGCACTCCGGCCGCGCGGAACCGCGCCAGCCAGGTCTGGGCGTCCTCCGCCTCGAAGATCGCCTCCAGGATCTCGCGCAGGGCCGTCTGGTTGCGCGCGCGGGCGCTGGTATCGGTAAAGCGCGGATCAGTCAGCAGATCTTCCCGGCCCACTGTCGCGCATACGCCCTTCCACAACGCCTGGTTGCCCGCGGCCATGCCAAAGTACCCCCCCTTGCAGCGGAAGGCCTGGTAAGGCGCATTGCGCGGATGTGCCGATCCCAGCTTGACCGGATCCTTGCCGCTGCCAAAGAACTCCGAGGTCTGCAAGGCAGCGATGCCCAGCGTGGCGCCCAGCATGGGGACGTCGATATGCGTGCCTTGTCCGTCGGCCTGGGCCGCCCGCAAGGCGGACGCGATGGCGAACGCGCCGTACAGGCCCGCCGAAAAGTCCGCCAACGGAACGCCGCACTTCACGGGTTCGCCGCCGGCCTCGCCGGTCACGCTCATGATGCCGCTCATCGCCTGGATGGTCAGGTCGAAGCCGCCCTCCTGCGAGCGCGGACCGGACTGGCCATAGGCCGAGATCGAGCAATAGACCAGTCTGGGATTGGCCTCGCGCAGTTGCGCGTATCCCAGCCCGAGGCGATCCATCACGCCCGGCCGGTTGTTTTCGATCAGCACGTCGACGGAAAGCGCGAGCTCGCGCGCCAGGGCCAGGTCGCCGGGGTCCTTGAGGTTCAACGTCACCGAACGCTTGTTGCGGTTCAGCGACGCGAAGTTCTCGCTATAGCCCTCGGAAATGGGCGGCCAGCTGCGCAGCGTATCCCCGCCTTCCGGGTTTTCGACCTTGATCACGTCGGCGCCCATGTCCGCCAACAACATGCCGCAAAAAGGTCCCGCCGCGACATTGCAAATCTCCAGCACCGTAATGCCGGCCAGTGCCGAACTGGGTGTCATGTCTGACCTCTCGTTATGAAAATTCAATATTTAGGATGAATTAAACATTATAAAAGCACGCCCTGAAGGCTGGCATCATTCACCGCACGCCTGCCGCAAGCGCGTGAATTCCGGCGCCATTCCTAGTGCAATCCCTATGTAGCGCGCTTAATTGTTGACCAGCATATCACCGTGTGGAATTCTAAGTAAACCATTTGTTGATACACGAGTCCTATATTTTAGGATTTAAAAAAGGACCGCAGCCCGGCGCATGCCGGCCCCCACCGACACCAAGGAGACTTCCATGAAGAAAATGTGGCGCATTGCCCTGACAGGCATGGCGCTGGTTTTGGCAGGCGGCGCGGCCGCGGCCGACAACTGGCCGACGAAACCCGTGCGCATGGTGGTCCCCTTCCCACCCGGCGGAGCAACGGATGCCGCTGCGCGCATCTATGCGCAACATCTGGGTGACTACCTGGGCCAAGGCGTGGTCGTGGAAAACAAAGCGGGCGCGGGAGGCGAGATCGGCGCGGAGTACGTCGCCAAATCCGCGGCCGACGGCTATACCCTGCTGATGGGCGCCGTGGGCAGCCACGCGATCCATGCCGCCATGCCGGACAAGCCCGGCTACGACTTTGGCACCGCCTTCGTGGGCGTATCGATGGCAACCAGCATGCCCATGGCCGTGGCGGTGAACAGTGCCAAGATCCCGGCGAAGAATGTCCAGGAGTTGATCGCCCTGGCCAAGAGCCGGCCCGGCTCCATCACCTTCGGCTCGGCCGGTCCGGGGACGTCCCAGCACATGGCGGGCGAACTCTTCCAGGTCGTGACGGGCACCAAGCTCATGCATGTGCCCTATCGCGGCAGCGGCCCGGCCATTACCGACCTGCTCGGCGGCCAGATCGACATGGTGATCGAAACGTTGCCAGCGCTGCTGCCGCAGGTTGCCACCGGAAAAATCCGCCTGCTCGGCGTCACGACCGCCACGCGAGCCACCGCATTGCCGGATCTGCCCACGCTGGCTGAGCAAGGCGTAAAGGATTACTCGGTCGCCACCACTTACGCTTTGCTGGCGCCGGCCGGCACACCGCCCGCGGTGGTGGACAAGCTTTCGGCGGGCATGCAGAAGGCTGCCGCCATGGCGTCCGTGCAGCAAGCTGCGCAAAAGCTGGGCGCCGACGCCGTGGCCACCACGCCAGCCGACACCAGCCGCGTGCTGAAGCAGGAAGTCGCCCGATGGGCCGACGTCGTGCGCCTGTCGGCGTCCAAATGATGGCGCCTCGCGCAAGCTCCACCCCGCCTGCCGCGGACCTGGCCATCGTTGGCGGCGGCTCGGTAGCCGTCAGCCTCCTGTATCAGTTCCTGCTCTCGCTGGAACCGGCCGGCGCCCGACCACTGGCCATCGTGCTGTTCGAGCCGCAGGCCGAGCCGGGCGCGGGCGACGCCTACCAGGACGATCTGCCCAGCAACCTGCTCAATATCCCCGCTGGCAATATGTCGGCCCGGGCCGACCACCGGCTGGATTTCGTGGAATGGCTGCGCGTCCAGGACCCCGCCTGGCTGCGCGCGCACGACGCCGAAACGATCGCACCGACGGACTTTCTGCCGCGGCCGCTGTTCGGCGCCTACATGCGCGCAGTGTACGAACGAGCCCGCGCACTGGCGCGTGCCCAGGGCATCGCGCTCACGCACGTTCGCAGCCGCGTCCGCCGCGTGGCGCCCCTGCCTGGCGGGGGCGCGCATGTGGAACCCGAACAGGGAGCCCCCTGCATCGCGCGCTATGTGGCGCTATGCAACGGCAACCTGCCCTCGCAGGCCTTTCCCGGGTTGCGAGATGCGCCCGGATACTTCAACAGCCCATATCCCGTGCGCGCGCTGGCCAGCGGCATCGCCGCCGATGCGCCGGTCTGCGTGGTCGGCACCAGCCTGAGCGCCGTCGACGCCGTGGCGGCCTTGCGGCAGGCAGCCCATCGCGGCCCCATCTTGTGCGTGTCGCGCAATGGCCGCCTGCCTGCCGTACGCAGCCCCCACAACCGTACGCCCGGCATGCTGCAACAACTGAGCCCTGAAGGCGTTCCGCGCCTTGCCGCCAGGCATGGCGGTGAACTGTCTCTTTCAGTCATCGCCGCGGCGCTCCGGGAAGAAGTGCTTGCGCTGGGCGGCAGCCTGGAACCGGCAGACGTGCTGGGCATGGACGGCGATGCCCGCGCCGCGCTGGACGCAGAGATACGGCGGTCCGAGCAGGCCGCCCGTCCCTGGCAGGCCGTGGCGGCAGCGACCAACGCCACCGTGGACCTGATCTGGCACCTGATGCCGCCGTCCGAGCGCGGCCGTTTCCAGGCGCAGTGGCGTTCGCTCTGGATGGCGCGGCGCGCCACCTTTCCGATGCGCAACGCCCTGAAGCTGCAGGCGCTGTTCCAGAACGGTCAGCTGCAAGTGAGCGGCGGCTATCTGGACAGCCGGCACGACAGCGCCAGCGGCCTGTTCCACACGCGCTTGCGCAATCCGGCGGGTGACATCAGCACGCACGCCAGCCGTTATCTGATCAATGCCACCAGCTTCTCGGTCGATACGGCGCGCACGCAGGACCCGTTGGTGTCCGCGCTGCTGCGCGAAGGGCACGCCCGGCCCGACCCTCACGGCGGCCTGGCGCTGGACTACGACACGGGCTGCCTGAAAAACGCGCAGGGTGAAATCCAGGCGCATATTTCATTGTTGGGCAGCCTGGCGAGCGGCACGTACTTCTGGACCACCTCCATGGATGTCAATGCGCGCCTGGCGCAAGGCCAGGCCCGGCGCATCGCCGCGGCCCTGGCGCGGACCGCTATTGGTCCAGATAGCCCCGGCGATAGCCCATCCCTTGCGAAATCGACTGGGCACAGGCGGCCACTTCCGGCGCCAGCTGCTTCATCCTAGCGGCGCTCAGGCGATCCAGCGGCCCCGAGATGCCTATCGCGGCCACGGGCTGGTCCAGACTGTTGAACAGGGTCACGGCCAGTCCGCCCACGCCTTCGCGCCATTCGCCCCGGTTGATCGCGTAGCCGCTGCGGGCGATCTTGCGCAGTTCGTCCTTCAGCAGCGGCATGGACACGATGGTCGATGGCGTATGGCGCACGAGCTTGTCGGCGTAACGCTCGACGTAGCCTTCCGCCTGATAGGCGAGCAAGGCCTTGCCGGTGGCGACGGCATAGGCCGGCGCGCGTCCGCCCACCATGGAATAGGCGCGTATGGGCTGGGGGCTGTCGATCTTGTCTACGTACACCACGTCGAAGCCGTCGAGCACGGACAAGTGCACGGTTTCTCCCGTCTGGTCGGCCAGCGTGCGCATGTACGGGGCTGCCAGCTTGCGCACGTCCAGTTGGGCTAGTTGACGCGCCGCCAGCTCGAACAGCCGCACCGCGCCGCGATAACCGCCGCCGTCATCGTCCTTGATCACGTAGCCCGCGTGGATGAGCGTCTGCAAGGTGCGGTGCGTATTGCTGCGGGTCAGCCCGACGCGAGCGGCCAGCGCATCGATGGTGCGCGGCGGATTGTCCACGTCGGTGACCGCCTCCAACACCATCAGGCCTTTGAGCAGCGTCTTGTCCATTGTTTGTTTTCCTAATATTTAGGACAAGAAAATAGCACGAGACGCCGCAATCGAACAGGGTGCTAGCCGGCGCCGCCAGCAATCGCGGCCCGCACGGCTTCGGAACGATCCCAGAGGTTGGGCAGGCTGGATGAAGAATACCCCGACACAAAAGGCTTGGCCTGCCCCGTGGCGGGGTCATAGACATGGCGCGACACGGCACCGATATTGCCGCCATAGAGATGGACGCTGATGGATACGCGGTCCGCATGGGCATTGGACACGCGGTGGATGTCGCCCTCGGCGGGCGACAGGCGCTCCACGTCGCCCGGCTGGAGGGTCGTCGCGGCTCCCGCGGGGGCCACGCCGCCATCCTGGCCGCGCACATAGCGCTGATTGACCTCGGCGCCGCGCAACATGCCCACATAGCCCCACACCTCATGATCGTGCACCGGCGTGAACTGCCCGGGCCCCCATACGAAGCTCACCAGCGAAAACCGCTCCAGCGGATCGCAATGCAGCAGGTATTGCTGGTAGTACTGCGGATGGGGCGCGGTACAGGCCTCGGGCAGCCAGTCATCATGCCGCACCAGATCCGCGAAGGCCGCCTCCAGCTCCGGGCTTTGCGCCAGACCGGAAGGTGTGGCCAAGCGGGTCGCGGCGGCGATGAAGCGGCGCAGCCTGTCCAGGCCGCCTTGAGATTCGGGCATTGCGTCTCTCCATGAGTTCTGGAAATCCCAGATTGAAAAAATAGTATCCACGATTCAGGACGGATGCGCGGCCTTGCCCCTGACGTCGCCCGGGTATTCACCCCAAGGCTATTCTTGTGAGGGCCAGACTCGCGCATGCGAGCGTATCGGACGGGCTGCAAGATTGAAAATGAAAAACACGCATCAGGATATTCCCCCCTCGCTGACGCAAGCGTTGCGGCAGGCTCGGCGCATCGTCGTCTTCACGGGCGCCGGCGTCTCCGCGGAAAGCGGCATCGCTACCTTCCGCGATGCGCTGACGGGCTTGTGGTCACGCTTTGACGCGCAGGCGCTGGCTACCCCCGAGGCGTTCCAGGCCCAGCCCGACGTCGTCTGGGGCTGGTATGAATGGCGACGCGCGCAAGTCCTGCGCGCAACCCCGAATGCCGCGCACCGCGCCATCGCGGCATGGGCGCAGCATGTGCCCGAACTGCTCGTCGTCACGCAGAACGTGGATGATCTGCATGAACGCGCAGGCAGTCCTCGCGTCGCGCATCTGCATGGCAGCCTGCATGCTCCCCGCTGCTCGGCCTGCGGCGCCGCGCACACCTTTGCGCAGGAGCTTCCGGACGAACCCGAAGAAGGACGGCGCATCATCCCGCCAGCCTGCTCACAGTGCGGCGCTCCCGTAAGGCCCGGCGTCGTGTGGTTCGGTGAAAGCCTGCCTCGGCACGCCTGGAGCCTCGCCATGCTCGCCGCCGAACAATGCGACCTGCTATTGAGCATCGGCACATCCGCGCTGGTCTACCCGGCGGCTGAGTTGCCGCAACGCGCGCTGGCTGCCGGCGCGATCGTGGCGCAGATCAACTTAGCTGCAACGCCGCTGGATGCGCGCGCGCACCACAATCTGCGCGGCGCGGCCGCGGACGTCATGCCCCGGCTGCTCGCCAGCGCGGGCTTCGG
>MTEX01002522.1_pt1 | contig 11713 bp, 10 predicted proteins | sample 1042691 | NCBI WGS metagenome assembly MTEX01 (sample SAMN06185810, study PRJNA358809) | soil metagenome | isolation source: soil biostimulated with molasses as carbon source | place: India | collected 2015-05-23
TGCCGTACACCACGGCAAACACTGGCACGATCTCCGGCGGCCTGTCCGTCAATACGATTCCTGACCGCTGCCAGTTCGAATTCGAATTTCGCACCATTCCAGGCGTGCTGGCGCCAGACGTGATCGGCGGCTTGCGCCGCTACATCACCGGCGAACTGCGCGACCGCATCAAGGCGGAGAACCCGCAGGCCGACATCAAGCTGGAGGCGCTGGCCGAGGTTCCCGGCTTCGATACCGCCGCGGCCGCCGAAATCTCGCAATTGGCGCAGGCGCTGACCGGGTCGCGCGGCACCGAGAAGGTGGCGTATTGCACCGAGGCCGGCTTGTTCCAGCGGGCAGGCATGACGGCCGTCATTTGCGGACCGGGCAACCTGCAGCAGGCGCACCGGCCCGACGAGTATGTCGCGCTGGCTCAGATCAGCCTGTGCGAACAGTTCATGGAAAAGCTGGCGGGCCATCTGGCGATAGCCGGCCCGAGCATTGATCGATAGTTATTCTTCAAAAAAACAGAGGGAAAAATGGCTTACTCGGAGAAGACAACGTGGAACGCGGCGGCCGTTGGCCGCAACCAGGCGGCGCCATCAACCGACCGGCGCGCCCAGGCGCGGCGCGCGGTGATCGCGGCGTCCATAGGCAACGCGCTTGAATGGTTCGACATGATCGCGTATGGCACTTTTGCGCTGATCATCGCCAAGCTCTACTTTCCGTCCGCCAGCGAGAGTTCCTCGCTGTTGCTGGCCTTGGCCACGTTCGGCGTGTCGTTCCTGATGCGTCCGTTGGGCGCCATCGTGCTGGGCAGCTATGCCGACCGGGCGGGCCGCAAGGCGGCGTTGACGGCATCCATTTTCCTGATGATGCTGGGCACGCTGATCATCGTTTTGGTGCCCACGCACGCGCAGATCGGCGTGGCCGCCTCGATCATCATCCTGGTCGCCCGGCTGATCCAGGGCTTTTCTGCGGGGGGCGAGTTCGGCAGCGCGACGGCGTTTCTCATCGAGTACGCGCCGGACCGCCGGGCCTATTACGCGAGCTGGCAGGTCGCCAGCCAGGGGGCGGCGATTTTGTTGGCAGCCCTGTTTGGCGCGGTGCTTAACGCGACGCTGACCCAGGCGCAGCTGGAAAGCTGGGGCTGGCGCATTCCGTTCGTTTTCGGCCTGCTGATCGCCCCTGTGGGCTACTACATCCGCCATCATATGGATGAAACGCCGGAGTTCAGCGCGGCGCAGGCATCGGCTTCGCCGCTGAGCGACATGTTCGCCGGACAAAAGCTGCGCCTGTTGGTCACGGTGGGCTTCGTGGCGCTGGGCTCGGTGGGCAACTACCTGGCCCTGTACATGCCCACGTACTCGATCCGCCAGCTGGGCCTGCCGCCCACCATCGGCTTTCTGGCAACGCTGGTCACGGGCGTCATCATGACCGCCGGCGCGCCTTTCGTCGGCGCATTGGCCGACCGGATCGGACCGGCGCGCATCATGACGGCCGCGGCCCTGCTGACGGCAGTGCTGTGCTACCCCTTGTTCTATCTGCTGGTTTCGTATCCCACGGTGGGCATGTTGATGATCGTCCAGGTCATTCTGGGCTTGCTGGCGACGGCATACTTCGCGCCCATGCCGGCGCTGATGTCCGCCATCTTCCCGGTGCAGGTGCGCACCACCGGCCTGTCCCTGGGCTACAACATTGCGGTGACGATCTTTGGCGGTTTCGCCCCGTTCATCCTGACCTGGCTGATCGCCACCACCGATTCCAAGCTGTCGCCCAGTTACTACCTGCTGGCCATGGCCCTCATGGCCATGGTGTCGCTGAACGTGGCGCGCCGGACGTTCCAGCAGCGCTAGGGACCGGCGCCGGCCTCCACCCCGCAGGCCGGCTGCCGTGACCGCAGGAATGTAGCCTATTGTTGCGCGGTGGACCGCTAGCCACTTCGGTGAGCGGCCGCGCTATCTCTGCAGCCCTTCCGGAAGTACAAAATGTTGCCGGTCTTGCGTCCCGCGCTTGCTAGCATGTTCTGGCCGGAATGATCCGGCACACCGACGGATTAAGTGGAGGTTGCCATGAGCTCAAGAACAATATTCAACCGGATCGCAGTGGTTGCGGCAGCGGGGGCGCTGCTGGCGGGATGCGCCACGCAGCAGCAGACCAATACTGCCGTAGGTACGGGCGCCGGCGCGGCGATCGGCGCCGGTATCGGCGCCTTGATCGGCCATGGCAAGGGCGCGGCCATTGGCGCCGGTATTGGCGCGGTGGCGGGCGGCCTGGTCGGCTACAACTGGAAGGTCGTCAAGGAAGACGTGCAGAAATCGGGCGCTTCGTCGCTGGGTATCGACGTGGTGGAAATGCCCGATGGCAGCCTGAAGGTCAACATTCCCAGCGGCGTGTCGTTCGATACCGACAAGACGCAGCTCAAGCCGGCCTTGCTGCCCGTGTTGGACAGCGTGGCGCGTTCGCTCAACCAGCATCCTGAACTGCGGGCCAAGGTCGTCGGCCACACGGACAGCACCGGTGCGCTGGCGCACAACCAGACGCTTTCGGTCAACCGCGCCAAGAGCGTGACGGACTACCTGAGCAAGCAGGGTGTCGCCGCCACGCGTCTGACGGTCGAGGGTCGCGGGCCCAACGATCCTATCGGCGACAATGCGACCGCCGAAGGCCGCGCGCTGAACCGCCGGGTGGAAATCTACCTGTACGCAGTGCAGCAGTAAGCCTGGGCCAGCCCAGTGTACGAGGCGGCTGGCGCAATGCGCCGCCGCCTTTTTTTCCGGAGTCCGTCATGAGCATGTTTCCTCCCGCCCGCATCGGCACCGATACCGCCGTGGCCGCCTTGTCCGGCTGGCAGGCGGTAGCGATGCGCGATGCCATTGAAAAGCGCTTCCGCTTCCCCAATTTCAATGCGGCGTTCGGCTTCATGGCGCGCGTCGCCATGTTCGCGGAGAAGCTGAATCATCATCCCGAATGGACCAACGTCTATAACCGCGTGGACGTGACCTTGACCACCCATGACGCCGGCGGCGTGACCGAACTGGACGTGCGCATGGCGCAGTTCATGGACGAAGCTGCCGCGCAGATGGGCGCCACCGCGCCCAAGTCCTAGGGCCGGGCGCGCTCCGTCCTGGGACAGGCCGCCTAGTCGTCTGCGCTGGCATCCGGCTGCAGATGGTCGATCAGGCGATCCAGCAGATCGCCCAGCAGGCGCTGTTCGTCGGCGCTTAAGCAGCCGAATATTTCGTCGTTGCGGCGGGCAATCAGGTCGATGATGCGTCGGTACTGCGCCAGCCCGGTCTGGGTAGGCGCCAGCACCACGCCGCGTCCGTCGGTCGCGGACAGGGTTTTCTCGACCAGGCCGCGGTCGACCAGCGCCTGCGCGGAACGGCTGGCCTGACCCTTGTTCAGATTGGCCGCGCGCGCCAGGTCGTTGACGGACAAGGGCGCGTAGCGGCCGATGGCCGCGAGGCAGCGCGCTTCGCCTAGCGGAATACCGCAGTCTTCCAGATAGGCTCGATTCGTGTCCCGGTCCGTGATCTTGTTGAGCACGTGCAGGCGGTAGGTCAGGAATCGTTCGAGAGCGGGAGGGTTCACGTGGGCGGGAGAGGATCGGAGGCGGGATAGTTTGCCACAGCGCCATTGGCGAGGCAGGCGGCTTCCGCCTGCGCCAATAGCGCGGCCGCGTCGCGCGCGTCCGTCAATCGCGCGATCAGCGATAGGCTCAGGATCGACAGGAAAAGCGAAGTCTGCGCTTCGCCCACGCGCGTCAAGGTCTGCGCCATGGCGGTGTAGACCTGGTCCAGTTCGTCGTGGTTCATGCTTGTTCTTCCTTCCGCGCATCCAGAGTGATCGAAGGGTAGTAGGGCGTGAGCGCGGCGCGCAGGGTTGCGGCCGCAGGCGCGATCCAGCGTCCCAGTACGTAGCCGTCGGGCCGTAACAGATAGACGGTGCCGGCTTGCGCGCCATAGCGCTGCCGAAGTTGTCCGTGGGCATCCTGCAAGGCGCCGTTGCCGGCCTTCAGCACGCGGAGCGGGCGGAGGGCGCCGTGCGTGGCGGCCGCCAGGGCGTCCAGTTCCGCCGCCAGCCCGGCGTCCGGATCCAACGCCAGCGCCACGAAGCCAGCACCGAAGCAGGCGCTGAGGTACAGCGGCGCGCCTGCATCCTCCAGCAGGGCCTCGGGCGCGGGCTGGCCGGGTGCGGCGGCGGCGCCTGCCTGCGGTGCGCCATCCTCCAGGTTCAGGGGCGAGGCGTCATAGGAAATGGGCGCGGATTGCCGCGGGTTTATCAGCGGGCGCACACGCTCGTCCGATAACGCCAGGCGCAGGGCGGCTTCGCGCATCAGGCGGAAGCCGAAGTCTGGCGGGGCCATGAATTCCGTGCTCTTGGCGCCATAGGCCAGATTCTGGCGGGTGGCATGGACGCGCTCGACGCTATAGCTGTCCAGCAGGCTGTCGGGTGCCAGTCCGCGCATTACCCAGGCCAGCTTCCAGGCCAGGTTGCCGGCGTCGTCCAGTCCGGAATTCAGGCCCCGCACGCCGAAAATCGGCACCAGATGGGCGGCGTCTCCGGCAAACAGCACGCGTCCGTGGCGGTAGCGGTCCAGCGTCAGGCACTTGGCGTTGTAGATGGAAATCCATAGCGGCTTCCAGGGCGCGGTTTCGCCGATCATGTCCAGATGGCTCTGCACGCGAGGCAGTACATTCTCCGGCTTGACGGCCTCTTGCGGATCTTCGTCGTCGCGGATCTGATAGTCCACCCGCCAGACATTGCCGGGCTGGCGGTGCATGAGCAGCGTGGAGCCGGGGTTGGACGGCGGGTCGAACCAGGCCAGGCGCTCCACCGGGCGGGTCGATTCCTGTTCGATGTCGACGATGACATAGCGGCCTTCGTACTGCATGCCTTCCAGCTTCAGGCCCATGGCCTCGCGCACGGTGCTGCGGCCGCCGTCACAGGCGATCAGCCAGTCGGCGCCCACGGTCTGGCGGCTGCCTTCGGCGTCCACCTCCGCGCTGACGCCCGTGGCAGTCGCCCGCAGGCCGACAAGCCGCGCGGACCAGCGCAGCGCGGCCAGTTCCGGATGCCGCTGCATGGCCTGGTGGGCGTACTCCTCGACGGCGTACTGCTGGATATTGACCATGGGAGCGTACCGCTGCAGCGGATCGTGCGGCATTTCGAAATGCAGGACTTCGCTATTGCGGAAGTAGCTGCGGCCGCCGGTCCAGGGCAGCCCCGTGGCCGTCAGCGGGGCGTCGGCGCCGACCCAACCCATGATTTCCTGCGAGCGCCGCGAAATGCAGATGGCGCGGCTGCCGCTGCAATAGTCGTCGTCCGCCTCCAGCGTCAGCGAGGCGATGCCGTATTCGGCCAGCAGGGCGGCAAGTGTCAGGCCGACGGGACCGCCGCCGGCGATCAGGACGGGGACGTGCGCGGGGAGCGGCATGATGTCTCCAATAATTGGTTGTTTGCGCAACTATATGCGCAAGAGGTTGCGCACGCAACCATATTCGACAGGCAAAAAAAACCCGCCGGATCAGGGCGGGTCTGGGGGCGCGAACCGGTATCAGTTGCGCACGTAATAGATACGCATCGCTTGCTGCTTCTGGGCGCCGTCCAGCACGCGCAGCACCACGACCTTGGCCGTGAAGCCGTCGGGCAGCTTCAACTGGCCCAGCGCGTAGTCATAGCGGTCTACGTTCAGGGCAGGGCCTTCCGGCGTGACGGTGGCGGCGCGCCCATTGGGGTAGGTGCCGTCGATGGAGAAGGTCAGTGTGCCCTTGAACGGCGCGCCCTGGCGGTCTTCGCGCATGACCAGCACTTGGTAGTCCAGCAGGCCGGGGGCGCGCTTGAAGGTGGCGGAGCGGATGCCCAGGTTGCCGCCGCGGGGATCGGCGGGCATGGCGTCCTGGAACAGCACCAGTTCCTTGTTCAGGGTTTCGATCTTGCTGCGGGCCTCGGCCAGGTCAGAGGTCAGCTTTTCATGGCCGGCCTTGTTGGCGTCGCGCTGCTGCGTGGCTTCCTCGAGCTGGCTTTGCAGGCGCTGGCGTTCCAGGTTGGCCGTGCTGAGCTCGCTATGCAGTTGCTCGGATTGCTCCACGGTCAGGCGTTGCGGGCCGTAGTTGGTCTGCAGGAAGAGCACGCCGCCGGCGCCCAGGGCGATGCCCACCAGCAGCAGGACCAGCCAGCGCGGCATGCGGCGCGTGCGTTGGCCGGGCTGGTACACGGAGGGCTTGAATACAGCCCGTTGCGATCTTCCAAACATCCCCATTCCTAGAAAACTTCCTGTGTGTTTGCTCGCCCGCGCGCAGCGCGCGCAGGTCAAAGCGCTAGAGAATACCCCGTTAGCCGGGGCCGTTGGGTGCGCGGACAAGCCTGGTTGCGCACCTTGATATTGTGAAATATGTGGACATCAGCGCGGCCTAGCATCGAGTTCTGCATCCAGGTCCGCGAGCCGCTGCGGCGTGCCGACATCCGTCCACTTGCCTTCATGGCGCGCGCCGTGCACCAGATTGCGGGCCATGGCCTGCCGGAGCAAAGGCGCCAGAGGCGCCGCCGCGCCCCGAGGGACGTCGGCGAACAACGAGGGATGGTAGACGCCGATGCCCGCAAAGGTCAAACGCGGCTCCCCCTGGGCATGGACGGTGCCGTCGGCCTCGAGCCGGAAATCGCCAGCGGGATGCTGGGGCGGGTTGTCCACCAGCAGCAGCCAGGCGCCACCATCGGGCAGGGCGCGGGCCCGGCCTTCGGCCGCGGCGGGATCCCAGTCGCACCAGACGTCGCCGTTGACAACCAGGAAGGGCGCGTCGCCCAGCAGGGGCAGCGCCTGGGCAATGCCGCCGGCGGTTTCCAGGGCGGTGGCCTCCGCGGAATAGCGGATGCGCACGCCATGTGCGCTGCCATCGCCCAGCGCCCGCTCGATTTCGTGGCCGAGCCAGGCGTGATTGATGACGATGTCGCGTATACCTGCGGCCGCCAAGCGTCGCAGGTGCCAGACAATCAGTGGCTGGCCTCCCACGGACAATAGAGGCTTGGGCAGGCGGTCGGTCAGCGGGCGCATGCGTTCGCCGCGTCCCGCCGCAAGTATCATGGCGCGCATCAGAACGTGTACCCGACGCTGACCTGGCGGTTGTCCAGCTGGTCCAGCAGACGCAGCAGCGGCGTGAAGACGCCATAGCGTTGGGCCACCTGCCGGACGTAGCCGCTCACGCGCGGCATGTGAGCCTGGTAGTGCGCCTTGCCGTCGCGGTGGTGCAGGCGGGCGAATACGCCCAGGATGCGCAGGTTGCGTTGCAGTCCCATCCATTCATAGGCGCGGTGGAATTCGGCGAAATCCGCGTCTACCGGCAGCCCTGCGGCGCGCGCCATTTCCCAGTAGCGGATGGCCCAGTCCAGTTGCTGGGGTTCTTCCCAGGTGGTGCGGGCGTCCGTCACCAGCGAAGCCAGGTCGTAGGTAATGGGGCCCGCCAGCGCATCCTGGAAGTCGATGATGCCCGGGTTGGGGCCATACTGGGGCTGGTCGCAGACCATCAGGTTGGGCGAATGGTAGTCGCGGTGCACCAGCACCTGGGCCTGGCCGCCATTGCTCGTCGACAGCAGCGCAAAGATCTTGTCCAGCCCGTTCGCGGTCTTGTCGTCCAGCGTGACGCCGTGGTGCTTCTGCACGTACCACTCGGGGAACAGCTTGAGTTCGTCGGCCAGGCGGGCGGTGTCATAGGTGCCCAGGCCGGCGGTGGACGCCTGCTGCAGGCGGACCAGGGCGGCCAGGGCCTCGCGGTACAGCGTCTGGAGCTGGCTGTCCGGCAGGCCGGCCTGGATACGCTGGTAATAGGTCTGCTCACCCAGGTCGGAGAGCAGCAGCAGGCCCTGGTCCAGATCTTGTTCCAGCACCGCGGGCACGTTCAGGCCTACGTCCGCCAGCAAGCGGTCCACGTGGAGGAAGGGGCGGCAATCCTCGTGCGCGGGCGGCGCGTCCATGACTATCAGAGTGCGGTCGCCGGCATCCAGTCTGAAGTAGCGGCGGAAGCTGGCGTCGGCGGATGCCGGGCGCAACGTGTCGACGGCGAGATTCAGGGCGGCGGGCAGGTTGCCCAGCCAGGCGCGGATCTGCTCCAGGCGGGGGTCGTGATCGTTTTTCAAGGAAGATCCGTGTCAGAAAGGCAATGTTGCTGAGATTCGTGTCCCGAGCACATAAGTCTGGGCCTATGGCGCGGCTTCTCTATAATACCGGCTCGTTTCCGTTAGCATTGGCCCTTCGTGGGTGCCGGTGTCGCGTTCCCACCATCGTCAAAAAGGGCTGTTTTCACTCGTGCGCAAGGTTCGATGGTTGATCCTCTCTGCTGTCAGTGTTGCCGCCGGAGCCGTCCAGGCTCAAGGTAGCCCGGGCAGTGCTCCCGCCGCGTCGTCGACCTCGGCGACCCCCGTGTTGCGCACCTCGCCGGGCCTGCGGATCCACCGCCTGCCGGACGACAGCATCCCCGCTTTCATGGAAGCGGACACCATCGATGGGGATCCGGATTCCGACCTGACCCTGACCGGCAACGCCCAGGTGCGCCGCATCGATAGCGTCATCAAGGGTGACCGCATCAACTACCGCAAGGACACGGGCGAAGTCGACGTCCAGGGCAGCGCGCGCATGATGCGCGACGGCACCCTGGTGATCGGACCGAACGCCACGTTCAACGTGGACAAGTCCTCGGGCCAGATCGAAAAGCCCAATTTCTGGATGGGCGCCAACGGCGGTTTTGCCGTCGCCGAGCACGCGGACATTTTCAGCCGGTCGCAGATGCGGCTGCAAACGGTGACATATAGCGGCTGCGCTTGCGAAACGCCGTCCTGGTACATCAAGGCCAAGACCGTCGACATCGACTTCGACGAGAACGAAGGCGTGGCGCGCAGCGGCGTGCTGTACTTCAAGGACGTGCCCATCCTGGCATCGCCTTACATGACTTTCCCGGTTAAGCGGGAGCGCAAGTCGGGCTTCTTGATGCCCACTTACGGCACGACCAGCCAGGGCGGGTTCGACTTTTCGATTCCGTACTACCTGAACCTGGCGCCCAACTACGACATGACGGTGCAGCCGCGCTACTTCTCCAAGCGCGGCCTCCAATTGGGCGGCGAGTTCCGCTACCTGGGCAATGGCTATAGCGGCATCCTGGATGGCACCTACCTGCCCAACGACAAGCTGACCGACAGCGACCGTTGGATGTACTGGTGGCGCCACCAGCAGCTTCTGCCTTATGGGTTCTATGCGGACTGGGATGTCGCGAAGGTCTCGGACGACAACTATTTCCGCGATATTTCCCAGTTGGGTCTGAACCAGGCTTCCACCACGTATCTGCCGCAACGCGCGCGGGTGGGCTGGGCGTCGGCGTCCGGATACTGGAGCGGTTACGCGCAGGTCTACAAGTACCAGACGCTGCAGGATCCCGACGCTCCGCTGGCGCCTCCTTACGACAAGGAGCCTGAACTCTATTTCCGCGGCGCGCGCTATGACTGGGGCGGTTTCGATGTGGACTGGACGTCCACCGCCGTCCGTTTCCGCCGCTCGCTGTTCGAAGGCCAACGCCTGGGACCCGATGGCAACCGTTTCCAGACCTATCCCACGGTTTCCTATCCCATCGTCAAGCCGGGCTGGTTCATCGTCCCCAAGGCCGGCGTCAATTACACCCAGTACGACACCGACTGGTACAACCTGAACCCGGACATGCCGCGTTCGCAGTCTCGCACGGTGCCGATCCTGTCCTTGGATTCCGGCCTGGTTTTCGAGCGCGACACCACTTTGTTCGGCAAGGCGTCCACGCAGACCCTGGAACCTCGCCTGTACTACCTGTATGTGCCGTACCGCGACCAGTCCAAGCTGCCCGTCTTTGACACCTCCCTGGCGGACTTCAGCTTTTCGCAGGCGTTCGAAGAGAACATCTACACGGGCGGCTGGGACCGTATCGCTAACGCCAACCAGCTGACTGCCGCCTTGACGACGCGCTGGCTGGATGCCAACACCGGTTTCGAGCGCATGTCGCTCGGGGTCGCGCAGCGTCTGTACTTTGCCGATCAGAAGGTCACGCTGCCTGGCGAGACGCCGCGCGAGAACGTGCGCTCCGACTTCCTGCTGGGCGCCAGCGCCGCCCTGACCGATACGCTCAGCACCGATATCGCCGCGCAATACAATCCCTACGACAGCAACTGGTCGCGCGGATTGATCAGCGCGCGCTGGTCGCCGCAACGTTTGACGACGGTGGCGGTGTCCTACCGGTACCAGCGCGATCCCCAACCTGGCGTCCAGTATCAGGCGCAGGGGCAGAACCAGGTGAGCCTGGCGATGCAATGGCCGTTCTCCAAGCGCTGGTATGGCGTGGGCCGGGTGGATTATTCGCTGCGTAGCGGTCCGTCCAGCACGGTAGCCGGCACGACCGATTCGCCCCGGGTTACCCAGGCCATTGCCGGCCTGGAGTACAAGGGAGATTGCTGCTGGGTGGGCCGCGTGGTCTACCAGCGGTACGCGGTGTCCGCCACCGACGCCAACTCGGCACTGTTCTTCCAGCTTGAGCTGACCGGCCTTGGTTCCCTGGGAACCGATCCGATGAACCTGCTGAACAGAAGTATCCCCGGCTACTCGCGCATTACGCCGCCAGTGCCCACCGGGACCACATTTGAAAGGTATGAATGATGCGTAGGTTGCACTCTTTGCGCCGCCTCTCCGGCAATGCGCTGCTGCTGGCCGTATGCGCCGGCTTGCCCGTCGCCCATGCGGCCGAACAGGGCGGCAAGGCCGCGAATAGTGGCGCCAAGGCGAGTTCCGCCGCGCAGAAGAACTCTGCGCCGGCGCCGAAGGGCGAGCAATTCGTCGACGGTATTGCCGCGGTCGTGGACAAGGACGTGATTACGCTGCGTGAACTGCGCGACGCGTCGCTGCGTATTTCGGGCGAGCTCAAGACCCGCGGCATCCAGGTGCCCGACGATCAGACCCTGCAGCACCAGGTGTTGCAACGCCTGATCATGGAGCGCGTGCAGCGTCACGAAGCCGATCGCCTGGGCATCCGCGTCGACGACGCGCAAATTGACCAGGCCATCCAGACCATCGCCGCCCGCAACAAGATATCCGTGGCCCAATTGCGCCAGGAAATCGAAAAATCCGGCACGAACTGGGATAGCTACCGCAAGTCGCTGCGCGACGAGATCCGCACGGATCGCTTGCGCCAGCGCGCAGTGGATTCCACCATCGTCATTTCGGATGCCGAAGTCGATGCCTTCCTGAAAGACCAGCGCCGCAACCCGGCGTTCGGCGCCGCGCCGCAAGCGGCTCCGCAACCGCAAGCCCAGCCGCAGCCCGAACCCCAGCAGGCTGCCGCGCCGTCCGGCCCGATGCTGTACGCCCTGGCCCAGATCCTGGTGCGCGTGCCCGAGGGCTCGTCGCCCGATCAACTGGCGGTGCTGCGCAAGAAGGCTGAAGGCCTGCTGGCGCAGGCCAAGCGCGGCGACGACTTCGCCAGCCTGGCTGCCGCAGCGTCGGACGGCCCCGAAGCCCTGCAGGGCGGGGTCATGGGCGTGCGTCCGTTGGACGGCTGGCCCGACCTGTTCGTACAGGCCATCGGCAATTTGCAGAAGGGACAGGTCAGCGGCCTGATCCAGAGCGGCAATGGCTTCCACATCATCAAGGTGATGGACCGCGGCACCGCCCAACCGGCGCCTGCCCGCACGGCTCGCGCCCCGGCGCCGGCCCAGGCGCCGCAGCCTGCCG
>MTEX01010150.1_pt1 | contig 11708 bp, 10 predicted proteins | sample 1042691 | NCBI WGS metagenome assembly MTEX01 (sample SAMN06185810, study PRJNA358809) | soil metagenome | isolation source: soil biostimulated with molasses as carbon source | place: India | collected 2015-05-23
GGCCCCGAAGCCCGGGCTGGACGACAGCCTGCGCGATGTCGGCGCAGCCGGCAAGGCCGCGCTGGCGTCGGCCGGCGACACCGGCCGCGCCCTGCGCCGGCTGCTGTCGGCGGATCTGGCGCTGGCCCGCAGCGCCTTCGGCCGGGCGCTGGCCTGGGCCGGCGTGGCGATCATTTTCGGTGCCTCGGCGTGGCTGCTGTGCGCGGGCGCGCTGATCGCGCTGCTGCAACGGCTGGGCTGGTCGTGGCTGCAATCGCTTTCGGTGACCGCGCTGGTGAGCATCGGCGTGACCGTGCTGGCGGCGTGGAAGGTGGGGCACTACTTCGATCACACCGGCCTGCATGCCACCCGCCGGCAATTGCAGCGGCTGGGCCTGTTCGACGAGGACGAAGACGAGCCCGATTCCGGCGCCAGCCCGGGCGAAGGAGCGGCGCGATGAACTTCGAACGCCTGCAACATCGCGTGCAGCGCGCGGAGCAACTGGTCGAAGGCCGCGCATCGCAGACCCAGGCGCACTGGCGCACGCTGAGCCAGGTCTGGCGGGACAGCTGGACGCCCGGGCGCATCGTGATCGCCGGGCTGGTCAGCGGTTTCCTGGCCGGTCGCGCCGAGCCGATGCGCTCGATGAACGGCGCGCGCTGGTTGCAGATGGTGGGTTCGCTGTCGAGCCTGTTCGCCACCGTGCAGGCCGCCACCGCCGCCGATCAGGCCAGCGAAGCGGCCGACACCGCCCAGGCCGTGCAGGAAGGACAGGAGACCGGCACCGCGCCGGCCGCCCCGGCCTATCCGCCGGAAGAACCGTTGGTGGACGAACGCTTCGACGCGGACGAGCGGCCGCTCCGGCAGCCGATGCCGGCCGAGGCGGCGACCGAGATGTCCGAGCGGTAGGCCGCGTGCCGCGGATGGTGGATCCGCGCGGGCTGCAATTCTTTCTTGCCGGTGCGTCCAGCCTCCCTGCGATGAGAGGCCGGGGGGATTCACTTTTTCGCGTAAAGAGCGGAATCGCCGGCCGCCCGCGGCATCCATACCTTTCGAACCGAGCAGCTCCGCCTTTCAGGATGCCTGTCGATCCGGCGTGAACGACGCCCGCTCTGGCTTCACGCCGCGACGATCACGCCTGCCGGAAGCCGTCCGGCCCTCCTGCCCGCCGCGCGGAACCCTTCCGGAACGGCATAATCGGTCACCGTTTCCGGGAGCGCCGTCGATGTCCGTTCCACCCACCTCCGAGGCCACCGCTCCTTCCCCCGACGCCGCACCGTTGCCGCCGCGCCCGCGGGCATCGATCGCGCTGGTGGTGCTGGCGACGCTGGCGGTCGGGTTCACTTTGTGGGCGGCGCAGGACGTGGTGTTGCCGGTGCTGCTGGCCGCGTTCTTCGCGCTGGTCGGCAATCCGATCATCCGCCTGCTGCGCCGGCTGCACCTGCCGCGTTTCCTGGCCGCGCTGATCGTGCTGCTCGGCGGTCTGGCCGGGGCGGGCGCGCTGGGAATGCAATTGTGGCAACCGGCGGCGGTGTGGTTCAGCGAAGCGCCGCGCGAACTGCGCCAACTGGCGCCGAAACTGCGCGAGTGGACCAAGCCGGTGCAGGAAGCCAACCGCGCGGCGGAGAGTTTCGCCCGCGCCGCCGGCGGCGAAACCGGCAAGCGCCCGCAGATCGTGCGCACCGCGCAGGACGATCCCTACCGCGTCCTCACCACCACGCCGCGGCTGCTGGCGTCGATCCTGGCGGTGGTGCTGCTGACGTTCTTCTTCATGGTCTATGGCGAGAACCTGCAACGGCAGGCGATTGCCCTGCTGCCGAGCCGGCAGCAGAAGAAATTCACGGTGGACATCCTGCAGTCGATCGAAAGCGAGGTATCGCGTTACGTGCTGACCATCAGCGTGATCAACACGGTGGTGGGCCTGGTGTTCGCCACCGCGCTGTACCTGATGAAGATGCCGCTGAGCGACGCGATGCTGTGGGGCACGCTGGTGGCGCTGCTGAACTTCGCGCCCTACGTGGGGCCGCTGATTGGCATGGTGATGATGCTGGTGGTGGGCTTCATCAGCTTCGACGAGCCGCTGTACACGCTGTTGCCGGCGGGCATCTACCTGGTGCTGCACACGCTGGAAGGACAGATCGTCACGCCGATCGTGCTGGGGCGGCGCATGGCGCTGTCGCCGCTGGTGCTGATCCTGGCCCTGATGCTGTTCGGCTGGGCGTGGGGAATCATCGGGCTGCTGCTGGCGGTGCCGTTGCTGGTGTGCGTGAAGCTGGTGCTGGCGCGGGTGGAGGGAATGGAGGGGTGGGCGCGGCTGCTGGAGTGATTTGATTTTTCCGCATGGTCTTTTGATCGGGCGCTGGCGCGCGATAGCGATGTCGGTTGTCATCGTTGATGCGCTTGCCGCGAGGCGTCACTTTCTTTGCTTGTGCAAAGAAAGTGACCAAAGAAGAGCCTTTCAACAGCCGAAGGCTGGTCAAGCACACCCCGGTCCTCGCGCCCCAGCCGCGAAGCGGCTGGGGTTCGTGTTGCCGGTGGGAATTTTGGGACGGCACATCCGTGTGCCGGCCCAAAACGCCGCGCATCGTGCGCGGCGCCCTGCGGGTATGCCCACCATCGCCACCGCTGAGGATGGAGCCCCTAAGAGCAGAGCCAAAGCCAAAGCGCTACAGGTACCCCGTCCTCGACATCTCGTCGTTGCCTTTGCTGTTGTTTTGGCTTCTCGGGCCCCCGTTCGGGCGTGGCAAGCGGGCCGGGTAAAACCCGCAGGGCGGCGCACAAGGATGTGCGCCGTTTTCGGCAGGGGCAGGAGGCCCCTTCCGAAAATTCCCGGGCCGATTGCGGACCCTGTGCGCGCAGCGCGCAGGGCACGCCGCGAGGGGTGTGCTTTCTTTTGGTTACTTTTCTTTGCACAAGCAAAGAAAAGTGACTCCCGCGGAAGGCGCACCATCGTTGGTCACCAACATCCGCCACCGCGCCAGCGCCCAAATATCACTCCCACGCACAAACCTGACCCACCAACCGACCGGAACACCCACCACAGGCACCCCTTCCCCCTCCGGGCTAAAATCCCCCCGTGAGCTTCCCCGTCCGCGCCATCACCCTCGACCTCGACGACACCCTCTGGCCGTTCGCGCCCATCGGCGCGCGGATCGAACGGGTGCTGCACGACTGGATGACCGAACACAGTCCGCGCACCGCCGAACTGTTCCCGATCGAACGCATGCGCGCCCTGCGCGAGCAGGTGTTCGCCGAACACCCGGAACTGGTCCACGACCTCGGCGCGCTGCGCCGGCTGACCCTGCAGCATGCGCTGGCGCAGAGCGGCGCGAATCCGGCGCTGCTGGAGCCCGCTTACGAGGCGTTCTACGCCGCCCGCAACCAGGTCGAGTGCTACCCGGACGCCATCGACGCACTGATGCGCATCGCCGCGCGGGTGCCGGTGGCCGCGGTGACCAACGGCAATGCCGATCTCGAACGGATTGGCCTGGCCCGGCACTTCGTGTTCCAGCTGGGCGCGCGCGAACACGGCGCGGCCAAGCCGGAGCCGGGCATCTTCCACGCCGCCTGCGAGCGCCTGGGCGTGCCGCCCGCGCAGGTGCTGCACGTGGGCGACCATATCGATCTGGACGTGGTCGGCGCGGCGCGCGCCGGCCTGCGCACCTGCTGGCTCAACCGGGTCGATCACGTCGACCACCTGGCCGGCTGGCCGCATCCGGATCCACTGCCGGATCTGGAATTCCCCACCCTCGCCGCACTGGCCGACTGGCTGGATGCCCACCCCGATTTCGCCACGGAGCATGCCCGCGCATGAACCTTTCCCCCGCTTACACCCAGGACGCTTCCCAGGCCCGGCCGCTGCATGTCGTCGAGCGCGGCGGCTGGGAAAGCTGGCGCGACGCCCAGCCCGCCGCCGTGCGCGCCTGGCTGGAAGCGCAGCACTTCACCGCCGCGCCGGGCTCGCTCGCGCTGCTGCCCGGCGGCGATGGATTGGCCGGCGCGATCATCGGCGTGGGCGACCCGCTGGATCCCTACAGCTACGGCCATGCGCCGTTCGGCCTGCCCGCCGGCGACTGGCAGGTCGCGCACGATGCGGACGCCGGCACCCGCGCGGCGATGCAGTTGGGCTGGGGCCTGGGCAGCTACCGCTTCAGCCGCTACAAGACGCCGCCGCGCGCGCCGGCCCGGCTGGTGCTGGGCGAGGTCGACGGCGAGGCGCAGGATCTGCTGACCGCCAGCCTGCGCGTGCGCGACTGGGTGAACACGCCGACCGAGCACATGGGGCCGGAGCAGCTGGAAGCCGAGGCGCGCGCGATCGCGCAGGCGCACGGCGCGGACATCGACGTCATCGCCGGCGACGACCTGCTGGCGCGGAACTTCCCCGCGATCCACGCGGTCGGCCGCGCCTCGCACCGCGCGCCGCGCCTGATCGTCCTGCAATGGGGCGACCTGGCGCATCCGCACGTGGCGCTGGTCGGCAAGGGCGTGTGCTTCGATACCGGCGGCCTGGACATCAAGCCCGCCGACGGCATGCGCAACATGAAGAAGGACATGGGCGGCGCCGCGCACGCGCTGGCGCTGGCCGGGCTGGTGATGGCGCGGCGACTGCCGGTGCGGCTGACCCTGCTGGTGCCGGCGGTGGAGAACAGCATCGGCCCGGATGCGTTCCGGCCGGGCGAAATCATCGCCACCCGCAAGGGCATCAGCGTGGAGATCGACAACACCGACGCCGAAGGCCGGGTGATCCTGTGCGACGCGCTCACCTATGCCGGCGAGCAATCGCCGGAGATCGTGCTGGACTTCGCCACCCTCACCGGCGCGGCGCGGATCGCGCTGGGGCCGGATCTGCCGGCGCTGTTCGCCAATGACGACGCGCTGGCCAACGACTGGATCGCCGCCGGCGATCGCATGCGCGATCCGGTCTGGCGGATGCCGTTGTGGCGTCCCTACCTGCGCTACCTGACCAGCAACGTGGCGGATCTTGCCAACGCCGGTTCGCGCATGGCCGGCGCGGTCACCGCCGCGCTGTACCTGGAACGCTTCCTGCCGGCGACCCAGAAGTGGGCGCATCTGGACGTGTACGCCTGGAACGACAGCGACCGCCCGGGCCGTCCGGCCGGTGGCGAAGCGCTGGCGCTGCGCAGTGCCTACGCGCTGCTGAAGGCGCGCTACGCCTGATGCGCCGGCGCGCCGCCGGCTTCGGCGGCCGCTTCCACCCGATCCCGGCCCTTGCGCTTGGCGTGGTACAGCGCCTGGTCGGCCAGGTGGATCAACTGCTCGCCCTCGCGGCCGTGGCGCGGGAAGGCGGCGATGCCGATCGACACGGTGACCGCCGGCAGCTCCTGGCCCATGTGGCGGATGCGCATCGCGCCCACCGCCGCGCGGATGCTCTCGGCGCGTTCGCGCGCGGTCTCCAGATCGGTCTCGGGCAGGATCAGGGTGAATTCCTCGCCGCCGTAGCGGCAGGCGATGTCCTCGGCGCGCGCCAGCTTCAACAGCAACTGGCCGAAACCCGACAGCAGGGTGTCGCCACCCACGTGGCCGTGCAGATCGTTGAAGGCCTTGAAGTGATCCAGGTCCATCATCATCACGCTCAGCGGCAGGCCGCGCCGCTCGCAGCGGGCCAGTTCGCGCGCCAGTGACTCTTCCAGGTAGCGGCGGTTGAACAGGCCGGTCAACGGTTCGCGGATGGACTGGATGCGCAGGCGTTCCTGCAGGTCGAGGTTGGACAGCGCCATCGACAGCTGTTCGGCCGCGGTCTCGACCAGATCCTGGCGCGCCAGGAAGGCGTCGTCATGGCTGGACAGGTACAGCAGGCCGAGTTGGGTGCCCTGCGCGATCAGCGGAATGCACGCGGTGGTTGGCGTGGCATGCAGCGCGGGCGCTACCAGATGCGTGCAGCCGAGCATCTCCGCGTGCGCGCGATGCACGTGCGGCTGCCCGCGGCGCAGTGCCCAGCACGCTTCCAGCGGGAACATCGCGCCGCTGTGCAGGGCATGTTCGCCCCAGTGCGCCACTTCCTCGGCGTAATCCTGCGAGGCGCGGATGCGGTACAGCGTGCCGCCCGCGTGCGGCAGCAGGCGGGAAAAATGCTGGGTCGCCAGGCGGATGGCTTCCTCGCCGCGCACGCAGCTCTGCAGCATGCCGCTGTAGCGGCTGAGGTCGTTGAGGTCGGCGCCGTGCTCTTCCAGTTTCTCGATGGTGACCATCAATTGCCGGCGCGCATCGCGGCTGGCCGCCTCGGCGCGGGCGCGGCGGCGGATCTCGCCGACCAGCAGCCAGTACACCAGCCCGACCACCGCCAGGCCCAGCGGGATGCCGAGCAGCGCCAGCCCGCGCAGCAGGTTGGCGCTGTCGCGGCTGGAACGCGCGCGCTGTGCCAGCAGTTCGCGCTCGGCGGCGACCAGCGCCTCCGCTTGGTCACGGATGTTCACCGACGCCTGGCGCACCTCATGGGTGATGGAACGCTGCGCGGCGGCCAGGCCACCCAGCCGGTAATTGCCGAGCGTGGCTTCCATCTGCGACAGCCGGCGCAGGATTTCGATCCGCCACGCGGTGACCCGGCGGCTCTGGTCGGGGTTGTCGCGGACCAGCTGCTGCAGGCGTGCGATCGCATGCGGCAGTTCATCGCGGCTGCGCGCGTAGTCGGCCAGGTAAGTGACGTTGCCGGTGAGCAGGTAGCCGCGCTGCGCCGACTCGCCATCGTGCATGGCGGCTTCGATGGTCCCGATCAGCGCGATCACCTCGTTGGTATGGCTGACGCGATTGGCATCGGAAATGAAGCGCTGCGCGCCGTAGAACACGCCCGCGCCGATGGCGGCGAAAATCAGCGCGGCGGCGAACAGGCCCACTCGATTGGCTTGGGGTGATGTCACGGGATGCGTCGCGCCGGTTCGGTAACGGACCCAGCCTAAGCACAGGCACCGGATGCGACAATCCCACCGACCTCGTTATGGAACCTGCGGCACAGCCTGTCCTCCATCGCGGGCGGCGCGGAATGCCGCGCAGTCCATCGAATGATCAGGGCGATCCGCGTTTTGCTCATCGCCCGCCGCGGCCATTCCAGCCGGATCCGGAATCCGCACATACGCCGACGAATGGGGAAGCCGCGATTACGCCCGCGGCTACAGCAGGCCGCGCTGGCGGGCCAGTCGATAGGCCTCGATGCGGTTGCTCACGCCCAGCTTGCCAATCGCCTCGGACAGATAGTTGCGCACGGTGCCCTGCGAAAGATTGAGCTGGCGCGCGATGTCGCCGGCCGACAGGCCTTCGCCGGCCATCCGCAGCACCTGGCGCTCGCGGTCGTTGAGCGGATCGGCTTCGTTCCACGCCTCCAGCGCCAGTTGCGGATCGATGGCGCGGCCCCCGGCGTGGACCTTGCGCAGCGCGGCGGCCAACCGGTCCGCGGGCGCATCCTTGAGCAGGTAACCCGACACGCCCGCATCCAGCGCGCGGCGCAGGTAGCCGGCGCGGGCGAAGGTCGTGACGATGACTACCCGCGTGGGCCATTCGAGGCGCTGGATGCGCTGTGCCAGTTCGAGCCCGGTCAGGCCGGGCATCTCGATGTCGGTGACCAGCAGATCAGGACGCAGGCGTTGCAGTTCGCGCCAGGCCGATTCGCCGTCGGCGGCGGTGCCGACGACCTCGATGTCCGCCTCCAGGTTCAACAGCGCGGCCAGCGCGCCGCGCAGCATCGCCTGATCCTCGGCCAGCAACACCCGGATCATGCGCGTGGCGATTCGATCGAGCGTGGGGCGTGCGGCATGAAGCGGTTCCTCACTGCGCGGCCAGCAAGGATGCCGCGCCGGCCGGCGACGACGCCAGCGGCGCGGCCGGCAGGCTGGCTTCCACCACCGTGCCGCGTCCCGGGCGCGCGTCGATGCGCAGGCTGCCTCCCAGCGCTTCCAGGCGCTCGCGCATGCCGCTCAGTCCGTTGCCGGGCACGATGTCGCCGCCGCGGCCGTTGTCCTCGATCCGCAGCAGCAGCCGATCGGCGGCCTGTTCCAGTTCCACCCGCGCGGTGCTGGCGCGGGCATGGCGTTGCAGGTTGGTCACCGCCTCGCGCACGGTCAGCGCCAGCACGGTCTCCTGTTCCGGCGCCAACGGCGGAATCCCGGCCGGGCAGGCCAGCGCCACGCCGTCGGATTCCAGCAACAGGCGCGCGGACGCCAGCTCCGCCGCCAGTCCGGCCGCGCGGATGCCGGTCACCGCGCTGCGCACCTGCGCCAGCGCATCGCGCGCGACTCGGCTGACTTCGTCGATCTCGCGCCGGGCGGCCAGCGGATCCCGGTCCAGCAGCTTGCCCGCCAGATCCGATTTCAGCGCCACCAGCGAGAGCGTATGCCCCAGCAGATCGTGCAGGTCGCGGCCGATGCGCTCGCGCTCGGCCATGGCCGCCAGCCGGCGCACTTCCTCGTGGCTGAGCATCAGCGCCGCGTCGGCCTGGGCCCTGCGGGCGAAGCTGATGTTCATCAGGCCCACCGCAAGGCCGACCATGAGCGTGCTGGCCAGGTAGATCAGCGGCCAGCCCAGCAGCATCCATTCCACCGAATAGGCGGCCAGCAGGGCGAGCATCCAGCTCACCGCGGGGCGGGTGCGGCCGGTGAACGCCATGAAGGCGCAGGCGTAGATCATGTAGCTCTGCGCGCCGGGATTGAACGGGGTCAACGCATAGCCCAGCGCCGCCATGCCCAGCGCGTTGATCAGCATGTGGCGGCGATCGCGGTAGTAGGCGCTGTAGAACAGCATCAGGAATAGCGCGTAGCTGGCCAGGGTCGGCCACAGCCAGTGCGGGAACGACGCCGGGTTGGACATCGGCGTGACGAAGATCCAGATGGACCAGATCAGCATCAGCAGCGGAAACCAGCGTCCCCTGCCGCGCCCGCGCTGTTCGTTGCGCCGCCCGTGCAGGTTCGACAGCGAGTTCTCGGACGTGGGCAGGCAGTACATGAACATGCGGATTCTCCGGAACGGAAGCGCCGCTCAGGCGGGGCGCGCCAGCCGCCGCCAGGCCAGCAGGCCGAAGGCGACGGTGACGATCGCCAGCACGGCCAGGTGCGGCCCCCACGGCTGGCCGGCATCCTGGCCCACGATCCGCAGCGCGATCGCGGCCAGATGATACGCCGGCCACAACTGCGCCAGCGACGCCAGCGCCGGAGGCAACATGCCCAGCGGCACCCACAGGCCGGACAGGAACGCCATCGGCAGATGGATCAGGTTGATCACCGCCGGCGCGCCCTGTGCGCCGACGATACCGCCCAGCCACAGACCGATCGCGGCGAACGGCAGCACGCCCAGGACGTTGGTCGCCAGCAGCGCCATCCACTGCCACGGCGACAGCGACACGCCGGCCAGCCCCGCGGCGATCGCGGCCAGCAGGACCGACACCGCGGTGGCGAAGATCATCGCCATCGCGGTCTTGGCCAGCAGGTACGCGGCCGGCGGCATCGGCAGCGCGCGCTTGAGTGCCAGCAGGCCGCCTTCGCGATCCAGCGCCACGCTGGCGCCGAAGCCGAAGAGCGCCACGCCCATCACCCCGAACACGCCATAGGTCGCCAGGAAATAGCGTGCGGCCACGTGGCCACCGCGATGGGATCCCAGCAACACCCCGAACAGCAGGTAGAACAGCGCCGGGAACAGCAGCGTGGGCAGCGAGAACGAGGGCGTGCGCAGCAGGCGCAGGAATTCGTAGCGGGCTTCCAGCAGGTAGGCGCGCAGCGGCGTGCGCGCGCCGGCGGTGGCGGCGTCCATCAGGCCGCCTCCTGTTCGCGGGCCTGCCGGGTGAGGCCGAGGAAGGCCTCGGCCAGCCCCGCGCGGGCCACCTCCAGTTCGGCCAGATCGGCATCGCCGGCCAGCAGGCGGCGGACCACCGGTTCGGCCAGATCGGCGACGATCTCCAGCCGCCCGCCGTCCTGCCGCACGCCGCGCACCTGCGGCCAGCCCGCCACGATCTCCGCCGGCAGCGCGGTCAGGCAGCGGATGCGCCGCTGCGCAACCCGCGCCCGCACCTCGGCCACGCTGCCCTCGGCGATCACGCGCCCGCGATCGATCACGCTGACGCGGTCCGCCAGTGCCTCGGCTTCTTCCAGGTAATGGGTGGTCAACAGCACCGCGCAGCCGCCGGCGACCAGTTCGCGGATCGCCTTCCACAGGGTGTGGCGCGCTTCGATGTCCAGGCCGGTGGTGGGCTCGTCGAGGAACAGCAACCGCGGCCGGCCGCAGATCGCCAGCGCGAACTGCACCCGCCGCTGCTGCCCGCCGGAAAGCTGGCCGTAGCGGCGTTCCAGCAGGCCGCCGAGACCGGCCATCGCCACGCAGTCGGTGACGCTGCGCGGGGCCGGGTAATAGCTGCGGGTCAGATCCAGCAGTTCGCGCACTTTCAGCGCGTCCGGGATACCGGCGCGCTGCAGCATCACGCCGATTTGCCGGCGCACCGCCGCGGTGCCGGGTGCCTGGCCGAACACGCGGGCTTCGCCGCCGTCGGGCTGCTGCAGGCCGAGCAGGATCGCGATCGCGGTGGTCTTGCCGGCGCCGTTGGGTCCCAGCAGCGCCAGCAGGCGTCCCGGTGCCAGCGCCAGGTCCAGTCCGGCCAGCGCGGTGACCACGCCGTGCCGTTTGTGCACCGCGCGCAGGCGGGCCGGCTCGCATTGCGATGTCGGCGGAAAATCCATGCTCGCGTCTCCCGCGGTGTCCACGATGACGCCAGCGTAGGCCGCCACCGCCGCGCCCGGCAGTGGCGGCCCTCATGCGCGGCGGATGACAGCTGTCACTTGGACCTTCCGCCGTCCGCGGGCATCCTTGTGCGCCCGCCGTCAGGAGGCGGACGGACTCCACTGGCCCATCAGATGACTTCCGGCAACTGGGCCGGGTTAATCTTGCCGGTCACACTTCCCGCCCTCGCCCGTCTGGACCAGCGATGAACAATTCCGCCGATCTGCTGAAGGAACTCCGCATCGATCGCAAGGCCGCGCCGCCGGAACCCCCGTCGCGCCGCGGCCTGTGGATCGGGTTGGGCGTGGCCGTGCTGGTGCTGCTGCTGGCGCTGGGCGCCTGGTTCGCGTTCGGGCGCGACACGGGCATCGAGGTGAAGACCGCCGTGGCCACCGCGATCGGCAACGGCGGCGGCAGCGGTTCCTCCTCGGTGCTGGACGCCACCGGTTACGTGGTCGCGCGGCGCATGGCCACGGTCTCGGCCAAGGTCACCGGCAAGGTCCAGGAAGTGCTGATCGAGGAAGGCATGCGGGTCGAGGAAGGCCAGGTGCTGGCGCGGCTGGAGCCGATCGACGCCGAAGCCGAACGCGCGCTCGCGGAAAGCCAGTTGCAGGCCGCGCGCAGCCAGAGCGTGGGCGTGCAGGCGCAGTTGAAGGAAGCCGAGGCCAACGTGCGCCGGCTGGGCCAATTGGTGTCGCAGCAACTGGTGTCGAAGGCGCAGTACGACCAGGCCGTGGCCGAACGCGATTCGCTGCGGGCGCAGGGTGTCACCGCGCAGCGCAACGAGCGGGCCGCCGCCGATCGCCTGCGCATCGCCGACATCGGCAGGGACAACACCGTGGTGCGCGCGCCGTTCGCCGGCGTGGTCATCGCCAAGGCCGCGCAGCCGGGCGAAATCGTGTCGCCGCTGTCGGCCGGCGGCGGTTTCACCCGCACCGGCATCGGCACCATCGTCGACATGGATTCGCTGGAAGTGGAAGTGGACGTGGGCGAGGCCTTCATCGGCCGGGTGCAGCCGA
>MTEX01002647.1_pt1 | contig 11678 bp, 8 predicted proteins | sample 1042691 | NCBI WGS metagenome assembly MTEX01 (sample SAMN06185810, study PRJNA358809) | soil metagenome | isolation source: soil biostimulated with molasses as carbon source | place: India | collected 2015-05-23
TACTGACAAATCATTCACGATAGTGATAATCCCTGATACCAATCTTTGATTGGACCGAATGATGGGGCGTCAATAGCATTCTGGTCATCCCACTCCCGGCGCCTTCCGCGCCAGCATCCTGGAGACCAGAGTGACCCAGACCGCATCCGCCCCGGGCGCCCGCCGTTTTCGCGTCGGCTTCGACGTAGGCGGCACATTCACCGACTTCACCTTGCTTGCCGAGCACACCGGCGAATTGCATTACTTCAAGGTGCCTTCGACACCGCATGACCCGTCCGAGGCGATCCAGACAGGCCTGGCCCATCTGATCCGCGAACATGAGATTGCCGGTTCCGAATTGGCGCACGTGGGCCACGGCACCACCGTGGCCACCAATATGGTGATCGAGCGCAGGGGCTCGCGTTGCGCCCTGGTGACGACCCGCGGCTTTCGCGACGTGCTGGAAATCGGCCGGCAGACGCGCCCCCACCTGTATGACTACAACGTCATCAAGCCGCAGCCGCTGGCGCCGCGCGAGTGGCGTTTCGAAGTGACCGAGCGCATAGGCGCCGACGGGTCCGTGCTGCAAGCGCTGGACGAGGACGAGGTCGTGGCGGTAGCGCGCGAGCTGGCCGCCGCCCGCGTCGAATCCGTGGCCATCTGCTTCATGCACAGCTACCGCAACGACGCGCACGAGCGCCGCACCCGCGACATCCTGGCCGAGCACCTGCCGGGCGTCTACCTCAGTGTGTCCAGCGAGATCCTGCCGGAGTTCCGCGAATACGAGCGCATGTCCACCACCGCGCTCAACGCCTATGTCGGTCCGCGCATGGCCGGCTATATGCGCAACCTGGTGAGCTCCGTGCGCGGCATGGGCGTGGCGGCCGAGCCTACCACGGTGCATTCCAACGGCGGCCTGATGTCCGTGGAGTCGGTGCTGACGGCGCCCGTGCGCACCTGCGTGTCGGGCCCTGCTGCCGGCGTGATCGGCGCCACCGAACTGGGCCGCGTGGCTGGCCTGCCCAATCTGATTACGTTCGACGTGGGCGGCACCAGCACGGACGTGTCGCTCGTGGCCGAGCTGCGGCCGCTCTTCACTTCCAGCCGGCTGGTGGCCGACTATCCGGTCAAAACCCAGATGGTGGACGTGCATGTCATCGGCGCGGGCGGCGGCAGCATCGCCCGCATCGACGACGCGGGCGCGCTGAAAGTCGGCCCGCAGAGCGCGGGCGCGGTGCCCGGCCCCATTGCCTACAACCGCGGTGGCCAGGTGGTGACCATCACCGACGCCCACGTCGTCCTGGGCCGTCTGAATCCGGTCGCGCTGCTGGAAGGCCGGATGGCAGTCCATGCGCGCCAGGCGCGCGAGGCCCTGGAGGCGCAGATCGCCCGTCCGTTGGGCCTGAGCGTGGAGGAAGCCGCCTACGGCATCCTGCGCATCGCCAACTCCAACATGGCGCGCGCGGTACGCGCGGTCTCCACGGAACGGGGGCATGACATCCGCAAGTTCGCGCTGTGCGCCTTCGGCGGCGCGGGCGGCCTGCATGCCGCCGAACTGGCGCGTGATTGCGGCATCGGCACGCTGCTGATTCCTCAGGAGCCGGGCACCATGTGCGCGCGCGGCATCCTGCTGTCAGATATTTCCATGGACTTCGTGCAAACGCTGATGGCCCACGCCACCGCCAACGGCTGGACGACGGTGCAGCAGGCGCTGGAAATCCTGGCCGGCAAGGCGCGCGCCTGGCTGTCCAGCGAGGGCGTCAATGACTCGGACCAGCGCCTGTCCGCCGTCATCGACGCGCGCTACCAGGGCCAGAACTTCGAGATCGCCGTGCCGCTGGACGGCATGCAACTGATGCCGCTGGAAGCGTTCGTCGCCGCGTTCAGCGCGGCGCACGTGCGCGAATACGGCTACGACGCCGCCGGCCGTCCGGTCGAGATCGTCAACTGCCGGGTCCGCGCCACCGGCCTGGTGCCGCGAGCGCCGCTGGCCAAGGTCGAGGGCGGCGCCAGCGTGGACGGCGCCATCAAGGAGCGCCGCAAGGTGTACTTCGAGGGTTCGGGCTGGGTGGACACCCCCATCCTGCGCCGCGCCCTGCTGCCGGTGGACACGCCGGTGTACGGGCCGGCCGTCATCGAGGAAATGAGCTCGACCACCGTCGTGCTGCCGGGCCAGCAGGCCCGCGCCGACGAATACGGCAACCTCGTCGTCAACCTCAATATCTAAGGCGAACGCCATGACCACTCCTTCGACCTCGGCTCCCGGCACCGACACTTTCGACCCCATTGAAATGGAGGTGTTCAGCAACCGCCTGCTGTCCATCACCGAGGAAATGGGCAACACGCTGATCCGCTCCTCGTTCTCGACCAACATCAAGGAACGCAAGGACTGCTCCGTGGCGCTGTTCGACGCCGCCGGCCGGCTGGTGGCGCAGGCCGCCCACGTACCCGTGCACCTGGGATCGCTGTCCGGCGGGATCGACGCCGTGCTGCGGCGCTACGGCGCGGCCGGCGTGCGCCCCGGCGACGCCTTCCTGTGCAACGACGCCTATCTGGCCGGCGGCACGCACGCGCCGGACATCACCGTCATCACGCCCATCTTCCACGAAGGCGTACTGCGCTTCTTCGCCGCCAACATCGGCCACCATACCGACGTGGGCGGCGCGGTCCCCGGCTCTACCTCGCACCATCTGAAGACGGTCTGGGAGGAAGGGATCCGGCTGCCGGCCATGCGCATCGTGCGCGAAGGCGAGCTGGACATGGACCTGCTGGAAATGATCGCGCACAACACCCGCGAGCCGGACAACCGGATGCACGACATCCGCGCCCAGATCGCCACCAATGACAAGGGCGCCAAGCTGATGCTGGAACTGGTGCAACAGTCCGGCCTGCAGAGCGTGCTGTCCGCCATCGACAGCATCATGGTGTACACGGAACGACGCCTGCGCAACCGCATCGCCCAGCTGCCAGCCGGCACCTACACCTTCACCGAGCGCATGGACGATGACGGCATGGGCGGCGATCCGGTCACCATCCAGGCCAACGTGCACGCTCGCGATGGCCAGCTTTACGTGGATTTCACGGGTACCGGCAAGCAGGCGCGCGGCGCCTTCAACCTGCCTGCCAGCGCCTTGAACGCCAGCGTGTATTTCGCGGTAAAAGCGATGCTCGACCCCGAGCTCATGCCCAACAACGGCTTGTTCCAGCCGATTACCATCACGGCTCCGGAAGGCACCATCACCAATCCGCGCTTTCCGGCGGCGGTAGGCGCGCGGGTCACCACCGCGCAACGCGTGGCGGGCACCGTAATAGGCGCGCTGGGCCAACTGCTTCCGCCCGACCGCGCCATGGCGTCGTGCAATGACGTCATGCCCTCCATGCTGTTCTCGGTGCCGATGCAGGACGGCAAAGGCACCTTCGTCTATCTGGAAACCCTGGGCGGCGGCGCGGGCGGCCGCGCGCAGGGCGACGGCATGGACGGCATCCAGGTGCACGTGACCAACACCTCGAACCTGCCCGCTGAAGCGCTGGAGATCGAGTACCCCTTGCTGGTCGAGGAATACGCGCTGGTCAACGACAGCGGCGGCGCCGGCCGCCACCGGGGCGGCATGGGCATCGCCCGCCAGATCCGGTCGCTGCACGATCAGCTGATCTGCACCATACGCTGCGATGCCGCGCTGTTCGGCGCCGCCGGCCTGAACGGCGGACTGGCCGGCGGCACCTCGCGCGTCGTGCAGAACCCGGGCCGACCGGATGAACAGCGCCTGGCCAACAAGATCGCCGGCCACCCCTTGGCCAACGGCCAATCAGTGCGGCTGGAGACACCCGGAGGCGGCGGCTACGGAATACCTGCCGAGCGCAGCGCCGCAGCCATCCGCAACGACGTGCTGGGCGGCAAGGTCAGCCGGGCCGCGGCCGAACGCGACTACGGCACGGAACGCGTGGCTCTCGCGCTGCAAGGAGACGCGGCATGACTGGCCCCCTATCGGGCATGCGCAGTGGCGGCGAACTGCTGGTCGCGCAGTTGCAGGCGTTTGGCGTCGAGCGCGTGTTCATGGTGCCGGGCGAGAGCTTTCTGCCCTGCATCGACGCACTCTACGCGCGGCGCGGTGCGATCGAAGCCGTGGTCTGCCGCCAGGAGGGCGGCGCCGCCTACATGGCGGAGGCGCATGGCAAGCTGACCGGCCAGCCGGGCATCTGCTTTGTCTCGCGCGGACCTGGCGCCACCAACGCGGCGATCGGCGTGCACACCGCCAGGGAAGACTCCACGCCGATGATTCTGTTCATTGGCCAGGTCGGCAGCGACACCGTCGACCGCCAGTGCTTCCAGGAAGTGGACTACCGCGCCATGTACACGCCGCTGGCCAAATGGGTCGCGCAGATCGAACGGGCCGACCGTATCCCTGAATACCTGGCGCGCGCCTGGGCGATCGCCACGGGCGGGCGGCCCGGACCCGTGGTGCTTGCGCTGCCCGAGGATATGCTGTCCAGTCTCGCCGGCACCGCGCTGGCCGCGCCGCCCCCGACACCCTGCGCGCGTCCGGCCGACAACGACATGACGCGCCTGCGCACGCTGCTAGAAGCGGCCGAACGGCCCCTGTTGCTGCTGGGAGGGTCGCGTTGGCCCGCCGCCGCGCGCCAGGCCGTGCGCGATTTCGCGCTGCGCTTCGACCTGCCCGTGGCGACCGCCTGGCGCCGCCTGGAACTCTTCGACAACGACCACCCGAACTTCGTAGGCCAGGTCAGCGCGAGCATGCCCGCCCACCAGAAGCGCGCCGTCATGGACAGTGATCTGGTCATCGCGCTTGGCACTCGCCTGTGCGAGCCCACGACCATCAACTACGAATGGCTGGCTTCCCCCACCCCGCGCCAGACCCTGGTGCACATCCATCCCGACGCCAATGAGATCGGACGGCTGTGCACGCCGGCGCTGGGCATGGTGGCCAGCGTGGAAGGCTTTGCCCAGGCCGCGGCCGAACTGGCGCCGACACCCGGCTGGCATCCGCGCCGCCGCGGCGCAGATGCCGTGGCCACCGCAGCCCCGCTGCCCCCCACGCCCGGCCCGCTGGACCTGAACGCAGCTGCGCGCCATGTTGCTGCCACCCTGCCGCCACACTCGTGCGTCACCGTGGGCGCAGGCAATTATGCGCTCTACGCGCACCGGCATATTGCCTTCAAAGGGCCCGGCAGCCAGTTGGCGCCCGCGGTCGGCGCCATGGGCTACGGCCTGCCCGCAGCCATCGCCGCCAAGCTGCGCGATCGGAGCGCGACGGTGATCTGTTTTGCCGGGGATGGCTGTTTCCAGATGACCATGCAGGAACTGGCCACCGCGGCCCAGTACCGCCTGGGCATCGTCGTGCTGGTCTTCAACAATGGGCTTTTCGGCACCATCCGATTGCACCAGGAGCGCGCGTATCCCGGCCGCGCGCTGGCCACGGAACTGGTCAATCCGGATTTTGCGCTGCTGGCGCAAAGCTATGGCGGCTTCGGCGCGGCGGTCGAGCACACGGAGGATTTCGCGCCTGCCTATGACGCCGCGCTGGCTTACGCGCAAGAACACCGTATGCCGGCCGTCGTGGAACTGCGCTACGACGCCGACATCATCCTGCCCGACCGCACACTGTCGCAACTGCGCGGGGTGGAGAACGCGGCATGACGCCGCTCCTGCGCCGCGTGTCGGCGCCCGTCTCGCCCGCGTTGCGGCTGACCTGGAATGGCCAGCCGCTGCAGGCCCACGAAGGTGACACCGTACTGACGGCGCTGCTGCTGGCCGCGCAACACCTGCGCGTGACCTTGGGAGAAGGCGCGCCTCGCGCCGGCTTCTGCCTGATGGGAGCCTGCCAGGATTGCTGGGTGCAGACGGCGGACGGCAAGCGCCTGCGCGCCTGTTCCACTCAGGCGGAAGACGGCATGGATCTGGTCAGCGCCCAGCCCGGAGAACTTGCATGCAGATGAATCGGCCTGACGAACTGGGCGCGCCGCCCATGGTAGTGGTGGGAGCCGGCCCCGCAGGCGTGCGCGCAGCGCAGACGCTGCTGCGCCACGGGGTGCGTCCGGTGATCGTGGACGAAGCCGCCCTGCCCGGCGGCCAGATCTATCGCCAGGGCGCAGCCCCGCGCGGCAATGCGCGCCAGCGCTACGGCTTCGAATGGAAGCGCGCGCAAGCCATCCACGCGGCGGGCGCGGACCTGGCAGCCCGGGCCGACTATCGCGCCGCAACCGCGGTGTGGAACGCCGCGCCAGGCAGCCTGGACCTGATCCGCGACGGCGAACTGGAAACCCTGGCTTACTCGCGCCTGCTGCTCGCTACTGGCGCCACCGACCGTGTGCTGCCCTTCCCGGGCTGGACACTGCCCGGCGTCTACTCGCTGGGCGGCGCGCAGATCGCGCTGAAAAGCCAGGGCTGCGTGTTCGGGCCGCGCATCGTGTTTGCCGGCACCGGACCTCTGCTGTATCTGGTCGCCTACCAGTATGCGCGCGCTGGTGCCCAAGTGCTGGCCGTGCTGGATCAAGCATCCTTGGGTGGACAGGTTCGCGCCACGCCCGCGCTGCTGAGCCAGCCCGGCATGCTGGCCAAGGGCCTGTACTACCTGGGATGGTTGCGCGCCCACGGCGTATCCGTGCACCACAATGCGCAGCTGGACGCCGCGCAGGGCGATAGCCGGGTCGAGACCGTGCGGGCCACCATCGGAGGCCAGTCCTGCGCCTTCGCTTGCGACGCCCTGGCGATCGGCCACGGACTGCGCGCGGAAACCCAATTGGCCGACCTGCTGGATTGCGCTTTCGATTTCGACGCCGGCCAACGCGCCTGGCTTCCGCGCCGCGACCCCGACGGGCGTAGCTCGGCGGCCAGTGTCTACCTGGCCGGAGACGGCGCGGGCATAGGCGGCGCCGTCATGGCCGAACTCGCTGGTGAACGCGCGGCCCTGGCTATGCTGGCCGACAGCGGTATCGCCGTCAGCGTCGCCCGGGTCCGGTCGCTGGCCCGCCGGCAGGCAAGGTGGGCGCGGTTCCGGCGTGGCCTGGATCAGGCCTTTCCCCTGCCCGCCGCACGTTGCGACGACTCGGTCATGGTCTGTCGCTGCGAAGAAGTGCGCGCGGGCACGCTGCGCGCCGCGGCCGAACAATACGCCATCAATGACCTGAACCGGCTGAAAGCGCTGACGCGCATAGGCATGGGCCTGTGCCAGGGCCGCATGTGCCAGGCTGGCGCGGCCGAACTGCTGGCCGACTGCCGAGGACTGGCGTTGGCGGACATCGGCCGCCTGCGCGGCCAGGCGCCGGTCAAGCCCTTGAACCTGGCCATGCTCGGCGGGGTGGAACCATGAACCCGCTGACAACCGAGGTCGCCATCATTGGCGCCGGTCTTGTAGGCGCCAGCGCCGCCCTGGCGCTACGCCGCATGGGCGTAGCCACGGCACTGATCGACAGCGGCGCGAGCGGCGCGCGCGCCAGCGGCGTCAACTTCGGCGGCGTGCGCCGGCAAGGACGCTCCATCGAACAGCTCTACCTGGCGCAGCGCGCGCACGGCATCTGGTCGCGCCTGCCCGAACTCATCGGCACCGATGCGGAATACGTGCGCAGCGGGCACCTGAAATTGGCGCGCACGGAATCCGATCTGGGCAAACTCCGCGCCTACCGCGACAAGGTAAGCGACTTCGACCTGGGCCTGGAAATCATCGACGCCGCCGAACTGCGCCGCCGCTTCCCGGCGCTGGGTCCCGGCTTGGCAGGCGGGTCGCTGTGCCCGCAGGACGGCCAAGCCAACCCGCGCCTGGTTGCGCCCGCCTTTGCGCATGCAGCCGCCCGGGCTGGCGCCCACCTGCTGGAACATTGCGCCATTACGCAGTCAGATACTCAGGGAGAAGATTTCCTGCTGACGGCGGCCGACGGACGCCGCATCCGCGCCGCCACGGTCATCAACGCGGCAGGCGCCTGGGGCGCGGCGGTCGCGCGCGGCTTCGGTGATGATCTGCCCTTGCAAGTGAAGTATCCGACCATGCTGGTCACCGAACCGCTTGCGCCGCAGATCGGCGTGTCGCTCGGCGTGGAAGGCGGCGGGTTCTATGCCCGCCAGGTGACGCGCGGCAACGTCGTCATGGGCGGCGGCTATGGCGTCGCCCTGCCCGGCGACCGCAGCCGCCCGGGCCGCGCCGCGTTGGCGGAACTTGGGCGGACGGCTCCGGCGATCCTGCCCGCCCTGGCCTGCGCCAGCGTCATCCGCTGCTGGTCGGGCATCGAAGGCTACTTCAGCGACAAGAACCCCGTCATCGGCTTCAGCCCCAGGGTGCCGCGCCTGCTGCATGCCTTCGGCTTTTCCGGCGGCGGCTTTCAGATTGCCCCGGCGGTGGGCGAGGTCATCGCCGAGATGGCGACCGGACGCGGCGGCTTGATGATGGCCGAGAAGTTCTCGGTCAGCCGCTGGGACGCGGCCGCCCACGCAGCCTGATGCGGGCTGGCGGGCGCGCATCAATTGCGCTTGCTGATCGCTCTTGCCGCCCGGATCGCCAACGGCCCCAGTTCCGCGCGCGCACGCTCCAGCGACCAGCGCGGCTTGGGCACGGAGATGTTCAGCGCGCCTAGCGGATCGCCGTTGTCGCCATGGATGACGGCTGCCACGTTCAGGTCTCCGGCGTAGAACTCTTCGTCGGCATAGGCGTACTGGTCGCGCCTGGCTTCGTCGATCAGTGCGCGCAGCGTGGCAAGGTCGGTGGTGGTGCGCGGCGTGTGCTTGACGCAGGTAATGCTGCGCAGCTTCAGATCGAGTTCATCGGGCGGCAACAGCGCCCATAACGCGCGCCCCGACGCGCTCGCAACGCACGGTATCTGCGTGCCCACGGGCATGTACTCGGGAATGTGCCGGGCCGGCGCGACGCGCATCACGAACACCATATTGTCGCCCTCGGGCACCGCCAGGTTGACGATCTCTCCGCATTCCTGGTTGACCTGGTGCAGCACTGCGTGCGCGTGCTGGAACAAGGGCTGCCGGTACAGATAGCTGTAGCCCAGCCCGACCGCCTTGACCGTCATGCTGTAGCGCTTGCTGCGCGGATCCTTGGACAGATAGCCGGTTTTCTCCAAGGTGTATGCCACGCGCTGCGCCGAGCCGATGGTGATGCCGTTTTCGCGGGCCATCTCCTGCAAGCTCAAAGAGGCGTGGCCGCGGAAGGATTCCAGTACGGCCAGGCCTTTTTCCAGCGACTGGATCATCAAGGCGGAAGGTTCAGACATGCAGATTCCATGTGTGTGGCAGGAGCGGATTTTGGCCGCAAAAACCCCGAAAGCGACAAGGCCCAGGGAAACCCTACGTTGCCGCCCCGTCCCGCGAGCAGTATAAAAACCAAAACTTATCGATATACGTATATTGTTATCGAATAGCGATAATCCAACAAATTGGGCTGCCATGCAAGCGTCTTCCTCTCAAGATCCGGCATCCGCCACCGGTAATCCCGCAACCTCGGCCTCGAACCGCGTAGCGTTGCCGGCTGCCGTCGACGTCGCCATCGTCGGCGGCGGCATCATCGGCATCAGTACCGCCTACTCCCTTGCATGCGCCGGGCTTCGGGTCGCCGTGTTCGAAAAAGGCACCCTGGCCTGCGAACAATCGTCGCGCAACTGGGGCTGGGTGCGCACCCTGGGGCGCGACCTGCCGGAAGTTCCCCTGGCGCAACGGGCGAACCAGCTCTGGGGCGAGATCCAGGACAAGATAGACGTCGGATTTCGCCGCAACGGCATGTTCTACCTTCAGGAAAACGACTCGGACGCGGCGGGCCATCAGGCCTGGATCGACGGCGCGCGCCAATATGGCGTGGACGCCCGTCTGCTGGATAACCGCAAGTTGCGAAAAATGCTGCCTGCGACCGGGCGCTCCTGGACCGGCGCCATGTACAGCCCCACGGACGGGGTGGCCGAACCGCAACTCGCGACGCGAGCCATCGCGACGCTGGCCCGCGCCGCGGGCGCGCAGGTTTTCGAAGGCTGCGCCGTGCGCGGCGTCGAACGCAGCGCGGGCCGCGTATCCGCCCTGCTGACCGAGCACGGCCGCGTGGAAACCCAGGCCGTACTGGTCGCGGCGGGCGCCTGGTCGCGGCTTTTCTGCGGCAACCTGGGCGCGGATTTCCCGCAATTGAAGGTCCGCGGGTCGGTGCTGAGAACGACGCCTCTCGACACCGGACCGCTGGCGGCGATCAATGGCAAGAATTTCACCTGCCGCAAGCGGGCCGACGGCGGCTACTCGGTATCGCAGTTCGGCGCGTCGATGGCCGACGTGGTGCCCGACACCTTCCGGCTGATGCCTCATTTCTTCAGCACGTGGCGAGCCAACAGCGGTTTCGTGCGCTTGCGCTTTGGCAAACGCTTCTTCGAGGAGCTGAAGATCCCGCGCCGCTTTCCGGCCGACCGCGTGTCGCCTTTCGAGCGGTATCGCGTGCTGGATCCGCAGCCATCCCGGCGCGGTGTCGAGCAAGCCTGGCGCAGGCTGGTCCAGGCGTTTCCCGCGTTCCGCGAAGCGCGCATCGCGCAGTCCTGGGCGGGATACATCGACGTCACGCCGGACGCGATGCCCGTCATGGACGCGGTGCCCGGCCTGCCCGGCCTGTATCTGGCCTCCGGTTTTTCGGGCCACGGCTTCGGCATCGGCCCCGCGGCCGGCGAAGCCATGGCGCGACTGATCCAGGGCCAGACGCCGGCAGTCGATCTGCACCCATTCCGCTACGGTCGCTACGGCACATGACGGCCGCCGCCGTCCTGCCGTGCGCCAGCCTCCAACAACTCATCCAACCACAGGGGAATTCTTTCATGGACAGCCACAGCGCCGATCTGCATCGCCGCGCCACCGTCATCGACGGCCTGGTCTTCTTCAGCGACGGCAGTACCCGCGACATGCTGGCCGGCGGCGTCAGTGCAATCAACGTCACCGTCAGCGACATGGGCGCGGACTTCGAGCAAGCGCTTCGCGACTGCATGGCCTGGCGCCAGCGCTGCGCCGCGCCGGACTCCTCCTGGCTGCTCGTGGAAACGCCGGAGGATATCGTCCGCGCCAAGCAGACGGGCAAGCTCGGGGTCATCATGGGCTGGCAGAACGGCAAGCCGCTGGGCGACCAGATCGATCGCGTCGCCCTGTTTCATGAACTGGGCATGCGCGTCATCCAGCTGACCTACAACGAAGCCAATCTGCTGGGTGACGGTTGCCTGGAAAAGCGCAACGCCGGCTTGAGCGACCTCGGCCTGAAAATGGTCGAGGAAATGAACCGCGTCGGCATCGCCATTGACCTCAGCCACTGCGCGCCCCAAACCTGCCTGGACGCCGCCCATCACAGCAGCAAGCCGGTACTGCTGACCCATGCCAATGCCAACGCGGTGATCAAGCGGCCCCGCAACAAATCGGACGAGGTCATCAAGGCGGTCGCCGCGACCGGCGGGGTGGTGGGTTGCAGCATCCATGCATATCTGAGCTGGCGGGGCGACCCGCGCCAGCAACCCCTGCTGTCGGATTTCGTCGCCAACGTTAAGTACATCGGCGAACTGGTGGGCTATGAGCACGTGGGCATCGGCACGGACTTTCCGTCGGTGGACACCTACGAGGCGGTGCGCCACGTGATGGTGATGTCGCGGACCAAGTACGCCAAATCGGGCGGCGACTTCTCCGACGCCTTTGGCGACGTGATGGAAGCGCGCTATCCCGTCGAAACCCCGACGCC
>MTEX01004856.1_pt5 | contig 11642 bp, 8 predicted proteins | sample 1042691 | NCBI WGS metagenome assembly MTEX01 (sample SAMN06185810, study PRJNA358809) | soil metagenome | isolation source: soil biostimulated with molasses as carbon source | place: India | collected 2015-05-23
ATTTTTCTGATTACTTGGTTTTTAAACCAAAAGATATGCCTAGTTCAATTGTAAATCTACTTTGCGAAGGAAAAGTTGGCGCACTTCACGAAGGTCGTTCTGAAGTTGGTCCGAGGGCTTTAGGTAATAGAAGTATCATAGCTCGGGGTGATTGCTGCTATATTCGGGACAGAATAAACGATATTAAGGAGCGAGAGCTATTTATGCCTCTAGCCCCAGTTTTTTTAGAAGGAGATTTACCAGAGTTCTTCAAGATTTCTGATTATTCTTCTTATTCATTTATGACCACTGCGATTGAAGCAAAGCCCTTTGAGAATGATTGGTTCTGTGGCTTCCTTCATAAAGATCGCTCTGCAAGAGTACAATCTGTCTCCCCTGATTCAAATTCATTCTTAGCGGAAGTCCTAAAGTTATATTCTAATGTTTCTAAAGTTCCTGCAATTATTAATACATCTTTCAATCCTAAGGGTAAGCCTATCAGCGAGGACATTGATGATGCTATTAGTTATTTTTGTAAGATGGGTTTGGATTTCTTATCAATTAATGGAACACTGGTATTAAAGTTAAACAATGCATATACACCCAAGAAAGTTAGAGAATTCGAGTTAGTTGGTGAACACTATTACAGTGTTTCTCTTGAGCATGGTGTTTCTGAGATAGAGAGAATTTTGAATAAGAACATCGTACCAAGAAACTTTTTTGTTCTTTTTGATAATTTTTGTCGCTGGTTTGAGAGTGGTAAGAAGACTACCACGATAAGGTTTGTCGAGGGTGTAGATTTCGTGTCTACAACTCATCTGCCGTTATACGAAAATAAATTTTATTCGGATGATGTTAATCTAACCTATTTAATGCATGTTCATGTTGTTAGGATAGTCATAAAAAGGTTTAATGAGTTGGTTGAAGAAGATGCAATTAATGATGGCTTCAGTAGTTTATTTGAGCTGAAATCTGAACTCCTTAGTATTTATGGTGATGAACTGCGCGAAGGTTTTGTAACCATTTACCATATTAGGAAAAGCTCCTTTTGTATTTAGAACTTCACGTTAGACATAGGTTTGGTAGTAATTGACGTAAGCTTTGCCAGGGCGTTGTCGCTGGTGATCTACTCGGGGCATAAAGCCGTGAAACAGGTATGCTTCGAAGCTATCGAACCGGATATTGGCGCTGGCTAATTCCGCGATGGTCGGTAACAGAAGATGCAGTAGTATCGCGATCCAATATTGTAACGCCGGCTTGGCAAGCAAACCGGCGTTGCTGTTAGGTGACTAAACTTCTAGTCAGCATATTTCTTGGCTTTAAGTGACGTTACCGACTTAACCTGCTTACTAAACTGCCGCTCTTTTTCACGCCGCTGATGTAAAGATGCCGCATTACGTGCTTGTTCGGCATTAAGTTTCTGGTAGTTGGCGAGCCGTCTGGCGTCTAACTCCCCCCGTGCTATAGCTTGTTGTACCGTACAGCCTGGCTCAGTCTGATGCTGGCAGTTGCTAAAGCGGCACTCGCTCGCCAGGGCATCAATGTCGGCAAAGGTGCGGCGAATACCGGCATCGCAGTCTGTCAGTTGCAGTTCGCGCATACCGGGTGTATCAATGAGTACCGCGCCGGCAGCAGTAAAATGCATCGAGCGGGCGGTGGTGGTATGCCGGCCTTTGCTGTCATCACTGCGGATAGCCGCGGTTTTTTGTGCCGTATTGCCGGTCAGGGTATTTACCAGGGTTGATTTACCCACGCCAGACGAACCTACGACTGCCAGCGTATTACCAAGTCGGCACCAGTGCTGTAATTTGCTACTGCAACTGCTGTCGAGGGCATTCACAACCTCGACCAGCAGCATAGGGTCAAGCTTGGTTACCTGCTGGATATAGGCGTCCACATCGGCGCAAAGATCTGCCTTGGTCAGCACCAATAACGGCTCGGCACCGGCTTCGTGCGCCAGTGCCAGATAACGCTCGATACGGCTTAAGTTAAAGTCGTGGTTTAACGAGCAAACAATAAGCAGCGTATCAACATTAGCGGCGATCAGCTGTTCGGCCAGCTGGTTACCGGCGGCTTTACGTTTAAACAGCGACTTTCGTGTTAATAAGCGGATAAAACCGCCGGCTTGATCCAATAGCAGCCAATCGCCAATCGTCATCGCAGGTAAGGCCAGGCTGGTGGTTAAATGGCAAGGCCCTTGCTCAGTCATTAGCTGATAACCACTGCGGTGATGCGCTGTGACGCGGGCGATAAGCGCCTGTTCAAATTCTGCCAGCGACAGTTGTTGTTGAAAAAAGGCTTGCCAGCCCAGTTGTGGTAAAGTTAAGGCTAAGTTCATTGCATTTCCTTCTGCGCACAGTTAAGCACTGCGCGCACAGTAAAAATGGTGAGGAACTCTGGAAAAGTTAAGGTAACCCGAATGGGTTTTCAGAGATCCCGGTCAGCAAACACCGGGCTAAGGCAGGTGAAATTAAAAAGCGAAAAGTTTAACTTACGCCGCAGCCTTCGCCGGGTGGGTAATTACTGCAATCATCAAACTCTCCTTCTTAATTTAGAACACGGTGAAATTATAGCAGCAGTAAATTGATATCGCTATTAGACTTGGCCAACCCCTGGCATTTTTCAGTGCAGTGGCAGATTCTTGAAGCGTCTTAATCACAATCCTTTGGCGAGTGTTTTAAGCCAGTCGCGCAGCGCAGCGTTCCTTCGGGTTTGCCAACCTTTGCCGGTTGGATTAAACGCCGCAACCATTGGATCTCCTGATTAGCTTATATTAATCATGCTACTTGCAGGCCTAAACGGGCTTTATGGCGCAAAGCACTAGGAACTTATTCGGCTTTGGTTTAGCGTATCGTGATCAATAAACCCGCCCGGTGGCAACATGCCGGTGAGATAACTGTGATTAAGTATGCCGATAACGTTTAAACATTTAACCGCTAAGCTTTTAACCTCTAAACATTTAACCGCTAAACTTTCGGCATTATTGTCGCCTTTAACGGTCCTGCTAAGCTGCCTGTTACTTAGTGCGTGTGTTAATCATACGGCGCAGCGTCCTGAGACTCAGCCTGAGCCTCAGTCGTTGTCGCAAGTGAGTTACAATAGTATCTTGGCGTTGCCTGTGGCGGGGAACGGCAAAACGCTCGCCTATGGTGAAAATCCACTGCAATTTGGTCAGTTATATTTGCCTGACATAACGGCAAACTCCCCATCTCAAAAGGTGCCGTTGCTTATTTTTATTCATGGCGGTTGTTGGCTTAATGCCTTTGATATCCAGCATACGCAGGCATTTAGTGAAGCGGTTGCCGCAGCCGGTGTTGCCGTGTGGTCGATAGAATATCGTCGGGTGGGTGATGAGGGCGGCGGTTGGCCTGGCAGCTATCATGATGTGTTAGCCGCCGTTGCGCATGCCCAAACGGCATTACACCCTTATCCCATCGATGTTAATCAAGTGGTGTTAGCAGGGCACTCAGCGGGTGGGCATTTAGCGTTATTGGCGGCTGGGGCATCTGTTCAGTCGTCTAACACCGGTGCGCAAGGCACGGCATTAAAGCCGATAAAAGCTGTGATTGGTCTGGCGGCGATTACGGATTTACCCCGTTATCAAAGTGATGCCACGGGCTGTCAGCGGGCGGCACGTCAATTTATCGGTGGCAACTACCCGGATCTTGCTGAGCAATATCAAGCGGCCAGCCCTACGCAACAGCCTGCACATCCTGCCACTTTCTTACTGCATGGCGGCGCTGACAGCATAGTGCCATTGTCTCAGGCTACCGACAGCGGCCTGCCGCTTTACCTGTTAGATAACGCCGGACATTTTGATTGGATCCATCCGCAAACCGACGCCTTTCAGTATTTTTTGTTAACGCTGCAAGCATTAATCGCTAAGTGAGCCGCCTGATGTTGCAATTACCCGATTTAACGACAACGACCTTAGCTTTACTGGATGCGACAGATCCTTTGGCGGCTAAACGTGAAGAATTTGTGTTACCCAAAGACACCATTTACTTAGATGGCAACTCGTTGGGTGCGATGCCAAAGGTGGCGGCTTTGCGAGCGAATCAGGTGCTTAACGAGCAATGGTCGCAAGATTTGATTAAAAGTTGGAATAATCATCAGTGGATTGATCTGCCCCATACCGTGGGTGAAAAAATCGCGCCTTTGCTGGGTGCTGCGCCGGGTCAGGTAATTTGTTGTGATTCTACCTCGGTAAATTTATTCAAAGTGTTAAGCTGCGCCATGCTGATGCAGCCGGGGCGCAGCAAAATATTATCGCAAGCGGGTAATTTCCCAACCGATCTTTACATGGTGCAGGGCTTAGCCAGTTTATTGGGTGAGCAAAATTGTCAGTTAGTGCTAGTGGACGATAGCGAAGATCCTGATGCACTCGAGCGCGCTATCACGGCAGAGATTGCGGTATTGCTGCTAACGCAAGTCGATTTTCGCAGTGGCCGCTTACTGGATATGCAACGCTTAACCGCACTGGCCCACGCGCAAGGCGTGTCAGTGATTTGGGACTTGGCGCACAGTGCAGGAGCCTTGCCTATTGAGCTTGACGCCTGGCAGGTAGATTTTGCGGTGGGGTGTGGCTACAAATACTTGAACGGCGGCCCCGGTGCGCCGGCGTTTTTGTATGCTGCCAGCCGTCACCATGCCCATTTAACACAGCCCTTAACCGGTTGGATGGGCCATCAGGCGCCTTTTAGCTTTACGACTACCTATCAAAAAGGGCCCGGCATAGCACAATTTCTAAGTGGCACTCCGGCGATTATTGCGATGAGCGTGTTAGACGCGGCCTTAACGGTATTTGCTGATATTACTATGCAAGATGTGCGGCATAAATCGCTGGCGCTTAGTCACTGCTTTCATCAGTTAGTCGAACAACAGCCTGCTTTGGCGTCGCTAAACTTAATTACACCTCTGCAACCCAGCGCCAGAGGCAGCCAATTGGCTTATCAGCATCCACAGGCTTATGCACTGTGCCAAGCTTTGATCAACCGGGGTGTTATTGCTGATTTTCGGGCACCCAATATTTTACGATTAGGCTTTACGCCCTTGTATTTACGCTACGCGGATATGGGTAATGCGGTTGCGATTTTGGCCGACATTATGGATTCGCAAGAATATTTAAAACCAGAGTATGCGGTAAAGCAAAAAGTAACGTGAGGCGGTTTAAACGGCCTGGCCCAGTTTAGTGAGCCAGTATAACCAAAGAGATAACGTTAGGTGTGAGTCTCCCTAACGTTATCAAGATATTTGAGATTCCGCCTCCGGTTCGGCAAGCAAACCGGAGGCGGGGTGAGCGGCATATTAGTGTGCAACTCGGTTCTTACTCAACGATGATCTCAAACAAACCCCGCATATTAGCTTTGGCTGCATCTGAGCGCAGCGCCGAGGGTTTTGCCTCGTACTCTGCCGGATTACTTGCACCAAAACCGATCGTTTTAAAGCGGTTAGCATTAATGCCTTCACTTACCAAAAAGGTTTTGATCGACTCTGCCCGTCGTTCACTTAATGCCTGATTATATGCGGCAGTACCACTGGCCGAAGTATAGCCGGCGATACGAACCCGTGCCCGAGGGTTGGCTTTAAGGGTTGCGACATGTCGGCGCAAAATGACTTTAGTGTCAGGGGTGAGTTCTGCCGTATCAAAGTTAAAATGGACATCCTCCAGCACTAATACTTCTGGCTCTGCCGTCACTGGGGCCGGCCGCGGTGGCGGGGCGACAGGCTGTCTGATCACCGGCACTGGCTCGGGTGCAGCAGCAGGGACATAGCGGTCCTCAGTGCTGCCAAATCGATAAATTAAACCTAGCGAGTACAAATCCATATCGCCGTGGTTACCTATTAAATCATCCATCCGATAGCGTTCGGCCTCTAATCTCATGGTAAAGGCATCAGAAATATTGTACTGCAGGCCCAGGCCATATTTGTGTTTAGTGTAATCGTCATCCTGATTACTTGCGGCGCTGTTAACTAAACCGTTACTGTTAAAGCGGGTTTTGGTGTTGTTGTGGGTTACACCCACTCTGGCCAGTGCCGACCAGTGTAAAGACAGGGGTAGCATCGCCACCAAATCCAAATTCCAGCCTTTTAAGCCGGTTTCACCGGCATAATCTGATACGGGCAAGGTTGCGGCTTTAAAGCCAAAACTCCCTAAGTCAAAGTAGCCACCTTCCAGCGCGAGATACTGTGTAAATTTGTAGCCGGTGTAGAGTTTATAACCGAAGTGGCGAGTGTCTTCAGTGATTGCAGATACCGCAAAACCGCTTCGCTCCAAATTGGCCCGGATACTGTTGCTATCAATATTGGCAGTGGATTGCCCCAGATTAACGCCGATAAACCAACCATTTTCCAGGTAATCCTGACCGGTATTGGCCTGGCTGTTAAAGGCCAGTAACACCGGTAAACAACTACAGACAACGAACAAGTTATTATGACGCTTTACTATTAATGAGTTTTTCATTTTTGTATCCTTTTTAAGTCACCAACCATTACTGCGGCTTATTAACCAGATTGGCGTCCAGCGTGACCTGCTCGGTCACTGAGAACAAACGGCCAGTGACTTCAGCACCAGTGCCCAGATTGATTTGAGGCCAGGCAAAAACGTTACCGGCAAAGCGCGTATTAGTGCCCAGCACAGTGGTGCCTCCAGTACGCCAGTAAACATTGCTGGCCCGAGCGCCACCCATTAACTCAACGTTGCCGCCTGGTGCGCCTGTGCTTAGAGTCCCGGCAATCACCAGAATAAATACCGAATCCGGGTCGCCCTGAGCATCCAGCGTCAGGTTGCCCTGCTGAATAATCACATTGCCGGCATTCCGATAGACACCGCGGGTCAGTACTAAACCACCCAGCTCTGCAGGTAGCATTTGAGACGCTGCCAGCGGATTAGGATCTGCAGCTAAAAAGGTCGCAGCGATACCTAAGTCGGTTCTAACCTGGTTAATAAAGGCGACCATTGAGGCGTAGGGGGTGGGCACGACGTAAGGTGGCGTTGTGTCGTCCGGCGCATAAGATAAGCCATTGCTCAGTTCAGTAAACTGACCAGCGACATTACCCGGAGTAAAACCGGCATAAGCAGTACGTGCTAAATCAAGAATCGCCAGATCACCGTTACTGAGGGCGGAGCCGCTGGTTGTGGTTATGGCCTGACTCGCTAACATAATAAAACGAGATAGCTCGCCCATTGCCGGCGCTTGCGGGTTATTGGCTAAAGCGGCATTAACCGTCAGTACGGCACTGTCCTGCACTGAACCCAAGGTTGCCGTGATATCCGCAGAGCCGTCAGAAAGTGCGGTTACCAAACCGCTAGTTGCCTGATGATTGCTGTTCAGAACCGCGACACCGGTATCACTGGAAGTCCAAACCACATTGTCGTTTATTGTCTCAGTGCTGCCATCACTGAAAGTACCGGTTGCGGTAAACATCTGGTTGTCATTAACGCGCACAGTGGCAGTGGTGGGGCTTACTGCTATAGCGGTTAAGCTGGCGGTGGTAACGGTAAGCAGGGTACTACCCTCAACCCCTGCCAAACGGGCGGTGATAAGTGAGCTGCCTGCTGACAACCCTCTGGCTTGACCACTATCAGACTGTTGGCTGGCATTCATAGCAGCGACGCTGACTGTACCGGAAGCCCAGCTGGCAGCCGTAGTCAAATCAGCAGTGCTACCATCACTGTAACTGCCTATTGCATTAAACTGGCGGTTGAAGCCTGCCGCTACACTGGGGTTCAACGGTGTCACACTAATTCCGGTTAAGCTGGCATTGGTTACTGTCAGGCTGGCAGTACCTAATTTGCCATCGAGTGTTGCTCTGATTTGTACGTCACCTGGCGCAAGGCCAGTGACTAAGCCACTATTTGTATTGCCATTAGCATTAACGGTGGCGAGCTGGATGTTGGACGATGCCCAAACCACGCTGCGGCTAATATCCAGCGTTGAACCATCAGAATATAGGCCCGTAGCGGTAAACTGTTTGGTTAAACCTGCTACTACCGTTGAGCTGACAGGAGTAATACTGATGGAACTTAAGGTGGCGCTGGTAACGGTCAGATTTGTCTGCGCGCCCACTGCACCTAAGTTAGCCTGAACTTGTACTGCACCGCTCGTGACAGCAGTAAATAAGCCACTGTCACTGGCTAAATTGGCATTAGGCATAGCGATGGCGTTATCTGAAGAGGTCCAGTTAACCATGGTTGTCAGATTTTCAGATGAGCCATCAGCGTAGACGCCGGTCGCGATATATTGCCGACTTTGACCGGCAACCAGGCTGCTATTCGCGGGTGTGATCAACATGCTGCTTAAGCTTGCTGCTGTAACCGTTAGATTTGCCGCGCCAGATAGTTCGCCGAAGCTGGCGCTAATTTGTGCGTTACCCTGCGTCTGTGCGGTAGCCAAACCGCTGTTGGGATTACCATTTGGGTTCATAACGGCGATAGCTGTATCGCTGGAGGCCCAAATCGCGGTGCGGCTGACGTCAAAAGCACTGCCATCGTTATAATTTGCTGTCGCCACAAACCGGCGTGATAAACCGGCAGCGACACTACTATTCGCTGGTGTCACCACCACACTACTTAAACTCACCGCACTAACCGTCAAGGTCGTTTCGGTTGAAATTGCAGCTAAGCTAGCACTGATCTGGCTTGTACCTGCACTGATGGCTGTCGCAACACCGTGCATTGCATCGGCAGGTGCGGTCGCCGGGAGGTTACCTATTGTAGCGACTTCGCTGTCACTGGAAGCCCAGCTAACCTCAGCACTGATATTTTGCGAGGTGCCATCAGAATAAATGCCAGTGGCAGTAAAGAGGCGACTTACACCGACATATAGACTGCTATTTTCTGGGGATAATTGAATTGACAGTAAAGTAGCATTCGTCACTGTAAAGCTCGTCGACGCGGACAGCTCACCCATGGTTGCGCTAATTTCTGTGCTGCCCGGGAGCAGGGCGCTAACCCAGCCGCTGTTGTCAGTTTGATTGGCGGCGAGTACCGCTACAGCCAGATTACTGGATTGCCAGTTTACGTCCCGGCTGATGTTTTCCGTACTGCCATCAGAGTAGATGCCGGTAGCGGTAAATTGTCGGCTTAATCCTGCGGCAATACTTGATTCCAGGGGAGCGATAGTCAAACCGACTAATACGGCATCCGTCACGGTGAGTAAGCTGCTGGCTGTCTTACCGGCGAAAGTGGCACTGATCACTGAGCTGCCTGGTTGTAATGTCTGCACCAACCCACTGTTATCGACAGTGGCAACAGCGGGGGTGGCTGAGTTCCAGCTTACCTGACTGCTGATATCTATCGAGGTGCCATTGGCGTAAATACCCAAGGCGGTAAAGGGTTGGCTTAAACCTGCAGCCACACTGGGATTTTGGGGTGACACCGATATTGACGTTAACCCCTGAATTGGATCAACGCCAAGCACAGGATCCTTTTTCTCGGCGTTACAACCAGCTAGCAGGGTCAGTAGTAACAAGGCAAATAAGCCCTTACTAGTGTGACCGAGCAACTTAGAATAATATTTTCTCATGATCTTTCCTTGCTTAGCTTTATGCACCGGCAAAAGCTGTTGTAACCTGCAATGCTTTTAACACGAGGCAAAATAAGCAGTCTGTGTGATGCCACACTTAGGCTGATTTAAGGATTACAGGCGCGGAACCAGGGCATAAGCGCCTGGTCCGGTTAGGCGGGCAAACAAGATTAGAGAACAGCTTTATAAGGAGCGATAGCGTCTATATTGTCGCCATGTTTTTTACGGGCTCCGGCATTGGCCGGCTAACAAACCAGCGGCCCAGTTGCCACAGCAAATACATGGATAACAGCGGAAACAGCAAAGTTTTCAGGCTGTATACCACGATCAGCTGGATCAGCTTTTCTACCATATTGTCGGAGAAGCTGCGCATCGCGCCCAGCATATCAGTGGCTTTGGCGGCCATTTGTCGTAGCCAGCTAACTGAGCCATCCTCTGTATTGCTAATTGGCTGATCAATTTGCTGCAAAGCAGCCGTTTCCTGGTTAAGTGCCGCTTCGGCGGCTTCGCGTTGTGGCGTAAGTACCCAATCCGACAGTTCGGCCACACCATAGGCCGCCAGAGGAATTCCTATACGGATAATCAGCAACAGCGCTACAAAAAGCCGCAGCAGATAGCGGCAACTGTTGCGCCAGCTGGCTGGCCCGCATAACAGCAATGCTGCCGAGGCCAGGATGCCGCTACCAAAGAGTGGCAAGGCGGCCAACTGACCAAAGTGCAGTAAAAAGAGCTGCAACCCAACCGAGGTCATCGCAATCACCATCACATCCGAGTAGCGCACGGCCATATCCTGTAACGGCTTTAATAGTTGGCCCGGTTTTACGCTGGCAACACCGACGCCCACTTCGGCTTCGGAAACAAAAGCGATACCGCGGTCAATTAGCCTGGCAGTGGCATAGGAGGCGCTGCTTAGCAATAAACTTTGTTGTAAAGCCTGTTCGGCTTTTTGATCCAGTGGCGCCAGTGCCGGGTTTATTAACCGCTGTTGCAGCACACCGCTATAGATCCCGGCAGCTAACGTCAACAGGCAGAGCAGGAGCAGTACTAGCCGCTGCCAGGTACTGAGTTTGCTGAAAAAACGCATGCTGTTCTCCGCTAAATACACTTTGGCTCAGTATTCACGATATCAGGGCTGAGATAAAGCCGTTGGCGCCACAGCAGCTGAAGTTCGCTGAGAGAGATTAACGGCAGACGGCAAATCTGCCGTGCTGCAGAGCCTTGCCAGGATTTCTGCCCGGGTATGGTTAACCTAAAAAAGCGTAATATTTCATTAAAAAAACATGGCTGCTTATTTTGTTTTACAGCTTTTCCCGGTTGTAGTAAGGTCTGGCCGATCAGCGTTAATGGCAGTTAACGCTGTGGATTGGGAACTTTTATAAATAAGGAGCTGTGATGACTATGTTACGGACACTTTCCCGTCTGCCTTCACCAAAATTCGATCAACAGTTGGCCACCGGTGACACTCACCTTGACCAGTATCTGCAGGCCCTGGACGCTGAGTTGGTGGGGGCCAAAACGGTACGTAACCATACTTTGGCTGCAGTTCGGGAACAGCTAATCGCACAAAAAACGAGCTTAATTGCAGATGGCACGGAGGCAACAACTGCCAGTTTGGCCGCAGTAGAGCAGCTCGGCCCGGCAGCAGCACGGGGGCAAGTTCAGCGTCAGGAGCGTCGTGCATTTTACGTTAACATGATGCTGAGCACCGGACTGCCGTATGCGGTATTTATGACGCTTTTTAACCTTAGCTGGGAAACAGCGCAGGAAAGCTCATGGTCCGGATATATAGCGATGTTTATGTTTTATTTTTTGTTTTTCGGCAATGTTATGGCTGCTTATTTAACCTTTGGTCAGGCACCGGCAAAAACAACACAAGGTATTGAGTCCCTTGAGCCGGGTGAGGCATTAGAGGTTTTCTCGCCGCCCGCCAGTAAAGCTGCCGCCGCAATTTTGATGCTATTGATGCTGTTTGTCGCTAGTGCTGCTTTGCTTGGGATATTTAATATAGGCTTTATGGCGAGTACCCATCTTGCTGCCAATTTGTTTATGGTTTATGTCGCCGGTGCCGGGATCCTCGGCGCAACTAGAGTAAACAACCGGCTGTTGGTACAAGGAGATACCTTGATCAAGCAAAGC
>MTEX01000672.1_pt6 | contig 11634 bp, 9 predicted proteins | sample 1042691 | NCBI WGS metagenome assembly MTEX01 (sample SAMN06185810, study PRJNA358809) | soil metagenome | isolation source: soil biostimulated with molasses as carbon source | place: India | collected 2015-05-23
GCTTCAACAAGTTTCTTTAATGGATCAACCTGTTGAACCACATTTTCTGGACGAAAATCTTCCATTGACTTAAATGTTAAATCAACAGCGATCTTACCGCCCTCTTCTGTCAAGGTATTGTCTACTTGGAAAGCAGCTCTTGGAGATAATGACTCCATAACTTCATCAATATTATCTAAATCAACATTAATGAATTTTTTATCTTTTAATTTTGTACGCTCAAGCTCAGATGCAGCCGAAAAATCACCCATCACACCTACAACGAATGGTAGTTCTTTCGCTTCTTTTGCATCACCAATTTCGACATCATATGTAAGCTGAACACGTGGAGGTCGAATTCGCTGAAGCTTCTTTTGTACGCTCTCTCTCTTAGCCATAAGATTCTATTCCGGATTATTTAATTAAAGGGTCAAAAGGCGAACTTTTTGATTTATTCACAGTGGCTGCAGGTGCAGTTTTAGGTTTTACGGTAGCCGTCTTAGCTGGGCTTGATACTCGTTTATTGGACGATTTAGAATTACTCACTTTATTACGTGTTGCGTACTGTTTTTTATAACTTCTTTTTTCATTATCAGCTGAGCTACTTTCTGAACTCGCTTTAAAACTCGATGGGTCCGGAGCAGGCATAGCAGTATGAATATTTTCAATTAACTGCTTTGCAGGAGGATAAGTTACATCATTGCTTAAATATCTCAGTTCCTGAGTACGCATTTGCTGCAAAGAATTATTTGCAATGCTCACACCAGATAAAAACAAGACATCTGTTATTAACGAACCGCGTATATTTTGACTTTGCAATTGACTTGCTAAAATCAATGCTTTAACTGGTTGATTGGTTTGGTAAAACCGCATAGCAGCTTTAGCTAATAAATCATTTTTTTGAGTTGTATTATCGCTATCACAAACTTGTTTAAAAATATTCAATAGCTCAGGATCATTTTGACCTTCAGCTAAAGGGTTCTTCTTAATACAATTTTTTTTAAGTTTTACAGGCTCTAGTTCTGCTGCTTGAGCATATGATAGACCGATAATGTTTCCACTCAGAGAAAGTATCAAAATACTTCGTTTCAACACAACTTTTATTCCTCTGTTTTCTTATTTATTCAAGGCTTTACTGAAAAGTTAATATTGATAAAACATTAAAAAATCAGTCTAAAAACCTTATATTCAAAAAATTTACGCGCAGTTTATCATATAAACAAACATATTTTATATAAAAATCATATCAACTTAAACTAAAAGTAAATAGTTAAGATGGTTATAAAATATAGCTTAATAAAGTTATTCTTATAAAAATATAATATTGTTATTTTTTGTAATTAAAGATAAGTTATTAATTTTTATGAATTAAATAAAAATTAAAACCAAACTAAAAATTATCATAAATATCATTTAGTTAAGTTTTATGAAACATTTTCTTAAAAATATTTTATTTGATTTAAAAGATAAACGAATTAAATGATTGTAAAAGATACATTTCAAATTTATGAAAGTAAAATTCAATGTAAATGAAATTTAAATTGTCAAGACTAATCTGTCTATTTGGTATATTTTTTATTTCACTCTGGGAGAGCTAGTAGAATCAATAAAACTCATAGATTTATGAGTAACCATCTTTCTCTTAAGGTCAAGTTCTTAGATAGTTCAAAACCACACTCAATATCAAGAAAAATAAACTATTTGGCGTTATAGTTTTAAAGAATATTGCGAGTTTTAAGTTAGAGAAAAATAAAAAGACCTTTCCACTCAAAAGAACTTTTCTTTAAGTATAAATTTATATTTTAGACTTCCAATAATTAGCTTTTTCAGGACTATATTTTGAACTACTATCATCCGAATAAATATTAACTAACAACTCTGCTCCAGATTTATTTCCATTGTGCACAGCTATTTCTGCATATCGGATTGATTCATCTAAATTCTGTTTCATACCTGCACCATTATAATACTTAAGAGCAGTATTATATTGCGCTAACGCATGTCCATGATCAGCAGCGCGTTTAAACCAGACAAGTGATTGAAGCGGATCTTGCTCTACACCATCACCTCGCTCATAAGCCAAGCCTACATTGTTTTGTGACTCAAGATCTCCCTGTTCAGCAGCTTTTAATAACCACTTAAAAGATGTTTTGATGTCTTTCTCGACACCATCACCTACATATAATTGAGCAGCAACTACCGTCTGGGATTGTATGAGTCCTAATTCAGCAGATCGAATAAAATATGTAAAAGCTTTTGCTCTATCCTGTTTTACATTTAAACCTTTGTAATAGGCCAACCCAACATTGTGAATTGCGGAAGGATTTCCCTTTTTAGCTCCTTGTTCAAACCAAATTAAAGCTTTTTGATCATCTTTTTTAACAACTTCATTGCCATTTCGATAAATCAGTCCTAATTGAAGCATGGCATTTGAGGAGCCTAGTTGTGCAGATTTTTCAAATAGTTCCAATGCTTTCTTTTGATCAAATTTTTCACCTTCGCCTGTGGCATACATAGATGCTAATACAAAAATAGCCTCTGCATCATTTGCCTTCACAGCCTTTTCCAGATCATGTTTAGACTTGTATTCAGACACATCTTTATAATCTTTAGTCAAAGTTCCGTGAGTGTGTTCTTCTTTGTCTTGAGTGCATGCAGATGTGAATAATATTAAGGTAATGACAAACAATCTAAGCTTCATTAATTAACCTTTTACTTCAAAAATTTTTCTTATCAAAATAATCTTCTGGATAAGGATCTTGGCCTTTTAAATTTTTTCTATACTTCATTACACTAATCTGAACACCATCATCAGTTAAAAAATCATTATAAAAATCCTGCTCTTTAGGATTTTCAAAACCTAATTTTTCAAATATTTGTTCAGATAAATTGCCAAAATTCTCGTATGATTTTCGAAAACTAAAATAATTTATGAATGCAGAAAATGAAACTGAAATAAAAAATGTTATAAGCACTGCCTCAAAGAAGAATATTATACTCTCACCAGAATAATCAGAAGAAGAGATAAAACTAAATATAAGTATCACCATGAACAAGCCAAATGACAGAGCACTAAAAAAACAAGTCTGCATCATAATAGCTCTATATCCCATTTTTACTGAACGACCCATTTCATAGATCATATACAATAGACCTGATTTAGGATCAACAATTGCATAAACTTGATGACGTCCATCAATAGTTTTTTCGCTAATTACAACAATCAATTCGTCATTTTCTTCAAAACGTGCTGTCGTAAATTGCCCTACTAATGGATACTTATCTATTTCACCTATAAAAGTTATACCATCTTTTGCTTTTCCAGCCATTAATAAAATAGGTGAGCTTGTGAGTAAGAAGCTGCTTCCAGCAAGTACACCTGCAAAAGCGGTACCTGCTGTGATGCCGCGCACATCGTGATTTACAGGTATTTTAGATTTGGCTTTATCTAGAGAATGGATTGGGCCCTGAACCAGTTGAAGATGTAATTTCAAAATCTTTACATTTAAATAATCTTTTAGCCTTTAGTTATTATCCCCATTCTTTTATTTTTGCTCTATATAGTTTTCTGGGTATGGATCTTTTTTAATAACTTTTCTATATTCATATACAGACTCTAAAAGAATTTTATAATCATCACTATAGTGGCGTCCAGATAATAAAAAAATTTCTGCTGGATTTTCGAAACCATAAATTTTAAATATTTCTTCTGATTTCTCTGAAAAATGTTTGAGGGATTTGACAGTCCCCTTCATAATAAAAATAATTATAAAATAAAATAAAATAATAACTCCACCAAAGATTATAAAGTTATCTATAGAATAATCATCTATATATATAAATAGTCCTATCATCATAACTACAGTAAGAGCATATAAAAATTTAGCTCCTTTCGTAGCTGAGGCCTTATACTTCTTAACGGAAGCCCCCATACCGACTTGCATATAAAGTAAGCCTGTTTTAGGACTCAATATAGAATAGAGTTCATATAAATTTTTTTCTAATCGCCTAGCGACACAAATAACATATTCATTTTCAACTATTAGAGCACGATGAAATTTACCTATGCAGATTTTTCCATCTATTTCCATAACAACAGACTGTACATGTAAACGGCTTTGTGATGCTAGAAATACAGTTTGTGCAGACAATGAAACACTTTCTGTAACACCACTCAAAATTGCTGAAGATGCAATCTGAGCATCACCAGACTTTCCAAATGTACTTAAAGAGACATCATAAATTTCTAGTCTTTGAATGCGGCCTTCAAATTTAATTAAATCATACATTCCGTTCTATTTGCTCTATATAGCTTTCTGGATATGGATCACTTTCAATAACTTTTCTATATTCATATACTGATTCTAGTAACAAATGATCTTTTTCACTCAAATAACGACTTGGCAATAAAAAAACCTCTTGTGGGTCTTTAAAGCCATATAAACTAAAAATTTGTTCTGACTTTTCTGAAAAATGTTTTAATGAGTTGGATGCATTTTTAATAATAAAAAATAAAATAAAATAAAATAAAATAGAAACTATTAACCAATTTAAAAAATCATCTAAAGAAAAATCCCTCCCAAATAAAAGAATTAACAAAAGACATATTATAGAAATAAAGTACATCACTCGCCCACCTTTTATAGCAGAGGCATTATGCTTTTTAATGGAAGCCCCCATCCCTACCTGCATATGAAGCAAACCTGTTTTCGGGCTTAACACCGAATAAAGTTCATACAAGTTATTTTCAAGTCGCCTTACTATACAAATGACATATTCGTCTTGTTCGAATAAGGCACGATGGAATTGACCTACGCAAACTTTACCATCGATTTCCATAACGATTGACTTGACATGTAAACGGCTACGCGAGGCGAGAAATACCGTTTGCGCAGACAATGAAACACTTTCTGCCACACCACTCAGAATTGCTGACGATGTAATCTGAGCATCACCAGACTTTCCAAATGCACTTAAAGAGTCATCATAAATTTCTAGTCTTTGAATGCGACCTTCAAGTTTTAACATCTCGTACATTCTAAACGCTCACTATCGCTTTCATAAACTCTTCATATTCCTCATCTGCATTTTTAAATTTCTTTTCATTCCTCGATGCAGATTTAAATATAGATTCTTTCTTAGGATCAGATACTAATTTAAAAGCTGTTTTCTGACACCAGTCTTTCATTGCATCGTCCAAAATATATTTTTTAAGTAAAATTTCTACACTAATTAGGCCTAATGTTAATAAATTTAATCCAGCAACTACTCGAGCACCCATTAGAAAAGCAACTAAAGCATTTGAGGTAAATTTGGTCAAAGCTCTCTTAATAAATACAATTTCAGTATATTGTATAACTGCACTAGCCAAAGCTCCCGCTTGACCAACCAATACAGCGAGATTTGCAGCCATTCTAATTAAAATAATTCTTTTTACAATCAAACTACTAGAATCATCGTAACTAACTTTATCTGAATATAAACCTGCTATTCCACCCAAAATACCCAGGCTTCCCGCAGTCAGTCTAAATGCTGCTGCTGAAGCCGCTGCACCATTAATTGTCTTACGGCCCCAACTTTCACCTAACATATCAAAAGCCACAGCAGATACCGAGAACATCGAACCCACTAATTGTACGGATAGCTCCGGCTTATCTTTAATATCAGATTTCCAAGCATCATATTGGAAATAAAAATTCAGTAACTCAAAAACTCCCACAATAGCAAGTATTCGGTTTTTGGTAATATCAGGTTGTCCTTTAACTGCTAAGGATACCGAATTTTTAATTTCTATCGCCCTAGTATTACGATAAGTATAAGCCATGCCACTTTGCGGTAAAGATGCTATTGCAGCGTTTCTAAATTCTAGGTTATACATCAATCTCGTTAATGGGACTTGTTGAGCTAAATTCCCTGACCTTAAATATAACAATTGAGCTGTATGCCTTTGAGCACCTTCACGCGCCATTATAGTAATTGTACTAATATTTATTGTTCTTAAACGTATATCACCAAACTCTTTTAGAGCCGTATTCAGCATCAAAGATATCCAGTAGAACAGTTTATCTGGCCATTTAAAATCATTTGCCGAGATAAATTTTCTCCCCTCAATATTACTCAACCAACTATCAAAGGCAGCATCGGCTTCTTTAAATGTAGTGAAACCTTGTTTACTATAATCTAGTAAATCTTTTGCTGAACTTGGACTTTCAAATATTTTGGCATACTCATCCATCAAGACTTTATTATTAAAACAATAGGCTCTCAAGAACAAGTTTTTATCTGAAACATTTTTTTCGCATATCCATTTATTTAATAAATCTTTACCTTTCTGTAATAAATTCATGCCATACATTAAATCCATAATGACTGCATGGAAAATAAAGCCGTTGCTTTCTTTTGATACTTTCCCCTCTTTCAATTCTTCACTTTGGTCAAAATAGAATAAACCTTTTAAAAGATTAGAAGAAACCAACCAGTTATAATGATCATCTACATAGCGAGCCGCAGCTGCATAACTTTCTTCAGATTTCTTATCGACATCCTTACGAAATTTATCTAAAGCATCCATATCAAGTTCTTTTCGATATTCCCCCCAAGCTTTATTACCTTGCACAATTGCTTCTTGATGTGCGCTAACCTTATGTTGTTCGACAGTTTTCTCAATATTTTTTTTGACTTGATCTACAGTTTTCTTATCCAAGTGTGCCGTAATTCTTGGGTCATATTGCAAATGACCCAACGCTGTATTTTTATTAGCTTCAATGTTTTTAAATTTTGCACTTATCAAATTTTGCTTCAAAGTAGATTCGATATTATCAATCAAAGTCATAGTTTGAAGCTTATGTTCGTTGCTAAAGCCATCTTTATTTTCTTTTAAGAAGCTATCAACCCCTTTAAAGCTTAATATGTTACGGTCTTCATTTAATTTAGAAGTAATTCCAATCGGATCATAGAGCGCAACACCAATATGCTCTTTCGGTTTCTCACTAAATTTCTTGTTTATTGCTCCCCAGCGAGCAGAACCATATGATTCCAAAGGTAATGCAACAGCACTTAACTGGGCACTAGAAAGACAATGTTGCTGGACAGCTCCTTTTGTTACATCAATTTTTTGCCAGTAGCCTGAAGTCGCATAATGATCAGCATTTTTTTCAAATTTTTCTCTCATTTTTTTGGTGAGTGGAGCGTGAGCATGAAGTAAATAGACCGTTTGGGCATCATCATTATTTACCGAAGGAATAGTAATTAAAGAAGCGTTAGCACTATGCCCAGCTTTATTACATGCAAAATCTTGAGCAACAATTGGAGCTTTGCTCCCTATAGCAAACTCCTGATGAAATCCCTTTTTATTGGTAATATACGCAACCCACTCTTTTTCCCCTGATTTTCTTTTTATGAGTAAGTAAATATATCCTGAATCAATCATTCGAACCGTATATTTATATTCCTTAAGTGGAACATTAGTAACATTAGCCCCTAATTGTGCCGGTAATGGTTTTACTCCTAAACGAGCTACCGAATATTTAAGAGGTAATATGTTTATACCTGTAGGGCGACAAAAGTTAGTACATTCCTTTTTAGACATCTGAGTGACTGGTATTTTATTATTCTGAGTAGTCGATGCAGCAGCCTGCTGACTAATTTTGCTTGGGTTTGGACTAACACCTAACTTTTGAACTACTTTCTGCTCTTGTTGTGCTGGCGTCCCAAATTTTTTCATTTGTTTCGCAAAAGTCGGTTTATCATTAGCCATGGTAGCTCTCTTTACATTCTCTTATAACTTGTGAATATTGATTTTCTTCTAAATAGTCCATTGCTTTGGTAAATGAGTTGGCCTCACTTCTATCAACCCAATAATGATCAAGTATGTCTGAAATCAAACGATTTTTTATAAAGTTTCTATGCAAAATAACGGAATACATTCCATAAGCAATAAGATCCGTTACATGTAAAATTCCATAATGTGTTATTGCTTGATGAAGTGAATCTAATATCTCATCCTGACGAATCAACAACTTTTCGTCATATATAAGAGATTGTTTAATCACCGTATTCGATAACTCAATTAAATCTAGTTTTGCTGACTCAGCATTGGTAAAAGTAAGAGGAAAAAGCGACCTTTTTTCCTGAATTTTTACCTCATACAAACCGTTAAAAAAAACAAAATACCAATTCTCTAAAAATGATTCAATTCGTTCGCTTTTCTTATCAATTATTGCTGGCAAGTAAACTAACACTCGTGGATCATACCAACGAAAAATAAATTTATTCTTTGTATCTTTTGCAATAACAAGTTTTTTAAAAGTTTGAACTGCAATTTTTAGATCTTCAATTTTGCTAAATCCATGAATAAAGTAACCATCCTCATTTTGATCCAAATTCATTAATAATGTATGAGTAATAAACTCTAATGAATTTACTAGATCTTCTTTCACTTTTATTTTTATAAAGAAAAGAGCTGGACGGCTATTTTTTTTAGCACCAGCTGCAATCTCTATTGATTCCAATTCATAATCTTTTAGCTTTTCAATAAACTCATCAAAGAATCCACTCAATAAAGTCTCATCACATAAAAAACTAATATAGCCATTTTGTTCAAATAAGTTTGATATTAAATCACTTAACTTTTTAGAATTTAATTCATCTTTAGAAAATAAAAGCTTCATCTTAGTCTAATATCACTTTTGCTGATCCATTTTTTGCTGCATCTGACTGTTTAGCAGAACAGTCTGGTAAATCTAATGCAGGTGGATTTATTGATGAGCCCCCCATAAATAAATGCTGCCCTGCTTTCACCTCAAGCTTACCGCCCGTAACAGGGAAAATACCCGAACCATTCAGCTTAATTTGAGATCCGTTTGCTGTCAGATTAATTTCAGTTGGGCTAGTAATAAAGACTGTGTCTTCGGTTGAAGTAATCTGTACACCTTTTCGAGCAATGACATCTAAGGCATCACCTTGAGCCTGAATTTCTACTTTGCCCTTGCCAGCAAAAAGTCGAGCACCTTCTTGGGCGGCAAATAGACTTATTTTTTGACTCGCATGACTTACTATATTCTTTTGCGTACTAATATTAATACTATCTCTGGCACTTTGAGTGAGCTGACCATTTGCACTGAGATGTATATCTTCATTACTACTTACAGCAATACTTTTTGGAGATGCAAGCAACATCACTGCTGATTGAAACTCAGCAGCTTTTTTAGGATCTTCTTGTTTAAGAACTTCTAGGAAAGTCTGAATATTCTCAAGCATATCTAAGGGATCAGTTTGCTGATTTTTAGCAACTTCACTGAGTGCCTTGGCATTGTTGAGGCCGCCTTCGATTTGCTGTTTGGCCTCAGCTGCCTCCAGGTGTACACCTTGAGCTTGGTCCTGTTTATGTGTACTAATGAGTAAGCCACTACCTGCTCGCACCGCGCCCCACTGATCTGTTCTGAGTTCGAAACCTTCACCACGACCATCACTTTCCGCCTTGTCTTTTGGATGACTTAAGTTACCTAAGTTTAGTTGGCTTATCGCATGACTACTTTGTAGCTGAGCACTGATCTGGCCTGTGGTGTCATCAAAGCGTAGCTGGTTAAAACCTTTACCGTCGACTTCTTCGGAGCGGATACCACTGAGTTTTTTAGTATCAGGTAACTGCCCTTTCTGGTCGAATTGCGTTGGATGACGTTCAGCCTCATGAATACGACCCACCACAAACGGGCGGTCAATGTTGCCGTCAAAGAAGTCGATCACAACGATCTCGCCCACGCGAGGCAAGAAACGTGCGCCATAACCCTCACCTGCCCATGGGGTTAATACATCGACCCAAGCCGAGTCAGTGTCATTGTCATTACTTCCTGCACCACCATCATGACTATGGTCATTAGTTCGGGTAAATAGGAAACGAACCTTAATGCGTCCCCACTGGTCGACATGAATGCTTTCACCTTCTACCCCCACCACTCTAGCACGCTGTGGGTAAGCTGCTGGTCGGTGCTCTAGCAGGTTATATTCAGGTACAGTTTTAATATTTCTACGCGACAGAATGAGCTCATTAATCTGACGCTCAGTCTGGTCATTTAGCCCTGATTGATTGTTTTGCCATTGGCTTTGACTAAAAAGTTGATTGATTTGCTGTTGCAAATCTTTAGGCAAATTATTTTGCAGATAGAAGCTTTTCCCAACAATCAGAAACTCTTTGTCTGATCCACTATGCGTATCTATTTCTGGATGTTCATTCAATTCAAACCAATAGCCAACTTGCGCATCACGTACCGTGGTTTGTGCACGGAAATATTTTGATTGAAATGCATAATAATCAGATAGATTCTGATTGAGTTTTTCTAACTGCTGGTGACCCGATGCAGTGGCTTGGTCTTCCCCATTTAAGTCTTGCATCCAAGCAGGACTGACATGCCATGCATGTTCTAGACTTAAACTCGCATTATCCTGATTAGCACTATGACTATGCTTCGACTGAACACTGCCCATGCCTTCTTCTTGACTTAAAGCATCAGCCTGCCAGCGTTGCACATGCACGGCTGTAGATTGCAAGCTTCGAGTTGGCACAAGGCTTGTCATACTGTCTTGTTGTTCAACAGCGCTACTACGGTGATAACGGATATTTCTTCGATCTAATGCTAAATATGATTCATTATTATCAATTAAACGTAACTTTTGTGATTGAATCTCATCCGAGCTATCAGTGGCAAACAAATGAGCTTCATCAATTAACCAATTAATGCCTTCACTACGCCAAAGTCGGGTTAAAAACTCATAATCCGTTTCGTTACTTTGCATGACGAAAGGTCGAACATCGTAGTCTTGGCTTAGGTTTTTTAAATCCAAAGTTAAGGCAGAAGCAAACAACGGGCTTTTGTTCTGCCACTCAGTAAATAGAACTTCAGTAATGTCCCGTACACTTTTATTCATAAATACACGGCTATTTCGGCGTTTATGCCATAGTGCGGTTGGATCTTGCAATCTCAGTTTATACAATGTTAATGAACCATCACTCTGCCCCTGACTGGCTTCTGTAATAATTCCTGTAGTTCTAAATAGCTGCCCCTGATCAGTGACTTGATCGACTGCAACCTGACAACCAATAAATTGTTTTAATGAAATATGGGCATTGGTAGAAAGACAAAATAAATCGGCAGTCAGTCCTTCATTTAGCTGATGCTGTCCTTCAATACTTTGTAAAAAGACTTGAGTATTCAACGATGGATTAGAAAACTGAACATGAAGCACGCGCTTTTGCGAGCTGATACCCAAATCTTCTAGAATTCTATGTATATGAGATAACATCTTTTTTATGAAAACTTTGTCAGGATTGGCATTATTTTATAAAATACAGAAACATCTGTCTATTTTGTAAAGGAAAACTTAACCATATGAATACAAGAATGGATGATGATAATGAACGTAATAAAGATATAAAGTGAAATAAAAACTTACGCTATTAATTCACTTTTAAAAATTGTTAATATTTTAGTATTCTAAGAAATTCATTTTTAATTTAAATTTATTAATAGCATCCACAAATTTTTGACTTACTACATAGATATAAAGTTTATCCGTATCTCTAGCAATAAAAAAGTCATCTGTTACAAGATCTTTTTTTATGAAGTCATACTCATCTAATAAATTGTTTTTTCTCTTAAT
>MTEX01006437.1_pt1 | contig 11491 bp, 12 predicted proteins | sample 1042691 | NCBI WGS metagenome assembly MTEX01 (sample SAMN06185810, study PRJNA358809) | soil metagenome | isolation source: soil biostimulated with molasses as carbon source | place: India | collected 2015-05-23
CTCGCGCAGGAAGGCCTCCACCTCCGCGGCGTTGGCCGCGTTGCGCGCCTGCTCCAGCGCGGCGGCCACGCGCCAGGGCGCGATCTCGCCGAAATGCAGGTACGGGGAGAGCCGCGAAGTGCCCACGCGATCCGGGCGATCCCGATCCTCGCGATAACCGCGCAAGGCGCCGTCGATGAAAATCTCCAATGCTTCACGGGCCCCCGCCTCGCCCGGCCGCCAGACCTCCCAGAATCCCCGATCCCAATCGCGCTTCGGCATCAGCCCGAGCGAGGACAACGTCACCGGGGCGGCGACATCGCAGGCCGGCAGGCGCGTGGGGGCCTGCCAAGGCGACGGCAGGCGCCAACGCGCGCGCGCCGCGCGCCAGAATGGAGTGAATACCCGGTACGGCGTGCCCTGCCCGGTCGCCAGATCCCAAGGCTCGAACAGCAGGCCGCCGTTCGCGCTTTCCACCCGCAATCCCTGCTCGCGCAACTGCTTCTTCAGCGCGGCGTCGCGCGGCTGGGTCGCGGGTTCGTACTTGCGGTTCCAGAACACCGCCTGCGCATCCGCCTCACGCAGGAGATCCTGCAGTGCCGCAGCGGTCGGGCCCGTGCGCAAATGCAATGCGGAGCCGCGCGCGCGCAGATCCGCATCCAGCGCCTGCAGTGAGCGATGGCGCCAGGCGTTGGATGCGGCGCCCGGCGCCCAGCCAGCTTCTTCTTCCGGCGCATGGATGTATACCGGCAACGGCGTGTAGCCCTCTTCCAGCGCCATCCGCAGCGCCGGATTGTCGTCCAGGCGCAGATCGTTGCGAAACCAGACGAGGGCGACCGGCATCGGCCGCTTACTCGAAGCTGCCGATGGAATCGTGCGCCAGGTTGTCGAAGCGGGTGTACTCGCCGAAGAACTTCAGCTTGCACGAACCGGTCGGGCCGCTACGCTGCTTGCCGATGATGATCTCGGCCAGGCCCTTGTCCGGCGAATTTTCCTTGTTGTAGTAGTCGTCGCGGTAGATGAACACGATCATGTCCGCGTCCTGCTCGATGGCACCCGATTCGCGCAGGTCGGCCATCACCGGGCGTTTGTCCGTTCGCGTTTCCAGCGAGCGGTTGAGCTGGGACAGCGCGATCACCGGCACGTTGAGTTCCTTCGCCAGGCCCTTGAGCGAACGCGAAATCTCCGAGATTTCGGTGGCGCGGTTCTCGCTGTTGCCGGGTACGGACATCAGCTGCAGGTAGTCGATCACCACCAGGCCCAGGTCGTGTTCGCGCTTGAGCCGGCGGGATTTGGAACGCAGCACTTCCGGCGACAGGCCCGGCGTGTCGTCGATGAAGATCTTGGTTTCCTTGAGCATCCGGATCGCGCTGGTGACGCGGCTCCAGTCCTCGTCTTCCAACTGGCCGGTACGCAGGCGGGTCGCGTTGATGCGTCCGTTGGAGGAAATCAGGCGCAGTGCCAGCTGCGCGGCGGACATTTCCATGGAGAACACCGCCACCGCCTTCTTCGACTTGATCGCGGCGAACTCGGCGATGTTGAGGGCAAAGGTGGTCTTGCCCATCGCCGGGCGCGCGGCCAGGATGATCAGGTCGGTCGGCTGCAGGCCGGCGGTCATCTGGTCGAATTCGGTGTAGCCGGTCGGCAGCCCGGTGACGTTGCCGCCGTTCTCGAAGCGGGTCTGCAGGACTTCGAAGGCATCCTTCAGCGCCGAATTCATGCCGACGAAGTCGCTGCGCCCGCGCGCGCCGGCTTCGGCGATGGCGAACACCTTCTGCTCCGCCACCGCCAGCAGTTCGGCGCTCTCGCGGCCTTCGGGCTGGAACGCATCGTTGACGATGCCGGTGCCGACGTCGATGAGCTGGCGCATCACCGCCTTGTCGCGGACGATTTCCGCGTAGGCGACGATGTTGGCGGCCGACGGCGTGCTGCTGGCCAGTTCGACCAGGTAGGCGCCGCCGGCGACCTGTTCGAGCTGCCCCTGCGATTCGAACCACTCGCCCAGGGTCACCGCGTCGTAGGGGCGGTTGCGTTCCGCGAGTTCGCTGATGGCGCGGTAGATCAACTGGTGATCACGGCGGTAGAAGTCGTTGTCGGTGAGCTTGTCGTTGATCCGGTCGTAGGCTTCCGGCGCCAGCATCAGGCCACCCAGCACCGCCTGTTCCGCCTCGATGGAGTGCGGCGGCACCCGCAACTGTTCGATACGCGCATCCTGCGGGTCGTTGCGGAAACCTGGGCGTGCGGACATGGGGGCGACGGACTCCTGTGGCCGATGCGGGGCGAACGGAACGGGATGGATCATGGTAGTCGCTCCTCCGTCGGGAGGTTGCAGATAACCATGTGGATAACCAGTGGGCATCTCATGCTCTGAGACGCGCGCGTCGTGGCTGCGGCCAACCGACGGACGGGGGCGCGTCCTGCCGGCGATGCGGGACGCGGAAACGGAAACGGGCGCCGCGAGGCGCCCGTTCCGGTGCAGCACGGCCTGCGTATCAGGCTTCGGCTTCGACGACCACCTTGATGGCGGTTTCGACGTCGGCGTGCAGCTTGGCGATGACTTCGAACTCGCCGACATTGCGGATCGGGCCTTCGCCCATGACCACTTCGCTCTTTTCCAGCGGCAGGCCGGCGGCGGTGAACGCGTCGGCGATGTCGCGCGGGCCGACCGAACCGAACAGCTTGCCTTCGGTCGAAGCGTTGGCCTTGATGGTGACGCTGGCGCCTTCCAGCTTGGCGCGGCGGCTTTCGGCCTCGTCATGCACGGCCTTGGCCTTGGCTTCGTATTCGGCGCGCTTGGCTTCGAACTCGGCCAGGTTGGCGGCGGTCGCCGGCACGGCCTTGCCCTGCGGCACCAGGTAGTTGCGGCCGTAGCCGGGCTTCACGTTGACCTTGTCGCCGAGGACGCCGAGGTTGGTCACTTTCTGCAGAAGAATCAGTTCCATCGTATTGCTCCGTATTCGTTAGCGGGCGCCTGTCCCGCAGCGTGGGCTGTCCGAATGACAGTAGGGAAGACCTCCCGGGCGGGGAGGTCCGGATACCGGGCGCCGGAGCGCCCGGTTCGACGCTTATACGTCGTGGTTGTCCGTGTACGGGATCAGCGCCAGGAAACGCGCGCGCTTGACCGCCGTGGCCAGCTGGCGCTGGTAGCGCGACTTGGTGCCGGTCACGCGGCTCGGGACGATCTTGCCGGTCTCGGTCAGGTACTGGCGCAGGGTGTTGAGATCCTTGTAGTCGATCTCCTTCACGCCTTCGGCCGTGAACTTGCAGAACTTGCGGCGACGGAAGAACTTGGACATGGGTGTGCTCCTTAAGCGGCTTCAGCGTTGTCGGAGGAATCGGCGGCGGCTTCGGTGCTCTCGCCTTCTTCATCGTCGCGACGGCGACGCTCGCCACGCTCGGCCTTCTCGCCCTTCTCGTCCTTGTTCTTCATGATCAGGGACTGCTCGGTGTCGGCGCCGTCGCGCTTGATCACCAGGTGGCGCAGGATCGCATCGTTGAAGCGGAAGGTTTCCACCAGCTCGTTCAGCACGGACTGGTCGGCCTCGATGTTGAGCAGCACGTAGTGGGCCTTCACCAGGTTCTGGATCGGGTAGGCCAACTGGCGGCGGCCCCAGTCTTCCAGGCGGTGGATCTTGCCGTTGCCATTCTCGATCAGGCCCTTGTAGCGCTCGATCATCGCCGGCACCTGCTCGCTCTGGTCCGGATGGACCAGGAACACGATTTCATAGTGACGCATCGTTTTTTACCTTTCGGATGTGGGCCCGGCGGCCTCGCGGCACCGGGCGGAACAGCCCCCCGACGTCCGACGGACGCGGTGGAGCAAGGACCCTGCCGTCTCGAACGAGCGGCGGGGAGCCCGAAATTATGGCAGGCCAATGACTTGCAGGCAAACGGGGAGGCCCTCCCTCGCCTGTCGTCCGGGGGCCCCGCGGCCGGGGTCCGGCGTTGGACGTGGATGTTTACCCGTTAATCTTTGATATTTCTGGCTTTTTCCGAAATCAACGGGAGCAGGCCTCCACCCGCCCCTCGGATCTCACCTCGATTCCCTCGAGCACGACCGTCCAGAGGAAGGGGCCCGCCGACGCGCCGGTTCCGGAACCTCGGTCCGCTCAGCGCCCCTTCCGCTGCTCCACGATCCAGGCGTCGATGCGCTTCTCCAACGCTTCCAGCGGAACCGAGCCGGTATTGAGGACCTCGTCGTTGAAGGCCCGCAGGTCGAACGCCGGCCCCAGCGCCCGGGCCGAACGCTCGCGCAGTTCGGAAATCTTCAGCTGGCCGATCTTGTAGGCCAGGGCCTGGCCCGGCCAGGCGATGTAGCGATCGATCTCGTTGACGATGTCCTGGTCGGTCTTGGCGGCGTTGTCCTTGAAGTATGCGATGGCCTTCTCGCGGCTCCAGCCCATCGAGTGCATGCCGGTGTCCACCACCAGCCGGACCGCCCGCCACATGTCGTAGGTCAACTGGCCGAAACGGTCGTACGGATCGTCGTACAGCCCCATGTCGTAGCCCAGCCGCTCGGCGTACAGGCCCCAGCCCTCCCCGTAGGCGACGAAATAGGCCGTCTTGCGGAACATCGGCAGGTCGGGCAATTCGATGCCGCGCGCCATCTGGAAGTGGTGCCCCGGCACCGCCTCGTGCAGCGACAGCGCCATCATTTCCCACTTCGGCCGCGTCTCCGGCTTGTACAGGTTGACGTAGTAATACCCGGCCCGGCTGCCGTCGGCGGCACCCGGCTGGTAGTAGGCGGTGGTGGTGTCGGGCGCGGCGTTGTCCGGAATCGGGCGCACGCCGTAAGGCAACCGGGGAATGGTGTGGAACACCTTCACCAGTTCCGGGTCGATCCGCTTGGACAGGGCCTGGTAGGCCTCCAGCAGTTCGCCCGGCGTCGCGTGGAAGAACTTCGGATCGCTGCGCAGGTGATCGAAGAAGGCATGCAGATCCCCCTGGAATCCCACCTGGGCCTTGATCTTCTCCATCTCCGCGCGGATGCGCGCGACCTCCTTCAGGCCGATCGCGTGGATCTGCTGCGGCGTCAGCGGCGTGGTCGTGTAGTAGGCGGCCATCGCCGCGTAGAAGTCCTGGCCGTCCGGCAGATCGGTGGCGGCGATGCTGGCGCGGCTGGCCGGCAGGTAGGTCTGCTCGAAATAGGCCTGCAGCCTGCGGTAGGCCGGCACCACGCGTTCGCGGATCACCTGCTGCGCCTCCTGGCGCAGGCCGGCCCGTTCGGTTTCCGGCACGCCGTCGGCGAACTTCAGGAACGGCCGGTAGAACGGGCTCTTGACCGGGTCGTCGACGATCTGCGCGGCGATCTGCGCCGGCACCCGCTGCATCAGTACCTTCGGCGGCATGTAACCTTCGGCCACCCCGCGCTGCATGAGCACCAGGGTCTGCTCGATCAAGGTGTCCAGCCCGCGCAGGCGGGCGATCCAGTTGCGGTAGTCCGTGCCGTTGGCGAACGGCACCACTTCCGCCATGCCATCGGCCAGTTGCACGCCGCCCTGGTGGCCGATCGGCTGCAGGTATTCCTTGAAGCGCTGGCGCGATACCGCCTGCTTCAGGTTCCACTCGAAGGTGTCGTAGTTGAGCTGGTCCGCCGGCGACAGCCCGTCGCGACCGATGGCATGCAGTTGCGCGAGCGCCGCGCGGTCGTTGGCCTCGATCCGCGCGATGGCTTCGAGGCTGCGGTCGCTCCAGCGGTCGTTGTAGCGGTTGTCGCCGTTGTAGCTGGCGTTCTCCGGGCTTTCCCGCAGCCCGCGTTCCCATTCCGCCGCGAACAGGGCTTCCAGCGCGGCATGCTTGTCGGCGGCGGACTGGGCACGCAGCGGCGTCGCGGCGGTGGCGGCCACCAGCGCGGCCAGCATCAGTGAACGGAACATCCAGGCTCCCCGGTACGGAAAGCCCCGAAGCTTAGCGGTTGCCCGGCGCGACCGGCAGTGCCGGCCGCCGCGTCAATGCGCTCAGGCGGCGTCGGCCTGGGTGGTGAAGCTCTCGCCGCAGCCGCACTCGGCGGTGGCGTTGGGATTGCGGAACAGGAAGGTTTCGCCCAGTCCCTGCTTGGCGAAATCGATCTCGGTGCCGTCCACCAGCGCCAGGCTGTCGGCATCGACGTAGATGCGCACGCCGCCGAATTCGAACACGGTGTCGCCCTCGCGTTCGTCACGGGCCAGATCGGCGACATGGCCCCAGCCGGAGCAGCCGGTGCGGGTGACGCCGAAACGCAGGCCCAGCGCGCCCGGGGTCTGCGCGACGAAACGCTGCACGCGCTCCAGAGCAGCGGGGGTCAGGGTGATGGCCATGCATTCCTCCAGGCGGGACGTCGATTATAGGTCGTGGGCAGGGCGTTCGGCCCGCCGCTCCGGTAAACTCCACCGTTCCATAAATAGTCCTGTTACGGAAGGATTCAAGTCATGACGGTGGTGAGCGTCGAACATGCGCTGGCGGGCAAGATCCCGGCCGGCGGCGAGGTCACGGTACGCGGCTGGGTGCGCACGCGGCGCGATTCCAAGGCGGGCCTGTCCTTCGTGAATGTCAGCGACGGCTCCTGTTTCGCTCCCATCCAGGTGGTCGCGCCCAGCGATCTGGACAATTACGAATCCGAGATCAAGCGCCTGACCGCCGGTTGCGCGGTGATCGCCACCGGCACCCTGGTGCCCTCGCAGGGCCAGGGCCAGAGCTTCGAGATCCAGGCCCGCCGGATCGAGGTGGCGGGCTGGGTCGAGGATCCGGAGACCTATCCGATCCAGCCCAAGGCGCACTCGCTGGAATTCCTCCGCGAGGTCGCCCACCTGCGTCCGCGCACCAACCTGTTCGGTGCGGTCACCCGCATCCGCAACTGCCTGGCGCAGGCCGTGCACCGATTCTTCCACGAGCGCGGGTTCTACTGGATCAGCACGCCTATCATCACCACCTCCGACGCCGAGGGCGCCGGCCAGATGTTCCGCGTCTCGACCCTGGACATGGCCAACCTGCCCCGCGACGGCAAGGGCGCGGTGGATTTCTCGCGCGATTTCTTCGGCAAGGAGACCTTCCTGACCGTGTCCGGCCAGCTCAACGTCGAGGCGTACTGCCTGTCGCTGAGCAAGGTCTACACCTTCGGTCCGACCTTCCGCGCGGAGAACAGCAACACCACCCGCCACCTGGCCGAGTTCTGGATGATCGAGCCGGAGATCGCCTTCGCCGATCTGGCCGCCGACGCGGACCTGGCCGAGGATTTCCTCAAGTACCTGTTCCGCGCGGTGCTGGACGAACGCGGCGACGACATGGCGTTCATCGCCGAGCGCGTCCAGCCCGACGCGATCACCCGCCTGGAAACCTTCATCAACGCGCCGTTCGAGCGCATCGACTACACCGATGCCATCGGCCTGCTGCAGAAGTCCGGCAGGAAATTCGAGTTCCCGGTCGAATGGGGCCTGGACCTGCAGACCGAACACGAGCGCTGGCTGACCGAGCAGCACGTCGGCCGCCCGGTCGTGGTGATGAACTATCCCGAGCACATCAAGGCCTTCTACATGCGCCTGAACGACGACGGCAGGACCGTTGCGGCGATGGACGTGCTGGCCCCGGGCATCGGCGAGATCATCGGCGGCAGCCAGCGCGAGGAACGCCTGGACGTGCTGGACGCGCGCATGGCGCAGTTCGGCCTGGATCCGGCGCATTACGGCTGGTACCGCGATTTCCGCCGCTACGGCACGGTCCCGCACGCCGGCTTCGGGCTGGGCTTCGAGCGGTTGGTGGTCTACGTCTGCGGACTGACCAACATCCGCGATGCCATCCCCTACCCGCGCGCGCCCGGCAGCGCCGAATTCTGATCGGAGCGGCCTGCGACGATGTTGCTGTTCTTCGCCCTGTGCTTCGTCGGCGTCGCGATCGCCGGCTTCTGCGCGTTCGTGATCTTCTGGCCGCTCACGCTGGTGCATATCCGTGATCGCCATGCGGCGCTCGGCGCGCAGTGGGGCGAAGGCGCCTTCCTCAAGCCGATCGCGCTGCGCTGGCTGCTGGCGCGGGGCTACCAGCCGCTGCGCGACCGCTCGCTCAGCGGACTGGCCGCGCCGGCGCGCATCTCGCTGCTGGTGATCTTCATCGCCCTGGTGCTGTCGGGGCTGCTGACGCTGTTTTCACTGGTGATCAAATGAACGACTCCATCCGTGATGCCTGGTACGTGGCCTCGCTCGGCCGGACCCTGATCTGGGCCCGACTGCGGGTGCTGGAAGCGGGCACCGCGCAGGTGCTGGACAGCGACGGCAACACCCTGACCTACGACAGCGAGGACAGCGCCCGCGCGGCGCTGTTCGACGCCGAGTTCGTCGCCTATGACGGCCTGGACGAGGAGGACGCGCTGCAGCGTGGTTTCTCGTTGCACGAGGTCGGCCCGCCGCAGGCGGCCGACGACGAGGCGCTGCCGGCGTTGATGGTGCAGCGGCTCGGCGGCCGCGCCTGAGCCACCGCCGGGTTCGATGTACACGCCGCGCGCCTTCGCCGAGACCGATCCGGGCGAACTGGATCGGCTGTTCGCGCGCGACGCCTTCGTCACCCTGATCACCACCGGCGCCGATGGCGTGCCGCTCGCCAGCCATCTGCCGGTGCTGTACGCGCGTGACGGCGACCGCATCGTCATCGAAGGACACTGGGCGCGGCCGAATCCGCAGGCGCGGCATGCCGGCCCCGCCCTGCTGATCGCGCATGGCCCGCACGCCTATCTCTCCCCCGGCTGGTACCCGGACAAGGAAAGCGCCGCGCGCGTGCCGACCTGGAACTACGCGGTCGCCCATCTGTACGGCACGCTGGAACCGACCGAAGACACCGCCGCGCTGGCCGGCATCGTCGACCGCCTGAGCCAGGTCCATGAAGCGCGATCGGGCAGCGATTGGCGGTTCGAAGTCGAACGTCCGGACCATGCCAGCCAGTTGCGCGGCATCGTGGGCTTCCGCTTCCAGGCCGAGCGGGTCGAACTCAAGTTCAAGCTCAGCCAGAACCATCCCGAAGCCAACGTCCGGGGCGCCGCGGCCGGCCTGCGCGGGCAGGACGACGCGGACGCCCACGAAATCGCTGCATGGATGCTGGAGCGCCTGGAGCGCCGGCCCCGCTAGGCGTCGTACCGATCACGACCGGCGTGCGCCGGATACGCCGGAACGACCTGCGCGTGCACGGATTCCATCACGGCGCCACGGTTCAAACCTCGGTTCGGGCGTCGCGCCTGCGCGGGACGCGGCGGTAGACTGCGTGCCCGGCATACCGAGGAGTTCCAATGGATCTGAATCTGTCCGGCCGCCACGCGCTGGTCTGCGGTGCCTCGGAAGGCATCGGCCGCGCGGCCGCGCACGAGTTGGCCCTGCTCGGCGCGAGCGTCACCGTGCTCGCCCGCCGCGCCCCCGTGCTGGCCGAAGTCGCCGCCGCGCTTCCGATCGTGGCGCCGGGCCAATCGCATGACTGGCACGCCGCGGATCTGGCCGATCACGCCGCGCTGCGGGCCGGCGTGGAAGCGCGGCTTGCCCGCGCGCCCGTGCACATCCTGGTCAACAACACCGGCGGTCCGCCCGGCGGACGCGCCATCGACGCCGGTGCGGAGGCTTACCTGGAAGCCTTCCAGCGCCACCTGCTCGCCAACCAGTTGCTGGCGCAGGCGGTCGTGCCGGGAATGCGGGAAGCCGGGTGGGGCCGCATCGTCAACGTGGTGTCCACGTCGGTGAAGGAACCCATCGCCAACCTCGGCGTCTCCAATACCATCCGGGGTGCCGTCGCCGCTTGGGCCAAGACCCTGTCGCGCGAACTCGGCGCCGGCGGCATCACCGTCAACAACGTGCTGCCCGGCTATACCCGCACCGGCCGCCTGCAGCAGATCCTCGCCGACCGCAGCGCCGCCAGCGGCAAGGACGAAGCGACCGTCGCGGCGGGCATGCTGGCCACCGTCCCGGCCGGCCGTTTCGCCGATCCGGGCGAAGTGGCGGCGGCCATCGCCTTCCTCGCTTCGCCCGCCGCGGCCTACATCAGCGGCGTCAGCCTTGCGGTGGATGGCGGCCGCATGCAGTCCATCTGAATGCAGGCGCGGCCGACCGCAATGCAGCAGGGGGTCGGCGCGGGCCGGGTTAAGCTGGCGCCATGCAATCGCTGACCCACTGGATCGATGGCCAGCCGCAGGCGGCCCGCAACGGCGGCTGGCGCCCGGTGCATGCGCCGGCCGACACCCTTCCCTACGCGCAGGTCGCCGACGGGGACGCCGCCGACGTCGCCGCGGCCGTCGATGCGGCAACGCGTGCTGCGTCCGCCTGGAGCGCATTGCGCCACAGCGAACGCGCGGCCTGGCTGGAACGCCTGGCCGCCGCGCTGGAATCGCGCCTGGACGATTTCGCCCGCGCCGAATCGCACGACGGCGGCAAGCCGATCCGGCTGGCGCGCGACGTGGAAATCCCGCGCGCGGTCGCCAACCTGCGTTTCTTCGCCCAGGCGGCCGGCCAATCCGCGAGCGAATCGCATCATGGCGAGGCGGGACTCAACTACACCCTGCGCCAGCCGCTGGGCGTGGTGGCGACCATCTCGCCGTGGAACCTGCCGCTGTATCTGTTCACTTGGAAAATCGCGCCCGCGCTGGCGGCCGGCAACACGGTCGTGGCCAAACCGTCGGAGGTGACGCCGTTGACCGCCACGATGCTGGCGGAACTGGCGGCGGCGATCGGCTTCCCGCCGGGCGTGTTCAATCTGGTCCACGGCACGGGACCGCAGGTGGGCGAACCGCTGGTGACCGAGCCGCGGGTCAAGGCGGTGTCGTTCACCGGCAGCACCCGCATCGGCCAGCGCATCGCCGCGCTCGCCGCACCCCAGCTCAAGAAGGTCTCGCTGGAACTGGGCGGCAAGAACCCGACCCTGGTCTTCGCCGACAGTGACTGGCGCGATCAGCTCGATACCCTGGTGCGTTCGGCGTTCCAGAACTCCGGGCAGATCTGCCTGTGCGGTTCGCGCCTGCTGATCGAACGCAGCATCTACGACCCGTTCCGCGAGGCGTTCGTGGCCCGGGCCGCCGCGCTGAAGGTGGGGAATCCCGCCGACCCGGCGACCGACCTCGGCCCGCTGGTTTCCCAGGCCCATTACGACAAGGTCGTAGCGTGCATCGCCCGCGCCCGCGCCGAAGGTGGCCGCTTCCTGCTGGGCGGCTATGGCGAGGCGCGGGGCGGCTGGTTCGTCGAGCCGACCGTCATTGAAGGGCTCGGCCCGGACGCGGCCAGCAACCTCGAAGAGATCTTCGGTCCGGTGGCGACCCTGCAACCGTTCGACAGCGACGCCGAGGCGCTGGCGCTGGCCAACGCCGGCGACTACGGGCTGGCCGCGATGATCTGGACCCGCGATCTCGCCCGCGCCCACCGCCTGGCGGCACAGGTCCGCGCCGGCATCGTCTGGATCAATACCTGGCTGATGCGCGATCTGCGTACGCCGTTCGGCGGCATGGGCCAGTCGGGGCTGGGCCGTGAAGGCGGCCTGGAGGCGATGCGCTTCTTCACCGAGGCCCGGAATGTCTGCATCG
>MTEX01013373.1_pt1 | contig 11445 bp, 10 predicted proteins | sample 1042691 | NCBI WGS metagenome assembly MTEX01 (sample SAMN06185810, study PRJNA358809) | soil metagenome | isolation source: soil biostimulated with molasses as carbon source | place: India | collected 2015-05-23
GCCCGCCGCGCGATCAGTTGCCGGCCACTGCGCGCGGATCGTAATCGGCAGCTGCCATGGGTTCCAAGGGATACAGCGGGCGCGCACGCCGGCGGAACTCGAACAGCGACCAATCGGAACTGGTCACCCCGGGGCTGTCGCACTCGACCAGAGCCTGGGAGATCGGGACGAATACGGGGCGACAGTACATACGCGATTTCACCAACACGAAGCGCGCCCCGGCCGGATCCAGCCCCAGGCTTTGGAATACGCCCAGATCCCAGGGCTCGTGGGTCTGCTCGGTCAGCACGAGTTGGGCGGCGCCAATATCCAGCACCGCGCTGCGGCCCATGCAGGCCAGCTGTCCGGTGTAGGTCGGACCCGTGATCACGTATTCGCCATTGCTCAACGCGCGCACGGTGCCGCGCAAGGTAACGGGTTGCGCGGCACGGCCGATCTCGTCGATTGCCCGTTTGTTGCCGACCGGCAGTTCCACCGTGGCGCCGATGCCGGCGCGGGTCAATTCGGCGACCGCCTCGGGATCGCAATACAGGCCGGCCTGGATGCCTTCCAGACCGGCGTCCAACGCCGCCATCAGCACGTCCAGCGTGTCGCAGGTGCCGCCGCTCATGCAGTTGTCGCCGTGGTCCAGCAGCAGAACGGGCTTGCTGGCGCCCTCGGCCAAGGCCTTGGCGCGCGCCAGCGACGCGGCCAGCGGTTCGCTGTCGTAGAAGAAGCCGTCGCGCTGCGCCCAGATCAGCGCGGCGATCTCGCCTGCCACGCGTTCCGCCTCGGCGCGGTCTCCGTCGGCGACCGCCACCACGCTGACGCAGGGATGGGGAATGTCGGCCAGGCCGAACCCCGCCAGCACCGACACGCCCAACGCGCCCTCGGCCTCGGCGCGACGCGCCGCTTCGACCGCGGCGCGCATGGCCCCTTCGGCCGTGTTGCTGCGCAGGGAATGCGACACCAACGGCAGCCGGCGCCACGCCATGACAGGCTTGCACATGCCGTCGATGCCGGCATACAGCAACCTGCCGGCATGCTCGCCCGTTTCGTACATATCGATGTGCGGATAGGTCTTGAAGCTGATGATGACGTCGGCGTTGTCCATCATCTTTTGCGTGACGTTGCCGTGCAGGTCCAGCGCCACCGCGATCGGCGCGCCGGGTGCTGCGATCCGCAGCCGCTCCAGCAGATCGCCCTCGCCGTCGTCGGTCGTCTCCACCGCCATGGCGCCATGCAGGTCCAGCAGGATGACATCGCAGCCTGGCGCCGCAGCCACGATACGGTCGCACAACTCGGCGTAGGCTTGCCCGTCGACGCGGCCGCTCGGGTAGGCAGTCGCCGAGACCGGCGTAACGAGCTCGGCGCCACGCGCCTCCGTCAGGTCTATGAATGCCGACATCGCGGTGCGCTTGCCCTTGTTCTCTTCATAGGCCGCGGCATCGTAGGCCGGGCCGCCGTTGCCGAAAGCGGAGAGCGGCGTGGGCACCGGCGAGAAGGTGTTGGTCTCGTGATTCAGCCTCGCAATCAGCACTTTCATTGCGCGCTCCCTTGCGGAAACTGGATGCGACCGCAGCAGCGCAGCATGGCGTGCAGCAGCACGTTGCAGCCGGCCTCCAGGTGCTCGGGTTGCGCGTCCTCGATTTCATTGTGGCTGATGCCATCCTTGCATGGCACGAAGATCATGGAGGTAGGCGCCACCCGCGCCATGTAGACCGCGTCATGGCCTGCGCCGCTGATTACGTCCAGAGACTCCAGGCCCAGCGTGCGCGCGCCGTCGCGGATCGCCTGCACCAGGCGGGGTTCGAAAGGCTGCGGCGGAAAATACACCACCTCCTGACTTTCGATCTGGATGCGGCCCGGCTGGGCCAGTTCGCCGCAGGCGCGCGCGAAGGCCGCGGCCATGCTGTCCAGCGTGGCGTCGTCGGCCGCGCGCAGGTCCACGGTGAGCGCCACGCGGCCCGGAATTACATTGCGCGAGTTCGGAAAGCTGTCAATGCAGCCGACCGTGCCGCGGCCGTGCGGCGCATGCTCCAACGCGATCCGGTTGACCTCCAGCACCAGCCTGGACGCAGTCAGCAAGGCGTCGCGACGCAGTTCCATGGGTGTAGGTCCGGCATGCGCCTCCTGGCCGGTGATCGTGACGTCGTACCAGCGCTGCCCCAGGGCGCCCTGCACCGCGCCGATGGTAATGCCCCGATCCTCCAGGATGGGGCCTTGCTCGATGTGCGCCTCGAAGTAGGCGCTGACGCCAGCGGGACGGGCGGGCTCCGGACCGGCATAGCCGATGGTATTCAGCGCCTCGCCTACGCTGACGCCGTCGCGGTCCCGGGCAGCCAGCGCCGTCTCCAGCGTGAAGGCGCCGGCGTACACGCCTGAGCCCATCATCACGGGAACGAAGCGCGAGCCCTCCTCGTTGGTCCATACCACCACCTCCAGCGGCGCTTCGGTGGCGATGCCGCGCTCATGCAAGGTGCGCAGGACTTCAATGCCGGCAAGCACACCGTAATTGCCGTCGAACTTGCCGCCGGTAGGCTGGGTATCGATATGGCTACCGGTCATCACGGCGGGCAGGTCATCCCGAAGCCCCGAACGGCGCATGAAGATGTTGCCTATGGCGTCCACGCGCACGCTACAGCCGAGCTCGCGGGCCCAGGCGCAGACCAGGTCGCGGCCCTGCCGGTCCAGGTCGCTCAGCGCCAAGCGGCACACACCGCCCTTGTCGGTGGCACCGATGCGCGCCAGCTCCATCAACGAATTCCAGAGACGGCTGCCGTCGATGCGGATGCCGCTAACGGCCTCCAAAGTGTTCATTTCCATGGATGTTTCCTTGCGATGCATGCTTCAAGTACGGGCGCCGGCAAGCTTTCGGGCCGGTGCAGCCTGAGAGGCGTCTTGCCCAGCCCCTAGACGCCCACGCCCAGATAACGGTCCTTCACGTTTTCGTCGGCCACGAAGTCGGCGTTGCTGCCTTCATAGACGATGGCCCCCTGTTCGATGATGAAATGACGGTCGGCCAGTTGGGTGCACACTTCCAGGTTCTGCTCCACCAGCAAGATCGTGACGCCCGCCTGTTTGATCGACTTTATCTGCGACACGATCTCCTCGACGATCACCGGCGCCAGTCCTTCGACCGGTTCATCCAGCATCAGCACGCGCGGATGGTTCATAAGCGCGCGCCCGATCGCCAGCATCTGCTGTTCGCCGCCGGAGAGCTGGCCGCCGCCGTTTTTGCGGCGCTCTTTCAGGCGGGGAAAAATGCGGTAGATGTCCTCGAGCTGCCAGGGCGAATCGCGGCGCATGCCCAACTTCAGGTTTTCCTCGACCGTCAGCAGCTTGAAGATGCCCCGGTGCTCGGGCACCAGGCAGATTCCCATGGACGCGATCTTGTGGGCCGGCAGCCCGGCGACGTCACGGCCGCCATACCGCACCGCCCCGCCCTTGGGTGCGATCACGCCGGCGATGGTCTTGAGCGTGGTCGATTTGCCGGCACCATTGCGCCCCAGCAGTGTCACCACCTGGCCTTGCGGCAGCTGCAGCGACACGCCTTGCAGGATGTGGCTCTTGCCGTAGTAGCTGTGTACGGCGTCAACGTGCAGGATCATGCCCGGCCTCCCGTGATCATGTTGCCCAGGTACGCGGCGCGGACGCGTTCGTCGTTGCGGATCGCGTGGGGCGTGCCTTCGACCAGCACGCGGCCTTGCTGCATCACCGTGATCGTGTCGGAGATGTCCATCACAATGTTCATGTTGTGCTCGATCAGCACCACCGTGTGGTCGTCGCGCAGGCTGCGGATCAAACGCTTCATTTCCTCCAGGTCGTCGACCCCCATGCCGGACGTGGGTTCATCCAGGAAGATGGCGCGCGGCTTGGCGGCCAGCGCCATGCCCACTTCCAGCCGCCGCTGCTGGCCGTGCGACAGCGCGCCCGCCGTCACCTCGGCCAACCGCGATAAACCTAAGCGTTCCAGCGCGGCGTCGACAACCTCGCGCTGCGCCCGCGCGCCAGTGGGCGGATGCCAGCAGTCGAACGCGCCGGCGCGATGCGCGCCCTGCGCCGCCAGCCGCAGGTTTTCCCGCACCGACAGGTTGGCAAACAGGCTGGTGACCTGGAAGGAGCGCGCAATGCCACGCTGCACGCGCTGGAAATCGGCCTCCTGGGTCACGTCCTGTCCGTCGAATACGATGTTGCCCTCGCTGGTGCGCAGGGTGCCTGTCAGGATGTGGAACAGCGTGGTCTTGCCGGCGCCGTTCGGGCCGATGACGGAATGCACGGTGCGCGGCCGCACCTGCAGGTCCACGCCATGCAGAGCCACGAATTTTCCGAAGCGCTTGACGATGCCGCTAGCCTGCAGCAGCGGCGCGGAAGTTGCGGGGTTCATGCGCTGCCCTCCTTGGTGGCTGCCGGCTCCGAACCGGCGGGCCGGCGCCGCAACGCCAGCCAGATGCGGACTCCCAACCCCCACAGCCCTTTCTGCATGAACAGGCTCACCGCGATCAGCAGGAAGCCCAGCAGCATCAGCCAGCGCGGCCACAAGGTGGAGAGCCAATCGGCGAACAGCACGTAGAAGGCCGCGCCCAGCACCGACGCAAACAGGTTGCCGGTGCCGCCAATGACCGTCATGACCAGGATCATCTCGCTGCTGTGGTATTCAATGCTGGACAGCGGCGCAATGCCGGTCATCATGGCCAGAAAGGCGCCGGCCAGCGCAGTGACGGCGCCGGAGATGGCGAAGGCCGACAACTTGAAGAGGCGCACGTTGTAACCCACCGCCATGGCGCGCGCCTCGTTATCGCGTATTGCCAGCAAGGTGCGACCGAAGACCGAGTTGGTCACGCGCAGCAGCAGCCAGAACACCGCCATGAAACACACCGCCACGAACGCGTAGAACTGCCAGGGGGTGGCCAGCGACATAAGTTCCATGCCCGCCACCGAAAGCGGAGGACGCGGCACATCCAGCAGGCCGTTGTCGCCGCCCGTCAGCTCGGGCAGGCTGTATGCCAGGAAGTAGAACATCTGCGCGAATGCCAGCGTCAGCATCACGAAATACGTGCCCCGTTGGCGTATCGCGAACCAGCCCACCAGCGTGGCGCCCAGCGCGCCCACCACCATCGCCGCAAGCAGCGCCAGCGGCATGGGCAGGCCGGTACGTGTCAGCAGGATGCCGACGGCGTAGCTGCCCAGCCCAAAGAAAATACCCTGGCCGAAGGACAGCAGGCCGGTGAATCCCAGCAGCAGGTTGCAGCCCAGGACGGCAAGGGAATAGATCAGCACTTCGGTGGCCAGCGAGCCCGACTGCATGCACAGCGGCAGCAACAGGACCACGGCCAGCGCCAGCAGCAATTGCGCGTGCGATTTCAAGCCCGTCATCATCCTCTCCCCATCAGGCCGTGGGGACGCAGCAGCAGCACCGCCGCCATCGCCACATAGATCATCAGCCGCGCGCCTTCCGGCCACAGGGTGCTCATCACACTCTGCACCACGCCGATCAGCAGGCCGCCGACGAGCGCGCCGAAGAAGCTGCCCATCCCGCCCACCACCACGATGACGAACGCAATGCCCAGCGCCTCGATCCCCATGAAGGGTTCCACGCCACGGATCGGCGCGGCCAGCACCCCGGCCAGCGCGGCGGTCGCCGCGCCCAGCGCAAACACCAGGCTGAACATGCGGAACACGTTGATGCCCAGCATCGACACCATTTCGGTCGATTCGCTGCCGGCGCGCACCGCGCTGCCGAGCCGGGTCCCTTCCAGCACGTACCAGAGCAGCAGCGAGAAGACGGCAGTGAAACCGATCACGAACAAGCGGTACTTGGGGTAGATGAAGCTGCCCCACATGACCACGCCCTGCAAGGCGGACGGCGCTGCGACGTTGTCGCCTATCGGCCCCCAGATCACGATGGCCAGTTCCTGGAGCACCAGCGCCAGGCCCACGGTGATCAGGATGTGGAACTCGTGCGCCTGTTCGTAAACGTGGCGCAACAGCACCTTTTCGACGACCCAGGCGCCTGCGCCCACCAGCAGCGGCACGATGGCCAGGGCCAGCCAGAAGTTCAGGCCCCACTGGATGGCCTGAAAACAGAAGTAGGCGCCCAGCAGATAGAACGCCCCGTGGGCGAAGTTAACGAAGCGCAACAGACCGAAGACGATGGACAGGCCGACTGCCAGGAGGAAGTACAGCATGCCTACCCCGATCCCATTGATGATCTGGAGGAGATAGACGTTCATTGGAATGCCCGGTGGAGGAAACGAAAGGCCGCGGGCGCGCCGGCCGCGGACGTGGCACGCCCGCGGCTGAGCGCCTCAAGGGCGCGCTACAGCTTGCAGCCGGTTTCCGCGGGCGGCAGGAAGGAGCGGCCGCTATGCACGATCTCGGCATAGTCGTCCTTGTCCTTCATGTCCTTCTTGGCGCGGCCCTTGAGCAGGTAATAGTTCTTCAGGACCTGGTGGTCTTCCTTGCGGATTTCCTCCCGGCCCGTCAGGCCTTCATAGCTCAGGCCCTCCATGACCGCTATCACCTTGGCCGGATCGGTGCTGCCTGCCTTGACGATGGCGTCCAGCATGATGCGGGTACAGATATAGGAGCCCGCGAGGCTGTAATTCGGGTTGGCGCGCGTCTTGTCCTTGGACAACTGCACCAGCTCCTTGTTAAGCGGCGAATCGATGCCGTGCCAGTACTGGGCGCCGAAGTACACGCCTTCGCACAGATCGGCGCCCAGTCCCTCGAACTGTTCCAGGCCCGAGGCCCAGGCCACCAGGATCGTGCAGTTCTGCTTCATGCCGAAGCTCACCGCCTGGCGCAGCGTATCCGAGGACTGCGAACCGAAGTTCAGGATCAGCAGCACGTCCGGCTTGGCGGCCATGGCGTTGGTGAGATAGCCGCTGAATTCCTTTTCGGTCAGCGAGTGGTAGCTGTTGCCCACGTGCTCGATGCCTTTTTCCTTGAAGATGGCCTTGGCTGCGCTGAGCAAGCCATCCCCGAACACGTACTGCGGCGTAATGGTGTACCAGCGCTTGGCGTTGGGCAGCTTTTCCAGCAAGGGACGCACGGTCTGCTCGATGGCGCCAAAGGTGGGCACCGACCAGCGGAAGGTAGCCCGGTTGCAGTCCTTGCCAGTGATTTCATCGGCGCCTGCCGTAGTGATGAAGACCCCGCCGGCGCGTTCCACTTCCTTGCCCATGGCCAGCGCCTCCGACGACAGGATGCCGCCGGCAAAGAACTTGACGCCCTTCTGTTGCGAGACTTCCTGCACCTTGCGCACCGCCGTGGCCGGCTTGCCTTCAGTGTCCAGCACGGTGTAGGCCAGCGGCCGGTCCAGCGCGCGGCCGTACTGCTCCAGCGCCAGTTTCATGCCGAGGTCGGCGTATTTGCCGTTGGCGGCAAAAGCGCCGGACATGGGCACAGGGCACCCGAACTGGATCGCATCGGCTTGCGCCAGCGCGGACCTGGCGGTCCATAGTGATCCGGGCACAGCGCCTAGCGCGGCTAATTTCAGCAGGTTGCGGCGATTCAAGATGGTTCTCCCTGGCTGCCGCTGGCGGTGCCGCGGCATATTGACGATGTCGAGCGCGCACCATGCGCGTCCCCATTCCGACTCTGTCTGCTCCAAGCTCCCGTGCCAGGATTGCCGCCGCGCGTGCGTGCTCGCAAGTCCTGGCGCCTCATGCCTATACTGCGACTACCATCCTATTTATCATGATAAATAGGATTATTATCATGATCAGTTTGGCGAGCCGGCTCTGTCAATAGCGGGCGCATCAGGTATAACCCGGGGTCCGCGCAGAACCACGGGGCAGGCGCCCCGCACACCCCGCAGTAACGGAGGAACGCAATGGCGTTCAACAGTCACGACCTACAAGCCGCGGGCGCGTCGAGTCCGCCCAAGCGCAGCGACCTGGTCGCCGAGGAAATCAAGCGGCTGATCACCGCCAAGAACCTGTTGCCGGGCGACAAGCTGCCGCGCGAGAGCGAACTGCAAAGCATGTTCTCGGTCAGCAAGAGCACGATGCGCGAAGCCCTCAAGTCGCTGGAGGTACAAGGGCTGGTGAAGGTCAGCACCGGCCCGGGCGGCGGCGGCACGGTGGTGGAGGTGCCGCTGGATCGCACCTTCCAGCTGATGCAGAACTACCTGTTCTTCAAGGAAGTGCGGATCGAGGACATCTACCAGGTGCGCAAGCTGCTGGAGCCCGAACTCGCGGCCAGTGCCGTGCCCTTCCTGACGGACGCGCATTTCGCCGCGCTGGAACAGAACATCGCCTGCTGCGATCCGTCCGCCGAGCATGTCGAGGACCCGCTGGCGCAGCGCCAGGAGGAAATGAATTTCCACGACATCTTCGCGGCGGCCTGCCCCAATCCGTTCCTGCGCTTCAGCTGCGAAATGACCAACGAAATGATCCGGCAGCTCACTGTGTTCGACAACGAGATGCCCTTGGCCGAGCAGCAGCGCTTTGGCAGCGCCAACACGGGCTTTCACCGCAAGATCCTGGCGGCGGCGCGCGAGCGCGACGTCGAGAAAGTGCGCGCCCTGATGAGCGAGCACATGCAGGACGCCATGCGCTCGGTCAAGCGCATGCACGGCAAGCTGGAAGGCAGGCTGATCCTGGACTCGGAGATGTCGCGGCGCAACGTCACGCGCAACGCGCGCCGCGGCAGCCGCAAAAAGGCCTGAGGGCGCGGCGCCCTTGCGGCAGGATGGCGCGCCCGTCCGCCTCAATCCAGCTTGATGGCGTTGGCCTTGATCACCTCGCCCCAGCGCTGGCGGTCTTCCTGCACATAGGCATCGATATCGGCCTGGCCGCGCGGCGCCTGGATCACCAGGCCCAGCGGCTCGAAGCGGCCGCGAAAGGCCGGATCCTTCAACACCTTGTCCACCGCTTCCCGCAGACGCTGCGCCTCGGCCTGCGGCACGGCGCTGGGCACGGCCACGCCAAACCAGGTGGCCGCGCGGAATCCCGGGAAACCGCTTTCCGCCACGGTCGGCACATCGGGCAGCACGGCCAGCCGCTCGCTGGTCGTGACGGCCAGCGCCTTGATCTTGCGCTCCCGCACCAGCGGCAGCGAGGTGCTGACCACGTCCACCATCAGCTGCGTGTCGTTGCCCATCAACGAGGTCAGCGCGGGCGCGCTGCCGTTATACGGGATGTGCGCCACGTCCATGCCGGTGCGCGATTTCAACAGTTCGGTCGCCAACTGCAACGGATTGCCTATGCCCACCGAGGCATAGTTCAGCTTGCCGGGCCGCGCCTTGGCATAGCCAACGAACTCGGCCAGCGTGGCGGCCGGCACCTCGTTGTTGGCAACCACCACCAGCGGCAGTTCGGCGACAATGCCGAGCACGCGGAAATCGCGCGCCGCGTCGTAGGCGATGCGCTGATAGAGCATGGGATTGAGCACCATGCTGGCGTTGCTGGCAAGCAAGAGCGTGTAGCCATCGGGCGCGGATCGCGCCACCTGCGTGGCGGCAATCATGGTGTTGGCCCCTGGCTTGTTCTCTACCACCACGGGTTGCCCAAGATCGCGCGACAGGCCTTCGGCCAGCATCCGCGACAACTGGTCGGCGGACCCGCCGGGGGTATAGGGCACGACCAGCTTGACGGGCTTGTCCGGAAAGGATGCCAGCGCGGCGCAAGGGCCGGCGAGCGCGAAGATCGCCGCGGCCGCGATGCGACGCAGCCTGTATGTCAGTCTGTATGTCATTGCTTGTCTCCCGAGCTATCCAGCTCTTGTAATCGCGGCATTGCGCCGCTGTCTGCTATACCTTGCGCTGGCGCCCCGCCCAGAATTCTGCGCGCAGCCTGCGCTTGGCAATCTTGCCGTTATCGTCGCGCGGCAACTCCGGGCACAGGCGCAGATCACGCGGGACCTTGTAGCGCGCGATCCGCTCCGCCAGCCATTGCGTCATTTCCAAGGGGTCGGGCGACGCGCCCGCCGCGGGCTGCACCAGTGCCATCAGGCGCTCTCCGTACTCATCATCCGGAACGCCAAACACCGCGCAATCCGCGACGCCCGGGTACTGCATGAGTTGATGCTCGACCTCGGCGGGATAAATGTTCACGCCGCCCGAGATCACCAGGTCCGACTCCCGGTCGCACACATACAGATAGCCGTCCGCATCCAGATAGCCCAGGTCTCCCAGGCCGATCAGTCCGTCCTTTTCCACCGCGGCACGGGCGTCTGGGTTATTGCGGTATGTGAAGTCCGCGTAGGCCGGCTGGCGCACGTGGATCCGTCCGACCTCGTCCGTCTCGCAGAGTGTGCCGTCTTCGCGATAGATCCTTACCTGCGCGCCGCCGATGGGGCGGCCGGCGCTGCCCGGACGTGCAAGCGCCTCCCGCGAATCGATGACCGTCACCATGCCGGCCTCGCTCGATGCATAGGTTTCATGCACGACGGGCCCCAGCCATTCGATCATGGCGCGCTTGATCTCGGGCGCGCAGGGCGCCCCGGTCGATGCGACAAAGCGCAGCGACGACAGGTCATGCGCAGCGCGCGTGGCGGCATCCAGTTTCAACATGCGTACATACATGATGGGCACCAGGTAGACCGTGTCGATGCGGTGCGCTTCTATCAGGCGCAGGACCTCGACGGGATCGAACCTGTCGGTCAGGACAAAGGTTTCGCAGACCCGCAGGGCCACCTGCGCAAACACGCTGGGCGCGCTGTGATAGATCGGCGCGGGCAGCAACGCGCGGCATCCCGGGCGCAGGCCATAGGCCGCCTCCACCACGGCCTCAACCTGCTCCAGATGCCTTGCCAGATGCTCCAGCGGGAATGGCGCGCGTACCACGCCCTTGGGCCTGCCCGTCGTGCCGGAGGTATAAGCCATATGGCCGCGCGGCGCCACGCGCGGTCCGTCATAGGGAAGCTGGCGGTCGCGCCAGGCGTCGTAGTCCTCCGCTTCTGACCGCGCCGCGCCGGGGCCGGCCAGCAGCACAGGCAGCCCGGGAGGCAACGTGTCGCGCAGCGGCAGCCACAGGTCGGTATTGGCAATCAGCAATCGGGCGCCGCTGTCCTCGATCAGGAAGGCCACCTCCGCCGCGGTGAAATGCCAGTTGATCGGGCAGTAGTAGCAGCCTAGCCGTTTGCAGGCCTGGATGATTTCAAGATAGGGCAAACCGTTGCGCAGCAAGACGGCGATCACGTCGCCTTCCCGCACGCCGCGCGCGGCCAAGCCGGCGGCAACCTGCTCGCCGCGCGCGGTCAGCGCCGCGCCCGACAGGCTCTGGCCGCCCGCATGGATATTGCTGCCGGTCATGCGCCCCCCGTGCTGCGCAGCGCCTTGTCCTGCGCCGTGCGCGCTTCGATCGCCTGGCGCGCGGCGGCCCAGTCCGCATCGCTCCATTCGGCGTACTGCTTGAAATAGGCGCCGTTGGCCAGATAGTCGCCGCCATCCAGCGCAATGGTCTGGCCGTTGATCCAGTCGTAGCCCGGACTCAGCAGAAAGGCCGCCAGTTCACCGAT
>MTEX01003370.1_pt1 | contig 11427 bp, 9 predicted proteins | sample 1042691 | NCBI WGS metagenome assembly MTEX01 (sample SAMN06185810, study PRJNA358809) | soil metagenome | isolation source: soil biostimulated with molasses as carbon source | place: India | collected 2015-05-23
ACTCAGAAGTGAAACGCAGCTGCGACGATGGTAGTGTGGCATTCGCCATGCGAGAGTAGTACACCGCCAGGCACCTCATTCAATAGAAAAGCCCCACTCGAAAGAGTGGGGCTTTTTTATTGGCTGCGATTCTGACGCGGTGTACTGCTCGAGCAGGGCGATACCATGCGAAGTAGTACAGTGAAGCCGGGAATTCGCCAAGCCAACAGTTTGGCTTGGCGCCGGCTGAACGCCCCAAGCTCCGCGAGGGGCATAAAGGCACCTCATTCAAGCAAAAGGCCTACCCAATCGGGTGAGCCTTTTTGCATTGATGCGCCTGCGGGGCTGGCCTACTAGCGGCGCACTGCTCTCCCATGCCAGCCACTGCCCTTCGGGCCTGCCTGCGGCAGTCCAAAACTGCTCCCGGCGTTGTTGTGCTCGCCCCATCCCTGGGGCTCGTCCCTGTGGGACCTGCCTGCGGCAGTCCAAAAACGCTCCCGGCGTTTTTGTCGCCATGCTACATCACACTTCGATTACACAGCTTCTGTACGAAGCGCCAAGCTAAACGATGACACGATACTCAGACTCCGGTACGCCCGTCGTACCGGAGTCATCCTGCGATGGTGATAAAAAAGACCAACCCAAACCCCAACAACGACTTATCACAGCGAGCGATATCCGTGCCATCAATGACACACCGCACTGTGACCAAGCGGCTTCTGAACAAAGCGCCAAACTAAACGAGTACACCACACCCAGACTCCGGTACGTCCGCCGTACCGGAGTCATTCTGCGATAGTGATAGAAAAGATTAAGCCAAACGCCACCAAAGACTTATCACAGCGAGCCATCGCAACCATATCAATCACTGCGTTCAGCTTAACAACAGCCGGTACTGTGCTTCAGTGAGTAAGCGCCGGTAGTAAAGTCCGTGCAAACCCTGCAAGCCGCCGGTATGGAAAAAAGCAATACGCTTTACACCGCTTAAAGAGCCCGTTTGCAGTAGTTTGCATAACAGCTGCAGTGCCTTACCGGTATAGATAGGTTCAGTAGTAAGCTGATAGTGTTGCTTTAGCTGACAGCAGAATGCCACCAGCTCAGCACTTACTTTGCCATAGGCCGAATTTGCCTCGGCCAGTTGCCAATTCTGATAAGACGATGTCGGCGGTAAACACTGCTTAATACGATCTGCTAAAGATGCGTCTTTGACCACTGGCAAACCTAAGCAGCGTACTTCGGGGTAGCGCTGGATTAAACCTGCCAGGGTGCCGCCACTGGCGGTAGCACAGCACAACAGATCGGCGTCGCCGGCGGGTGTTTGTAATAGCGGTAACTGCGCCACACCTTCCGCCCCGGCAAGGTCACTGCCACCTTCTGGCAGAATCAAATATTCCGGATAGGTTATTTTTAGCCGGGCAAGGAACTCTGGTTGTTGCTGTTGTCTATAGCTTATCCGGTCGAGGGCAATCAGCTGCATGCCGAGTTCCCGACAGCGCCTTAAAGTTGGATTATGCGTGTCGAGTTGCTCGGTTCTGACCAGTCCTATAGTCGGAAAGTGGTAGTGCTGGCCGGCAGCTGCCAAAGCGACAAGATGGTTGGAGAAGGCACCACCGAAGCTGAGCATGCCTTGTCCGGGTTTGCGTTGTTGGATGGCGGAGTGTAGCTTCAGCCACTTATTCCCGGCAACTTCTGCAACTGGTGCCTGCAAGGTACAGATCCAGAGTTGAGGTGTGTTATCCTGCCCCATTGGAATAGGCAGGCGTTGCCAATGATAAGTCGCTGTCGGTAAGGACGCCATTCAAGATTGCTCAGAGGAAAGCCGACGTTATTATAACGATCTACAACAGCGGTGAGCGGAAAAAAATGAGATAGCGGCGGCCGGTATGATGCGGGCTGTCAGTTTGCAACCTGACAGTTTTTTACATCGAGGCAAGCTGTATAACCCGCATCTTGCAGTTGTTTGCGTATATTTGGTAAAAAACTGACAAAAAGCTATTTTCTTGGCGGAGACTTACTTAGAATAGCCATAATTTCGTATAAAATTTTTCCTGCTGCCAGCGCTCAGGCCGGTGTAGCCGGATGTCGTTAAAAGGATCCACCTTCCCCATGTTTAATAAATTGCGCGGTATTTTTTCCAACGATCTGTCCATCGACCTTGGTACAGCTAATACACTGATTTACGTTAAAGACCAGGGGATCGTATTAAACGAACCTTCTGTTGTCGCAATCCGTCAGGAAAGAGCGGGTGGGCCGAAAAGTGTCGCTGCCGTTGGCCATGCCGCTAAGCGGATGCTGGGTCGTACTCCTGGCAATATCAAAGCGATCCGGCCGATGAAAGACGGTGTTATCGCTGACTTCTACGTTACCGAAAAAATGTTACAACATTTTATCCGTCAGGCGCACAGTAACAGTTTCTTACGGCCAAGCCCACGGGTGCTGGTCTGTGTACCTTGTGGTTCTACTCAGGTAGAGCGCCGTGCAATCCGTGAATCAGCCCAGGGGGCAGGTGCCCGCGAAGTGTATCTGATTGATGAGCCAATGGCCGCCGCTATCGGTGCCGGCTTGCCAGTATCGGAAGCAACAGGCTCTATGGTGGTGGATATCGGTGGTGGTACCACTGAAGTTGCCATTATCTCGTTAAACGGTGTGGTGTATTCCTCCTCAGTGCGGATTGGTGGCGATAAGTTTGATGATGCTATTGTTAACTATATCCGTCGCAACTACGGCATCTTGATCGGTGAAGCCACTGCTGAGCGCATTAAAACAGAAATTGGCTCTGCCTACCCAAGTGATGATGTGTTGGAGATTGAAGTTCGTGGCCGTAACCTGGCGGAAGGGGTGCCACGCAGCTTTACGATGACCAGCAACGAGATCCTGGAAGCGTTGCAAGAGCCGCTGGCGGGTATCGTCAGTGCAGTTATGGTGGCGCTGGAGCAATCACCGCCTGAGCTGGCATCAGATATTTCTGAGCGTGGTATGGTATTAACCGGTGGTGGTGCACTGCTACGTGATTTAGACCGCTTGTTAATGGAAGAAACCGGCATTCCGGTGGTGGTTGCTGATGATCCTTTAACCTGTGTGGCCCGCGGTGGTGGTAAGGCACTGGAAATGATCGACATGCACGGTGGTGATGTGTTCAGCTACGAGTAAAGAGGTTTCTCACTTTCTGAGACTTACATGAATGATTTTTTTGCACGCGGCCCGGCACTCGGGCTGCGTTTAGTTTTAGCGGTAGCCTGCAGTATCGGGCTGATGTTCGTCGACCGTTACACGGATAGTGCCACCCAGCTTCGCAGTTATCTGACCTCAGCGGTCAGCCCACTTTTTTACGCCGCCAGTTTACCGGAAAGTGTGATCACCACTGCCTCAGAGCAACTGATGTCACAGCAACAATTACTGCAGGAAAATGCCGCATTAAAAGCCCGGTTGTTGCAACTGGATGCCCAACTGCAGTTATTGAATTTTCTGCAGCTGGAAAATAATAAGTTGCGGGCGTTACTCGGATCGGCGCCAGTGGTGGAAGGCCAGCGTTTGATTGCTGAGGTGCTGGCCGTTTACAGTCATCCGTTTTCGCACCAGGTGGTACTGAATAAAGGCAGTAATGACGGTGTTGCCGTCCACTATCCGCTGATTGATGATAAAGGCGTCGTCGGGCAGATTATCAGCGTTACCCCAACCAGCAGCCGCGCCATCCTGATCTCAGATAACACTCATGCTATCTCGCTACGCGCAGAACGCACCGGGATCCGCACTGTCGCCGAGGGTATCGGGCAGTGGGATCAGCTGCGGTTGATTCATCTGCCGCTAAGTACCGATATCCGCGAAGGTGATCGTTTACTAACCTCAGGCCTGGATGGCCGCTTTCCGGAAGGTTATCCGGTGGCCGAGGTGGTCAGTGTTAGTCGTGACGACAGCCAGCCATTTATCAGTGTGCAGGCGCGCCCTTATGCCAAGTTGGATCGGATTAAGCACGTATTGATTCTGTCTCCGGGGTCTCAGGTTGAGGCAGTGCGACAAGCGGAGGAACAACCCTGATGCGGCAGTCACAAGGTTTAGGATTTATCTATTTGAGTTTACTGGCTGCGCTGTTGCTGACCATTATTCCGCTGCCTTATCAGATGACGTTATTCCGCCCGGATTGGGCCTTATTAGTGATCATTTATTGGACCCTGGCCTTACCGCGCAGAGTCAGTATTGGCACCGCCTTTGTGGTCGGTTTTTTAACAGACATTCTGGTCGGCACCGTACTCGGCGTTAATGCGCTGGCGTTTTCGGTTGTCAGCTTTATCGTCGCGGCAAATTACCTGAAAATCCGTAACTTTTCGATGCTACAGCAAGCCTTGCTGGTTGCAATGTTTCTGGCGCTGTATCAATTACTGTTATTCTGGTTAAGTCACTTCCTGACCGGGGTAAATTTCCGACCCGGCTACCTGTGGCCCGTGCTAACCGGTATGTTGGCCTGGCCCTGGTTGTTCTGGCTGTTACGCCGCTATCGTCGTCAACTGAAGATCCAATAATGTATCCCGATATTGCTCTTGCCTCTGCTTCACCCAGACGCCGCGAATTGTTGGCGCAACTGCCTGTCAACTTTACTCTGGTCAGTGCTGATATTGATGAATCAGTGTTAGCCGGCGAGGAGCCGGCGAGCTACGTCAGCCGGCTGGCATTGCAAAAGGCCCAGGCGGGTGCCAATAAACTGAACTGGCAGTTACCGGTATTGGGTGCTGATACCAGCGTGATCTTAGATAAGCAAATTCTGGGCAAGCCTGAATCTAAAGCCCACTTTATGCAAATGCTGCGGCAACTGAGTGGCCGTAGCCATCAGGTACTTACCGCTGTGGCCATTATCAGTGCCGGGCAACAATTACAGGCACTGAGTACTACCGAAGTCTGGTTAAGACCGCTAAGCGATACTGAGCTGGACGCTTACTGGCAGAGCGGTGAACCGGCAGATAAAGCCGGTGGTTATGGTATTCAGGGACTGGCCGCGCGCTTTGTCGAGAAAATCCATGGCAGTTACACCGGCGTAGTCGGATTGCCACTTTGTGAAACCGAGCGCCTGATACAACAATTGCGGAGGTCAGCATGAGTGCAGAGTTATTAATTAACGTTACCCCAACTGAAACACGGGTTGCGTTAATTGAGAACGGGGTACTGCAGGAGCTGCATATCGAGCGGCAAGCCCGGCGTGGCTTAGTAGGCAATATTTATGTCGGTAAAGTCAGCCGGGTATTACCTGGAATGCAGGCTGCCTTTGTCGATATCGGGCTGGATAAAGCGGCCTTCCTGCATGCCTCAGATATCGTACAGCACAATGAAGTGGGCGAACTGGATGCCAAGCCGGCGGTCAGTAAGGATATCCGGGTACTGGTGCGGGAAGGACAGTACTTGCTGGTACAGGTGGTGAAGGATCCGCTGGGGACCAAGGGCGCACGCCTAACCACCGACATTACCTTGCCGTCACGTCATCTGGTATTTATGCCCGACAGTGCCCATGTCGGCGTATCACAGCGACTGGAGTCTGAGTCGGAGCGGCAGCGCCTGAAAGAGATCGTTGGCAAGTGTGTTGATGACAGCGGCGGCTTTATCGTGCGTACGGCTGCGGAAGGAGCCGCTGAGGACGAACTGATCCAGGATGCCAAATTCCTGAAAAAGCTCTGGAGCAAAGTATTAAAGCGCAAGAAAAACACCCGCAAAGAAGGCGTTGTCTATGAAGACCTTAGCCTGAGCTATCGTATTCTGCGTGATTTCGTCGGTACTGAGCTGGAGCGGGTACGGGTTGATTCAAAACTTACCTTTCAGCAACTGACGGCCTTTTGCGAAGAGTTTATGCCGCAAATTATCCCGCTGCTGGAATACTATCCCGGAGAGCGGCCGATTTTTGATTTGTTTGATGTCGAAAATGAAATTCAGCGCGCACTGGAGCGTAAGGTGCCGCTGAAAAGTGGTGGCTATCTGATGATTGATCAGACTGAGGCAATGACCACCATCGACGTTAATACCGGAGCCTTTGTCGGCCACCGTAATCTGGACGAGACTATCTTCAATACCAATACCGAGGCTACTCAGGCCATCGCGCGGCAACTAAGGCTGCGCAACCTCGGCGGTATTATTATTATCGATTTTATCGATATGCAGAACGAGGAACATAAGCGCCGGGTATTTCACAGCCTGGAGCTGGCACTTGCCAGGGACAGAGCGAAAACCAATATTCATGGTTTCTCTGCACTGGGGCTGGTGGAAATGACTCGCAAAAGAACCCGCGAAAGTCTGGAACATATCCTCTGTTCTGAGTGTCCAGTATGTAAGGGCCGTGGTTCGTTAAAAACCGTAGAAACCGTCTGTTTTGAAATTCTACGCGAAATTGTACGGGTTAACCGGGCCTACTCAGCAGATAAATTTGTGGTCTATGTGTCGCCGATTGTCAGAGATGCGCTGACTACTGACGAGTTTCACAGTCTGGCAGAGTTACAGGTATTTATTGGTAAACAAATTAGTATTCAAACTGAACCTATGTACACCCAGGAGCAGTTCGACGTGGTAATGATGTAGTGCAAATTAAACCGCTGTGCTTTTACTGTTTGCATAAGCTGTGGGTGGTACTGGCGCTCTGCCTGGTATTACTGGCAACAGTGGTATCGGTGTTGCGTTTAACGCTACCCTATGCCGACAGCTACAAACAACAGTTCGAGCAGGTACTCAGCCAGCAACTGGGTGCTACGGTTTCGATCGGCCAGCTGTCGGCCGGTTGGCGTGGCACCGGGCCGGCGTTACTGTTGCAGGAGCTTAGGATCCAACACGCTGAGGCTAAGCCACTCAGTATTAAGCAAACCTCGATTCAGCTGGATTTTTGGAAAACCTTACTCAGTCTTAAGTTATCGGCGGAACGTTTCGAGCTTACCGGTGCCCGTTATGAGCTGGATGCGGATAAGCTGTTTGCGTTACCTAATGCCGGCTCCGGGCCTGACCTGACATTGCCGGCGTTGGAGCAGCTATTTTTCAGGCAGCTCAAGGCATTCTCATTATCTGACAGCGAATTGGTGCTGGTAAGTAGCGAACATCCCGCGCAGATCTTGCAAATCCGGCATCTGGACTGGCGTAATGCTGGTGATCGGCATCAGGGCCGCGGTGAACTCGCGATAGTAGGGGTCACGTCGAATACCATCAACTTTATCCTCGACTTTCAGGGAGCAGAGCTGCAGCAGGCGCAGGGCCAGCTTTACCTCGAAAGCGCTGATCTGGATGTGCTGCCCTGGTTTGCTCAATATATTCCGCAGAGTAGCCGCCTGCAAAAAGCGGCCGTTAACTTTCGGGCCTGGGCTGATATCAGTGCCGGCCAGTTTAGCCGACTGCAACTGGAATTAGCAGATAACAGTCTGCATTGGCAGAGAGCCGGTCAGCAACATAGTGTCAGGCTGGGACCCGGTCAGTTGCTCTGGACACCAGTCGATGGCGGCTGGCAATTGTTATCAACGGCACTGACGCTGGCAGATCTGGATGATAGCTGGCCTGGCTTACAACTGCAGCTAAGCCGTGATGGTGCGGACTATTTGGCTACGCTGCAAGATTTTCCGTTAGCGGCACTGGAACCTCTTGCCCAGTTATTGGCAGAGGACCATCAGCTATTACAGGCCATCCTGGCACATCAGCCAACGGGCTACTTGCGTAAACTGCAAAGCCGCTTTAACCGCGAACAATGGCAACTGACAGGCCAGATTGAACAGCTGAGTAGCCGTGCTGTGGCCGATATTCCCGGGGTGCAGGCGTTAGATGTCCGGCTGGCAGCGACCGCAGAACAAATCTGGATCGGGATTAGCGGTGAGCAACAACAATTGAGCTGGGACGGTTTGTTTAATGACAATTGGGACTACGACCAATTACAGCTGCAATTGCTGGCCCGGCAGACCATCTCAGGCTGGCGCATACAGATCCCTATGCTGCAGCTGCAGATGGCAGATTTCCAATTTGCTGCCCAGGCCAGCTTGCTGCTGGCCGAGCAACCTGAGCTGGCATTACTGGCACAATTAACGGGTCTGGATGCGGCTAAGGCTCAGCAATACTATCCGCAGCGCTATATGCCGGCCCGCACCCGTGATTATCTGAGCAGTGCTATAGAATCCGGACAGGTGCAGCAGGCCACAGTGCTCTGGCAAGGCGCCTTTGCCGACTATCCTTTTAGTGCCGCTGATGGGCATTTCCAGGTTTATGCCGGTATTAACGACAGTACCTTCCGTTTTGCGGAAGACTGGCCGGCACTAACCGAACTGCATGCTGAACTCTGGTTCGATAATGCCGCTATGCTAATCGAGGGCCAGCAAGGTTATCTCGGCTTATTACCGCTTACTGATCCGGTAACGGCGCATATCCCGGATCTGCGGCATGCTGAACAACTCGATATCCGGCTTGATACGGAACTGGATAGCAGCGCTTTAACCGAATTAATGCTGGAATCGTCGTTGCATGACAGCCTTGGTAAGACTCTGCAGCATTTGGGGTTAGCCGGCCCGGTGCGCGGTGAACTCTTGTTGGAAATTAGCCTGACCGAGCCAAGCGTGGTGGCCAGTGGCGTCGCCGAATTATTGGCGGTGCAGGCGAATATACAAGCGCCTGCCATGCAGTTAAATGCGTTGAATGGTCGGGTACATTTCCGAAATGAGCAGTTGCGGGGAGAAGGGCTGACATTTGATTATCTGGGGCTACCGGTGCAGGCCAGTTTTAACGGAGCTATGGCAGTCGATGGCTATCAGCTGGCGATGAACTGGCAAGGTCAGGCGCCGGCGGCAAGCTTAAATACCCTGTTAGCATTAGAGCAAAGCGAACTGTTGCGTGGGGCTGCCGATTGGCAGTTGCAACTGGCCTTGGTACTGCCTGAGCAGGGATTCAGTTATCAGGCCTCACTGGAGGCCGATCTTGGTCTGATGGCCTTAGCCTTGCCGGTACCCTATCAAAAACCATTGGGGCAGGCTGGAAAACTCTATCTACTGGCCAATGGTAATGCTGAACAAAGTTATCTGGCGCTCAATTACCCGCAGTTATTGGATTTTCAGGCGCAACTTAGCCATCAGACCGGTCGCTTCGAACGGGCGCAGCTTGTCTTAGGGGATAGTAAAGCCAATTTAAGTCAGCCGGACTTTAGTATTGAAGTCAAACTGGCACAGGCAGAATTGGTGCCCTGGTTTGAATTGTTGCAACCTATGCTAAGCAGCCGCAGCGAGTCCTCGCTACTGCCGCCATTGCAGCGGGTGCGGGGGCGGATTGAAACAGTGCAATTACCACAGCAACTGGCGCTGACTAATACAGTATTTGACTTAACCAACGACAGCAAAGGTTGGCAGTTGCAGTTAAATGGGGCTGAACTGGCCAGCCGCTGGCAATTTTCTCATGCCTGGCAGACAGACGGCATCCAGGTACAGCTCGACTACCTGCATTTACCTTTAGCGGATAAAGCTGCGACAACACAGGAAACTGCGGTGGCTATGGCCGAGCCCGAAGCCGAGCTGGCTGCCCAGTCCTGGTTGACGGAGATGGTCCCGCTGCGACTGAGTTGTAATGACTGCTCGGTCGGACCTTATCGTTTTGGTAAGGTGGCGCTTCAGGCCGCTGGCACTGGCCAGAACTGGCAGTTAACCGAACTGATCTCAGATTATAAAGGCAATCGCTTTGTGTTACAGGGCGACTGGCAACCCGATGCAGACCTGGGACGCAGTCAGTTTAGCGGTAATTTCAGCAGCCCGAATCTTGGCGCCTTACTCACCGAGTATGAGCTGACTACTGCCATCAGCGGCAGCCGCAGTGAGCTGGAGTTTCAGCTTGGCTGGCAGGGGGCTCCACAGCAGTTCCGGTTAAAAAGCTTACAGGGGCAGGTGAAATTTGCCCTCGGCGAAGGTTCGCTAACCGAGGTCAGTGATCAGGGCGCCCGCTTATTCTCAATTTTTAGCTTAAACTCGCTACTGCGTAAACTGCGGCTGGATTTTCGCGATGTGTTCGCCAAAGGCTTTTTCTATAACCGGATGACCGGCAACCTGAGTCTGGACCAGGGGGTGGCACAAACCAGTGATTTTCTGATCGATGGTGTGCCGGGCAATATGCAGCTGCAGGGCTACGCCGATCTGGTTAAGCGGCAGATAGATTATCAGGTGTCGTTCTCGCCGAAAGTCACCTCCAGTTTGCCGGTGATTATTGCCTGGATGGTCAATCCGGCCACCGGACTGGCGGCGCTGGCACTGGATGAAGTGTTTCAGTCGGCTGAAGTGATCTCCCGTATTAACTTTACCGTGACCGGTAGCTTTGACAAGCCGGTGGTGACCGAAGTCAACCGCCATAGTACGGAAGTTCCGGTGCCGGTGCGGATAGCCCAACCTGAGAATCGTCAAGATGATAGCCGCCAGCCCTTACTCTGAGCCTAACGACAGCCGCTGGCGCTTATCCGCGCTGCAGTTAAACAGCCAGCCCGATCCTGCCAGCAATTTTGCTCAGGTTGCCGCGTTACTCGCGACCTTGCCTAAAGCGCAACAACATCTGGTGGTACTGCCTGAGTGCTTTGCGGTATTTGGTGGGGGCGAACAGCTGCAACGGCAGTTTCAGGCACCTTTGGGTGAAGGGCTCCTGCAACAGCAAGCTGCGGCACTGGCCAAGGCGCATCAACTGTATCTGTTGGCTGGTAGCATGCCCACTTCTAGTCCGGATCCGCAGCGCTTTTATGCCAGTAGCCTGTTATTCGGGCCGGATGGCCGCTTACTGGCCGATTATCAGAAATTACATCTGTTTGATGTGGCGGTTGCCGACAGTACCGGTAGTTATCGCGAATCCGCCAGTACCATGCCGGGGAATAAAGTCACCTTAAGTCAGCAGGGCAGCCTGAAACTCGGCATGACGATATGCTATGATGTACGCTTTGCTGGTCTGGCGCAGCAACTGGCAGCGCTGGGGATGAATGTGCTGGCTGTACCCTCGGCTTTTACCCGGCCGACCGGCGCCGCACACTGGCATACCTTGCTGCGGGCCAGAGCCATTGAGAACCAATGCTTTGTTATTGCTCCCGGTCAAACCGGTGTGCATGCCAATGGCCGGGAAACCTATGGCCATAGCCTGATTATCGACCCCTGGGGTGAGGTGTTGGCCGATGCCGGCAGCGAGGTCGGTGTGATCAGTGTTGAGGTCGATTTAACCGACTGTCAGCAACTGGCGCAGAAAATGCCGGTAAAACTTCATAACCGTTTTAACAGTGAGCTGAAACCATGAATGCAGTAGAACAAAACCTGATCCAAGCCTCTGAGCTAAGCGCCCGCGATCTGGAGCAGACGTTGGGCTTTTTGTTTGCGCATCAGCTCGATTATGCCGATTTATATTTTCAGTCCAGCGTGCATGAATCCTGGGTGCTGGAAGATGGCCTGGTTAAAGACGGCTCCTTTAATATTGAGCGTGGCGTTGGGGTACGGGCGATCAGCG
>MTEX01003063.1_pt1 | contig 11426 bp, 13 predicted proteins | sample 1042691 | NCBI WGS metagenome assembly MTEX01 (sample SAMN06185810, study PRJNA358809) | soil metagenome | isolation source: soil biostimulated with molasses as carbon source | place: India | collected 2015-05-23
CGAGCATCTGCCTCCGGTGAACTGGAAGGAAAAGAAGCAGTTGGGCGACCGTATCGAGCAGGGCTACCGGCTGGCGTGCCAGCTCTGGCTGAGCAACGACATCGAACTGGTCCAGGACGTGGAGGCATAGCGGCGATGGACCCGGTATACGTCATATTGACCAGCAAGCCCGGTGTGTTCCGCACGGAAGCGGACGAAGCCGCGGTGGATATCCTGGAAACCTACGATTACGCGTTCTACGGCCGCGCCCTGGCGGTCTACCGCATCGGGCGCCTGCGCGGGGATACCAAGCTGATCGTCACCGAGGAAACGCCGCCCTACGTGGTCAACCGCGTGCCATCCAAATTCCTGGAAAAGTTTGCGTCGGTGGAGGCGGCCCGCAAGGAGCTGGCCCACCTGACGCGCTTTGGCAGCATGGAATCGACTTTGACGCTGCGCCCTGGCGCCGTCGCCGCGGAGCATTGAGCAATATGGTTCAGATTACATTCCTCTCCAATGGCGGCAAAGTCGCCACGGCGCCGGAGAACAGCAACCTGCTGCGCGTGTCGTTGAAGGAAAAGGGCGGCATACCCTTCAAGTGCGGCGGCGGCCTGTGCGGCACCTGCAAATGCCGTATCGAAGAAGGGTTGGAAAACACCGACGCCATCAAGCCAAAAGAGCGCAAGCACCTGCGCCCGGAGGATTTCGAGGCCGGCTATCGCATGGCTTGCCAGACCTTTGTCAATGGCGACGTGAAGGTCTCGTGGGTGATCCAGAACGGCAAGGGCGTGGTGGTCGGCGCGGCGTCCGATCCTGTCGAAGCCGCGCCCTGAAGCCCGCCGCCTAGGCCACCGATGCGTGCGGCTGCTGCTGCGCCTCGGTGTAGGCTTTGGCGGCGTTGTGCACGTGCTGGCTGGCCAGCAGCGCGGCCAGGTCGCCGTTGCCGGCGATGACGGCATTGAGGATCTGGGAGTGTTCGTCCCAGTTCTGTTTGGCGCGCAGCATGTTGCTGGGCGCGAACAACAGCGCCGTGCGGTCGCGCAGCGAACGCATCAAGTCAGTCAGCACCACATTGCCGCCGATCGTGGCCAGCATTTCGTGGAACTGGGAATTCAAAGCCAGGAACTTGTCCAGTTGTTCACCGCGGGCGGCTTCCGTGCCTTCGCGCAGGAAAGCCTGCAGCCGTTCCACCGTTTTATCGTCGCGGCGTTGCGCCGCAAGCTTCGCATTCAGGCCTTCCAGGGTGGCGCGGACCTCCACCATGTCATAGGCGACCGCGTCGGACAGCACCGACACTGAGGCGCCGCGCCGCGGTTCGATAGTCACCAGGCCTTCGGCGGCCAGGGCTCGCAACGCCTCGCGCACCGGGATGCGCGACACGCCCATTTCTTCGGACAAACGGCCCTCGACCAGACGGTCGCCGGGCGTGAACTCGCCACTGAGAATGCGCTCGCGCAGCTTGTCGCGGATGACGGCGAACAACTGCGGATGCTGCTCGCCGATTTTCAGCGAGGCGGAGTGCTGCGTTTCTGCGGCTTGCGGGCTGACGGGTGAGGTGGTCATGGCGAGCAGGTTTGGCTTAATGGATACAGTCTCCATTGTATTACCGGGTGTAGCTGCGCGGCTTGAGGGTCGAACTGCATCAGTGTCCCCAAAAAGCCTTGCCCAGTACGCCCAGCGCGCCCAAGGCGCACACCGCCAGCAGCACGCCTCGCACGGCGCGCGGAGGCAGGCGGTGGCGCAGCCGGTTGGAGACTGCAAAACCGGCCAGCAGGAAAGGCGCCAGGCTGAGCGCCAGCCCGGCGTGATAGCCCGTGTACCGCTTGGCCCACGCCAGCATGGCAAGCGAGAAGATCGATCCCAGGAACAGGACCATGCCGAGGGTGGCGCGCAGGCGCGGGGGCGCGGCGTGCTGCATCACGATGGCGATGGGCGGCGCGCCCACCGAGGTCATGGTTCCCATGATGCCCGAGGCCACGCCCGCGCCCGAGACGCGTCCGGGCGTGGCTGAAAAATGCAGGCCCGCCGCGCTCAGCGCCACGGCGATCAGGATCAGGACCGCGAACAGTACGCCGAGCGCCTGCGGCGCAAAGCGCGTCATGGCGTAGATGGCGATCAGTGTGCCGACGGCGCGTCCTGCAAGAGCGTAGGACACCGAAGGCCAATGGATGGCGGTGCGCTCGCGCAGCGCGGTCAAGAGCGAAATGAAGCCGCCCAGCGTCAGCAGCGGCCCCGGCGCCAACTGGGGGAAGAACATGGCCGCCACCGGCGCGGCGAACATGGCGAAACCCACGCCGCCCACGCCCTGCGCGATCGCGGCGCCGAATACGACGGCGGCCATGGTGGCGTATTGCAGGAGATCGGGGTACGGCAGGGAGGATGTCATGCCTGGAACGTGTCTACTATGTATACGATAGTCTATCCAGGATTTTTACGAATTCCAAAAAATGCTTCAAAACCTAGGGTAATCCCCTGATTTATTGGCGCTATTCATGGATTTTTCAGAATTATCGCTTTCCCTAGGCGGTGCATATTTTGATTGGTATAGCCACAAACGAAATATAGTATACCGAACGTGGCGCTACGACAGCCACGCATACAAGGGGAATAGCACATGCAAGCGGACGTAGTGCTCAACGCTGCTCACTGGATGTACCTGATCAGCGTCGCCGCCATCATCCTGACGATGATTTTGCGGGCCAACGTGGTGGTGCCGTCGGTGATCGGCACCTTTCTGGTGGTGCTTGCCATCACGGGCAATCCGATCAGCGCCCTGATAGGCATCTTCTCGGCCAGCTTCGTGGCGGCCAAGGAGCTGTTCAATATCTTTCTCGTGATCACCTTCATGACCGCGCTGCTCAACGCGCTGAAGACCCTGCAGGCGGACGTGCGGATGGTGCAGCCGTTTCGCCGGGTCATGCGGGGCGGGCATTCCTCCTTTCTGATCATCGCCCTCTGTACTTATGTGATCTCGCTATTTTTCTGGCCCACGCCAGCGGTGCCGCTGGTGTCCGCCATCCTGCTGCCCGCCGCCATCGCGGCCGGCCTGCCGCCCTTGGCCGGCGCCATGGCCATCGCCATCGCAGGCCAAGGCATGGCGTTGTCCTCGGACTACGTGATCGGCGTAGCGCCCAGCATCAGCGCCAAGGCGGCGGGCGCGGCGGTCAGCGCCGCCGTGGTCGCCGACCGCGCGCTGGTGCTGTCGCTGATTACCGGCGGGGTCGCGCTGGTTGCGGCCTACCTGTTGATCCGCAAGCACATCGTGCCCGCCGATGCGGCGCTTCTGTCTGCCTGGCAGGCCCGGGCCCAGGATGGCAGCCTGGCGCGCATCGAGCAGTCGGGATCCTTCGACAAGGCCGAGCTCGCTCGCGGCACCATGGGCGCGGATCCCGCGCTGCCCAGCGGCCCGGCCCTCAGCGAAGAAGAGCGCCGCCGCGTGCGCTGGTCCAAGACCTTCGCCGTCGTGACGCCCTTGGCTTTTCTGGCGGTGATCGCCGTCATGGTGCTGCCGCGCCTGTTTCCGTCGCTGCCCGCGTTGCGCGGCGGGGACGCGGCGGCGTTGGTGGGCGGCGTGGCCTTTGTCGTGATGATGCTGGTAACGCTGGCCGCGGAAGGCCCGCGCAAGATGCTGGACGTCTGTCCGGAACACGTCACCGACGGCTTTGTGTTTGCTTTCAAGGCCATGGGTTCGGTGCTGCCGATTGCGGGCTTCTTCTTCGTGGGCGCCAATGAGACCGCCGCGCAGATCCTGGGTGTGCCGCAAGCGCAGGCGCCCGGCCTGTTGTTCGAGGTGATTTCCGCCGGCCAGCACCTGATTCCGGAAAATCATTTCCTGGTGGCATTTGGGGTGCTGCTGGTCGGCATGATCACGGGGATCGACGGTTCCGGCTTCGCGGGCCTGCCCCTGACCGGCACCCTGTCCGGTGCGCTGGGGCCGGTCGTGGGTGTGGACCCTGCGACGTTGGCGGCAGTCGGGCAGATGGGCGCGGTCTGGACCGGAGGCGGCACGCTGATCGCCTGGTCCTCATTGATCGCCGTGGCGGGCTTTGCGCGGGTGAACGTGCTGTCGCTGGTGCGCGCCCTGCTATTGCCCGTGCTGCTGGCGCTGTTCGTTTCGACGATCTGCGCGGTGCTGATTTGGAGCTGATCCTGCTTGTGGGCTGCTTTGGGGCCCTGCGGGGCCCTTTTTTTCTGGATCTGGCCTGGCGAAGCAGGGGTTTACACGTATCGAACCATATTGATTAAAGTATACAATGTGCATAAGCCAACCCGCCCCGGCATTGCGGTAAGCCGGGCGCAGACTGAGGAATAGCTCCCGTGGACGATCTTTCGCAGCAAACGTTCCTGAACCACATCGGCGGCGCCTGGGTGCCCTGCGGTACCGGCAAGACGGCGCCCAATATCAATCCTGCCGATACCGACGACATCGTGGGCCGTTTCCAGCTGTCGGACGCCGAAGACGCCCGCCAGGCGGTCGCGGCGGCCGAGGCCGCCTTCGCCGGCTGGCGCGACACGCCGATCTCCAAGCGCGCCGCCATCCTGTTCCGCGCGGCCCAGTACCTGGAAGACCATGCCAACGACATCGCGCGCGAACTGACGCGCGAAGAGGGCAAGAGCCTGAACCTGGCCAAGGACGAGGTGTTGCGCTCGGCGCAGACGATCCGCTTCTATGCGGTGGAGGGGCAGTCCTACACGGGCGAAACCTATCCCAACGACGATCCCGACATGGTGGTCTACAGCCAGCGCGAGCCGCTGGGCGTGGTGACGGTGATCTCCCCCTGGAACTTTCCCATTTCCATCCCCGCGCGCAAGATCGCTCCGGCGCTGATCACCGGCAACACGGTGGTATTCAAGCCGTCTTCCGATGCGCCCATGTCGGGCTACCGCCTGACCGAGGCCTTCGTGCAGGCAGGCCTGCCGGCCGGGGTGCTGAACTTCCTGACCGGTCCGGCCGGCGCCGTCGGCGAAGCCATCACGGCGGCACGGGCGGTGCGGGCAATTTCCTTTACCGGCTCCACTGCCGCCGGCGAACAGATCCACCGCACTGCGGGGCTGACCACCCGCACGCAGATGGAGCTGGGCGGCAAAAATCCGCTGATCGTGCTGGCGGACGCCGACCTGGACCGTGCCGTGGACCTGGCCGTGAAGGGCGGCTTTTCGCTGAGCGGCCAGGCCTGCACCGGCACGAGCCGCGTACTGGTGGACAAACGGGTGCGCCAAGCCTACACGGACAAGCTGCTGGCCCGCATCAAGACGCTGACCATCGGCAATGGCCTGGACGGCAATTTCGACCTGGGCCCGCTGGCCACGGCCAAGCAACTGGACAACGTGCTGGGTTACGTGGCGGTCGGCAAGCAGGAGGCCACCCATCTCTATGGCGGCGACCGCCTGACCGGCGCCGGGTTCGAACGCGGCTATTACGTATCGCCAGCGCTGTTCACCGACGTCACCCAGCAAATGCGCATTGCCCGCGAAGAAATATTCGGTCCCGTGATCGCGCTGATCGAGGTGGATGGCTACGAAGACGCCATTGCCAAGGCCAACGACACCGAGTACGGGTTGTCGGCCGCCATTGCGACCACCGACGCGCGCTATGCGCACCGCTTCGCTCGGGATATCCAGGCTGGCACAGTGAAGATAAACCGGACCACCACCGGCAACCTGATCAACGCGCCGTTCGGCGGCCTCAAGCATTCCAGTACGTCCACGTTTCGCGAATCGGGCCGCGTGGGGCTGGAGTTCTACACACAGATCAAAACTGTCTACCGCGCCGGCTGATTCCGCGCGATCCCATAACGGCACTCAGGAGAGGTCATTCCCATGAAGCAGGTCTATCGTCTGGAACTGGAAGAAGCGCGCGCAATGGTGCGCGCTGCCATCGCGAAATCGGAAGAGATCGGCGTGTTGGAGTCGATATGCATCGTCGACGACGGCGGCTATCCGATAGCACTGGAGCGCATGGACGGCGCCCGCATCACCGGCCCGCAGATCGCCTGGAACAAGGCCTTCACGGCGGCGGGGCACAAGCGTTCCACGCACCTTTTCAATACGCCGCCCAACGGCCCGGCGCTGCCCGGCAACGAGGCCTTTGGCATCCAGTGGAGTTTTGACGGCAAGTTCGCCGTGTTTGTCGGCGGTTTTCCCATCGTGGTGAACGATGAGGTGATCGGCGGCGTCGGCCTGAGCGGCGGCAACGGCGAACAGGACACCAAGGCTGGCCTGGCCGCGCTGGCGGCGTTGGCGGCACTGCTGGAGCCGCGCGGCATGAAAGTGCTGGTCGAGGCGGACATCAAGAAATAAGCGAGGCCGGCCATGGCATACCGCGTGCATATCCTGCAAACCGACGAGTCATTCCAGGTTGAAGAAGGCGAATCCGTGCTGCAGGCCGCCGATCGTGCGGCGGTGAAGCTGCCGCACGAGTGCACCTTCGGCGGCTGCGGCACTTGCCGCATCAAACTGGAGTCCGGCGCCGTGGAGTACGAGGAATTTCCCATGGCCCTGACACCCGAAGAAGCCGCCGAAGGCTACGCGCTGGCTTGCCAGGCGCGGCCATTGGGCGATCTATGCATCAGTGTGGCGAGCAGCCGGCAATCGTTTCCGGAACCGCGTCGCTTGCCCGCCACCATTCACCGCATCGAACGGTATTGCGAGGACGTCATCCACCTGACGCTGGCGCTGCCCGAGGAGGGCCTGGACTATGTGCCGGGCCAATACATGAACGTGGTACTGCCCGACGGCGAGACGCGCAGCTTTTCCATGGCATCCGCGCCTGCCGGGAATCTGGTGGATTTTCACGTGCGCCGCATCCCCGGCGGCCGCTATACCGACCATTGGCTGGGCCAGGCGCAAGCAGGAGCCGACGTGGAGATCGAAGCGCCGCTGGGCGTATTCAGCTATCACGAGGAAGACTGGCGGCCGCTCATCATGATGGCCACGGGCACCGGCATCGCGCCGATCAAGGCCATCCTGGAATCGCTGCTGGACAACGAGGATTGCCCGCCCGTCACGCTTTACTGGGGCATGCGCACCGAGGCGGACCTGTACCTGCGCGACGAGATCGAAAGCTGGGCAGGTCGGCTGTACGAATTTACCTTCGTGCCGGTGCTGTCGCGGGCGGGCGCGGACTGGCAAGGGCGCCGTGGTTACGTGCAGCAGGCGGTCATGGAAGACCACGAAGACCTGTCCGAACACGCCTTCTACCTATGCGGCGCCCCGGACATGATCCACGAGGCCAAGAGCCTCCTGGCCGCGCGCGGCGCGAGCCTGGAACACATGTATTCCGACAGCTTTACCTTCCAGCACGCGCTGGCCGCCGCCTGAGAGGCCAGCGCGGCCCTAACGGTACACCAGCACCGGCAGGCGGGTGCGAGCCAGCACGCGTTGCGTTTCGCTGCCCAGCAAGAAGCCCGTCATGCCGTGCCGGCCATGCGAACCCATTACGATCAGGTCGCACCCCTGGTTCTGCGCCGCCTCGACGATGGCCTCGTGGGGATGGTCGTTGACAGTGACAACTGCGTTGCACGGCACCAGTGCATGGCGCGCTTCCATTTCCAGGTTGTCCAGATAGGTTTGCGCGTTCTTGCGAGCCTGGTCAGTGTGGTGCGCCTGCGTGGTGCCCAGCATCTCGGCCTGATAGACCAGCAGATGGTCCTCCGGGATGGCGCGGATGAGCGTGATGGTGGCGCCCATTTCCTTGGCGAAAACAAGAGCGCGCTTGAAGGCCGATTCGGACAACAGGGAGCCGTCCACGGCGACGAGCAAGTGCTTATACATGTTGCCTCTCCTTTAGGAAAAGGAATAGGGAGCAACTCGCCAATCCAGTATAGGCTTGCCGTTCCCTGCAATCCAGTCCTGCAGAAGGACGAGGCTGGCGGCTTGCGGTAATCCCGCATATTTCCAAAAGAAGCCGAACCCGGCGATCCACATAACCTCATATCGACTAAGTATTTTTCGCCGCCTCGCAGCGATGACAGAATCGGTTCGTCTCCATGAACCCCCCTCCGGAATCGAATTCCCATGTCATCGCTACGTCGCCAGGTCTTCGCCCGAGTGCTCGCCATTGCGGGCAGTCCGTCGCAGCGCTCCCGTTCCTCGCTGTTGCTCCGGCACGCCGCCGGGATCCTGCAATCGCGAGGCCTGGCGGTCGGTGAACTGGGCCTGCGCGATATCCCCGCCGAAGAACTGATCGAAGGCCATTACGCCGGCGCCGCGGCCAACACGTTGCGCGCGCGGGTGGCGGCGGCCGATGCCGTGCTGATCTCGACACCCGTATACCAGGCATCCTTTTCCGGCGGTTTGAAAGCGGTGCTGGACTTGCTGGACCCCAAGGCGCTGGCGGGCAAGGTGGTGCTGCCCATCGCCACGGGCGGCAGCCCGGCGCATCTGCTGGCGCTGGAGTACGGGTTGAAGCCCGTGCTGTCGGCGCTGGGCGCGCGGCACATCCTGGCGGGCGTCTACGCCACCGACGCGCAGGTACAGGTGGACGAGTTCGGCGTGGGCGAGATAGACGCCGAGGTGCGCCGGCGCCTGGAGGATTCGGTGGAACGCCTGTCCGAACAAACGCTGCCACGCGGCGCCATCGCCCATGAATCCTACGATCTGGGTCGGCTAGCCCTGGCGGGCGGATTCAGCGTCTGACCTATGTTGCGCGCCCGTCCCATCCCTGCTGTCGATACCTGGATCCTGCGCGGGCTGGGGCCGGCGCTGCTGGTGGCGTTATGGCTGGGCAGCGGCGTTGCGCCCAGGCCGCTGCTGTGTGCGCTGAGCTTGTTCCTGCCGGTCCTGGTCCAGACGGCGCGCGGGCTGCGCGCGGTGGATCCGGCGCTGGTCGAGACCGGCCGCTCTCATGATTTGCGTGGTTGGTCTCTTTTTCTGCATGTGCTCCTGCCCTGCGCGTTGCCGTTCATCCTGACGGGGCTGAGGCAGGGATTGGGACTTTTATGGCTGACCTTGATCGCGCTGGAACTCTTCGTGACGCCCTCGGGCCTGCTGCCGCTGCCGGCCGGCAAACCGTCGGGCGCCGCAGCATTGTTGCTGGGCATCGCGCTTTACGCGGCCCTCTGCGCGGCGTCGGGGGCGCTGATTGGTGTTCTGGAGCGCTGGCTGCTGCGCTGGAGGCCGCGATGATGTTCACCAACCCCAACGAGTTCGAGCTGCTGCAATACCTGGAGTCGCACGGCCAGATCGAACCGGATGCGGAGCCCGACGCTGGCGCGCAACCCGCGCTGCGCGTGACCCTGCGCAAGCTGGCCAGGCGTTTTGACGGGCGCGTCGCGCTGCAGGCGCTGGATCTGGAAATCGCGCCAGGCGAGTTCGTGGCCGTGGTCGGGAGCGTCGGCAGCGGCAAGAGCACCTTGTTGCGGCTGTTGGCGGGCCAATTGTCGCCCACCGACGAGCGCGGCGGCGAGCCCAGCCGGTCACCGCTGTTGTTCGACAACTTTCCCAGCTGGGCGCCCGATAGCCGCGTGCGCCTGCTGCTGCCGGACGCGCGTCTGCTGCCCTGGAAGACCGTGCTGCAAAACGTGGCCCTGGGTCTGCCCGGAACGGCACAGGCGGCCGACGCCTTGCGGCAGGTAGGCCTCGACGGCCACGGAGGCGATTGGCCCGCTCAGGTTTCCGAACCGCAACGCCAACGCGTGGCGCTGGCGCGCGCATTGGCGCGCCGCCCGGGGCTGCTACTGCTGGACGAGCCCTACGCGGGACTGGACGCGCTGGCCCGGATCGAGATGCAACGCTTGCTGGAAGATTGCTGGCGCCAGCAGGGTTTTACCGCTGTGCTGGCAACTCACGACGCGGCCGAGGCCGTGACGGTGGCGGATCGCATCCTGGTGCTGGACGAAGGCGGCGTGGCGCTGGACGAGCGTGTCGGCCTGGCGCGTCCGCGCGCGCGTGGCTCGGCCGCGTTTGCCGCGCTGCAAGCGCGGGTGCTGCGCGCTGCGCTGCGGCAACCAGACACGCCGGATACCGAAAGACCCTTGGCGCCCGTCATCCAGATTCGCCATCTGAAGCTGGCGGTCTGAGGCCGCGCTTCGTGATTCACGCCCGGGTGGCATGGCGCCGCCCATTACTCCAGGAGCAAGACCATGAGCATTCAATCCATCAACGCCCGCAACCAGTTCCGCGGCAAGATCAAGGAGATCATCCTGGGGCCGGTGGTGTCCGAGGTGGACGTGGATACGCCGGCCGGCATCGTGACCTCGGTGATCACGACCCGGTCGGTCAAAGAACTGGATCTGCAGGTCGGCACCGAGGTGCTGGCCTTCGTCAAGGCGACCGAGGTTTCCGTCGCCAAACTGTGACCGGGAATAGATGTGCGCCGGCGCTTCCCCTGCGCCGGTGTTAGGCATATATTGTCAGCGCGATATCCGGCAGTTTCCTCCTGGCTTGTGGCTTCATGCTTTGCGATTCACGGAGAACGGAAAATGCGTCGACTGCAACGGTGGTTCATCGGCTGGTTATGCCTGGGGCTGGCTGTCTGCTTCCCCGCCACGGCGCAGACCAAGCTGGACAACGCGCAACTGGATCAGCTGATGGCGCCCGTGGCGCTGTATCCGGATTCGCTGCTTTCGCAAATACTCATGGGAGCGACCTACCCCGACGATGTCGCGGCGGCTGCCAAATGGTCGGCGGCGCACACGTCGGAATCCGGCGACAAGGCGGTCCAGGCGGTCGAGGGCGAGTCCTGGGATCCCAGCGTCAAATCCCTGGTGGCGTTTCCCTCGGTCATGGATATGATGGGTCGCCAGCCGGATTGGGTGAAATCCGTCGGCGACGCCTTCCTGGCGCAACCCGAGGCCGTCATGGACTCGGTCCAGCGGCTGCGCAAGCAGGCTCAAAAGGCGGGCAACCTGAAGAGCACGCCGCAGCAGACCGTGAAGACCACGACTGAAAACGAAAAGACCGTCGTGGTGATCGAACCGGCGGACCCGCAGGTGGTGTACGTGCCCAGCTACAACCCGACCGTGGTGTACGGGACGTGGGCGTACCCCTCCTATCCGCCTTACTACTATCCCCCGCCGCCGGGATCGATGTTTGCGACGTCGCTGGTCGCCGGCATCGGGTTCGGGCTGGGGGTCGCGGCCATCAACTCCATGTGGGGCGATGCCAACTGGGGGCATGGCGACATCGACATCGACGTCGACCGCTACAACAACATCAACGTCAACAATCGCATAGACCGCAATAACGTCACCAATAACCGGTCCACCTGGCAGCACAATGCCGCCAATCGCGGCAGTACGCCCTATGCCGACCAGGCCAGCCGCCAGCGCTTCGATAGTCAGCGGCAGGCGGGCCTGCAGAACCGTGCGCAGGGGGCGGGTCAGGGCGGCCGAGCCGCCGCCGCAGCGCCCGCGGCTGGTTCCCGCGACGCCGCCCGCCAGCGGGCGGCCCAGTCGTTTGAAGGTCGCACCGGGCAACCCATCGCCGGTCATTCCGGCCCGGACGGG
>MTEX01005378.1_pt3 | contig 11222 bp, 8 predicted proteins | sample 1042691 | NCBI WGS metagenome assembly MTEX01 (sample SAMN06185810, study PRJNA358809) | soil metagenome | isolation source: soil biostimulated with molasses as carbon source | place: India | collected 2015-05-23
ACTTTTTATATATTTTAAAATATTGCTCAATAAATTATCACTCTTATAAAAAAAATAATATATTCTATATGTAAGAGCTGAAATTGATATTAACAAATAAGTTAAAAAGGAAAAATAAACGGAATGAGTTATTTTGAAAATAAAATATGTTAAAGGTAAATTTAATAAAAATATTATAGAAATAACAATTTGATATTTCTTTATATCACCTTTGGCATGGGCTGACATCCAGAAAGGTCCAGACAATGCATCTAAAATACCGACTAAAACTACAATAGTTGAAAGATATCCCACGTATTTTGGTAAATCTGAACCTAGCCAAAGGCGTAAAATAAACTCCGAATAAAGTAAAAATGGAATAGCAATTATTGTTATCAAATATAAGGAATATCTGGATGAATTTAAAACTAAACTATTATGTCGTTCAATGTCATTGTTCGCAAATGATTTTACGATTTGGGGATTAAAAGCTAATTGTAAATTAGAAACAAAATTATTCAAAAGAGCTGTTACTTGTTGAGATATTGCGAGAGATGCATTTATGGTTACACCCAAGAATATATTATAAATTAAGGCAACTCCTTGATTTGAACTTAAGACTGCAATTTGACCAAACAAATTCCACCCGGAGAAAGCAACAATCTCTTTTGTTAATGTACTTCCTTGAATATAACTATATTTTGTTTCCTCTCTAAATTTTCGAAAAACATAAGAAAAATATATAACAAATATAATAAATGCCACAACAACCAAAAGTATACTATATGCCTCTAAAATATTAAATTTATTACTTAATCCTACAAGGATAAATACCACTAAGAGTTTTAGAATTGCTTCAAAGACTGTAATATAAGCATATAAATTCATTTTTTCTTTTGCAATTATTATTGCCTGATATGGTACACTTATTATGCTAAGTAACGTGGTAATAATTGCACACTGATATATAAAATTTGCCTCATCCAATTTATTAATAGGTATATTTAATTTGTTAGAGAAAAACCAAAAACCGATAGTTTCCGCAAAAATCAAAACAACAAAAGCTATTGATATATGAACATTTAACGCCACACTAAAAGTAGCATTTATCTTCTTTACGCTATTTGAAGAAATAGCGATATTCAAATATCTTTGTGTTCCACTTCTCATCGCAGAATTTAAAAAAGAAAATAATAATATAAATCCAGCTATTAAATTAAATAAACCAAAGTTTTCAATACCCAAAACATTATATACAACCCTAACTGTATATAAAGAAATACCGATTATTACAATCATTCTAAAATATAAGAATATTGTATTTAAAAAAATGGTTCTATTTTCTGACATAATTTTTCTTCAAATAAAATAGCTATAAAAAATCAAAGACGTATAGTCATTTCTTTTTTATCAAGAATATACTTTAAATCATATATTACGCATTCTTTTTTTCCTAAAAGTTTATAATCACTTATAGATCTATTCTTAAATTCCTCATGAGCCACAGCTAAAATAATTGCATCATAAGTATCAGGCATAATATCCTTTATAGGTGCCAACCCATATTCTTGCCTAACTTCTTCTGCATTAACCCATGGGTCATAAATATCCAAATCTAGGTCGTATTCTTTTAATGCTTTTACCATGTCTACAATTTTAGTATTACGTATATCAGGACAATTTTCTTTAAAACTAAGTCCCATTACTAAGATTTTAGAACCAACAACTTGAATACGTTTTTTAACCATCTCTTTAATAAGCTGCGTAGCAACGTACTCCCCCATTCGGTCATTCAAACGTCGTGCCGCCAAAATAATTTCTGGGTGTAACCCAATAGATTGAGCTTTATGAGTTAAATAATAAGGATCAACACCGATACAGTGTCCACCGACCAGACCTGGTCGAAAAGGTAAAAAATTCCACTTTGTTCCTGCAGCCTTGAGTACATCTTCTGTGTCTATACCCAATTTATTAAAAATAAGCGCCAATTCATTAATAAGAGCAATATTAACATCACGTTGTGTGTTCTCAATCACTTTGGCAGCTTCTGCTACTTTTATATTTGGCGCCTTGTGGGTGCCTACTTCAATAATCAAATTGTATACTTTATCGACATAATCAGCGATTTCAGGAGTCGAACCTGAAGTAATTTTTAAAATATTAGTTACCCGGTGAAACTTATCACCTGGATTAATTCGTTCTGGGCTATAACCTGCAAAAAAGTCCTGATTAAATTTTAAACCTGAAACTTTTTCCAAAACAGGAATACACACTTCTTCTGTTGCACCTGGGTATACAGTAGATTCATAAACAACCACATCACCTTTTTTTAGTACCTGTCCAATACTGGTGGATGCTTTAATTAAAGGAGTTAAATCAGGCTGTTTAAAGTCGTCAATCGGTGTTGGAACGGTTACAATAAAGAAGTTACTATCTTTTAGATCTTCTAAATTTGCAGTATAGCTTAATTGTACCGCCTGTTGTAATTCTTGTGTAGACACTTCTAAGGTATGATCTTTACTGTTTTTGAGCTCATCAATACGTTTTTGATGAATATCAAAACCAACTACAGGTACTTTTTTGCCAAATTCAACTGCCAATGGCAAGCCCACATAACCTAAACCAATAATTGCTATTTTTAATTTGGCAAGTTGCATATTAAGAAGGCCTTTCCTAGAGTGTATATCTATATATAGCAATGCTTTGAGCACACATAATGGAGCGTACTATAGCAGATTTTTCAACACACCTATAAGCTAATTGTATAAATGTGTTTACAATCATTATATCTACGTTACTAGAAGAAATTTGAAAGTATATAGTTTTAATATTTCTGCCTTATTACTGCATAAGATTCAGTTTATAGATAAACTAAACATACAAAGCTATACGATTTTCCGGTGTTTTTTCATTTTTTTTCAGCTAGAATCAGTTCAGCCTGCGTTTAATAGACACTTGTTACTATGCAGTGGACAATATCAATTAAAGATAACTACACAAAGGGTTGCGTGTGAAGTATTGCCAGTTTTTTTCTGTTCTTGCCTTAAGTTTGAGTGCTGCCAGCTGTGCAGTAACTTCTGGTTTACAAACTTATGATGTTCCAACTGAAGGTGTTTATAAAACTGACCTCGGAACTACAGTGAATGTCGTTAAAATTTCTCAAGAAACACTACCGGCGATACAACCTGCCCAAGTTGATTATCAACGTGACTACGCAGCTTTATTTAAAAATCAACAGCCTATATATCGCTTGAGTTCAGGAGATATTCTCTCTATTCAACTATGGGCCTATCCCGAAATTACACCTCCCATTAGTGTAAGTAATGAACAATCAGTACAAGCCAGTGGGTACCCAATTGACCAAAGTGGTTATATCCAATTTCCTTTAGTTGGACGCTATAAAGCTTCCGGTAAAACTCTAGCTCAAGTCAACCGTGAGCTACATAGTCAATTAGCCCGTTTCTTAAAAAATCCTGACGTTGTCGTTCGTGTACTATCTTATGAGGGTCAGCGCTTTTCTGTTCAAGGTAGCGTAATTAAAGGTGGACAGTTTTATTTAAGCGATCAACCTGTAAGTGTTTATACAGCTTTAGGTCTTGCTGGAGGAGTAACGGATAAAGGTGATAATACCTATATCCAACTGATTCGAAATGGTCAAACCTATAATTTAAATACAATCGAGTTAGAAAAAGCAGGTTATTCTTTACATAAACTACTTGTTCAACCAAACGATACCATTTATGTCAGTACACGAGAAAACCAGAAAATTTATGTCATGGGTGAATCAGGCAAGAACCAAGCCTTACCAATGCGTGATCAAGGGATGACGTTAAGTGATGCTCTAGGAGAAAGCTTAGGTCTAAATCCTTTATCTGCTAGTGCTAGCAGAATCTATGTATTACGTACTAACCCAAATGACCGTACAACTGAGCTTTACCATTTAAATTTAATGAGTATCGGTGATTTCGGATTAGCTAATCAATTTAAACTGCGTAGCAATGATATTGTCTATGTTGATGCGACTGGGTTAACTCGCTGGCAACGTGTTGTTAATCAAATTATTCCATTCTCAAGTGCTTTATATAACGTAGATCGACTTGGACAATAGTTGTTATGCAGTTTAAAAATATTTTAGTGGTTTGTATTGGAAATATTTGCCGTAGTCCTATGGCAGAGTATTTTTTAAAACAACAATATCCCCTGTTAAATATTGAGTCTGCAGGTATTTCAGGGCTTATTGGCCATCAAGCTGATGAAAAAGCTAGACTTTGTATGCAACGATTAGGCATTGATATGCAACCTCATGTTGCTAGAAAGTTAAGTGCTGAACATATTAAAAAAGCTGACCTTATTTTGGTCATGAGTCAAAACCAGCAAAAACATATTGAACAGACTTGGCCCTTTGCAAAAGGTAAAACTTACCGCTTGGGCCATTGGCAGAATCGAAATGTGCCCGATCCATATCGCCATGATCAAGCTGTTTTTGATGAAACCTGTCAACTTATTCAACAGTGCATTGCTGACTGGAAACCTTATATTTAACGCCAAGATTTTAAGCTTATGAACCAAAATACTAATACCGAAGATACCATTGATTTAAAGGAATTATTTTTTTCACTGATTGCACAGTGGAAACTAATCGCACTCTGCATTATTTTAAGCCTTGTATGCGCACTACTTTATTTACGTGTAACGCCAGATACCTACTCGGTTGATGCTTTGGTTCAAGTTGAAGACAGCAAAGGGGCTTCTGCCGCACTTTTAGGTGATCTATCACAAATGATTGAGCAGAAGTCACCAGCTCAAGCTGAGATTGAAATTTTAAAGTCTCGTTTGGTTTTAGGTTCAGTTATTAAAGAACTACATTTAGATATTCAAGTTTCTAGCACTGAAAATACTTTCACTCATCGTTTATTAAGCAATATTGAATATAAAACTGAATATACTAAAAACTCAGTTACCTTTAGAGATGAATTAAAAAGTTTTGAAATCCGCCAGTTTGAAATACCCGCTTATTACTTAGATAAAAATTTACAGCTTAATTTTGATAAACAATCTTTACGTTTAACTGACCCTAGTACTGAGCAGACTATTCTAACCGTTCCCCTTAATCAATTAAATCAAGTTACCGGACCACAGGGAACTTGGAAAGTCGCTATTTTCACTAAAGATCAATTTAATGTAACTTATAATATTAAAAAGTTATCTTTACCAGCCTCTGTAAATACTATAAGTTCAAACTACTCTGTGGGTGAACGAGGTAAACTTACAGGCGTGTTAGGGTTGAACTATCAAGGCCAAGACAAAGAACATATTACTAAAGTTTTAAATGCAATTTTAGCAACTTATAGTGCGCAAAATATTGAACGCCGTTCGGCTGAATCTGCTCAGACTTTAAAGTTTTTGGATGAACAGCTTCCAGATTTGAAAAAGCAACTGGACGATGCAGAACGTCAATTTAATAAATTCCGCCAACAGTACAACACTGTTGATGTGACTAAAGAGTCGGAACTTTATTTAACTCAAAGCATCACTTTAGAAACGAAGAAAGCCGAGCTTGAACAAAAGCAAGCGGAAATGGCGGCAAAATACACTGCTGAGCATCCTGCAATGCGTGAAATTAATGGCCAACTTACTGCTATTAATAAACAAATTGGCGAACTCAACAGTACTCTAAAACAACTACCAGACGTTCAACGCCAATACTTACAGCTTTATCGTGAAGTTGAAGTTAAAACACAGCTCTACACCGCATTATTAAACTCTTATCAACAACTGCGTATTGCGAAAGCGGGTGAAATTGGTAATGTTCGTATTGTAGACACTGCGGTTGAACCAGTTGCTCCAATTAAACCTCAGAAATCGCTAATCCTTATTTTATCGATATTTATTGGTGGATTTATTGGTATATTATTAGCTTTACTACGCAATATTTTACGTACAGGTATTAAAGATTCTGGCCAGATTGAGAATGAATTGGATTTGCCTGTTTATGCAACCGTACCACGTTCTCCAATTCAAGAAAGCCGTATCAAAATATTAAAAAAGAAGAAGAGTATTCCTATTCTTGCTGTTAAAAACGGTGATGATATCGCAATTGAGAGCTTACGTAGTATCCGTACCGCAATTCACTTTGCATTAGCAAATGCAAAAAATAATATTATTATGATTGCTGGCCCTTCTCCAGAAGTAGGTAAATCCTTTATTTCAACCAACCTTGCAACAATTTTTGCACAAGGTGATAAACGCGTACTACTTATTGATGCCGATATGCGCCGTGGTTATATGCATAAATACTTCGATGTTGATGTGAAGCCCGGTCTTTCTGAATTGTTAAGTGGACAAGCTGATCTACAAAAAGTATTACACAAAACTCAAGTCGCTAACCTTGATGTGATTACTCGTGGTAAAAGTCCAACAAATCCTTCTGAGATTTTAAGCTCTAACCAATTTAAAGATTTACTTGAACAGCTACAAAGTCAATATGACCACATCATTATCGATACTCCACCAGTACTTGCAGTAACCGATGGTATTATTATTTCACAATATACTGGTGTGAACTTAATTGTTGCACGTTATGCTAAGTCACAAATGAAAGAGCTTGAATTAACGCTTAATCGCTTTGAACAGGCAGGTGTTAAAGTTAACGGCTTTATTCTTAACGATATTCAACGTGCTAGTGCCGGCTATGGTTATGGTTATAACTATGCTTACGCATATAAAGCACAAAAAGAAGATTAACTAAAAAGTGATAAGAGAACCGGATCAAATGATCCGGTTTTTTTATTTAAGATTTTTTTTTAAGTCTGTCCCTACTAAAACTAACTAAAATATATAAAAAACCACTCGTTTTTTTTCTTAAACATTCTATGCTTAAGCATGCTAAGATCAAAAGCAGCCTTTTTAGACTCAAATGATTATTTTTGGAACCTTTTATGAGTAAAGCCTTACCCATTGCTGTCGCTGTAGTTTTAGGCGGTGCTGCACTTGTACCAGTATATTATGCAAGCCAACATCCGACCACAGAAGTCGGAAGCAAGGCAAATAAAAATGCCTCTCCAATTGAAAAAATCAGTTATGTTCTTGGGTACGAAGTTGCTCAGCAAACTCCACCTGAACTAGACACAAAATCATTTGTGAAAGGGATTCATGATGCTCGCAATAAGCAACCAAGTGCTTATACTCAAGAAGAGTTAAAAGCTGCTGTTGCTGCTTATGAAAAAGAGTTGCAGCAAAAAATGCAACAACAAGATAAACTAGAGCAAGCCGCTGGTGCAGCGTCTGAATCTGCAGATGTTCAATTCCTTGCAGAAAATAAAACAAAAGCTGGTGTACAAACTACAGCGTCTGGCTTGCAATACATCATTACTAAAGAAGGCACAGGTAAACAACCAACTGCGCAGTCTATGGTTAAAGTACATTACGAAGGCCGTTTAATTAATGGTCAAGTATTTGATAGTTCTTATAAGCGTGGTGAACCAGTTGAGTTTCCTCTCAATCAGGTTATTCCAGGCTGGACTGAAGGACTTCAGCTCATGAAAGAAGGTGGTAAAGCGACGTTCTTTATTCCATCTAATCTTGCTTATGGTCCTCAGGAACTTCCTGGTATTCCAGCAAACAGTACGCTGATTTTTGATGTAGAACTCATTTCAGTGAAATAAAAACATTCAGGAGAGTAAAACAGTACTCTCCTTTTTTTTGGAAAACGGCATGAAAAAAATTGGTTTAATTATTGCAACATCAACGATAAGTTTATCTGTTTTTGCTGCTGCACCTATTACAAATAAAAGCCCGGCGAAAGAACAATTTAGCTATAGCTATGGCTATTTAATGGGCCGTAATAATACTGATGCTTTAACAGATCTAAATCTTGATATTTTTTATCAGGGTTTACAAGAAGGTGCTCAGAACAAAACCGCACGCTTAACTGACGAAGAAATGGCGAAAGCGATTAATGATTATAAAAAAACTTTAGAAGCTAAGCAGCTTGTTGAATTTCAAAAAGTAGGACAACAAAATGCTCAAGCAGGTGCTGCATTTCTTGCTGATAATGCAAAAAAATCGGGCGTAATCACGACTAAATCAGGTCTCCAATACCAAGTATTAAAAGAAGGTACAGGTAAAAAACCGAAAGCTGTATCACGTGTTAAAGTAAATTATGAAGGCCGTTTACTCGACGGAACTGTATTTGACAGCTCAATCGCACGTAATCATCCTGTTGAGTTTCAGCTTAGTCAAGTGATTGCAGGCTGGACTGAAGGTCTGCAAACCATGAAAGAAGGCGGTAAAACTCGTTTCTTTATCCCTGCAAATCTCGCTTACGGTGAAGTCGGTGCAGGTGACACGATTGGTCCGAATAGTACTTTAATTTTCGATATTGAATTATTAGATATTTTAAAATAAACAAAATGAAGTAGGCTACTTTTAATATAAAAAGTAGCCTACTTATTATACCACTCTATTTATAATTTGATATCATTAAACATCTTTTCAAATATTGGTTCTAGTAATTTTGCTCCCATTAAATTTAAGTGGTCATCATCAAAATAATATGGAACTTTATTTTTAGTACCTACACTACATTTATTTGAACAAAAAACGGATGCTGTGTTGTAAGATATAAATCTTGGATTTTCTTTCTCCAAAGCATTTACGAAAGTATTTAAAACAATATTATCTCTATTATATTCATCCAAAGTATAGTATGTAACATTATTATTATACAACATCTTTGGAACAGATTCTTTATATATAGGAACTGGTTTAATAAGAATTACTTTTATAGAATTTTTATTTGCCAAAGAAACTAATTCATTAAATTTAATTAAATCTAGGCTACCTGATTTATAATGTACAACAATCACATCCGCCTTAAGTCTTTTTAATTCATTTATTACTATTTTAGGAGGTGTATCTTGTCCCATCATTGGAGTATTAGTAACAAAAAAATAGGTATTATAACCATGATTTGAGGCTACTTTTTCAAAGGACTTTTTAATTGAATCAGCATGACTATTACCTAATAATACTACATTTTTGCTATAACTAGTATTATTAATTTTACATACTATATCTTTAGGATGTAAAATTCTAAAAAGCTTTCCGCATCTATAAACATCTCGATCTTGAAGACCATTAAAAATATTTAACTGTTGGGTTGAGTATAGTAAACTATTAGTTATTTTTAATATTGGCATTAATAAGATAATACATACAACAGAGATCAGACAGATTAATCCTGCTTTTTTATTCTTTTTTTCCACTAAGTTATATAATAAAAATGAAGCAATACTAATTAAGATAAAAAGAATAATTTTATCTATTTCATACTCAGGATGAAGAATTGTTCCAGAAAATGGTTTATATAAATAAATAACTATTAGCGGAAAATGAACCAAATAAATTGAATAAGAATATTTACCAAGGAGAACTAATCCTTTAGAAATAAAATTTTCTTGCAATCTAGAAGGCAGACCTAAAGCTAGTATTGCAGCAGTTGCCAAACAAATAATTAATGCAAAAAAACCAGGATGTCCCATATACCAATTTAAAGCACTACCATCTACTTTAATTAATAATGGAATTAGAATAATACAAATCAAAGATAATATACTTACAATATTATTTTTATAAATTGGCGCACCGCTACTTGTAAAATAAAGAGCAGCTATATAGCCAATTAAAAATTCCCATAGCCTAAATGGCATCATAAAAAATGAAGTTTTTGGTGAAATTCCTACTATAAGGAAACATACAACTAAACTACCTATAAGAGTGAATATAAGAAACCATATTGATTTTCTAAAGAACCACGCAAGTATTGGAATGATAAGATAAAATTGTATTTCAACACCTAAAGACCAGAGATGTAAGAGTGGATTAAAGTTACTTTTACTAAAGTATGATTCTTGCTGCCAAAAACCAATATTATTTGCAAAAAATAAACTATAAATTGATTGGTTTATAACTTGTGATTGTTCACTAGGCAGGATAAAAAATATTGAGGCTAATAAAGTAACTAAAACGACTATAAAATAACTTGGTAATAATCGTTTTGCCCTTTTAATGAAAAATTCTTTCTTTTGGTGTGGATTGTACAAAATAGCCATCAAAAAACCGCTAACTACAAAGAAAACATCAACACCTAAAAAACCACTTGAAAAACCTACAATTTCAAGATGAAATAGGACTACTAAAGAAACGGCTATTCCTCTTAATATTTGTATATCATTTCTAAATTTCATGATTTACTCTCTTTATCTGAAAAGTTTAAAAAAACCATCTTGTTAACTTCAAGGATTATTGAGAAGGATTTCTAAATTGAATTATTCCCATCATTTATTTAATCTTAGTGTTTTAAATCTCTAGGTCGAAAACCTGTAAGGATTAAACCGATCAGGTAAGCAATTATCCCAACTACACATAGCCCTACGACTTCGGCAACACGTAACCACTGTGAAAGCTCTCCGTTATACCAATTGAGCCCAAACCAAAGCGCTGCAATCATAGCGAGGTTTGCTAAACCATATTGAAGTCCTAATTTCTTCCAATGCGGACCAAATCGGAAAATATTACGCTTATGCAAATAGAAGTAGAGTAAACCGGCATTTACTAACGCTGAACCTGAAGATGCTAGTGCAAGTGCCATATGTTCTGCATGCCAATCAATAAGCTTAAAGAAGCCAATAAATACAACGTTTAAAATCGCATTGGCTGCGACCGACATTAATCCTACGCGCACTGGTGTTTTTGTGTCTTGCTGAGCATAGAAACCTGGTGCAAATACTTTAATGAGCATGAAAGAAATTACACCTGCACTCATACATTGCAATGCAAGCGCTGTCATTTGTGTATCACGTAGATCAAACTCACCACGCTGGAATAATGCTTGAATAATCGGTGTTGAAAGCATAAATAAAGCAATACTTGCTGGCAACCCTACCAATACAATGACTTTTGCAGCCCAGTCGATCATGCCGCGGAACTTTGCTTGATCCTGCTCTGCATGACGGGCAGAAAGCGAAGGCAAAATTACTGTACCAATCGCAACCCCAATTAAACCTAAAGGTAGCTCAGTCATGCGTTCAGCACTGTAGAGCCAAGACACTGAACCATCTTGCATGAAAGATGCCCAAATCGTATTTAACAATAGGTTAATCTGAGTCACCGATACACCAAATAATGCTGGAAGCATTAATTTTAAAATACGCTCTACACCCTCATGTTTAAAATCAACTTTA
>MTEX01010917.1_pt2 | contig 11172 bp, 10 predicted proteins | sample 1042691 | NCBI WGS metagenome assembly MTEX01 (sample SAMN06185810, study PRJNA358809) | soil metagenome | isolation source: soil biostimulated with molasses as carbon source | place: India | collected 2015-05-23
CGCAACTGGCGCAAACGCCGGTGTTGACACCTTCGGGGGCAGTGTTGCCACTGAGTAGCCTGGCGGAACTGGTTGAAGTGGCGGATAGCGATACGCTGCGTCGGGTAGATGGCCGTCGTACGGTGACGCTGTATATTATCCCGCCACGCTCGGTGGCGTTAGAAACCGCAGTGGACAGGGTGCGGCAACAGTTAGTGCCGGCGTTACAGCGGCAAGGGGCTATCGCGCCCGGCGTGATGCTGGATATCTCCGGTGCTTCGGATCAACTGGATGAAACCAAAGCGGCGTTAAGCAGTAATTTTCTGATTGCCGTGGTGTTGATTTACTTACTACTGGTGGCAATTTTCAGCCACTGGGGCTATCCGCTGTTTATCCTGGCGACAGTGCCACTCGGATTAGCGGGTGCTTTGGTCGGGCTGGTGGGGATTAATGGCATCAGCGGTCTGCTCTCAACTATCGGCCTGGGTGGTTTTTATCAGCCTTTTGATATGATTACCATGCTGGGCTTCCTGATCCTGCTGGGCACAGTGGTAAATAACCCGATCCTGATTGTCGATCAAAGCCGACATAATTTACAGTTCCTTGGCGTGTCAGTTACCGAGGCGGTACTGCAAGCGGTAGCGACCCGCTTAAAGCCGATTCTAATGTCAACCACAACCACGGTGTTTGGCCTGGCGCCTCTGGTATTGCTGCCAGGCGAGGGCACCGAACTGTATCGTGGTGTTGGGATTATCGTATTATGCGGCTTAATCTTTTCAACGCTGATTAGCTTAACCTTCCTGCCAGCATTGTTAGTATCGGTGTTAAAGCTGCGTCAGCGGTTCGCCCGTTAGCTTGCAACTATTTTTATCAGGCTACGGCTTTAGCTCCCTCGCTTTTAGCCTTGGCTTTGATATACTGCGCGGGTCGAGGCAAAAAGGAGTGTTGTAACCAACCTGTATGACTTTATTAATCGCTTTTGTGGTGTTATCCATTGCGGTATCTTTTATCTGCTCCATTTTGGAAGCAGCCCTGTTATCCATCACCCCCAGCTATATCGCCCAGCAAAAGCTGGTGCAGCCTAAGCGCTACGAAAAATTAAAACAGCTGAAAGAGAAAATTGACCAGCCGCTGGCGGCTATTCTGACCCTGAACACTGTGGCCCATACCGTGGGTGCCACCGGTGTTGGTGCGCAGGTCACTATCGTCTTTGGTGACGGTTATCTGGGTATTGCGTCCGCTGTGATGACCCTACTGATTTTGGTCTTGTCAGAAATTCTGCCTAAAACCATTGGTGCACGCTACTGGCCAAGTCTGGTGCCGGTATTGCCTGCCATGTTGAACACCATGATATTGCTGCTAAAGCCCTTTATCTGGATGTCAGATCAAATTATGAAGCTATTCGGTGGCGGCCAGCACGATCATGATTTACGTCAGGAGATAAAAGCCCTGACGATTTTAGGCCGTGAGCTGAATAAACTCGACGAAGATGAACAGCGGGTGATTGGCAATATTCTGGATCTGCATGAGATTAAAGTGCGAGACATTATGACGCCCCGCACCGTTTGTGAGTATGCTAAGCCGGATGAGCCGCTGGCTGAACTGGTGGAGCGGGTTAAGAAAGATCAGTATTCACGTTATCCGGTACTGGATGATGACGAATCGCCTTTGGGTATCGTGTTTCGTTACGATATGTTGGAGTTTGCAGAGGGGCAAACCGCAGCTGATATTATGAAGCCGGTAAAAATTATTCCGGATAAACTCAGTGTGGAACAACTGATGTCGCAGTTGATCCGCGAGCGCCAGCATCTGGCTTTGGTATACGATGAATACGGTAGCTGGATGGGCTTGGTGACCATGGAAGATGTGATCGAAGCCATTATCGGCCAGCCGATTATGGATGAGACCGACGATATCCCCAATATGCGCCGCTTTGCCAAGCGCCGCTGGGAGCATAAGCAGAAACAACTGGAAGATGTAAAATCCTGATCTTGTTGCTCAGGCAAAGCCTGAGCAACAACAAGGTTTCAGGCTAATCAAATCCAAAGTCGCAGCACCATGACTTATCCCACCCTCCAGGCTGCTGCTAGCTTTGCTACGACAAAGATATCCGCCATAGCTGGCGGCCGAGCCCAGAGTAAAAATACCCAACTCGCTGATTTGACCAGCGCTGTTATTCTGCAGCAGTTCGCCATGTTTTAGGCTAAAGACATTTTCACGGCGAATGTTAGCATTAATCGGCGCCATCAGCAGATCGGCGCTGTCATAGTGCTGATAGCGTTGCCAGCCTTGCGCGTAGCGTGCCACATTGCCACCGCCTTCTTGTTGAGTCTTGTACCAGTAGCCGGCGGCTAGTTTGGCGCGGACTGCCTCCGCTGTTAAGTCGGCAACGGCAAAGCTGGGCACGATGAGTTGTTGCAGCAGCTGCAATTGTGCCGGGCTAAGTCCAAAGCGCTGAGCGAGCTGTTGCCGCCCGCTAGGCTGCTGCAGCAAGAGTCCCAGTTGATGCTGTAACCATTTGCTGCCGCTTAACTGTCCTGCCAGATTAGGGCATTGCAGCAGATTCGTGTGCTCAAGACTCGTCCGAAATGCCCAGTAATCAGCTGCCTGTGGCAGTGGGTTATAGCCGGTGCGCCAGTACAATAAGCTTACCCGCCGTCCATCTGTCAGATAGAAACCTTTGTCTCCCCGCACCTGGCCTTGTTGTAACTGGTTTAGGGTCAGCCGTTCGGTCGCCACGCCGTGCTGGCGGACGGCTTCAGTGAGCAATTGCTGATCAAAGATATTTTGCTCCTGTTCCGCGATGACCATAACCAATAACGCGGGCTGTCCGGCAGCATTGGCAAGAGCGGCTTCTGCTAACAGCTTCGCTTGAGCGGCCAATGCCGGATTATCGACATAAGGCAGTGGCAATAAGGGCGCCAATAGTTGTTGATAGCGTGCACTAAGGGGGCCCATTCCGGCGGCAATCGGATTAGATTCGACCCAACGCCATCCGCCTGCAGTTAACAGCAAATCGTGCCGGCTTAAGTTGAGATTCTGGCTGGTTAAGCGAGCCGGCTCTATCGCAGACAAGGTTCGCCAGATCTCGCCTGGCACTGATGCCGAGTCTTGAAGTGCCCGGGTTTGTTGCAGTAACCAATAGGGATCACCAGCGATCCTTTCCAGCAAACGTCCGAGTAGCGTAGCCGCTGTCCTTGCCTGTTGCCACTGCGAGCTACTGAGTTGCCAGGGCGTCAGTGAAACCGGCGCTGGTACAAAACCCTTGGCCTGTTGCAAACCCAAGCGGGCGTTAATCAGCAAAGGTTGTAGTGTAGTTGCCAGTTGCTGAGGTGTGGCGATTGTTCGCAGCGACTGTGCCATCACAAACTCCTTACCGGTAACAGCAGATCAATGGCAATACCGGTGCTGCAGGCAGTAACAAGCACCACACCAATAAATGCCAACAGCAGCGGCCATTGAAAGATCTTTTTCAGGATAATCAGTTCGGGCAAACTGGCACCGGCACCGCCGATTGTCAGCGCCATAACGCTGCCATAGCTCATGCCTTTACCCACTAAGCTTAGTGCCAGCGGGATCATCGAACTGGCGCGAACATACAGCGGAATGCCAATCACAGCGGCCAGCGGGATCAGGTACAGGCTATTGCTACCACTTAAACTGGCAAAGAATTCGGCTGGTACATAGCCATGGATCACCGCACCCGCCAGTACACCAAGCATTAAATGTGGCAGAAAGCTGCGGGTGTCTTTAACTGCCCGCAGCCATAAGCGGCTCCAGTACTGCCATGACCAATACTTTATCGCTACTGTGGCCTGGGAGCTATTACAGCAAGACTGCTCTGCTGCAGGTAGCCTAACGTAACGGGAAAAGCCCAGTTGTGATAACAGCAGGCCAGACAAGATCGCAATGCTAAGCACGCCCGTTGCGTATAGCAGAGTGAGCTTGGCGCCAAACACGGAAAACAGCAGGGCAACCAGGATTGGATTAAGCAACGGAGAGGTCAGTAAGAAGGTCATCACCGGGCCAAAGGCTGCATTGGCACGCAGCATACCAACTAACATCGGCAGAGTGGAGCAGCTACAAAAGGGTGTAATAGCGCCCAGGGCTGCGGCAGTAAAGTAACCTTTGCCACCGGCCAATAAGGCCTGGATCCGCTGTGCCGGAAAGCGATCCTGCAGCTGGTACACCAGCATACTAATCAAGACAAAGAGTATCAGCAGCTCGCTAAGGGTACCGATAAAAAATTGCACACTGGCATAAAACGCATCAGACATAAAACCTCCACAGGTTAGTTAGCACACACAGATATTTCCGTGATTATGGAAATATAATATTTCGATAAACATGGAAGTGTCAAATGATATTTCCAAGTTTGTGGAAATTATTTCGGGAGGGCGTTACACTAGCGCTGTTAGCAACTCAAGACCTGGAGTAAAGATGAGTTTGGAATTGGAGCAGGCTGCAGCACAGTTGGCAGAATTGGGGCATCCAACCCGATTAGGCATTTTTCGGATTTTGGTGCGTGCTGGTCATCAGGGCGTCGCGGTTGGCGAGATCCAGCAGGCTTTGGATATTCCAAATTCAACGCTGTCACATCATTTAAGCCGGATGACCAAAGTCGGTTTAATGGCACAACGCCGGGATGGCCGCACCTTATATTGCAGTTTGCTCTTTAACAACGTCGAGACCTTGTTAGCATTTTTATATGATGAGTGTTGCCTCGGTTTGCCCTCGGCTTCAGCTCCACAAAGCAGTTGTTGTGACTAATGACGGTTAGCACTGTCGTAAAAAGTGGCGATAGACGGTAGCACTTTGCTTTGGGATCTCCAGCATCGGTAAATGACCAATACCGGCAAAAACCTGCAGTTGGAGTTGCGGTAGCTGTTGCTGCCAAAGTGCTGCAGCACTGATATCGATCAGTTGGTCTTCTTCGCCCCAACATAATAAAACCGGTACTTTAATCTGCGCCAGCTCTGCCGCTGTTAAGCGGGCATCGAAAAAATCAGCAAAGATAGCAGCAAGTAATGCCCGTTGTCGTTGGTAGCGGCAGGCAATGCCTTTTAGCATTAGCTGTGGAATATAGGGTGGCCGGGCCATCGATAGGGCGTAAAATCGCTTAAAGTCGGCAAAATCCAGCTGTAAAAACGGGTTTAAGCCCTGGCGTACCTGCTGCTCTAACTGACTTGGCGTAGCAGAGCTAAGCCCGGCGGGATCCTGAAGTGCCAGGGAGAGTACCTGCTCCGGATAGCGGCTGGCAAAGACGGTGGCTAAGAAACCGCCCATCGAATTACCAATCAGATGCACCTGCGGCAGGTGCAGCGTCGCCAGTAATAATGCCAGTCGCTCCGCTTGCCTTGGCATACTATGATCGGCATCAGCGGCAAAGGGGGTTTCACCATGACCAGGTAAGTCTGGGATCAGTAACTGATAGTGACGCCGCAGCTGACGGGCAAAACGCAGCCAGATACTTTTATCGGCGCTAAAGCCATGTAGCAATACCAGTGTTGGTTTACCGGGGTTGGCATGCCAGTAATAGTCGATGGTTAGCTCGCCAATATCAGCTTGCCTGCGGCGCAGGCCATACCAGTAGGCTTCGGCAGCCATGCTTTGTTGGTACAACCATAAACCAAGTTTTTCATGACGGCGGCAGCAACGGCCGGCTGATGATGTCGCGTTGTGACTAAAGTCCATTTTTTTGCCAGGTGTCTAACGGGTGGAAACTCACTTTAGCCGCTCTGCCGCCAGAGGTAAAGCTTTGAAGTACCGCCGGTTAGCCCGGCGGTAGAGGATGCAGAATTAGTTAGATGGTAACACCACAGTATCTAGCACATGGATCACACCATTACTGGTCTCAATATCGGTGGCGATAACTTTGGCGCCGTTAACAAATACATTGCCGTCTTTCACTTCAATGTTAAGGTCCTGCCCCTGTACGGTCTTGGCGGATGTCAGATTAACCACATCAGCGGCCATCACTTTACCGGCTACCACATGGTAAGTCAGGACATTGGTCAATGCGGCTTTATCGGCTACCAGCGCGTTCAAATCAGCCGCCGGGATCTTGGCAAAGGCGGCATCATTTGGGGCGAAAACAGTGAACGGACCTTTGCCTTTTAAGGTATCAACCAGCTCAGCCGCTTGCACTGCAGTGACCAGCGTAGTGAAGCTACCTGCAGCTACAGCGGTATCGACGATGTCCGCTTTTTTCTTATCATAAGCTTCAGCAGTAAACAGCAAAGAGCCAGCAAGCAATGAATAAGCGAACAATTGTGACAGTTTCATAGTGTTTCCTTTTTCAACTTAGGTTGGGGTAGGGCGCGACAACACTAATACTCGCGCCTGGTTCCTGTGATAAAACGCCAGTTGTCGAAAAAAGGATCAGATTTATATTTTTTCGGGACGCAAGAACCGGGGAGGCGGCATTATCGTAATACGGCGGCGCTGCAAGCTGGATCGAAATTAATATGCCAGAACTGGGTTGCTTACTTAAGTTAGGGTTGGCGCGGCAAGCTGATAATAAACTCCGCGCCCTTACCAGGAGTCGAGTGAGCCGCTATCGTGCCTGCAAGCGGACCCGCCACCAGGTTGTAACATAAGTAAAGCCCCAGGCCTGCTGTACCGCTGTTTAGATTCTGTCCAAAAAAAGGATCAAAGATCTTTGGCAGATCTTCAGCCGCGATTCCCTTGCCGTTATCTTTAATCCGTATGGTCAACTTATCAATAAGGCTGCAGTCGACACTGATCCGGATTTCTGGTGCATTTACTCCGGTAAAAGCGTGCTTCAGTGCATTCGTCAGGATTTGCAATATCACCTGAGTAAGTAGGTGGGTATGGGTGTGAATGACTACATTCGCTTGCTCTGTACACCAAGTGATGGGCGGCAGCTTGTCAAATTCGATGGCTAGCAAAGCCTGACAATGTGCCAGTATATCTGCCAGTTTAACGGCTTGCACTTGCTCATTACTGGTGGCCGCGGCCAGATTTTTGAAAGAATCAACCAGTTGTGAAGCCTGACGGATATTACTAAAGATAATTTTTGAGGCATCCAGACAATGCTGGATAAAGTGTTCAAAACGTTTACGACTAAGCTGAGTTTGCTCAGACAATAATTTAATTTCTGACACTTCTTCTTTTAAATGATCGCTGCTGACCAACGCATTTGAGATAGGGGTGTTTAGTTTGTGGGCCATACCAGCGATTAAGATAGTCAGGGAGGCCATTTTTTCAGAGTGTAACAGCTGTTGCTGAGTTAGCTTTAAATGCTCAAGCGTTTGTTCCAGCTCCCGGGTGCGTTCGGCAATCATCAGCTCTAACTGATTGTTCAACTGCTGGATATACTGCTCGGCATAGTAGCGTCGTAACTCCGCTGCGAGTTGCGGGCTGAAAAACTGAAATAGCGCCTGTAACAATAACGGATTGCTAATTTCGGTAGCGAATAGCCCGACTACAACGGCATTTACCTGTTGCTCAGAGTCATGTAAAGCGATGCTTATTAACCCTTTAGTGAGATGGCGGAAATACGGCTGTGTGGCAAGTCGTTTCGGATCGCTTAGCAGATATAACCCTTGCTCTGCTGCCGTTTGTAGCAAATCAATATCAGCAGGCGTTAGTGGTAAGCCAACTGCTGACGTCTGAAAAAGTGGTTGATATTGCCCGCCTTGCTGTTCAAACAGATACAGCTGGCTACATTGTGTCGCCGTAGCCAGCGCCTGACAGAGGTTAAATAACGGGTTAGTTAAACCGGCATTGGCACTGTGGTGTAATACGCAGCGGATGCTGTTATCCAGACGATTCGGATCGGTGAGTAAGCGGATACTCATCCGGATCCCCTGCTGATCCGGTGGATTGCTGACTAATTGTGCTGACAGAGCAGCTGCCAACATCGTGCCATTGCTGTGTTGTAACTGAATTTCAAGGTCGGTGACCGGATACCCTGTTGCAACCTGTTGTAACAGTTTCTGAAAACGTGGCTGATAGTGTGGGCTAACGATTACCTGGGGGAAGTCAGGTTTGCTAAGCAACATTGCTTTGTCGATGCCAAGGCTATTAGCCACCAGGCTATTAACCCAATGTTGTTGACCTTTCAGATCAAACCATAGCTCCAGATCGAGGGTTGATTCTGCGATAAGTTCAAAATCCAGCATAATGCAGCCTTCCAAATGCCATAATCGACGCGATGCCAGCCTGCGCTTCCTGGCTATACTTTAAAGCTTCTTGCCTGCATTTGCAGTTCGGCAGCCAGTTTGGCTAACATTTCGCTGGCGGCCGAACTTTCTTTTGCACTGCGGCTAACATCAGCAATACTGATAGTAAATTCACTGATATTTTTGCTGATATCGTCGGCGACAATAGTTTGTTCCTCAGTGGCGGTAGAAATCTGCACATTCATATCCACAATAGTACTGATGGCATCTTTAATTTTACTGATCACGGCACCTGAATCTTTTGCTTTAGCGACACTTTGTTCTGCAAATTCGCCGGATGCCGCCATGGCATTGACTGCTGACTTAGAGGAGCGTTGCAGATTTTCAATCATAGTCCGGATCGATTCGGTCGCTTGCTGAGTGCTGGTTGCCAGAGTCCGTACTTCGTCGGCGACCACCGCAAAGCCTCGACCAGCCTCACCGGCACGGGCTGCTTCAATCGCTGCGTTTAAAGCCAGTAAGTTTGTTTGTTCGGCAATACTGCGAATAACGGCCAGTACCTGGCTGATTTTGTCACTTTCCTGATTTAAATTACCAATTACATTAGCGGCATTGTCGAGCGCGCCAGACAATTGGTTAATCGCTGCCATATTATCCTGCACACTCTGGAAGCCTTGCTCTGACAGCGTCTCGGTACTATTGGCTTGTTCTGAGCTGGCCAGGGCATTTGCTGCTACCTCCTGAATAGCGGCAGACATTTCAGTTACTGCGGTGGCGATCAGCGTAGCGTTATGAGATTGTTCGCTAGCAGTACTTGTTACCTGCGCACTGATACTGTGCATCTGTTCTGATGCCGCCGCCAATTGTTGGATGGCACTGCCCAGCTGTGCGAAAAAGCCCTGCAGTTTTTCCAGTGTTAGATTGAAGGTTTGGCCGGTGACGGCGATTTCATCACTACCGATACAGTTAACTCTGACCCGCAGATCCAGCTCTTGGCCTACTTGACTGATCGAGTGGCGTAATGAGGTTAAGGGGGTATTTATTGAGGAGTAGATATAGCGCGCAGTAATCACCAGTAGGATAATCACCGCAATCAGCACTATAACGAAAGTACGGCTAAAAACGCTAAAGTTTGCTGCCGCGGCGTTGCGAAATTTATCGCTTTCGTCCAGCTGCAGCACTATTAGGGCATCTAATGCAGCGCTCAAGGGATCAACACTGTTATAGAGTTGTTGGTTGTAGCTGCGCTCATCAAGATCCTGAAAGCGACCGGCGTCGATATCGCTCCTGAACTGCTGGAATTGTTGCATAAAAGGCGACAAGCTTTGTTCAACCCTGCTGATCAACAGCCGCTCGTCGGCGGTTAAATTGGTTGCCAGATAAGCTTGCCAGTTGCGTTGCGCGACTTGGATGGCGTCGTTAAGTGTACCCACTGCTGTACTACGGTCTAACATGCCCGACTTGTATTTGTGAAAGGTATCAACCGATGTTACCGCGTAGGCATCGGAAACTTTTTTTAGCTGGTTAAGGGCCACCACCCGGTCAAAATACAGGCTATCGATGCCCTGATTAAGCTTGCGCATTTCGTTAAACGAAAAGACAACAGTGATAATCAGAGTAATCACCGGAACTGCGGACAACAAAAACAACCGGGTCCTGACGCTAAGATGATTGAGCATAGAGCACCTGTATTAATGTTAATAAAATATTATGTTTTTATTCAGATGGATAGCACGCTGACGGTCTGTAGAAAGTGTAGTTCATCGCCAGCGGAAAGGTAGGTCAACGAATAGATTGCAAATTCAACTGCTGCAAAAAACAACAGTTATCCACAGCACTCCGGTACCGGTCTGACCAGTCTGTAGTGCTTAATCGCGCTTAATACAGACAAAAAGCGCATTACCGGCGTGCTGATCCCAGGCTTGGATCCGCTGATAGTCGTGTGCAAGGATCTGAATATCGAAGTAGGGGGCGAGAAGTTCGGCGAGCTCGGTAAAGCTTACCGCAACCATTGGATGTTCGTCCTGCCAGTATTCCTGCTCCAGCTTTGTGATCTTACTTATCTTTAGTTTCAGCGCTTGTTGCTCACCCGAACCACTGTAGTACCAGGCAGAGGCAAAATCAAAACGGGCGTTTTGATAATAAGTGCTATGACTTACCGCGCTGAGATTACAGATCTTAGTTTTGTCTACGGCGTTAAAGCAGAAGATGCCACCCGGTGTTAACGCCTGATAAACCCGGGCAATGCAGTCGGCCAGCAATTCCAGAGTACCGGTATAGTGAATGGAATACAAAAAGCAGGTTATTAAATCAACAGGTTGCGCAAGTTCAAACCGGCACATATCACCTAACAGGAACTTCGCCTCGGGGCAGCGCGCTCTGGCCAGCGTCAGCATCGGTTGATTTAAGTCTAATCCTTGACACTGAAAACCCGCATCAATGAAATGCCGGATATGCGGCCCGGTACCACAGGCCAGATCCAGATGCTGCAAGCCGGCATTGCCAAACAGTTGTTGTAGGCGGATGATGCCCTGGCTTTGCTGCAAATAGTTAATATCGCAGCACATCAGGTCATAATAGCCCGACAGATCGGTGTAAAGTGCGTTAGTAGCCTGCATTTTGAGCATCGGGCAGCAAAAGGTGGCGCATTTTATAGCAGTTTTACGCAACTGCGAAATAAAACTCTGCATGGTTCGACCAAACTGGTCGTACCGGTACCGGAGTGCTGTGGAAAAAGTGGTCAGACCGGTACCGGAGTGCTGTGGATAAGTGAGGTGGGGATGGTGTTGTTGGCCTTGTTGCCGGATTTTTTATTGCTACTGGGTGGCACGGCATTGCGTAAGGTGTTACCGCCGGCCGGCTGGCAGGCGTTGGATACCCTGAATTTCTATTTGTTGTTCCCGGCGCTGATTTTCATCAGTGCCCTTGGTGCCCCTCCTGCTGGCCGGGATTTAATGATTCTGGCTCCCGGGATCTGGGGCATTATGTTGTTTGCCTGTCTGCTCGGCTGGCTGGTGCGCGCCTGGGGGCCGGCCCGGTTCCTGGA
>MTEX01009459.1_pt1 | contig 11156 bp, 13 predicted proteins | sample 1042691 | NCBI WGS metagenome assembly MTEX01 (sample SAMN06185810, study PRJNA358809) | soil metagenome | isolation source: soil biostimulated with molasses as carbon source | place: India | collected 2015-05-23
ACGCGTTTCACATCGGCGAGGCGCCTGATGCCCGGGCGCAGGCCGCAGCGCGCAAGCGCGGCTACGAGATCACGCACTGCGAAGCGCGTCAGGTGACCGCGGAGGATTTCCGCGACTTCGACCTGATCCTCGCCATGGACTGGGACAATCTGTCCGCCATGCAGCAGCAGTGCCCCAAGGCCTACCAGCACAAACTGATGCTGCTGATGCGCTTTGCCAATGAGTTCGAAGAGGCCACCGTGCCCGATCCGTACTATGGCGGCGCCGATGGTTTCGGCAAGGTGCTGGACTACCTGGAAGACGCCTGTCAGGGTGTGCTTGAGCTGGTGCGCAAGCGCGCTACCCAGTACCAGGCGGCGTGATCCGCTTTTGCCGAAGAGCCGCCCCGGCGGTTCTCGGAGGTGCTTGGCAGACAGAACCGCGCGAATGCGCGGTTTTTTCTAGCCGGGAGCCATACCAAATTAGTCGGGAATAGGCTATACTTGAGCCAATTACTCGGGTATTGACCGCTGGATTCGCCTGCGGCCATTGCCGAATCACAGGGAACCTACCATGCGGCTAACTACCAAGGGGCGTTTCGCCGTGACTGCCATGATCGATCTGGCTATGCGGCAGCATAGCGGTCCGGTCACTCTTGCGGCCATCAGCCAGCGTCAGAATATTTCGCTGTCCTATCTGGAACAGCTGTTCGGAAAATTGCGCCGCCACGAACTCGTGGACAGCGTGCGCGGTCCGGGCGGCGGCTATTCGCTCGCGCGTCTGGCCCGTAACGTGACCGTTGCCGACATCATCTTCGCCGTCGACGAACCGCTGGACGCCACCAGTTGCGGCGGCAAGCGGGACTGTACGAGCGGCAACGACGGCAAGCCGGGCAAGTGCATGACGCACGAACTCTGGGCTACGTTGAATCGCAAGATGGTGGATTACCTGGATTCGGTGTCCCTGCAAGATCTGGTCGATCAGCAGCGCGTGCGCCAATTGCAGGAAGCCAACAATCAAGCGCAGGCTTGCGCGGTACGCGTGAACCGGGTGGGGGGCGCTGCCAACGCCGCCAACGCCCCGGCCGCAACCGTCGCCGCCAACGCCACCGTATAAGCAGTATCAGGAGTTGTAGAAATGACCACCCGCCCGATCTATCTGGATTATTCCGCCACGACGCCCGTCGATCCCCGCGTCGTGGACAAAATGGTGCCTTGGCTGTACGAGAACTTCGGCAATCCCGCTTCCCGCAGCCACGCGTTTGGCTGGGAATCCGAAGAAGCCGTTGAGCGCGCTCGCGAAGAAGTCGCCAAGCTCGTGAATGCCGATCCGCGCGAAATCGTCTGGACCTCCGGCGCCACCGAATCCGACAACCTGGCGATCAAGGGTGCCGCCAACTTCTATGCCGAACGCGGCAAGCACATCATTACGGTCAAGACCGAGCACAAGGCGGTGCTGGACACCTGTCGTGAACTCGAGCGCCAGGGCTTTGAAGTGACCTACCTGGACGTCAAGGATGATGGCCTGATCGATCTGGACACCTTCAAGGCCGCGCTGCGCCCCGATACCGTGCTGGTGTCGGTGATGATGGTGAACAACGAAATCGGCGTGATCCAGGATGTGGAAACGCTGGGCGAGATCTGCCGCGAGAAGGGCATCATCTTCCACGTGGACGCCGCCCAGGCGACCGGCAAGGTGGAAATCGACCTGCAAAAACTGAAGGTCGACCTGATGTCGTTCTCCGCCCACAAGACCTACGGCCCCAAGGGTATCGGCGCGCTGTACGTGCGCCGCAAGCCGCGTATCCGCATTGAAGCGCAAATGCACGGCGGCGGCCATGAGCGTGGTTTCCGCTCGGGTACGCTGGCGACGCACCAGATCGTCGGCATGGGCGAAGCTTTCCGCCTGGCCCGCGAAGAAATGGGCACCGAAAACGAGCGCATCCGCATGTTGCGCGACCGCCTGTGGGCCGGCCTGTCGCAGATCGAAGAGGTCTACCTCAACGGCGACATGGACCAGCGCGTTCCGCACAACCTGAACGTCAGCTTCAACTATGTCGAAGGCGAATCCCTGATCATGGCGATCAAGGAGCTTGCCGTCTCCAGCGGTTCGGCCTGCACCTCGGCCAGCCTGGAACCGTCCTACGTGTTGCGCGCCCTCGGCCGCAACGACGAACTTGCGCACAGCTCGATCCGTTTCACGCTGGGCCGCTTCACGACCGAAAAGGAAGTGGACTTCGCCGTGGAACTCATCAAGAGCCGTGTCGGCAAGTTGCGCGACATGTCCCCGTTGTGGGAAATGGCCAAGGAAGGCATCGACTTGAACACCGTGCAGTGGGCTGCGCACTAAGCGCCCGCGCCTAGAAATTCGTGGAGAATTAACATGTCTTACAGCACTAAAGTCCTGGATCACTACGAAAACCCGCGCAACGTCGGTTCGTTCGACAAGTCGGATGAATCGGTCGGCACCGGCATGGTCGGCGCGCCCGCCTGTGGCGACGTCATGAAGCTGCAGATCAAGGTGAATGAAGCCGGCGTGATCGAAGACGCGCGCTTCAAGACCTATGGTTGCGGTTCGGCCATTGCGTCCAGCTCGCTCGTGACCGAATGGGTCAAAGGCAAGACCCTGGACGAAGCCATGAACATCCGCAACACCCAGATCGCCGAAGAGCTGGCGTTGCCGCCCGTGAAGGTCCACTGTTCCATCCTGGCCGAAGACGCGATCAAGGCCGCGGTGCAGAACTACAAAGAAAAGCACTCGGCCCCGGCCGAAGCTGTGGCGGGCTGAACATGTCCGTTACCCTGACCCAACAGGCTGCCACCCATATCGGCCGCTACTTGCAAAAGCGCGGAAAGGGTATCGGCTTGCGGCTCGGCGTTAGGACGACGGGCTGCTCAGGCATGGCCTACAAGCTCGAGTACGTGGACGACGCGGCAGCGGAAGACGTGGTGTTCGAAAGCTTCGGCGTGAAGGTCTTCATCGACCCGAAAAGCCTGGCCTACCTGGACGGCACCGAACTCGACTACGCTCGCGAAGGCCTGAACGAAGGCTTCAAGTTCCGCAACCCCAACGAAAAGGCGACCTGCGGCTGCGGCGAGTCGTTCACGGTGTAAGTCTTGGCTGGAGACGATCACTTCGGCTTGTTCGGCTTGCCGGCTCGGTTCGATCTGGACCCCCAGGCGCTTGAGTCCGCATGGCGCACCGTCGCTGCGCAAGTGCACCCCGACCGCTATGCCACGGCCAGTCCTGCGGAGCGCCGCGTCGCCATGCAGTGGGCGGCGCGCGCCAACGAGGCCTACCGCCTGTTGCGCGATCCCTTGCTGCGTGCGCGCTACCTGTGCGAACAGGCCGGCGTGGACCTGCAGACCGAGAGCAACACGGCCATGGATCCCGAGTTCCTGATGCAGCAGATGACCTGGCGCGAAATGCTGGACGATGCGCGTGACGACGCCCAGGCGCTGGCGGCCTTGCAAGCGGAATTGCAGCAGGCGCGCGAGACCATGCGCGCCACGCTGTCCCGCCTGCTGGACCAGGACCGCGATTACGCGACGGCCGGTCTCAAGGTGCGGGAATGGATGTTCGTGGAAAAGCTGGCGGAAGAACTGGCGCAAGCCCAGCCCGCCGCATAGCCCAGGGCGCGCCGGGGCGTCCGCGAGACGGGCGCCGGCGCAGCGCCGCCTACTGACGATAAAAACAGAATCATGGCCTTATTGCAGATATCCGAGCCTGGCGAATCGCCCGCGCCGCACCAGCGCAAGCTGGCGGTCGGGATCGACCTGGGCACTACCAATTCCCTGGTCGCGGCTGTGCGCAGCAGCGTGGCCGAAGTCCTGCCGGATGCGCAGGGTCACGCTCTGCTGCCTTCCGCCGTGCGCTATTTCCCGGGTGGCAAGGTCACTACGGGCCGCGAGCCGCTTGCACAGCAAGCGCAGGATCCGCTGAATACCGTCGTGTCCGTCAAGCGTTTCATGGGCCGCTCGTTGCAAGAGGCGCAAGCCACGCGGGCTCCCTATGAATTCGTGGACGCGCCCGGCATGGTGCGCATCCGCACCGTCCAGGGCGACCTGAGCCCGGTCGAGGTGTCGGCGCAGATCCTGGCGGTATTGCGCCAGCGCGCCGAAGACGTGCTGGGCGACGACCTGGTGGGAGCCGTCATCACGGTGCCTGCCTATTTTGACGACGCCCAGCGTCAGGCAACGCGCGATGCGGCTCGTCTGGCTGGGCTGAACGTGCTGCGTCTGTTGAACGAACCCACCGCGGCGGCCATTGCCTACGGCCTGGATCACGCATCCGAGGGCGTGTATGCGGTGTACGACCTGGGCGGCGGCACCTTCGATATCTCCATTCTGCGTCTGACCCAGGGCGTGTTTGAAGTCATTGCCACGGGCGGGGATACCGCACTGGGCGGCGATGACTTCGATGCCTTGATCGCCGATCGCGCGGTCGCCGGGCTTGCCGCAGGCGAATTCACGCCTGCCGACCGCCGCGGCCTGCTGATGGCGGCACGCGCGGCGCGCGAAACGTTGTCGGACGCGGATGAAGCCAGCCTGAAACTGAGCCTGTCCGACGGCCGGGTCGTGGATGCGACCCTGACCCGCGCGGACTTCGAAGAACTGGCCCAGCCCCTGATACTCCGCACGCTGGATTGCGCGCGCCGCGCCTTGCGCGATGCCTCGCTGACGCCGGCCGACGTGCGCGGCGTGGTGATGGTGGGCGGCGCCACGCGCATGCCCGTCGTGCGCGCTGCCGTGGGCAAGCTGTTCGGCACGCAGCCTCTTACCGATCTGGATCCTGACCAGGTGGTGGCGCTAGGCGCCGCCTTGCAGGCCAATCTGCTGGCGGGCAACCGCGCGCCGGGCGAGGACTGGCTGCTGCTGGACGTCATCCCGCTGTCGCTGGGGCTGGAAACCATGGGCGGATTGGTGGAGCGCATCATTCCGCGCAACAGCACCATCCCCGTGGCGCGCGCCCAGGAGTTCACGACCTTCAAGGACGGGCAGACGGCCATGAGCATCCACGTGGTGCAGGGCGAACGCGATCTGGTCGCGGATTCCCGCTCCCTGGCCCGGTTCGAGCTGCGCGGCATTCCGCCCATGGTGGCGGGCGCGGCGCGCATCCGCGTGACCTTCCAGGTGGATGCGGATGGTTTGCTGAGCGTGACCGCGCGCGAGCAGAGCAAGGGTGTCGAGGCCATGGTGTCGGTCAAGCCGTCCTACGGCCTGACGGATGACGAGATTGCGCAGATGCTGGCCGATAGCGTGGCCCAGGCCGACACCGATGCCCGCGCCCGGATGTTGCGCGAGCAGCAGGTGGATGCGCGCCAACTGGTCGAGTCGGTGCAGGCCGCGCTGGCCGTGGACGGCGATCTGCTGGATGCCGAGGAACGCAAGCGCGTGGACGAATGCCTGCAGGCCGCCATGGCAGCCCAGGACGCGCAGGACGTGGATACGGTGAAGGACGCGGTCCAGGCTCTGTCGGCCGCGACCGATGATTTTGCCGCGCGCCGGATGGATCGCAGCATCCGCGCCGCGCTGGCGGGCCGCAAACTTGATGAGATTGCCTGATAACACGCTATGCCGAAACTGACTGTATTGCCTCATCCCGAGTACTGCCCGGAAGGCGCCGTGATCGAAGACGCACCCAAAGGCGTGTCCATCTGCCGCGTGCTGCTGGACAACCATATCGATATCGAGCACGCCTGCGAGCTATCGTGTGCATGCACGACCTGTCACGTGGTGGTCAAGCAGGGCTATTCCTCTCTTGAAGACGCCACCGACGATGAGGAAGACCTGCTGGACAAGGCCTGGGGCCTGACCCCGACTTCGCGCCTGTCCTGCCAGGCGCTGGTGACGGATGCCGACCTGACGGTCGAGATTCCCAAGTACACCATCAACCACGCCAAAGAGGGCCATTGATGAAGTGGACCGACACGTACGAGATCGCCGCCGCGTTGTACGACGCGCATCCTGACGAGGACCCCAAGACGCTGCGCTTCGTGCAACTGCGTGAATGGGTTCTGGCCTTGCCCGGTTTCAACGATGACCCCGCCCATTGCGGCGAGAAGATCCTGGAGGCCATACAGATGGCCTGGATCGAAGAAGCTGACTGACAGCTACATTGAAAACGCTCCCCTTGGGAGCGTTTCTGTTTTTTGGTGCAACACTGACGTGAGCGAACCGTGGTCATGACCGTCACGGTATCATCAAGGATCTTTCTGTCGCTTCCACCTGCCTGAGTCTACCGATGCCCGCTGCCCAATTGCGCTTTGGCCTGGCCGCCAACCGGCTGCACCACGAAACTCCCGATGCCGCGCTGTTTACTTGGCTGCGCGCGTGTTCGTCCACGATACGCGAGCTGGGCGTGCAGTTGCATACTGTCGGCCGCACCCATGATGCGATCGTGCGCGAGGGCATGCTGCAGGGCTATGGCGGGCTTATCCGCTATCCGTATGGCCGCGAGGGCGGGCTGATGAAGCTCGTGGCGCGGGTGACCGAGGGGCGTGACGGGCAGGCGCCGTTCGATGGTGCGATCTATCTGATCGACCCCGTCGACCCGTCGTCCATTTTTCCGGAAGCGCTGGCGCTCAAGCGCCAGTGCATCACGCATGGGCGTCCTTTCATCTCGACGCTGGCGGGCGCCATCGAATGGATGGAAGTCGAGCGCGTCCATGCCGGGCTGGCGCCGGATGCTTCGGTGTCGCGCCACTTCAATTTTGCCGGCCAGACCGTGGCCCTGATTGCCCACGATGCGCTCAAGGACGAAATGGTGGCGTTTGCCAGTGAACATTTCGATGTGTTGTCCCGCTTTGCGCGGCGCGTGGCCACGGGGACGACCGGCGGTCGCCTCAATGAACTGGCTTGGTCGCGCGGCTGGCCGAAGGATACGCCCTGGGTACATCGCTACCTGAGCGGGCCTTTGGGTGGCGACGCGCAGATCGCCGAGCTGGTGCTGGAGCATCAATGCCAGCGCGTGATCTTCTTTGAAGATCCGCACGTGGCCCGCCAGCACGAAGCCGACATCCAGCTGCTGGAACGCGCGGTGCGCGTGGTGACGGAATCGGCTACTTGCGCTACCTCGCCGACGGTGGCGCGGCGCTGGGCGCAGGCGGTGGAAAAACGCGTCATCTGACCGTGGTCCGTGCGGACCCGCCGCCAGGGCGGGAATCCGCAATGATGCGGCTGACGCGGTCGGCCACCGCCGAGGCCGCCATCGACAGCGGCAGGACATCCGACCTGCACAGGAATACGGGCCTGGCTAGGCGCGGCTTGGCGATGCGGTGCAGGACGACCTCTCCGCGCGCGGCCTCCTGGTGCACGGCTGCGTAAGACAGGATGGTGTGCGCGATGCCCGCCTGTGCCAGTTCGATCAATTGGGGAATGGCGTTGGCTTCGGCAATGACGCGGAACTCGGCGCCTTCTCGCTGCTGGTATTGGTCCAGCAGGCGGCGCAGGCTGTGTTGATTGCCAGGCAGGACCAGCGGTAATTCGGCCAGGGCCCGCAAGTCCATGATCGGCAATGCGTGCAGCGCTGAGGAGGATGGTTTTTTTCCCCGTTTTTCAGGGGGCGGCGAGACGACCACCAGTTCTTCGTCGATCAGGTGCTGAAAACGCAGATCAACCGAAGCGTCATCGCTGAACGTCAGCCCCAGGTCTGCATGGCCCGAGCTGACGAAGCCCGGGATGTAACCGGTGCTGGACTCGATGATCTTCACGTAGACGCCAGGCCAGTGCTCCAGGGAAAAGCGCAACAGCGGCACGGTTACGAGCTTGGCCATCGACATCGACATGGCGAGCGACACCGTGCCTCGGGGGGAGCTCAGGTCCTCGCGCACGTCCGCCCGGGCAGCATCGATGCGGCCCAGGATTTCGCGCGCATGCGCCACCATGCGCGCGCCGGCAGCCGTCGGCGTGACGCCGCGGGCGCTGCGATGCAGCAGCACCACCCCCAGATCCTCTTCCAGGTTGCGTATCAGCAGGCTTAGCGCAGGCTGGGCAACGTGTAGCGCGGTTGCCGCACGGCTGATCGAACCTGTGGAAACGACGGCGACAAAGCACTGCATCGCGCGGATGGACATCGACATGCAAGAGCCCTCGGGCAGGCGAAGCCATCACAAATTTATTATGGCCCGCATATTTAAACGGTATTTCTAATATATCAAGGCGGTTCGCATAATGGGCGCCATCCCTCAAAGAACATAACGGAGACAACATGGCGTTCCCCCGAATCCTTGCCGCATGCGCGGCCGCGGCAGCCCTGTCCAGTCCGGCGCTCGCCGATACCTGGCCTTCCAAACCGATCACCCTGGTCGTGCCATTTTCGGCCGGCGGCCCGACCGACTTCATCGCGCGCCTGGTGGCCGAACCGCTGGCGCGCGAGCTGGGGCAGCAGGTCATTGTGCAGAACAAGCCGGGCGCAAGCGGCAACGTGGGCTACCAGAGCGTGCTGAACGGTCCCGCGGACGGCTACACCTTGATGCACAACACGGTGGCCATGCAGGCCATCAATCCGTTGATGTACCCGGGCGCGAAAATGCATCCCTTGCAGGACTATGTGCCGGTGGGTACGACGGGCGCCATGCCCAACCTGCTGGTGGTCAATCCCGAGCGTACGCCGGTCAAGACGCTGGCCGAGCTGGTCCAGCGCGGGCGCGACGCAAAGCAGGGGCTCAGCTATGCAACTTTTGGTCCCGGCAGCTCACCGCACGTTTATGGCGCGTCGCTGCAGAAGCTCGCTGGCTTCCAGGCGGTGGGCGTTGCCTACAAGGGCAGCGCGAACGCGGTGACGGACGTGATCGGCGGGCAGGTGGATTTTCTGTTCGACAGCATGTCGACCAGCCTTGGCCAGGTGCAGGGCGGCCGGCTGAAGGCGCTGGCGATCACCTCGGCCGAGCGGTCGCCCTTGCTGCCGGACGTGCCTACGCTGAAGGAAGCGGGCTATCCCAGCCTGGATCTGAAGTTCTGGTTCTCCTTGCAGACGCCCGCCGGCACGCCGCCGGAAGCGGTGCAGAAGCTGCGCGCGGCCGTGGCTCGAGTCGTCGCGAGCGATGCATACCGCAAGGCGATGCAGGAACGTGGCGCCGAGGCTTTCCAGGTTGCGCCCGCCGAACTGGATGCATTTTTCAAGCGTGAAACCGCCCAATGGACGCAAGCCGCGCAAACCATCGGCCTGAAGGGCGAGCAGTAACCATGTCCACCGGAGCACGCATGACGCCGTTGAAGAACATCACTGTCCTTGACCTGAGCAAAGTGTTGGCCGGACCGCTTTGCGGCCAGTATCTGGGCGAGCTTGGCGCCCGGGTGATCAAGGTGGAACCCGTGGGCAAGGGCGACGACACGCGTGCCTGGTTGCCGCAGGACGCAGGCCAGTCCGCGACATTCCTGGCGGTGAACCACAACAAACGCAGCCTGGCCGTCGACCTCAAGACGCCGGAAGGGCGCGCGGTGGTGCATCGCCTGGCCGAGCGGGCGGATGTAGTGCTGCAGGGATTCGGCGGCAAGACCGCCGCGCGCCTCGAGGTGGACTACGAGACGCTCAGCGGACTCAATCCCCGGCTGGTGTACTGCGAAATCTCGGGCTACGGCCGCGAGGGGCCGATGGGTGAGGAGCCGGGCTATGACGTCATGCTGCAGGCCTTCAGCGGCATGATCAGCACCATGGGCGAGCCTGGCGGGAATTTTGCGCGCGCCAGCTTTTCTCCGGTGGACCTGGGCACCGGCTCCTTCGCGTTGAGCGGAATCCTCGCCGCGCTGCTGGAGCGCAGCCAGACGGGCAAGGGGCAGTACCTCGACGTGTCCCTCCTGGACACGTCTCTGGGGCTGATGTCGTATATGGCGCAGAACTATTGGCGTACCGGTCAGATTCCCCGCCGCATGGGGACGGGCCATCCGGCCATGTGCCCATACCAGGCATTTCGCGCAGCCGATGGCGACATCATGCTGGGCGTGGGCAACGATGCGCAATGGCAGCGCTTCTGCGCCGTTGCGGGGTTGCAGGACCATGTGAATGCGCCGGACTTTGCAACCAATGCCGACCGGGTCCGAAACTTCGCCGCGACGGTCGAGCTGGTCCAGGCGCGGATGGAGACGCGCAGCGTGGCGCAATGGCTGGAAGCGCTGAAGCCGGCGGGGATTGCTTGTTCGGCCATCCACACACTGGACGAAGCGCTGGCGCATCCGCAGGTCGCCGCGCGCGAATTGATCGTCACGAGCCGGCATCCGGTCCTGGGCGAGGTCCGCAATGTCGGCCTGCCCATACGATTTGGACACCAACCCCGGCAGGCTGCGCTGCCCGCGCCCATGCTGGGCCAGCACACTCGCGAAGTCCTGGCCGAGCTGGGCTACGCGCCAACCGAAATCGAAGCGTTGCTGGCTTCCGGCAGCGTGCAGACCCATTCCTGAAGGCGAGACCAACGATGACATTCCTGCGCTATGAAGTCCGCGATCGGATTGCCGAAATCCACCTGTGCCACGCGCCCGTCAATGCGCTTGATGAAGACATGCTGGATGCGCTGATCGCCGCCCTGGAACGCGCCAATGCTGATTCCGGCGTGCGCGCCGTGCTGCTGGCGAGCGATCTGCCTGGGCGCTTTTGTGCCGGGCTGGACATGAAAAAGCTGCTGGACAGCACGCCGGCGCGCATCCATTCATTGTTGTCAAAGCTGTACATCAAGCTCTACGACACGCAGTTCAACCTGGGCAAGCCCTCGATCTCGGTGGTGTCGGGTGCAGTTCGCGGGGGCGGCATGACGGTGGCGATCTCCAGCGATATGGTGGTCGCCGCGGATACCGCCACGTTCGGTTATCCGGAGATCGACGTCGGTGTCCTGCCCGCGATCCACTACGTGCATCTACCCAGCATTGTGGGCAAGCACCGGGCGTTCGACCTGCTGTTTACCGGGCGTACCTTCGACGCGCAAGAGGCGCGCGGGTTGGGACTGGTGGCACGTGTGGCGCCCGAGGCGGAATTGCTGGAGCACGCGCGCGGGCTGGCGCAATCATTGGCTGGCAAGCCGCCCCAAGTCCTGGCCATGGGCCGACGCGCCTTTGTCTACAGCAATGACAATGAGTACCGGCGCAGGGTAGCGACGGCGGTGGAGGTGTTCTGCAACGCTGCCGCCACGGCCGAGGCGCACGAGGGCCTGAGCGCTTTTGTGCAAAAACGCGCGCCGGTCTGGGGCG
>MTEX01000969.1_pt1 | contig 11125 bp, 10 predicted proteins | sample 1042691 | NCBI WGS metagenome assembly MTEX01 (sample SAMN06185810, study PRJNA358809) | soil metagenome | isolation source: soil biostimulated with molasses as carbon source | place: India | collected 2015-05-23
GGGCGCAGGCAGCACATGCCACGCACCACCAGGTCGATCTTCACGCCCGACTGGCTGGCCTTGTACAACGCCTTGATGACCTTGGCGTCGGTCAGCGAGTTGAACTTGGCGATGATGTGCGCCGGCTTGCCTTCGAGGGCGAACTGGGTTTCCCGCGCGATCATGTCGAGCATGCCCTTCTTCAGGGTGAACGGCGCGTGCAGCAGCTTCTTCATGCGCAGGGTCTTGCCCATGCCGATCAGCTGGCTGAACAGCTTGCCGACGTCCTCGGTAAGAGCGTCGTCGGAGGTCAACAGGCTGTAGTCGGTGTACAGGCGGGCGTTGCCGGCGTGGTAGTTACCGGTACCCAGGTGCGCATAGCGCACGATCTCGCCCTGTTCGCGGCGCAGGATCAGCATCATCTTGGCGTGGGTCTTGAAGCCGACCACACCGTAGATCACCACCGCACCGGCGGCCTGCAGGCGGCTGGCCATCTGCAGGTTGGATTCTTCGTCGAAACGCGCACGCAGTTCGATCACCGCAGTGACTTCCTTGCCGTTACGCGCCGCGTCCACCAGCGCGTCGACGATTTCCGAGTTGGCACCGGAGCGGTACAGGGTCTGGCGCACGGCGAGCACGTGCGGGTCCTTGGCCGCCTGGCGCAGCAGGTCGATCACCGGGGTGAACGACTCGAACGGGTGCATCAGCAGGATGTCCTGCTTGCCGATCACGCTAAAGATGTTGTCAGCGTTTTGCAGCAGCTTGGGGATCGCCGGGGTGAACGGCGTGTATTGCAGCTCGGGGTGGCTGTCCAGGCCCGTAATGCTGAACAGGCGGGTGAGGTTGACCGGGCCGTTGACCTGGTACAACTCACTTTCACTGAGGCTGAACTGCTTGAGCAGGTAGTCCGACAGGTGTTTCGGGCAGGTATCGGCCACTTCCAGGCGCACGGCATCGCCATAGCGACGCGAGAACAACTCGCCGCGCAGCGCGCGGGCCAGGTCGTCGACCTCTTCGGAATCCAGCGCCAGGTCGGCGTTGCGGGTCAGGCGGAACTGGTAGCAGCCCTTTACCTTCATGCCCTGGAACAGGTCGTCGGCGTGTGCGTGGATCATCGACGACAGGAACACATAGTTGTCCCCTGCGCCACCCACCTCTTCCGGCACGCGGATGACCCGCGGCAGCAGGCGCGGGGCCGGGATGATCGCCAGGCCGGAATCGCGGCCGAAGGCGTCGACCCCCTCGAGCTCGACGATGAAGTTGAGGCTCTTGTTCACCAGCAGCGGGAACGGGTGGGTCGGGTCGAGGCCGATCGGGGTGATGATCGGGGCGATTTCGTCGCGGAAATAGCGGCGCACCCAGGTCTTGAGCTTGGGTGTCCAGTAACGACGGCGGATGAAGCGAATCTGGTGCTTTTCCAGCTCTGGCAGCAGCACGTCATTGAGGATCGCGTACTGGCGCTCCACTTCGCTGTGTACCAGATCGCTGATGCGCGCCAGTGCCTGGTGCGGCTGCAGGCCGTCGGCACCGGCCAGTTCCCGGGCAAAATTGATCTGCTTCTTCAGGCCGGCGACGCGGATCTCGAAGAACTCGTCGAGGTTGCTGGAAAAGATCAGCAGGAACTTGAGGCGTTCGAGCAGCGGGTAGCTTTCATCCAGCGCCTGTTCCAGTACGCGGATGTTGAACTGCAGCTGCGAGAGTTCGCGATGAATGTACAGGCTGCTGTCGTCCAGGCCGGGGACGGTGATCGCCGGGGCCGGCGCAGGCGCCGGGGCCACTGGTTCTACCACGGGCTGGGGCGCCGGCGGCAGGTCTGGCGGGGTCTGCACCATCTCTTCGGGGAGTTCCTGAGCATCCTTGATCGCGACAGGGGTTAGCACTTCATTATTCATCTGGCGTTCCTGAGGACGTTAACGCCCTATCATCAATTGAGCGGCAAGATAAGCGCCCATTATGACGCCTGTGTTACACAGCAGGGCAAGCCGTGGCGCGTGCCTTCCGGCATTCTCCGTGTAGGAAATGTTCACGTCGAGACACATTTGGACACTTTCACGAATGCGCGCGAAGGGGTAGGCTGCGCGTTCATTTCGCCAGCACCTCAGAAAATGCTTCAACAATTCCTGCAGGATTTCGGCTACTTCGCCCTTTTTCTAGGCACCTTCTTTGAAGGCGAGACCATTCTGGTGCTTGCGGGATTCCTTGCGTTCCGCGGCTACATGGACATCAACCTGGTGTGCCTGGTGGCGTTTTTCGGCAGCTATGCCGGCGATCAGCTGTGGTACTTCATGGGCCGTCGCCATGGCCGCAGGATCCTGGCCCGCAAACCGCGCTGGCAGGCAATGGGCGACCGGGCGCTGGACCACATCCGCCGCCACCCCGACATCTGGGTGCTGAGTTTCCGCTTCGTCTATGGCCTGCGCACGGTCATGCCGGTGGCCATCGGCCTGTCGGGCTACCCGCCGCGCCGCTACCTGCTGCTGAACGGCCTGGGCGCGGCGATCTGGGCAGTGGCCCTGGGCGCCGCCGCGTACCACTTCGGCGCCATTCTCGAAGGCCTGCTGGGCAATGTGAAGCGCTACGAGCTATGGGTGCTGGGTGGCTTGCTGGCGCTGGGCGGCCTGCTATGGCTGCGCCGACGCTTCCGGACCTTGCGTGCGGAGCGCAAGGCGGCGGGCCAGGCCCAGGCCCCAGAAGCTGAGCAGGCAATAAGCCACGAGCACGAGCCAGGCCAACGGCACGACCACCGTTAGGCCCAGGGCGCCGGCCAGGTACAGCGCCGGCACAGTGGCCAGCAGCCGTACCAGCTCCAGGCGCGTGGCCCACGGCCGGTTCTCCAGCAGCGCGCCCAGCACGAACAAGCCAAACGCCATCAGCGCCCAGCCGAGCACCAGCGCGGCGCCTGGCACACGCTCGGCCACCTCCATCAGATAGCTGCCCAACGCCACGTAAACCACGAACTGCGCCGCCACGTAGGCCTGCTGCGGGCGGCCCAGGGCCACCGCGAACTTGCGAAACCGCGCCAGGTCCTGCCTGGCCTGCGGATAGCGGGCGGCCACATCGGCCGGGCGCCAGCCCGTGGGCATGAACCAGATGCGCAGCTTGTCCCACACGCTGTCGGCACGCCGGGCGTCGTGCCAGAGCTGGGCATAGAACTGCAGGTTGGCCCACAGCGGGTTCCAGCTGGCCAGCGGCGTTGTCACCCCGAACACTACCGGCTCGGCCGGGTCCTCCTCCTTGAAGGTGCCGAACAGGCGGTCCCAGAGAATGAACACGCCGCCGTAGTTGCGATCCAAGTAAGCAGGATTTTGCGCATGGTGGACGCGATGGTTGGATGGCGTGATCAACACCCACTCGAGCCAGCCAAGCTTGGCGATATGCCGGGTATGTACCCAGAACTGGTACAACAGGTTGAGCGACGCCACGGTGATGAACACCACTGGCGGCACCCCGACCAGCGCCAGCGGCAGGTAGAAGATCCAGGAAAAGATAAAACCGCTGCTGGTCTGGCGCAGTGCAGTGGTGAGGTTGTACTCCTCGCTCTGGTGATGCACCGAATGCGCAGCCCACAGCACGTTGCGCTCGTGCCCCAGACGGTGCAGCCAGTAGTAGCAGAAGTCGTAGAGGACAAAGGCCAGCAACCACACCCACCAAGCCTGCGACGGCAGGTGCAGCAGCGCCAGGTGCTCGAAGGCGAAGGCATAGGTGAGCAGCCCCAGCCCTTTGGTCAGCAGCCCGGTGCTGGTCGACAGTGCGCCGGTGCTGAGGCTGTTGATCGAGTCGGCCAGGGTGAAGTTGCGCTGGCCACGCACACGGTCGGCTACCAGTTCCACGGCGATCAGCACGAAGAAGAACGGCACGGCCAGCAATATCAGGTCCATGGGCACGAACTCAGGCGTTATCCACCAAGATTAGGCCGCGCGTGCCAGAACCCCTATGGCGACATCTGCCAAACTAGAGGACATTTAGCGCCTCGACACTGGAGTAATGAGCATGACAAAAAAAGTAGCGGTGATTCTTTCCGGCTGTGGCGTGTACGACGGCGCCGAGATCCACGAAAGCGTGATCACCCTGCTGCGCCTCGACCAGCGCGGTGCGCAGGTGCAGTGCTTCGCGCCCAACATTGCGCAGCTGCACGTGATCAACCACCTGACCGGCGAGGAGATGCCCGAGTCGCGCAATGTACTGGTGGAATCGGCACGTATCGCCCGCGGTCAGGTCAAGGACATTCGCGAAGCCAAGGCCGAGGACTTCGATGCGCTGATCGTGCCGGGCGGTTTCGGTGCGGCGAAGAACCTCTCCAACTTTGCCGTGGAAGGCGCCAACTGCAGCGTCAACCCGGACGTGCTGGCACTGGCCGAAGCCTTCGCCAGCGCATGCAAGCCGGTTGGCCTGATCTGCATATCGCCGGCGCTGGCGGCGAAGATCTACGGGCCGGGCGTGGTCTGCACCATCGGTACCGACGCAGACACCGCGGCGGCCGTGGTGAAGATGGGCGGCACCCATGAACAATGCGATGTGCACGATATCGTCGAAGACCCGCAGCGCAAGCTGGTCACCACCCCGGCGTACATGGAGGCCAAGTCGATCAGTGAAGCGGCTGGGGGTATCTACAAGCTGGTGGATCGGGTGCTGGAGCTGGCGCACGGATAGGTTCTTGCTGGCGCACCCCGTGTAGGCGCGACACAAGGCCGCGCCTACACGGGGTGCGTACGCCTCAGGCTTTCGAAAGCCGGGCAATGATCCGGTCCAGCGCATTGGCAAACGCCTGCTTCTCGCGTTCGCCATAAGGCGCCTGCCCTCCCCCCACCTGGCCTTGCTCGCGCAGCTCGGTGAACAGGTTGCGCGCCGCCAGCCGGTCACCCATGTTGCGCTCATCGAACTCGCGCCCACGCGGGTCCAGCGCTGCCACGCCCTTCTTCACCAGGCGGTCGGCCAGCGGTACGTCACTGCAGATCACCAGTTCGCCGGGCACGGCGTGCTCCACCAGATAATCGTCCGCCGCGTCCATGCCGCTGGGCACCACGATCAGGCGCACGATGGCGAACGCCGGCTTGGCCACAGCCTGGCCCGCGACCATGACCACTTCGAACTTGCGCTTGAGGGCGAACTTGACGACCAGATCCTTGGCCGCCTTGGGGCAGGCGTCGGCATCGATCCAGACACGCATCGGGTAACCTCGTCATTCATTCAAGGCAGCCATCATGCCTCAACGGCAGGAAAAGCTGGAGCTTGCCGCCATGCGCGCTGGCAAAATGGCGTCAATCTTTCAATTGGCGCTTATCCAGCGCCGATCCCTCAGGCTACACTCGCCACAGCTCCACTGGCCGGCCCGAGTGCGCAATGAACCACCCTCATGAAATCCGCCCCGACCTGGACGAAGGCATCGACCGCAAAGTCCTGGCGACATTGCGTGCGCGGTTCCTGCGGCTTAACCAGGGCCGGCTGCAGCGGGCACTGGAAGGCCTGTCGACGCGCCAGCAACAGGTACTGACGTTGCTGCCGCTGCTGTTCCACGTGAACCATCCGCTGCTGCCAGGCTATGTGTCGGGCAGTACCCCGGCCGGTGTATCAGGCTACGAACCAAGCGCCGAGCTGGTGCTCGAGGCCCAGCGCCTGGCCCGCTCGTTCACTTACAAAGCCCGCAACGGCAACCCGCCGCGCCCGATCCATGGCCTGTTCCTGATGGGCAGCCTGGGCTCGCTGGCGCAGGCCGAGCACAGCGACATGGACCTGTGGGTATGCCATGCCCCCGGCCTGGCCGACGAACTGCTGGGCGAACTGCGGCGCAAATGCCAGCTGCTGGAGGCATGGGCAGAAAGCCTGGGCGCCGAGGCGCATTTCTTTCTGATCGACACACAAGGTTTCGCCCAGGGCCAACGCGACGGCCAGCTCGGCTCCGACGATTGCGGTACGACCCAGCACTACCTGCTGCTGGACGAGTTCTACCGCACCACCATCTGGCTGGCCGGGCGCACGCCGTTGTGGTGGCTGGTGCCGGTCTACCAGGAACAGCACTACCACAGCTACACCCAGACCCTGCTGTCCAAGCGCTTCATCCGCAGCCAGGACGCCCTCGACCTCGGCAGCCTGGCGAACATCCCGCCTGGCGAGTTCGTCGGGGCCGGCCTGTGGCAGTTGTTCAAAGGCATCGAATCGCCCTACAAGTCGCTGCTCAAGCTGTTGCTGACCGAGGCCTATGCCAGCGAACATCCCAGCGTGCGCTGCCTGAGCCTGGACTACAAGCAAGCCGTGTTCGCCAACCAGCTCGACCTCGACGAGCTGGACCCCTACGTGATGGTCTATCGGCGCATCGAACACTACCTGCTGCAGCGTGGCGAGCGGGCCCGCCTGGAGTTGGTACGCCGCAGCCTGTACCTGAAGGTGAACAAGAAGCTCAGTGACCCGTCCCGGGCCAATGGCTGGCAACGCCGGCTGCTGCAGCGCCTGACCGACGAATGGGGCTGGGACAGGCGCCAGCTGACACTGCTCGACAGCCGCAGCCAGTGGAAAGTCCAGCAAGTCGCCGTGGAGCGCCGTGACCTGGTAGCCGAACTGAACCACAGCTACCGCTTTCTCAGCCAGTTCGCCCGCACCCAGAACGCCAGCAGCCGCGCCGACCAGCGCGACCTCAATGTGCTGGGCCGACGCCTGTACGCAGCGTTCGAGCGCCGCGCCGGCAAGGTCGAACTGATCAACCCCGGCATCGCCCCGGACCTCGCCGAAGGCACCCTGACGCTGGTCCAGGCGCCCAACCGCAAGGAGCCCGGCAGCCATCACTGGGGGCTGTACACCGGCAACCTGAGCACGCATGACGTGGAGCATTTCAGCCCGCTGAAACGCTGCCGCGAACTGATCGAATTGCTGACCTGGGCGCACCGCAACGGGGTGATCGACAGCAGCACACGCCTGGCATTGCACCCCGGCGTCAGCGACCTCAGCGAAATCGAGCTGTTCAACCTGGTGGGCTGCCTGCAGCAGAGCATTCCCCTGCCCTTGCCGATCGTCAGCGAGGTGCGCCTGCTGCAGCCCAGCGTTGCCGACGAGGTACTGCTGCTGGTCAATGTCGCCATCGACCCGCTGCGTCACCACCGCGACCTGAACATCCTGATGACCACCGAGCGCACCGACTCGCTGAGCTATGCCGGGGTGCGCGAAAACCTGGTGCTGACCCTGGACCAGGTCACCCTCAACAGCTGGAACGAAGTGCTGGTCCAGCGCTATGACGGCGAACATGCGCTGGTGCGCTGCCTGCGCGACTTCCTCAACAGCCCGGTGCTGCACGGCCAGCGGCCACGGATGCGGGTGCGCTGTTTCTGCCAGAGCCGCGCCCAGGCCATCGCCCAGCGCGTGGAGGAAGTCTTCGACACTGTGCAACTACTGCTGGACCAGGGCCTTGAGCACCGCTACCTGCTGCAGGTTGCCCAGCATACGCATGTGCTTGAGCTGCTGGCCGGGCACGTCAGCCTGACGACCCTGGCCGAGCATGAGGCATTACTGGCGTACCTGGGCGAAGAGCGCAGCAGCTACAGCCCGCTGTACCTGGACGCCAACGCCCTGCAGGACCACGACCTGCGCCTGGTCCTGGAACAGGGCCAGCCAGCCTGCATCCAGGTGTTCTACCGCCTGCAGGGGAGCTGGGCCGAACTGTATGTGCTGGATGAATACAACGCCTTGTGGCAACAACGCCTGCCGCTGCATGACGAAGCGCACCTGCTGCTGCCGCTGCAGCGTTTTCTGCGTTCGGTGGTGATGCGCCGCGATGCCCGGCTGCCGATGGACACCCTGCGGCCGGCGTCACTGGATATCCATTACGTACAACTGCTGCCCTCCGGCCCAGGCAAGGCGCGCAGCAGTGAGCCGCGCCCGGCCCCCGAAGGTAACGACCAGCCCTACTACGAGGTGCAGGCCATTATCCAGGCGGGGGTGGCGGGTGCTGCGCATGTGACGCTGTACTGCGACCAGCAGGAATATTCCGAACTGGAGCATGGCGAGCAGCTGTATGCGGTGGTCGCCAGGCAGATCATTGGGCAGCGGCGCGGCAACAGGCACTACCGGTGCTATATCACTGACCTGGACTTGTCCGAGCTGCTGGATGACCAGCTAGGGTCGACGCAGCTGTACCTGCGCTACAAGCGGGAGCTGGAGCAGGCGTTGAACGAGGGCCTGGAGCAAGTGTTGGGCGAATGACCCATTGCGGCTGTGGGAGCGGGCTCATCCGCCCCCACCCAGCCCGCCATGGGCGGATGGAAGCACCCGGGCCTTACAGGTCGAAATCGCCCGCCGCTTCCGGCTGGTACTCGACCTCCAGCAGCTTCAGCTTGAGGGTCTTGCCGCCCGGTGCAGGCCAGTCGATCTGCTCGCCCACCGACAATCCCAGCAAGGCGCAACCAATCGGCGCCAGGACCGAGACCCTGCCTTCAGGCCCCGCATCCTTGGGGTACACCAGGGTCAGGTGGTAGTCCTTGCCACTGGCTTCCTCGCGGCAGTGCACGCGCGAATTCATGGTCACCACCCCAGCTGGCACTTCCTCATGACCGACCACCTGTTCGGCGCGGTCCAGCTCGCCCATCAAGGCAAGCACACCCGGCGTATTCTCGTCGAGGCTGTCGATCAGACGCTCCAGACGTTGTACGTCCAATCGGGTGAGGATGAGGGAAGGCTTGGTGCTCATGATCCAGTCAGACTCCTTTGAACAGGCGGTTTTCATCGTGCAGATAAAGCAAAACCCCGCCCAAGGGCGGGGTTTGTAATGGCGTTGCGTCAGCGACGCAGAACCCGACACTACCACAGCCGGGCAAATACTCAAGCCCCTGCGATCAGTGTGCCTTAGCCTGGTCGCGCAGGGCCTGGGCTTCGCGGCAGATCTGCCGGCGCCGCTGGTCATCGGCTGAACGCCATTCGCGAATGTGCTCGACATGCCGGTGGCAACCCGTGCAAATACGCTGCTCGTCCAACCGACACACGCTGATGCACGGCGACGGCACGGCGGGGCTGACATTGCTGTAGAGCGGCTTGGGCGGCCGGGCCTGGGTGTCGCTCATATCAGATCTCGTCGAAATCCAGCTTTTCGCCGGCCCGTTCCCAGACGATGCGCTCGAGCATTTCGCCCAGCAGTTCCTCGCTCTTCTCGCACACCCACTTGCCGCTTTCTTCGTCATAGTCGAAGTGGAAACCGCCGGAACGGTCGGCCAGCCACAGCTGGCGCAGCGGCTCCTGGCGGCTGAAGATCAGCGTGCTGCCGTTGTCGAACTTGATGGTCAGGACGCCAGCGGAGTTCTCCATGTCCAGGTCCAGGCCACTCTCGTCGAACAGGTCTTCCAGGGCCTGTTGGGTAGTGTCGACCAGGTCATGGAAACGCGCTTCACTCAAACTCATTGCAGGAACCTCGAAATTGGCTGCGTTACTGGCATGCCGGGCAAGATACGGGCGCTTGCCGCCGAATGCAAAGTTTTAGCCGTGCCTGCACCGGCACGAACTCGAACCCAGCGCAGTGCCCGTGGCTTTGGGAAAGGGCCGTTGCAGGCGCCAGGAATAGCCCGCCCGGCGGGCCTGCCCTTGCATAGGCAAGCCGTCGGTCGCTCGGTATACTCGGGCGCAATACTGCATATTTCTAAGGATTTCACCCATGAAGCGCCTGATTTCCTCCCTCGCGGCGCTGGTCGCTGTTGCCTGCCTCGTTTCGGCCTGCGGTCAGAAGGGCCCACTGTACCTGCCTGAAGACGGCGATAACGGCAAAGCGCACAAGTCGCACCAGCACCAGCCAAAAGCCAAGCCGGCCCCGACGCAGGAAGAGCAGCAACCCGAGCTGCAGCCCGAGCCCGAGCCCGAGCAGTCGCCAGCGCAGTAAGGAAACCAGATGAACGCTTTCAACTACCGCGGCGGCGAGCTGTTCGCGGAGGGCGTGGGCCTGTCGGCCATCGCCGAACGTTACGGCACCCCCACCTACGTGTATTCGCGCGCCCACATCGAAGCCCAGTACCGCAGCTACACCGACGCCCTGCAAGGCACCGAGCACCTGGTGTGCTTCGCGGTCAAGGCCAACTCCAACCTGGGCGTGCTGAACGTACTGGCACGCCTGGGCGCCGGTTTCGATATCGTCTCCGGCGGTGAGCTGGAGCGCGTATTGGCCGCTGGCGGCCGCGCCGACCGCGTGGTGTTCTCCGGTGTTGGCAAAACCCGCGAGGACATGCGCCGTGCCCTGGAAGTCGGCGTGCACTGCTTCAACGTCGAGTCCACCGACGAGCTGGAACGCCTGCAAGTGGTCGCCGCCGAGATGGGCAAGGTTGCCCCGGTCTCGCTGCGGGTCAACCCGGACGTCGACGCTGGCACCCACCCGTACATCTCCACCGGCCTCAAGGAAAACAAGTTCGGCATCGCCATCGCCGACGCCGAGGCCATCTACGTGCGCGCCGCGCAGTTGCCGAACCTGGAAGTGGTCGGGGTCGACTGCCACATCGGTTCGCAGCTGACCAGCGTCGCGCCTTTCCTTGACGCCCTCGACCGCCTGCTGGTACTGGTCGACCGCCTGGCCGAATGTGGCATCCACCTGCGCCACCTGGACCTGGGCGGCGGTGTCGGTGTGCGCTATCGCGATGAACAGCCGCCACTGGTGGCCGACTACATCAAGGCCATCCGCCAGCGCATCGGCGACCGCGACCTGGCCCTGGTGTTCGAGCCGGGTCGCTACATCGTGGCCAATGCCGGCGTTCTGCTGACCCGTGTGGAATACCTCAAGCACACCGAACACAAGGACTTCGCCATCGTCGATGCGGCGATGAACGACCTGATCCGCCCGGCCCTGTACCAGGCCTGGATGGGCGTCAGCGCGGTCACCCCGCGGGCAGGCCAAGGCCGTGCCTACGACCTGGTCGGGCCGATCTGCGAGACCGGCGACTTCCTCGCCAAGGACCGCGTGTTGAACCTGGCCGAAGGTGACCTGCTGGCCGTTCAGTCCGCGGGCGCCTATGGTTTTGTCATGAGCTCCAACTACAACACCCGTGGCCGTTGCGCTGAAATCCTGGTCGACGGCGACCAGGCCTTCGAAGTACGCCGCCGCGAGACCATCGCCGAATTGTACGCTGGCGAAAGCCTGCTGCCGGAGTAAGCCCATGCTGCTGCGTTTTACCAAGATGCATGGGCTGGGCAA
>MTEX01011438.1_pt1 | contig 11009 bp, 10 predicted proteins | sample 1042691 | NCBI WGS metagenome assembly MTEX01 (sample SAMN06185810, study PRJNA358809) | soil metagenome | isolation source: soil biostimulated with molasses as carbon source | place: India | collected 2015-05-23
CGCGGTGGATGGCACCGGCTCTGCCGGTGTTCGCGGGCACGCCCGCTCCCACAGGGGCCATGTTGTGCCAGGACTGCGTTACTGCTGGTCGTTGTAGTGGAACTTGGGCATTTCCCAGTGGAAGCGGATCGCCAGCAGGCGCAACAGGAAGCCGCCAAACAACGTCAGCAGCATCGCCTGCTCCGCCGGCACCTTGAAGTACACGCAGCCCAGGTAGAACCAGGCCGCCGCAAACGAGACACTGGCGTACAACTCGCGACGGAACACCAAGGGAATGTCGTTGCAGAAGATGTCCCGCAGGATTCCGCCAAACACCCCGGTAATGACCCCACTGAGGGATGCCACCAGCATGCCCTGCCCCATCTCCAGCGCAGTCATGCAGCCAATCAGGGTAAAGGCCACCAGCCCCAGGGCATCGAGCACCAGGAACAGCGAACGCAAGCGGCGCATCATCGGCGCGATGAAAATGGTCAACAGCGCTGCACAACTGGTCAGTACCAGGTACTCCGGGTGCTTCACCCAGGTCAGCGGGTAGTGCCCGAGCAGCACGTCACGCACCGAACCGCCACCCAGGGCGGTGACGCAGGCAATCAGCACCACGCCGAACCAGTCCATGCCGCGACGGCCGGCAGACAACGCACCGGTCATGGCTTCGGCGGTGATGGCAATCAGGTAGAGCATCAACAACATGGCGCGGGGTCCGTGCGGGCAGGCGAGAAAGGCGCGCAGTCTAACCAGTTGCACATGGCACCAAAAGGGGGCGCAGAGAGAATATCTGCGCCTTTTCGACTCACAGCTTGATGAAGTGCTCGCGGTAGTGGCGCAGCTCGGCGATCGATTCGCGGATGTCGTCCAGCGCCAGGTGGGTATTGCCTTTCTTGAAGCTGTCACGCACCGATGGCGCCCAGCGTGCAGCGAGCTCCTTCAAGGTCGAGACGTCCAGGTTGCGGTAGTGGAAGTAGTTTTCCAGGTTGCGCATGTGGCGGTAGAGGAAGCGCCGGTCCTGGCAGATGCTGTTGCCGCAGATCGGCGACTTGCCTTTTGGCACCCACTGTTCGAGGAAGGCGATGGTCTGCGCCTCGGCTTCAGCCATGCCCACCTTGCTCTCGCGCACGCGCTGGGTCAGGCCCGAAGCGCCATGGGTGCGGGTGTTCCACTCGTCCATGCGTGCCAGCACTTCATCACTGTGGTGGATGGCGATCACCGGCCCTTCGGCCAGGGTGTTCAGCTCGCTGTCGGTAACGATGGTGGCCATCTCGATGATGACGTCGCTGTCCGGATCCAGGCCGGTCATTTCCAGGTCGATCCAGATCAGGTTCTGTGGGTTTTGCATGCAGGGGCTCCTCGTATAGGCGTTCATAGTAGCGTAGTGGCCAGGGCACGCCCATTCACGGCACGAAGGCCAGCGGAATGATCCGCTGCCTGGCGTGCTAAACTGCCTGCCGTTTTCAACCCGCCCCACCACGCACGGAACCTTCATGGCCAAACGCCAGCTCAACCGCCGCCAGAACTGGCGCATCGAAAAAATCCAGAACGAGCGCGCCGCGCGTGCGGCCAAACGCGAGCAACACGTGTTGCAGGAACTGGAGGGTGGCGACCTGGGGCCGGAGCAGTTGGGCCTGGTGATCGCGCACTTCGGTGTGCAGGTAGAAGTGGAGGCCCAGGACGGCGAAGCCGCAGGCCAGGTGTTCCGCTGCCACTTGCGCGCCAACCTGCCGGCACTGGTCACCGGCGACCGGGTGGTCTGGCGCGCGGGCAACCAGGGCATCGGCGTGATCGTCGCGCAGATGCCGCGCAGCACCGAGCTGTGTCGGCCGAACAACCACGGCCAGTTGAAGCCGGTGGCGGCCAACGTCGACCTGATCGTGATCGTCTTCGCTCCCGCTCCCGAACCGCACCCCAACCTGATCGACCGTTACCTGGTCGCGGCGGAGCACGCCGGCATTCGCCCGCTGCTGCTACTGAACAAGGCCGACCTGATCGATCAGCAGAACGGCCCGGGCCTGCAGGCGCTGCTGGAGGTCTACCGCGAGCTGGGCTACCCGCTGCTGGAAGTATCGGCACACCAGGGTGATGGCATGCAACGCCTGCAGCAGATGCTCGATGGCCATATCAGCGTGTTCGTCGGCCAGTCGGGGGTGGGCAAGTCGTCGCTGGTCAACAGCCTGCTGCCGGACGCCGGTACCCGCGTCGGCGACCTGTCGGAATGGTCTGGCCAGGGCACCCACACCACCACCACCGCGCGGCTGTACCACTTCCCTAATGGCGGGGACCTGATCGACTCACCGGGCATCCGCGAATTCGGCCTCGGCCACGTCAGCCGCAGCGATGTGGAAGATGGCTTCATCGAGTTCCGCGACCTGTTCGGCACCTGCCGCTTCCGCGATTGCAAGCATGATCGCGAACCGGGCTGTGCGCTGCTCAAGGCGCTGGATGAGGGGCGCATCAAGCCGCAGCGCATGAGCAGCTACCGCTCGATCATCGCCAGCCTGCCGGAAGACGCCTACTGACCTGCCCGCTCCCGCAGGTACTACACAAGGCTCAAGGGCCAAACCAATCCTGTGGGAGCGGGCGTGCCCGCGAAGCAGGCACCGCGGTGGTTGGCACGGGCTTCGCCCGTGTTCGCGGGCAAGCCCGCTCCCACAGGTTCCGCGCTTGCTTCAGCTACAGCGCGATCCTGTAGGGTTTACTGCTCCTTGGTCTCATCCATCTTCAACGTCCCCTCTTCGAAGATGTTCAGCTTCTGGCGCAGTTCACGCGGCTGCATGGGTGCCTGCTCGGCCCCCCCTGGCACAGCCGGTGCCGCAGCGGCCGGAGGGGTAGGCTCGGCAGTTGGTGCTCCTGGCGCGCCCTGCTCACCCTCGATGTTGCGCTGGGCCTTCTTGGTCAGCACGATGATGTCGATGCGGCGGTTGACCGGGTTGAACGGGTTGTTGCGGTCGAACAGCGACGACGACGCATACCCCACCACGCGCGCCACCTGGCCATCCGGATAGCCACCGGCCACCAGCGCACGACGCGCGGCGTTGGCGCGGTTGGCCGACAGCTCCCAGTTGCCGAACTCACCACTGCCTGCATACGGCTTGGCATCGGTGTGGCCGCTGATGCTGATCTTGTTCGGCACCGCCTTGATGGTGTCGGCCATGGCCAGCAGGATGTCCTCGAAGTACGGCTGCAGGCGCGCGCTGCCGATGTCGAACATTGGCCGGTTCTCGGCATCCATGATCTGGATGCGCAGGCCGTCCTGGGTGATCTCGAACAGGATCTGGTCCTTGAACTTCTGCAGCTGCGGGTTTTCCTCGACCTTGTTCTGCAGCTCCTGCAGCAACAACTCCAGACGCTCACGCTCGACCTGCTCGGCCATGGTCTCGACCTGGTCCTTGTCCAGCTGGATGCTGGTATCAGGCGTCGGCTCGGACTTGGCTTCGGGGTTGATGGTCTTTTCCGGCGCCAGCTGCGGCGAGCCACCCAGGTCGATAATGTAGGGCGTACCGCTTTCCGAGAAGCCGATCGGGTCCTTGAAGTAACCGGCGATGGCGATCTTCTGTTCCGGCGTGGCCGTGGACAACAGCCACAGCACCAGGAAGAACGCCATCATCGCCGTGGCGAAGTCGGCAAAGGCGATTTTCCAGGCGCCGCCGTGATGGCCGCCGCCATAGCGCTTGACGCGCTTGACGATGATGGGCTGATTGTTCTCCATGACTCAGCGACCGCGAACCGCTTGTTCCAGTTCGGCAAAGCTTGGGCGGTGCTTGGGGTACAGCACCTTGCGCCCGAATTCCACCGCCAGCGAAGGCGGCATGCCCGAGGCCGAGGCCACCAGCGAAGCCTTGATCGATTCGTAGAGGTTCAGTTCTTCCTTGGCATCGTGCTCCAGGCACTTGGCCAGCGGGCCAAAGAAGCCGTAGGCCGCCAGAATACCGAAGAAGGTACCTACCAGCGCCGCACCCACATGGAGGCCGATGGAGGCCTGGTCACCCTCGCCGAGCGAGGCCATGGTCACCACGATGCCCAGTACCGCCGCAACGATACCGAACCCTGGCATGCCGTCGGCGATGCCATTCACCGCATGCGACGGGTGCTCGAGTTCTTCCTTCATGCTCAACAGCTCCATGTCGAACAGGCCTTCGAGCTCGTGCGGCGCCATGTTGCCGGTGGACATGATGCGCAGGTAGTCGCAGATGAATGCGGTCATGCGCTCGTCGCCCAGCACTGTCGGGTACTTGGCGAAGATCGGGCTGGCTGCTGCATCCTCGATGTCGGCCTCGATGGCCATCATCCCTTCACGACGGCTCTTGTTGAGGATCTCGTACACCAGGCCCAGCACTTCCAGGTAGAAGGCATGGCTGAAGCGCGAGCCGAACATCTTCATCGACTTCTTGATGACGTGCATGGTCATGTAGCCAGGGTTGGCCTGCAGGAATGCACCGAAGGCCGCACCGCCGATGATCAGTACTTCGAACGGCTGGATCAGTGCCGCGATCTTACCGTGGGAGAGTACGTATCCGCCGAGCACGCTCGCGAATACGACGATGATGCCGATAATTTTAGCCATAGGTTCAAAGCACTTGCTGTCGTGGTCAGGGGAAGAGACGGGAGCCTGAAAACTCTTCTTCTACTTATCGGCAGAACTGCGCCAGACTATAGCCACTCATTGCGAAAAGCCAGTTCGGACTGATGTCAAAATGACAATTGAAACCAAGGTGCCCGCTCAGGCCCCACGTACGCTAGAGGCCTGGGTAAAGCTGCTCGAGAGTATTCGCATCCCCGTGCCGAAGCACAGCTACGACCGGGTCATGAACGCCATCCACGATAGCCGCCGCTCGCTGCGCGATATCGCCGAACTGATGCAGGATAGCCCGGCACTGGTGCTGTCGGTGATGCGCGAAGCCAATCACCCCACCAATGCCAGCCTCGCCGAACCGGCCGAGAGCCTGGAAATCGCCCTCAACCGCCTCGGCCTGGAGCGCAGCGAACAGCTGCTCAAGCGCCTGCCGGCGGTGCCCGTCGAAGAGATCCCACCGGTACTGTGCCAGTTCCAGCTGATCAGCCAGCACGCCTCGCAGCAGGCCAGCGGCCTGTTCGCCAGCCGCCTGGCACGGCTGTGGCAGGAAATCCACTGGGGCAGCCTGCTGTTCCTGTCGCCACTCTGGCCGCTGGCGCTGGCCTACCCCAAGTTGCTCGACACCTGGGAACTGCGGGTTATCCACAAGGGCGAGGACGCCGCCCATGTCGAGCAGGAGCTGTTTGGCGTGCGCATCCTCACGCTGTGCCAGGCCATGGCAGAGTACTGGCGCCTGCCACAATGGGTGACCCAGGGTTACCACCTGCTGTTGGACGAGCGCGAACAACTGGCCCAGGTGCTTGCCATCGCCCGCGACCCGGACCTGCTCAGCCAACAGCATCGCCTGGACGCCGAGCCCGGCCTGCGCCGCTGGTTCAACCAGCCGGCCAACACCGTGCTGCTGGCCAACAACCTGGCCCTGGCGGCGCAGGTGGGCTGGGACAACCCGCACCTGCTGCGCTGGCAGCTGTTGACCGCGCTGTACCTGCAGACCTCGCTGGAAGACGTGCAGCAACAGGTGCACCAGCAGGCTGCGGCGAGTGCGCGCCGCCACGCCCAGCACGCCCTGTTCCACCCGGCCGAAGCGCTGATCTGGCCTTGGCACCAGCGCCGTCCGCACCCGGACATGCTGGCACCACCACCGCCCAGCAACGACGAACTGACGCGCTGGCGCAAGCTGTGCCAGCACCTGCTGGCCCAGCCCAGCCCGTTCACCAACAGCGTGCACCTGGCCACCCAGGCCCTCGAGGCCCTGCTGGCCTGCGGCATGCAGCGCGTCCTGCTGCTGAGCCTGGACAAGGCCAGCGATCAGCTGCGTGTGCAGCAGTTCGCCGGCCTGCCCAAGGAGGCCGGGGCGCTTGCCCTGCAAGTGTCAGAGAACAAACTGCTGCAAAAGCTGCTGGCCCAGGCCGGCCAATTGCGCATCACCCCGGAAAACCACAGCCAGCTCTCGGCGTTGCTGCCGGCCCCGCTGCGGGCGTTGTTCAGCAGCGAGCACGCACTGCTACGCTCGTTGGCGGTCAATGACCAGGTGCTGATGCTGGTGGTGGCCGACCAAGGCAGCCGACCCTTGGCCGATGTCAGCGTGCAAGCCTTCGGCAAGACGGCACAATGCACCGAGCGGGCGCTGTCGCTGTTCGCCAACCGCAAGGCCTGAGCCTTGCGCTACAATCGCCCCTCTTTCCACACTGGAGACCGTGGATGACTGACTTTTCCGGCCTGCCGTTGGTGATTGAAGCCGCAGACCTGCTGCCACGCCTGGATTCGAAACAGCTGATCCTGGTCGACCTGAGCAGCAGCAACCGCTATGTCAGCGGGCATATCCCTGGCGCACGCTTCGTCGAAGGCAAGCGCACCCAGCTCGGCCAGTCGCCTGCGCCCGGCTTGCTGCCGGCCCAGGCCGATCTGGAGAGGCTGTTCAGTGAACTCGGCCACCGCGACGATGCGGTGTATGTGGTGTACGACGATGAAGGTGGCGGCTGGGCCGGGCGCTTCATCTGGCTGCTGGATGTGATCGGCCACAAGCGCTATCACTACCTGAACGGCGGCATCCAGGCCTGGCCGGCCGACAAGCTCTCCACCGAAGTGCCCGCCAGTGCTAATACCCCCGTGCAGCTGCGCATCGACACGGCACCCACAGCCACCCGCGAGTACCTGCAAAGCCGCCTGGGCGCGGAAGACCTGGTCATCTGGGATGCTCGTGGCCCGCAGGAATTCCGCGGCGAGAAAGTACTGGCAGCCAGGGGCGGCCACATTCCCGGCGCGATCAACTTCGAGTGGACAGCCGGCATGGACCTCAACGACCACCTGCGCATCCGCCCGGACATCGCCGAAGTCCTGCTGAACCTGGGGATCACCCCCGACAAGGAAGTGATCACCCATTGCCAATCCCACCGCCGCTCCGGTTTCACCTACCTGGTGGCCAAGGCCCTCGGCTACCCACGCGTCAAAGCCTACGCCGGCTCTTGGAGCGAATGGGGCAACCACCCGGACACGCCTGTAGAAGTTTAAGGAACCTGCATGAAATCCCGTTTGTTCATCATCAGCCAGTACCTGCTGCCGCACCATCTGCTGTCGCGCCTGGCCGGCTGCATCGCCGAATGCCGCGTGCGCTGGTTCAAGAATGCCTTTACCGCCTGGTTCGCCAAGCGCTACCAGGTGAACATGGCCGAAGCCCTGGTCGAAGACTTGAGCGCCTACGAGCACTTCAACGCGTTCTTCACCCGTGCCTTGAAGCCAGGCGCGCGCCCGCTGGATGAAACCCCGGGTGCCATCCTGTGCCCGGCCGACGGTGCCGTCAGCCAGCTTGGCCCGATCGAGCACGACCGCATCTTCCAGGCCAAGGGCCACGGCTTCAGCGCGCAGGAACTGCTGGGCGGCGACCCGGCGATGGCCGCGCCATTCATGGGCGGCGAGTTCGCTACCATCTACCTGTCGCCAAAGGACTACCACCGCGTGCACATGCCGCTGGCCGGCACCCTGCGTGAAATGGTCTACGTGCCGGGTCGCCTGTTCTCGGTCAACCAGACCACCGCCGAGAACGTCCCCGAGCTGTTTGCCCGCAATGAACGCGTGGTGTGCCTGTTCGATACCGAACGCGGGCCGATGGCCGTGGTGCTGGTGGGGGCGATGATCGTCGCCTCGATCGAAACCGTGTGGGCCGGGCTGGTAACGCCGCCCAAGCGCGAACTGAAGACCTTCCGTTACGACGAAGCCAGCCGCGCGCCAATCCACCTGGAAAAAGGCGCCGAGCTGGGCCGCTTCAAGCTGGGCTCGACCGCCATCGTGCTGTTCGGGCCAGAGCAGGTGAAATGGGCCGAGACGCTGGGTGCCGGCTCTACGGTGCGCATGGGGCAACAGTTGGCGATGCCTGCGCAGGCTTGATTGCCTGATAGAACCTGGGGCCGCTTTGCGGCCCTATCGCGACACGAGGCCGCTCCTGCAGGACAGTGCAGTAGTTGAAACTGCGAAAACCCTGTAGGAGCGGCCTCGTGTCGCGATGGGCTGCGAAGCAGCCCCAAGACTCTCGGATCAGCCGCGCGCGTCGCGGTCACGTACGCCCAGCAGGTACAACACCCCATCCAGCCCCAGGGTGGAAATCGCCTGCTTGGCCGACTGGCGTACCAGCGGCTTGGCGCGGAACGCCACGCCCAGGCCAGCCAGCGACAGCATCGGCAGGTCGTTGGCACCATCGCCCACGGCAATGGTCTGCTCCAGCTCCAGGCCTTCTTCGCTGGCCAGCTTCTGCAGCAGCTCGGCCTTGCGCTGGGCATCGACGATCGGTTCCACGGCCACGCCGGTCACCTTGCCATCGACCACTTCCAGCTCGTTGGCGAACACGTAGTCGATACCCAGGCGCGCCTGCACCTGGCGCGCAAAGTAAGTAAAGCCACCGGACAGGATCGCGGTCTTGTAACCCAGGCGCTTGAGTTCAGCGAACAGGTTCTCGGCCCCCTCGGTCAGGCGCAGCGACGCGCCGATCTCGTCCAATACGCCCACATCCAGGCCCTTGAGCAGTGCCATGCGCTCTTTGAAGCTGGCACGGAAATCCAGCTCGCCGCGCATCGCGCGCTCGGTGATGGCCGCCACCTGCTCGCCGACCCCGGCAGCCTTGGCCAGTTCGTCGATGACTTCGGCCTCGATCAGCGTCGAGTCCATGTCGAATACCGCCAGGCGACGGTTGCGGCGGAACAGGTCGTCCTTCTGGAAGGCGATGTCGATGCTCAGTTCCTCGGCCAAGGCGAAGAAATCGGCACGCAGGGCCTGGCCATCGCTGGGCACGCCACGCACGGAAATCTCGATGGCCGCCTTGCCTTTGCCAGCGTGGGCATCCAGCGCCACACGGGCCGACAGGCGCTCGATACGCTCGATGGTCAGGCCATACTGGCTGATCACCGCACTCACCCGCTGCAGTTGTTCGGGGGTGATCTTGCGGCTGAGCAGGGTGACGATGTGGCGCGCCTCGCCCTGGCCGTCGGCCCAGTGCTGGTAGTCCGCCTCGGAAATCGGCGTGTAGCGGGCCTGCAGGTTCAGTTCGTGGGCCTTCGCCTGCACGCTTTGCAGCAGGGCGGTAGCCACTTCGTTGTCCGGGATGTCGACCAGGATGCCGAACGACAGGGTGCCGTGCATGACGGCCAGGCCGATGTCGAGGATACTCACACCGCCCTGCAGCAGGACGCCGGTGATGGCCGCAGTGAGACCGGGACGGTCCTCACCGGTGATGTTGATCAGGACGATTTCGCGCACAACCTGGCTCCGACTTCGATGAAAAATGCGCATTCTACCGATTTTCCGTGACCATCGGGCGCCAACGATACTTTGCCGACAAAACCCGGCTCGCTATACTCCCCACACTTTCATGCCATTAAGAGCCGAGCTCAGTGAACCGGCCCACGCCCGTCAAACCAGACAACTTCTTCCTGATGATCTATCGCGCCCTGAGTCAACGTCGCGTGCCACTGGCACTGCGTATCGCCTGCACCAACATCTTCCTGGTGGCGCTGGCGCTGGTGATCTACGCCTGCGTGATGGGCCTGCAGTTCAAGCAGGCCATGCACGAGCAGGCCGATGCCCTGGGCCAGAGCCTGACCACCCAGACCGCCACCTCGGCGACCGAGCTGCTGGTAGCCAACGATATCCTCAGCCTCAACGTGCTGCTGGGCAACCTGGTGAAGAACCCGCTGGTGGCCCATGCCGCCATCTACAGCGTGGACAACCGCATCCTCGCCGAAGCCGGCCAGCGCCCGCGCAACAGCCTGCTGGGCGAGGCCGAGGGCCTGTACCAGACCAAGATCACCTTCCAGGACGTGACCGCCGGGCAACTGCGCATCAGCCTGGACATGAGCCAGTTCCAGCAGCCGATGCTGATCAGCTTGCAGAGCATGGGCATCCTTGCCGCCATCCTGCTGGTGCTGGCCTTGACCCTGAGCCTGCGCCAGGGCCGCTTCATCACCCTGCCGCTGCTGCAACTGCGGGTGTGGCTGCGTGACCCGCAACCCTACACGCCGGCCACCGATCGCCAGGACGAAATCGGCGATATCGCCCGCCAGTTGCACGCGCGCCTGGCCCCGCCACCGCCGCCCGAGCCGGAGCCAGAGGAAGACGACGACGAGCCGTTCGATGACCTGCACGGCGATGCCCCGGCGGCAAAGGCCGCCCCACGCGCCAGGGTTGCCACCCAGGCGCACGAGGATGACGACGAGGCCTTCGCCGGCCTGCTCGACGACGACAACATGCCCAAGGCCTCGGTCGTCGAGTCCGACGAGCCGCAGTACAGTGCCGTGCTGGCCGTGCAGCTGGGTTCGCAGGAACAGCTGCGCCGCCTGCCACGCACGCGCCTGACCGAGCTGACCGAGCGCTACCGCGACTGCCTGGAGCACGCTGCTTCGCTCTACGACGGTGAAACCCACACGCTCAACGACGGCAGCACCCTGGTGCTGTTCCACAGCCGCGACTGTGGCGAGGACTACCTGACCAACGCCATCTGCTGTGGCGAGCTGCTGCGTGCCCTGGGCCATGCCCTGCAGATCGAAGTGGCGGACAGCGGCATCACCTTGCAGCTGCAATTGGGCTTGGCCCTGGGTAACGACCTGCAAGGGCTGGAACTGGTGGACCTGCTGATGGCCGAGAAGGCCCAGGACGCGCTGGCGCTGTCGCAACACAGCCGCAACCTGTTGCTGGTGGAGCGGCAGATCAGCGATGACACGCTGATTCGCCAGCGCGCCCGCATTCGCCCGATTGCCAGCCCGGAAGGCGCCTGCTGCGTGGAACGGTTGATGGAGCCCTACCCGTCGATGCTGGAACGGCAGTTGGCGCGGATGCACGAGCGCCGGGCCTGACCGGCACAGGCTGAGGCGCTGTAGGAGCCGCCTTGTGTCGCGATGGGCTGCGCAGCAGCCCCAGATTCATTGGTGTCGCGAAGATTGCTGGGGCTACTGCGCAGCCC
>MTEX01008968.1_pt1 | contig 10998 bp, 18 predicted proteins | sample 1042691 | NCBI WGS metagenome assembly MTEX01 (sample SAMN06185810, study PRJNA358809) | soil metagenome | isolation source: soil biostimulated with molasses as carbon source | place: India | collected 2015-05-23
GATGGCTTTTTCCGCTCGTCGACGCAACCAGGTGGGCGACGGGGAGCTGGCCGAGATGCTGGAATTCGCCGAGGCAGCGCGGCTATGGGCGCTCGAGCATGAGGGGCTGGGCGAGGTGTCAATCTGAAAAGGGATGTAGGTCGGCGGAACGCCGGAGGAGGGTGCTGTTGGCTGTCTAAAACCGTACGGAAACTCCTCGGTTTCCACTGGGCGAAAGTCGCCCAAACACGCCAATGCATATTAGACAGGTTCGACGCATAGGCCGCTAACGGCGCGGCCTGAGGTCGATTTTCCACACTACTGCTGCATTACCAGTGGATCACTTTTTTGTTTGGAGGAGCTGCCGTGAAGGCGTTTGTATCGTGAGCGCCTCCGCTGAGCTAGCCAAGGTGTGCTTTTGAAGAAGACTCTCCACGATGTCAATGACGTGATTGACTTGGTCGACTTCGGGTAGGTACCCGCGGTGAGCTGCGGCGTGGCCAGCCTCCAAGGCGGCTGTGAGAATTTTTTTGTCTTGATCTCCTAATAGACCCACGGTTACAAGCTGAGCTAATTTGCGCTCAAACCCACCGATGTCACCAACCGCATGATTCATGTACATATCTACCAATGCTCTAGCGCCCATCATGGCAAGGCGCCGGCTATCGGCATGGAGAGCTGTATAGATTTCTGACAGCAGTGACCGCCATTCCGTTGGTAGGGAGTATTCCCAAGAGGGCGGCCGTCGGGACACGCGTGGAGGGTAGTAATCTGTTTCACCACTCCAATCTATCTCAGAGTGCCACCAGTCGACACGGAGCGAGACCTCTTCACACCCTCTGCACTCAATCATTTGGCTTGTCTTGGTGACATGGTAGTCAAAGTCGCGGCCGAAGCTTCCACTGAAAGACTGCTGACGCTCTGCAACTACGTCGTGCTTTGTCTTGCCAGTGCATTTGTTGCAATGTGCCCAAATGGGCTGTTTCTTTGCCATGGATCGCAATCTCCGGGCCTCGCCTTGGGGGGATTGTATCTTCCCTCATCTATCTCGAGGAACATCAAAATCGATTCCAAAACTGAAACGGCGACCCTTGCAGAATGCAGCCTTTAGCCGAGCCATTTTTGCTTTGTTTTGGAAGCGATTCCGTCACGCAATTGGCATGGGTGGTTCTGGATTTATCACACGGTCTTGAAAACCGCTGACCAGGTGCCGACGAAGCCAGCAGGAAGATGCGGTAGTGGTCCGCAGGTGATACCAATTTTGATACCAATGATAGGGAGTGAGAGGGGGATGGAGGGGCGTTTGACCCAATGAAATCAACCCTTTGTCACCGCTAAACACCCCTGAGATATTGCATGGTGATGTTAGCGGTAGAAATCAAGTGCTTGTCCTGCGGGGGTTCCAGAGGTGTATTTAGGCCCTCTCGTCAGTTTTGGGCCAATTTTGGGCCAATTCGACTCGGGGCGGCAGCTTCTCCAGCTCCCTCCAGTCCGAGGAGGAGCTGATCCATTTCGCGTAGGTAGAGAGCAACATCTCGACGCTATGGCCGAGCTGGTTCGCGATGAACGCGGGGTTCATCCCAGCCATCAGGCACATGGTTGCGTAGGTGTGGCGGGTGTCGTACTGCCGGCGTTCACGGATGTCCAGCGCCTTGAGCGCTGCTTTGAAGTGGCGGATTGTAACACTTGGTTCGTTGATCCACAGCCCACCTTTGCTCGGCTGGAATACAAATGGGCTTGAAGGATAGGCCGACTTTGAAGCCATCCGCCTCAAGTCAGCCAGGCGCTGGGCCTGTCTTAGGGCGTTGAGCGCTCGGTCATTCAACAACACCACCCGGTGATACTTTGTCTTCGTCCTGTCTGCAGGCTTGCGATCGACGATGATGCGCTGGATTGTCGCTGTGCGCTCCTCGAGATTGATGTCCTGCCATTGCAGGCCCATTGCCTCGCCAGGGCGCAAGCCGGTGAAGAAGCTGAACTCGAAGAAGGCGGCATAAATTTGAGCGTACTTTTGTCGCGTAGCATAGAGATGCTCGATGATCGCCTCCGCTTCAGCGCGGGTATAAGGGTCGAAGACCTTTTTCACCGCCGTTGGCTTGTCGAGCGAGGTCGTTGGGTTCTTGCTGATCAGGCCGTCAAGCACGGCGGTCTTGAAAATGCTGGCCAGCTTGATGATCGCATTGCGCTTAACGCCGGCCGAAGTCCACTGGATTTGCGAGATTACTCCCCACAGCATCGTCGGCGTGATCATGTCGATCCGGCGCAGGCCCAGGTATGGCATCCAGTACAGATTCAAGGTGCTGACGTAGTTGTCGCGGGTCCCCTTCACGATGTGCCGGCTGTTGAGTCCAGACGGTGAACGCGCCGTATCCATCGCCTAGACACGGATGGGGACATGGAGTGGGAGGAGGTGATGGGGCTGCTTGCCGAAACCCCGGAGCTGGATCTTACGTTCAACGACGACGAGAGCGTGACGGTGAGGTGGGAGGCGCAGGGTGCAGGCGACCGAGACGACCTGGTCGTGGAGAAGGATTGGGAGGAAGAGAAGCTTGAGGAGGAGGCGCCTTTCTGACGTCGAAAACATCTATGACCTGCCCACCCATCCAGCATGGATGGAAAGCCAGTAGCAACTCCAGTGGTGGCGTAGTACGGTCCGCCTCCAACAAACCGCCCGGTTCGTTGCCTCCAATCCCACGGACCGGGACTCTCATGACCTGGGAGGTCGAATGGAAGTCGCTCGAAAGATCAGCCAACAGGAATTGGACAACGCCCTAGTAGCCTTCGCCCGCTACAAAATCGGAGAAATCAAAATCTTCGACTTGGAGCAGGCAATGAGCTTCGAAGCGGGCGAAGCCTTATCCCAAAGCGGGCTGGTCCGGTTCTCAATAACCAAGATGGTGTCCGGACGGTATCGCATTAGCGATGAAGGGGAGAACGCCATCACACCGGCTGGTCGGGATCGCCTTGAGGTGATCCGAGCCTGACGATAGGCAAGCCTAGCAACGGCCGCAGACACAGCTCCTGCGGCCATCTGCAAACCACAGGCAATCGCCGGGCTAACCGGATGAAAGTTCCGGTGCACGATGGCGTGGGCTTCTGGCTTGCCGCGCGGCGCCTGAATCAAGGCAAGTTACTGCATGAGTGGGTATTGGCCCAGCGCGACCTGGTGCCCAACGGATCAGCCACAGCTAAAGCTTTCGCATACAGCCTGAAACGTTGGGTAGCGCTAACGCGCTACCTGGACGATGGCGCTGTACCCATCGACAACAACCAGGTCGAGAACCGGATACGGCCGTGGGCACTCGGGCGCTCGAACTGGTTATTTACCAGGTCGTTGCGCACCGGTAAACGGGCGGCTGCGATCATGAGCCTGATCCAGTCGGCGCGTATGAATAGGCATGATCCGTATGCCTATCTCAAATGTGCTGACGCGGCTACCGACACCGCGGACAGCGAGATAGAGAAGTTGCTGCCGCACGAGTGGGCGCCCTTTTAGCTGCGTAATATATGCAACGCAGACACGAGAACAAAATTAAAGAGGAATTCGGTATGATCCGGCGTTATCAACCTTGTGACATCAACCATATTCTCGATCTGTGGCTGGATGCTTCGATCAAAGCACATGATTTCATTCCTGAAGCGTTCTGGCGGGAGCAATTAGGTGCTATGCGCGACCATTACCTACCACAAGCCGAAAATTATGTAATTGAAGACGAAGGTCGGGTACTTGGCTTTATATCGTTGCATGAAAATCGTATAGAAGCGTTGTTTGTCAGCCCTCACGCCCAAGGACGTGGGTTGGGGCGACAGCTACTGCACGAGGCCAAACGACTACGTACGGCTCTTGAACTGAATGTCTATAGTGCCAATGAACGAGCAATAGCATTTTATCAGGCTGGCGGTTTTTTAACTGTTGCTGAGTCGCGTAATTCAATTACGGGGCAGCACGAGCTTACAATGCGCTGGAGTTACAACTGAAAAACTTGGTTGGGCGGCAGGGATCGATAGTCGGATCCATTTGGCTCACATCACTTGGTATGATCTATATGGCTACTGGCTCAAAGGTCTGACGACGCGGTTGCCAACGCAGCCGGCCAGCGAGACGAAGCAGTTGCTGCAGCATCAGTGCCGGCAGGTATCGGCGTGACTTACTCAAGGTGAGTTCGCCGTACGCTTACAAAGAAAAGCCCACACTGCAATGCGGGCTAACGTAGGGAAACGGATGAGTTTTCACTGTGCAGGGCAGGGTGTGAAAAAGCGTGAAGGCATTAAAAAGCCCGCTGAAGCGGGCTATGCCGGTGATCAGGAGAGCGCTGCCGATTACACCAGATGAGCGTTCCAGACCAGTAGCACCCGGCCTTGGATGTATGTCATGTCCCGGCGGATAAGACGATCCTTGTGCCTAGTGTTGTCCGAGATCATCTCGAAGTGGTCCTCATCAGCGACCTGCAGGCGCTTGATGTAGAGTTGGTCATCCCAGTAGAACAGGTAGATCCCATCGCCCACGAACTCGCGGACGTTGATGTTCACGATGAGCGGGTCTCGGTGCTTGATGGTGGGCTCCATCGACTGGCCCCAGCCGGTGACCACCTTTAGGTGGTAGTACTCCTCGAACTCAGAGGCTCAGGAACGACGGGGACAGATGTGGTGAACCAATATGGGGCCACTGGGGTGACTTATGCCACTGTCCCGGTTTCTTTCCCGGCAGTTTTTGCCAATAGCAATTACAGCTTTATCTCAAAATCTGCAGCCCGCGGAATGGTCGAACTGTCTTTTTCTCGCACAACTTCGGGGTGCTCGGTCCAGATACGACACGTTACAGCAAGCCAGGTTGTCGACTTCGACTACATAGCTGTAGGAAGGTGGTTCTGATGATTATTAAGCTTTCCCCGGCCGGATACGATGTCGAGCTGAAGGTCACCAAGGCAGGCGACACGCTCATCATCAATGGTGTCGCTCTGGACTTCACGCAATTGGAAGACGGCTCTACGTTGCCGGCTGATGCCGTTGGGAGTGAGTGGGTGACCCGAACCGTGGAGCGCATCTACGGCGAACTCATTGTCACTCTCACGCTCCCGCATGTTGCTGATGCCCCAGAATCTGTTCGGTACCCGGCCGATATCTTCAATCCTGCAGATGGCCCGGTGCATCTACCAGGTCTCGATGCTGGACCGGCACAGCAGCCAGCGGTGAGCGGTGTCATCGATTGGTCTCGGGTTGTCACTCAGGGCATGAAGGATCAGGCTGCCGCTGATCAGTACCTTGCTCAAGTGGTCGCGGAAAACGCAGCTCGCCGCGATGTGGCCGACAAGGCCATTGCTCCTCTGCAGGATGCAGTTGAGCTCGAAGAGGCAACCGAGGTCGAGGTCGCGCTGCTGAAGGAATGGAAGCGGTACCGCCTTGCTCTGGTCAGGTTGCCCGAGCAGGAAGGTTACCCCAACAGCATCGAATGGCCCGCACTGCCTGCCTGATACTCTCGCAATAAAACAACCGCTCTAAAGCGGATCTGTTTTGGCCTTGGGACCGTAGTCGTGTGAAAAAGATGGCGGAGGTACGAGTCAGTTCGAATTGCGTCATCTTCTTTTTCCATCGGTACTCCGACGTACAGAGCTGGCTTGAACGTCGTGTTGTTGAGGGAGATGGTGTGAGTGGTAATCCCATTAACGCTTGCATAGCGCTGTACAGCCGTCCGGTCGCAGAACTTCCCATCCAGCTGACGAGGGAATGCCTTGCTCAGATCAGGGCTGTCAGGCCTGCGAGGTTGTCACGGGCGGCAGTGCACTGAGCGGCATTGACCTGCTGGTCGTCCAGCAGTGGGCGATAATGGCGAGCGGACAGCCATACGCCTCCTGCACCACCTAGAACAATCAGCAATACAGCAGCGATGATCGGCCCTGCCAACTTGCCTACCAGTTGCTCCATGCAGCCTCCCATTCTGGAAGATCGACCAGTCGCTTTAAGCTGCAGGCCGGGTTCGCGACTGATCCTGCCGTCGATCTGGCTTACGAGCCGATGACCGCCATTGGTCACGCCACCAGCTCCATCTCTACTAACTCGGCGTCTCCTACGAATGTAGGCATCTGGTACCAGAACGGGACCGCAAGCGTTGCCAGGCTTCAAGGGTATGTGGATGCGGACGGGTGGCTGCTGGTGGTCCGGGCATCAAACTCGGGCAACAACCGCGACTACCATTTCATCTTCCATTCAGCCCCCCTGATGTGACTTTGCGCGGGCTTTCTAGATAGGCCTATAATCCAGCGGCGCCAAGGGGGCGCCGCATTTATAGGTGCCTCATGCTTTTGTACAGCCTCAGCCTGATGGCTATTTTGATGCTGATTTCTGCCGTGTTCATCGCCACCAAGATGGAGTGGATCAGGCACGATCTCGGCTCTCACAACAGGCATTTGACCTTGGATGGGTTGAGGGGGCTGTGCGCAAGCTCAGTATTCATCCACCACTCGGTTATGGCCTACGGATTTTACGCGACAGGTCAATGGAAGCCCCTCGCAGGGCTTTCCGGATACGAAGCGAATTTCATGGGGCACCTAGGCAGCGTAGGCGTGATGCTTTTCTTCATGATCACGGGCTTCCTTTTTGCTGACCGGATGCTCGTAAAAGGTGGCATTGAGGACTGGGCGCAGTTCTACAGGAAGCGGGTGAAGCGAATAGCTCCGCTCTATTTCTTCGTTGTCCTTGTGGTGATCGGTATCTGCACGGTCGCGAACCTCAAGGCCGGCCGATCACATGTTACCCCTGGCCAGGCAATGCAGTGGCTGGGGTTTGGCTTCTTCCCCTTGGCGAACATAGGCGGCTACGCATCCTCCTGGACTGTCGTCTGTGGTGTGTTGTGGACGCTCGCAATTGAGTGGAAATTCTATTTCTTGCTGCCTGTTTTCAGCATCATCTGCTTGAGCAGAACCGCATTCTTGAGGGGAGTACTCGTTATCTCCCTGGCATCGGTTGCGTTCGGGTTGAGTGGCGCGATTGACATGAAGGCGGCAGTGATATCGCTTTGCTTCTGTGCTGGAGCATTCTCGGCCTACATGTACACCACCGGGTTCAGTCGCCAGTTTTCATCGTGGTGGGCAGCTCTTATCGCCCTGGTCGCTATTGCAATAGATGTCAAATTTCTGTTCAGTTCGTATAACTATGTTTCATTTATGTCCGTTGCTTTATTGTTTTTGTGTGTTAGTTCAGGTAACAGCCTGTTTGGTATTTTGAATATGCGTCCCCTAAAGTTTCTTGGGGTTATCAGTTACAGCATTTATCTGTGCCACGGCGTTGTACTCTATCTTTCATCAGACTCCTCTTCACTTGGCTTGAATTCGTATGCGGTTATAGCCGCAGCTCTGATAGTCCCGTTTTGTGTTGTTACTTACAGGTTTGTCGAAAGGCCGTTTCTCGCTCAGAAGCGGGTAGAGCCTTCAAATAAGGCGCTATCGAAATCTGCCTTATCCTGACAACGCAGAAATACGAGCCCGCCTAGAGCGGGCTTTTTTTCGCCTGGAGAAAACATGGCCAGACTCACCAAAACCCAGGCCGGAGGCGCGAACGTGCTCCGGTTTCTAGACCTGATCGCCTTCTCGGAAGGCACCTCAACCGTCAAGGCGAGCGATGACGGCTACAACGTGCTGTACGGCGGAGGCCTGTTTCAGGGCTATGCCGACCACCACCGCAAGAAGCTGACCTTTCCCGTCAACGGAAGGCCTGTGACCAGTACCGCTGCCGGCCGGTACCAGCTGCTCGAGCGTTACTGGGATGCGTACCGGGTCAGCCTGCGCCTGGCGGGCGGATTCACACCAGAGAACCAAGATCGCGTGGCTCTGCAGCAGATCCGTGGGCGCAAGGCGCTGGACGACATCAAGGCCGGTCGAATCCAGCAGGCCATAGCCAAGTGCTCGAACATCTGGGGCCAGTTTTCCAGGGAATAACTACCAACAAAACCCGCACCGCCTGGACAAGCTGCTGACCCAGTGGCAGAAGCTCGGCGGGGTGCTGGCATGACGATCAAGACGATCGGCCGGTGCCTTGGCCAGGCGCATGATGGCTCGCTGTGGTTCTTCTGCGCAGGCTGCGACGCACCACATAGCCTCCAAGTTGGCGCGGGCTCCGGTCCGCGCTGGGGTTACAACGGCAACCCCGAGGCCCCAACATTCACGCCGTCTGTGTTGGTGAGAGGCACCCAGCGGGTAACCGAGGAAGAGCACCAGGCGCTGATGGCTGGCGAGAAAGTAGAGCCGCGGCCTTTCGTCTGCCATTCGTTCGTCACGGACGGACGCATCCAGTACATAGGTGATTGCACGCATCCACTGGCTGGGCAGACGGTCGATCTTCCAGAATGGGAGGCTGCATGGAGCAACTGGTAGGCAAGTTGGCAGGGCCGATCATCGCTGCTGTATTGCTGATTGTTCTAGGTGGTGCAGGAGGCGTATGGCTGTCCGCTCGCCATTATCGCCCACTGCTGGACGACCAGCAGGTCAATGCCGCTCAGTGCACTGCCGCCCGTGACAACCTCGCAGGCCTGGCTCAGGAGCAGGGCAAGGCCCTGGGCGACCTGACCCTGGCCGCAAACGCGCGCCAGGCCAGGGCGGAGCAGGCGGTTGGCGAGGCCAAGGCCAGCGCCGCTGTCGACTATGCCGCGGCGAATCGCTTGCAGCAAGATCGCACAGGTGGCGACCAGTGCGCCGCTGCCGCCTCGATCATCGTTAAGGCGTTGGGCCTATGAGGCTGGCTATGAACTCGCGCCGCTGTGGGAGCGGAGTAGGCCTATTTCTGGCTGCAAGCCGCGTAATCCGTAGCTTTGCCTGTAGGAGCGGGATGGTGGTGGCTTGGCCCTGCAGGAGCAGCGAAAAGGTGCAAGTCTGCCGAAAAAGTGCAGGAGGTACAGGTGGTGCAGGTCGAATCCTTCGAGGGGCGGGGGGGCTCGCAGGCATCGCGATGTTGGCCGCCTGCGCGAGCAAGGTCGAGCCGCAGGTACAGTACGTCCGCGTCGAAGTGCCGGTGCAGGTGCCGTGTCGTGCGCCGGAGCTGCGGTAGCGTCGTGGGCGGCTGCCGGCCTGCGCAAGTCCGACAGCCTGAAAGTAAAGGTGAGGGCCTTGCTGGCTGAGCGCACGCAGCGAATCGGCTACGAGAAGCAGCTTGAGGCGGCGGCATGGGCTTGTCGCTGACTATACTGCTCCGACTGAGCATCGGAGCGGGATATGGTCAAGCGTACTTTCATCGGGATGGTTGAGGCCGGAGAGCCGCTGATCCAGCAGGCCATCGATGCCATGTGGGAGTATCGCGAGGCCGAGGCGGCCAGCCTTTCCGGCGAAGAGATCGAGCGGCTGCTGTACACCGATGCCGTGGATGCCTTGAGGCAGTATCACGAGGCCCGGGCTGCCAACATGCCTGCCGATGAGGTCGAGCGGCTGCGCCTGATTGCCGAATCTCTGTTCAGCGGTTACGGATTACCAGCTGCATGCGCTTGGGTCTAAGGATCTGGTACGCCACTAGGCCGCGGCTAGAGATTGCTTTGGGGTGTAAAAGGTCGGCAGAGCGCCGGAGGAGGGTGGATTCGGCTGTCTAAAACCACCCAAAAGCTTCTCGGTTTTACTGGGCGAAAGTCCCTGAAACTGGCCGAACTGTATTAGACAAGGTCGTTGCGCAGGCGGCAAACGGCGCGGCCTGACGTTAATTTCTCACACTACTGCATCAATATCGAATGCACCCCATCTCCTGCTGCGCTCAACGAAGCGCGATCTCAACCCGGCTGGCCGGCGCTGTATGGCCAGTCCAAGAACTGACAGCGCATCATCATCGAGTGCATATTCGGCTTGTTGAAAGAGAAACGCCGGATCGTCATACGCTCGTCAAACTAGTGAAGAGCTATGCCGCTATGGACTCACTGGCGTGTTCCATGCTTGTTTACGACACCTACTTTCGTTCAGAGCCTCATTCAATAGCTTTGTGTTGCACTCGGTCTTCGAAACCGCCTATTATAGAATCCAGGGGCTAGGGAGCTCCGTATAATTGTGGAGCATAAAAATTGCCAATAGCTAAGTTAAAAAAAATACTTAATCCATATGTAAATCATGCGCGAAAGCTTAAAATAAAACCTATAATCAGGCATTACGACAAAGATGTTCGGGTGGCCTCGTGGAGTGGTGCAAGTTTTCATGAGGCATATTTTTCGCCTTTTGATATCCCTCCACCTGCGAAATTCAATGCTCAGGGTGTTGCTAGAAGTAATGTTATTGATGCAAAAGTGGCCGAGGTTGCTTGTAAAGTCATCGCTGACTTTGGAGGTTTTATCACGGACTATCTTGGCAGTAATGTCAGGCTTGATGATATTTACATGTTCTGGTTTGATCCAGATAAAGTCGAAAATTGGAGTCTTTCCAATTCATGGCATGATGACAACGTAGGGAGTCGGGTTAAAGTGTTTGTTTGCTTTAATGGTGACGGATCTACTCCGACAGTTGTGGTGCCCAACTCGCACAATATCCCTTACTCGCCAAGGAAAGAGGAGATATCTAGGTTTTCAGGTGTGAGAAACACTCAGGATGTGGCTGGTCAGGTAGAACTTAGATATAAGTCCGGCGATTTAGCTATGTTCGATACAAGCTGCCTTCATCGCGGCCTGTATGAGCAGCCGTCAGCAAAACGGACTGTTCTCGTTTTGGAATTCATTGATCGGGATAAATCCAATCGTATTGTGGGGTATGCTCCATGTGGGCCGGGTATGTCCAAGGTAGGTGAGGTTATTTTCGATGAGGCTGGATTTAAGCTGCTTGAGGGGACTGGGTTGCTAGATGAAAGTCTTGTTTCTGCTCAATGCGGTAATTATGTATATTCGCTTAAAAACTCAATAAAATAACAGCAATGATCGGGGCGGTTGGGGCTTTGGGTATGACTGAAGCCTAACCTGGATTAGTTCATATCACAAGATTCTTGCGTTGGTTATTATGGAATTCAGAAAAGATATTAATGGGTTAAGAGCGGTTGCGGTTTTGGCAGTTGTTCTTTTCCATTTTGGCG
>MTEX01000069.1_pt2 | contig 10990 bp, 10 predicted proteins | sample 1042691 | NCBI WGS metagenome assembly MTEX01 (sample SAMN06185810, study PRJNA358809) | soil metagenome | isolation source: soil biostimulated with molasses as carbon source | place: India | collected 2015-05-23
ATACCGGCACCAAGTTCTTCAACAAGGGCGATGCCACCAATACCCAGCGCGACCAGCAGTTCAGCGGCAACGCAGCCATCAGCTACGTGTTCGACTCGGGCTTCGTCCCCTACCTGTCGTATGCCGAGTCGTTCCAGCCATCCAGCAATGCCAGTGCCTCGGCAACCGACTCGTTCAAGCCCACCGAAGGCAAGCAATGGGAACTGGGCGTGAAATACCAGCCACCGGGCTCCAGCACCCTGCTGTCGGCAGCCGTGTACGACCTGACCCAGAAAAACGTCGCGGTGACCGACAGCGTCGGTGGCGTGACCATCACCAGCCAGACCGGCGAAGTGAAGGTGCGTGGCCTGGAACTTGAGGCGGTTTCCGATGTGACCGAGAACCTCAAGGTGATTGCTGCCTACACCCTGGCCAAGTCGGAAGTGCAGGACGGCGATTTCAAAGGCAACCGCCTGCAACTGATGCCCAACCAGCAGGCGTCGGTGTGGGGCGACTACACCTGGCATGCGGGCGTACTCGATGGCTTCGGCATCGGCCTGGGTGCGCGCTATACCGGCAATACCTATGGCGACCAGGCCAATACCTACCTGGGCAAGGCCAACGCCTACACGGTGTTCGATGCAGCGGTGCATTACGACCTGGGGCGCCTGGACCACAGCCTCGAGGGCGCGTCGGTGGCGATCAACGCGACCAACCTGCTGAACAAGGACTACCTGTCGACCTGTGATTCCTACTACTGCTACTACGGCGACGAACGTAGCGTCGTGGCCAGTGCCACCTACAAGTTCTGAGTGAGCTGGGGCCGCCTTGCGGCCCAGGTCCAACAAGGCAGATACCCGACAGTGATGAAAAGCCCAACCATCCGCCGCTGGTCCACGATCCACACCTGGAGCAGCCTGGTCTGCACCCTGTTCCTGCTGTTGCTGGCGCTCACCGGCCTGCCGCTGATCTTTCACCACGAGCTCGAACAGCTGCTCGGCGACGCGCCGAAGCTGCGCGACATGCCGGCCGACACCCCGCACCTCGACCTACAACAGCTGGTGATCAAGGCCGAGCAGCACCGCCCCGGCGAGGTCGTGCAGTACTTCGGCTATGACGAAGACGAACCCAACGGCGTGGTCGCCATCACCGCGGCCACTGCCGGTACCGAGCCCAACTCGTCGCACACCTTCATGCTCGATGCACGCACCGGCGAAGCAGTCGCCATGCCCGCGGCCAACGGCGGCTTCATGATGCTCATGCTGCGCCTGCATGTGGACATGTTCGCCGGGCTGCCGGGCAAACTGTTGCTGGCGTTCATGGGCTTGCTGTTCGTCGTCGCGATCGTTTCCGGCACCGTGCTGTACGCGCCGTTCATGCGCCGCCTGGCGTTCGCCACAGTCCGCCACGACAAGTCGCGGCGCCTGCGCTGGCTCGACCTGCACAACCTGATCGGCGTGGTCACCCTTGTCTGGGCCTTGACGGTAGGTGTAACCGGAGTGATCAGTGCCCTGTCCGACCTGGTCATCGCCGCCTGGCGCAACGACAGCCTGGCCGCCATGGTCGCGCCGTACCGCGACGCTCCAGCGCTCAGCGAGCGCGCCCCGGCCACCCGCCTGCTGGAAATTGCCGCGCAGGCAGCGCCTGGCATGCGACCGGATTTCATCGCGTTCCCGGGGACGCGCTTCTCCAGCGAACATCACTACGCCGTATTCATGAATGGCGCCACGCACCTGAGTTCGCACCTGTTCACACCGGTACTGATCGACGCCCGCACGCTTGAACTGACCGCGGTTGGCGAGCGCCCCTGGTACATGGACGCCATGGGCTTGTCGCAACCGCTGCATTTCGGTGATTACGGCGGCAGGCCGATGCAGATCCTCTGGGCGGTGCTCGATGTGCTGACCATCGTGGTGCTGTGCAGCGGGCTGTACCTGTGGTGGAGCAAACAACGCAAAGCCAGGGAGGCACGTGCATGAGCCACCGGTCACAAGCCACTGCGCGTATCTTCGCCTGGCCTGCGCTGATCGCCGCGCTGACCGCACTCGGGCTGTTTGCCGCCCTGCTCGGTGACCGCTGGTGGGACGGGCTTTCCTGGCTAGGCCTGGGCCTGCCCGCGTGGTTTTCGCTACGGGGCCTGTGGCACCGCTGAGGTAGCCCGCTAACACAGCAGCCCTGGCGCCTTGGCGCAGCATGGTCCGCCCTCACTACAGGAGACGGACCATGCCGATCCCCCCCCTTTTCCAGACCCTGGATAACCAGCTTGATGCACTGCTCCCACCCATCGAGGGGGTCGAGCACAACCTGGACCTGACGCTCGCGCGACTATTCCCAGGCCTTTCCATCAACGCCCGCACGCTGCACTTCGGGGCCCAGCCGCTGTTGCAGCTGGTGGGTTTCCATCTGTTCGATGGCGGTACCTTCCGCCTGCCCGCAGGTAGCCAGATCAGGCATGCCGACTACCCGGCGCTCAGCCTGCCACTCGATTTCAACGGCCATATCGACGGCTTTTGCAAAACCATTCGTCAGACGCTACATGCCCGCCTGGCAGCGTACTGGCTGGAGCCGGACAACAAAGGCCTGACCCGCACCGTGCGCCTTGCCGTGCTGTACCGCGAGCAACTGGATGCGGAGATCCGCCTGCGCATCACCGACCAGACCCTGTCAGCGGCGCATGCACACCTATTGAGAACCTACCTGGAACTGCCGCAGCCCTGGCAACGTCGCCACTTGCCGACCGCCGCGCGTCCCCAGGCCTATCGCCTGTTGCTCGACAGTACGGCGCCCAACTGGCGCAGCCATGTACCAGGTTTCCTGGTGCTCACCGAACACGGCGCCGAAGGGCGAATGCTCGATCATCTTGAGCCGGTTGGCCGGGTACTGCTGTGCAGTGCCGCACACGGCATCGAGGCCTTCGACAACCTGGCCGACCTGCACACGGAGGTATGCGAGCGCCTGGAAGACCCGCAGCAGAGCGAACACTTGCTGCAACTGATGATCGACCCCGACAACCAGCAAAACGCCCGTCGTTCAGAGCGCCTGCGCTACGACTGGTATACAGAAGACCTGGCCGACTACCTCGCCTCGACCCTGCGCGATGCCCAGGCCAGGCAACTGAGCTACAGCTGGCAACAGGCCTGGAAGCTCGGCAAACAGCGCGATATCGAGCAGCTGGATCTGGCCCTGGCTGCGGCGCTCGACATACGGCGCTCCGTCAGTAGCCGCGGCCCGTTGGCCAACCGCTACGGCCTGCTACTCGAAAAGCATCTACCCAACTGGTTACGCGCCACTTCGCAGCAGGGCGTCGCCCACATCATGCAGACCCTGCAGGAACTGATCGTGGCCATCGAAGCGGCCAGCGCTCCCGGCATCCTCAGCCTGGAACAGTTCAACCACAGGCATTCCCTGCTGAACTGGGTCAACCTGCGCCTGCGTGAATACCTGCAACGCGAACCGGGCCTGGACTGCGACCCGCGTGACATTACCATCAGTGTCACCCTGGCTCGACAGGTCGGGCCGATCATCAACCCGCTACCCCTGGGAAGTACCACGGGCTACGTTCCGGTAGCCAGCCGGCGCCAGGCAGGCGACACCATCGAGTTGGTCAGGCATACCTACCGGCTGGATGAGCTGGCACTGCTGAACATCGCCTGGTTCGACGTGGACTACTGGCTGACCGCGCATGTCCACCTGCACGGTGAAGCGCTGCCGGCGCTGACACCCCTGCGGGTCAAACAGATCGTGAGACGCCTGAACGCGGGCAGTGGCTATCAGGCTTACCTGCGCACCCAGCTGCTTGACTCGCCCGAAGGCCGTTGGCGCCAGACAGCCCATGCGCAAATCAGCCGCGCACGGATGAATGCCGAAGCAGTGAAAGCACGCTATGTCGGCCATTTTCTCCCCGACACACTCGAACAGGGCTACGGTTGGGCCAGCACGGTCATCAGCGCCCGGGACAGCCACGCCCGCCCCTATTTCAATGAGCAGCGTGTGACAGTCCAGCAGCTGCTGGTGCAAGGCGACACGCTGATGGGGGTATTGCTGCTGGTTTCGCCAGAGCACTCGAAACGTATCGTCGTCTACTGCCCCGACGTTCCGGACCGGCGCTACTGGCGCGAATACAGTGATACCAAGGCGCTGATCCGGGCCATGCGCAGTGACCCGGCATTGCAAGACTACCTGGTCCAGCGCCTGCCACGGGCCAGCGGGAAAAAACTCAAGGAGCGGTTGCAGAAAGGCCGGCTGGGCGCGTTGATCACTCGCGATGCCATTACCGGCAACCTGTATCAGGCGCTGTACCGCGCCGAGGTGCAAAGCCTGATGGCCCACACCGATACCGTCACCCGCAGCAATGAAGAACTGCTGGGCGAATTCTCGGTCAACGTGCTCAGGCTGGTGCTGGACATGGTCACGTTCATACTGCCGCAACGGGCATTGATCACCCTGGCATTCGGCCGCATGGCAAGCTCCATATGGGACGGCTTCGAGGCCTACGAGCAGGACGACCATGCAAGCGCGTTGCACCATGCTGTCGCGGCCCTTGGCCATGCCACCGCCGGGCTGAACGAAATGGCAGGCTCCAGCCTGATGCGCCGCGCCTTGCGAGGGCTGCCCAAACCACCACCGGTGCCGCTGCCAGGTCATTACGAAACAGCGCCAGTCGCTGCCCGGCTGCGCTACCGGATCGATTCGGCGCATGGCGAGGCCGTGTATGAACAACCGTCGAGTTCCCCGGGGCTGAGCCAATACTTCGTACGGGATAACCTGGGCCGTTACTTCAATGTCAGTTTTGACGGCGCGCGCTGGCGCGCCACCGACCCCGACCAGCCTTACGCCTACCTGAAGCTGCCGATCAGGCGTAACCAGGATGGCAACTGGGTAGTTGATTCTCCGCTGCTCTGGCACGACGGCTTGCCAGACATCCCGCACCTGCTCGAGCAGTGCCGGCTGAAAACACTGCTTGAGGGCGCTGCGGATGGCACGGACAACAACCTGTTCAGCGACAACGGCAGGTACTACCTGCAGCTGCACAACCAGCAGCTGCCGGTGCGGCGCCATCTGCTGGCCGGGCATTACCACCTGATTCTCCCCGACGCCTTGTCTGGCGCAGTACCTGCCTGGGCGGTGCTGCGTCATCAGGACGGCGAATGGCGCATCCGCGTGCGCCAGGTCGGCCGTGGCAGCGACTGGCTGGCGTTACCGCAGGATTATTCGGCCAGCTTGGGCAGCAGCCGGTCCAGGCGCTGATGCAAGGCACTGCCGCTCGGCCAATTGCGCAACAACCGCGCCCGGTCACGGGCGTAGGCCGGGGCGAAGCTGAGCTGAGTGGCATGCTGGCACATTGCATCAAGGTCGATCAGCGACCAGCGGCCGTTGTCCCAGAACAGGTTGTGGCCCTTGAAGTCGCCATGGCTGATGCGTTCCCGAATCAGCTGCTGCATGACCTGGACCAAGGCATCCACCTGCTCTTCAGGGGCGTCGCCATTTTCCACATAAGGCGCGAAACAGGCAGCCAGGTCCGGGCCATCGATGTACTCGGTGACCAGGTAGGCGCGGCTGCGCAGGCCAAGCACGCGCTGCTCCAGCACTGCCAGCGGGCGCGGCGTGGCGATATCGAGGAACTCCAGGCGGTGCCCTTCGATCCATGAATGCCAGGCCCGGCTCGGGCGCCAGAAGCGTTTGAACCAGTGCGCGGTGTTCTTGATGTTGTAACGCTTGAGCACCAGCTGGCGCCCCTTCACCTCGATGCGCGCCACACTCGCGGCGCCACCGGTCTTGTACAGATGGCCCTGGTCGAGCAACTGGTCGGCCTGCTCCAGCACCGGCAACAGCGCCTCGACCTCGTCACGGCGGATCGCGCGCAGGCCAGACAGGCTGCGCTGGACGCTGAACAGGCTGCATTCGCGACCGGCCTTTTCCAGGTAGTCCTTCTGCCGCCAGCTGCGCACCTTGTCCACTTGCTTCTGCAAGGCCTCCAGCGGCAGCGCATGTTCGGCGTTGGCCAACAGGTAGTGCACCAGCAGTTCTTCGATGAACGGCTCCAGGCGCTTGGGCAGCTGGGCGAAGAACACCCCGAGGTTTTCCAGCACACGTGGGCGCGACAGTTGCTGGCCAGGCGTTTCGGCCTTGATGCCGGCGCCGTCGATCAGGTACAGCTTGCCGCCGTGGCGCAACAGGTTGTCCAGGTGCAGGTCCTCCTGCCAGAGGCCCTGGGCATGCATGTGCGCCACCGCAGTGAGCGCCTCGCCCAGCACCAGGTGCTGTTCGTCGGCCAGCACCGGCAGGTCTTGCAAGGCCGCCCAGGCATCGGCCAGGCTTTCGGCGCCGTCGAGAAACTCGAACAGCAACCAGCCGCCCTCGCCTTCCTTGAGGCCATCGGCCAGCAGCTTCGGCGTGGTCAAGCCTTGCTCGGCGAGCAGCTTCACGCCCTGCAGTTCGCGCTGGAAATGCCGCGCAGCGTTGCTACCGACCAGCAGTTTGGCCAGCACCGGGGTGCCGCGCCATACCCCGGCGCCCACATAGCGCTGGCCCGGCAGCACGCGCAACAGGCTGAGCAGCTGCAAGTCAGCGCTGCCGGCGGCGTCGGCCAGGGTAATGCTCAGGGGCAGCGACGGGTTGCGCCCGGCTTCTTTCAATTCGGACAAACGCATCAGCGGGCCTCTTTTTCACGACGGCGTTGCGTCAGGCGTTGCAGCCAGGTATCGACCAGCGAGCCATCGGCCGGCTGTGCCAGGTAACTGGCCAGCAATGTACGAACATCCTGCTCGCTCCAGGCCGGGGCACGACGCAGCAGCGGCTCCAGGTCCTTGAGACGGTCACGCATGCCGAACAGCAGGGGTCGGGTCTTTTCCAGGTCGATCAGTTGCGCGTCCCAGCCTTCGCGGCGCTGGCGCAGGAAGATGTGCTTGGGGTAGAAGCAACCGTGCACCTGCCCGGCGCTGTGCAGGGTACGCGCCAGCTGGCCGCAGGCCTGCAGGATGCCATTGCGATCGCCATCGCCCAGTTGTGCCCAGCGCGCCAGCAGGCTGTCGAGGTCGGCCCATTCGTCCAGGGCGCGTGTCATCAGGATGGCCCGGTGCTGGCCGGCTTGCTTGCGCTCGCCATAGAACACCGCCTGCAAGGCCGGAATGCGCAGCTTCTGGTAGCGGCTGATATTGCGAAATTCACGGGCGAAGGTTGGCTCGCCGAACGGCCGGTGCAGGGTACGGGTCAGGTAGTCGCTCTGGCGCTTGAGGTAGTAGCCCTTGCCTTCGAGCTCCAGACGAAACACGCTGCTCCAGCCGCCACGGCCGGTATTCGGCTCGTCGACGGCATCCAGCTGCAATGCCCACAGCGCCTCGAAGTCATCCAGGCCATGGCGTTTGAGCAGCGCGAGGTCCGCGCTGGCCAGGTAATCGGTCATTCCCTTCCCTCGAAAAAGCCCACTACCTGGCGAATGCGCTTCTTGTCGCGCTCATTCAGCCGGTCGCGGCCACGGTATTGCAGGTAGAACCGCAGGCGCTGGGTTGCCGACAGCTGGTACTTGGCCACTTTGTCCAGGCACGCCAGGTCCTTGATCATCCGGTGCCGCCACATGAAGCCGCGCCAGAAGTCGCCGGTGGGGCAATCGATGAAGAATAGCGTGCCCTGGTCATCGACCAGCAGGTTGCGCCATTTCAGGTCGTTATGGGCGAAGTGGTGCTTGTGCATGACCCGGGTATGGCGCGCCAGCTGGCTGCTGACATGCCCGACCCAGGTGCGGTCGGCGAGGCGCGCATCGTTGCGCTCGGCCAGCGCCGAGAGGTCTTCGGTGTTCGGCAATTCGCGGGTAATCATCGCGCCACGCCCAAATGCGAGGCCAAAGGCCAAGCCATTGCGCTCCAGGCCCCAGGCCACCACTTCGGCGGTGGGGATGCCCCACTTGGCGAACAGCTTCAGGTTCTGCCATTCCGCCTTGATCCGCGGCCGGCCCAGGTAGCGGCGCATGTGTTTGCCGGCCCCGGTGTAGCGCTTGACGTAGTAATTGACCCCATCACGCGTGATGCGCACCACTTCGCTGAGCGGGTCGCGGGTCAGGCGTTCGCCTTGCAGGGCAAATACCGCCTCGAGGCTGCCGAAATCCGCCGCCAGGTGCTCATAGCCCGGCGCCAGTGTCCAACCCGACATCAGAGTGCATCCCCATAGCGTTGCTTGCGGTCGTAGAGTTTCTGCGCCTTGCGCTCCAGCCAGGCGAGCAGCGCGGCCTCCTCCTTGAGGATCTGCCGCAGCGGGCGCTGGAAATAACCCCGCAGGAAGCGCAGCTTGTCGCGCTGGGTGAGGCCGATGTCCAGCGCCGAGAAGTACAGCGCGGCCAGGTCCTTGTCGCGCCAGCGGCGGCTGATTTTCGCCCGGGTTTGCGCGCGGTGCAGGTCGATAACCGACAGTTTGAAGTCATCCGCCGTCACCGGGCGGTCGGTGTGCAGCAGGAAGTGGCAGATGTAGCAGTCGCGGTGGTTGACCCCGGCGCGGTGCATGCCGCCGGTCATCCTGGCCACCTCGGCGATGAGTGCGCGCTTCAGGCGTGGCTCGGGCGGTTGCCTGAGCCAGTCGATGCTGAAGTCTTCCAGGCTGACGGTCGGTGCCAGCTCTTCGGTAATGATGAACGAATGCTGCGCGGCCGGGTTGCTGCCACGCTCGCCATAGGCCACCGCAGTCATGGTCGGCACGCCAGCCTGGTGCAGGCGCTGGATCGCCTGCCATTCCTGGCCGGCACCGAGCACCGGCAGCTTGGCGCTAAACAGGTTCTTGAAGATCTCGCCCCAGCCGATGCCGCGGTGGATCTTGACGAAAAAGCCAGCGCCAGCGACCTCGGTGCGCAGCGTGCGGCGCCCTTCCAGCTCGCGGTAGACCTCGCCTTGCAGCGCCTCCACCGCATCGAAGGGATCGCGCCCCGCCCACAGGCGCTTGAACGGCTCGGCCAGTATCAGCTTCATGCGGACTCCTGCCCCAGGATCACGTCGGCGGCATGCTGCGGCATGCTGTACAGGTCGGCGGTTTCAGCAAACGCCAGGCCGTTGCGCGCCCAGCTGGCACGGGCCGGCTGGTCTTCGAGCATGCGCTGCAGGTAGGTATTGAGCTGCTCTTGTTCGAACGGCTCGTCCAGCACCAGGCCGCTGTCGGCCTCGGCAATGTAGTGGGCGTAGCCACACACCTTGGACACCAGCACCGGCAGGCCGGCCACCAGCGCTTCGAGCAGCACCGTGCCGGTGTTCTCGTTGTACGCCGGGTGGATCAGCAGGTCGGCACCCAGCAGGAAGCGCGGAATATCGCTGCGCCCCTTGAGGAACTGCACCTGCTCGCCCAGGCCCAGGGTAGCGCTTTGCAGCTGGAACACCTTGGGGTCGTCCTGGCCGATCACCATCAGCCTGGTCCGCTTGCGCAGGGCCGAGGGCAGTGCCGCCAGGGCCTTGAGGCTGCGGTCCACGCCCTTGGTCTTGAAGCCAGAGCCGATCTGCACCAGCAACAGGTCGTCATCGCCGAGGTTGAACTCCTTGCGGAATTCGGCGCGGATCTCGGCAGCGTTGGCCGGTGCGCGGCGGTCCTGGGAAATGCCTGGCGGCAGCAGGTGGAAGCGTTCCACCGGGGTGCCATAGTGCTTGATGAACAGCGGCTGCTGCACTTCGGAAATCATCAGTACTTCGGTATGCGCGTCCTTGGCGAACACCGCGCGCTCGTACTCGGCAAAGTGCCGGTAGCGGCCCCAGCGACGGTACAGGCCGCCACGCAGGGTCTGCGCCTTGTCCTCGAAGCAGCCGTCGGCGGCGTAGTACACGTCCAGCCCCGGCATCTTGTTGAAGCCGATCAGGCGATCGACCGGGCGCTTGGCCAGGTCGGCAGCCATCCAGGCGCTGAGCTTCTCGTTGCGGCGGTGGTTGAAGATTGCCTTGACCGGCGCCACCAGCACTTCGAAGCCCGGCGGAATGTCACCCTCCCAGATCAGCGTGTACACACGGATCTGGTGGCCCCGCTTCTGGCACTCCAGGGCAATGCGCATGAAGTCGCGCTGCAGCCCGCCGAAGGGGAAATATTTGTACAGCACGAAAGCCAGTTGCATCAACGGACATCCTCAGCCAGCAGCAGCGCGCTCAAGCGGCTCGCCACATGCTCGGGATTCAGGCGAGTGAAGCACAGTGGCCACTCGCGTTTCAGATCGTACCGGCGCAGGTCATCGGCGCTCGGTTTGTAAGTGCACTTCTTCTGCAGGCAGGGAGCGCATGGCCAGTCACTGGCCTGGTGAATCTGGGTCCGTCCGTAGGCGCCGGTCAGCCCCGGGTTGGTTGGGCCGAACAGCGAAATGGTGGGTACATCGAGTGCCGCCGCCAGGTGGCCAAGGCCAGTATCGACGGCCACACAGGCCTTTGCCGCCGCCAGTACGCGGGCGACGCCAGCCAAGTTCAATTTGGGGAGCACCTGGCAATTGTTCAAGCCCTGGGCAATGCGCTCGGCCCGCGCCTTCTCGGCCGGGTTGCCCCACGGCAGGCGCACTTCCAGCTTGCGCCGGCCCATGCGTTCGGCCAGTTCGCGCCAGTAGGCTTCGGGCCAGTGCTTGGTCGCCCAGGTGGTGCCATGCAGGAACACCACGTACGGGGCCGCCGGCGGTAGCTGCAGGCGGTCGAGGTCGAGGCCGTAGTTGCCAATACCCTCCGGCAGGTCATACGCCAGGGCCATGGCGAACAGCTGGCGTACCCGCTCCACCGCATGCTGGCCGACGGCAACCGACAGGCGTCGATCATAAAAGCGGCTGGCCCAGCCCTCGCGGGCCGAATAGCGATCCAGGCCGGCGACCGGCGCCTTCACGTAGCGGGTCAGCCAAGCCGACTTGACCAGGCCCTGGGCGTCGATCACCAGGTCGTACTGGCGCTCGCGCACGCGCTGCTTGAACGCTTTCCACTCGCCACTCTTGATGGTTTGCCAAAGGTTCTTGCGCCAGCGGCGGATGGCCACCGGGATGACCTGGTCGACCGCCGGGTGCCAGCTGGGGATTTCGGCGAAG
>MTEX01008658.1_pt1 | contig 10983 bp, 8 predicted proteins | sample 1042691 | NCBI WGS metagenome assembly MTEX01 (sample SAMN06185810, study PRJNA358809) | soil metagenome | isolation source: soil biostimulated with molasses as carbon source | place: India | collected 2015-05-23
GTCGCGACCCAGCGGGTTCTTCGGCAGCATGCCTTTGACCGCGGTCTCGATCACGCGCTCAGGAGCACGAGCGATCAGCTTCTCGAAGTTGATCGACTTGATGCCGCCCGGGAAACCGGAGTGGGAGTAGTACATCTTGTCGCTGGTCTTGGCACCGGTGACACGCACCTGCTCGGCGTTGATCACGACGATGTAATCGCCAGTGTCGACGTGCGGGGTGTACTCGGGCTTGTGCTTGCCGCGCAGACGGCTGGCGATTTCGGTGGCCAGACGACCCAGGGTCTGACCTGCAGCGTCGACGACGTACCAGTCGCGCTTAACAGTTTCCGGTTTTGCAGTAAAAGTCTTCATTCGCTATAGCCTCAGGGGCCGCCCTGAAAATAAGACGGCGGATCTTACTGAATAGTGCTTGCTTTGACAAGTCAAAGACGGCCGGAAACAGACGCTATCGGGGGCTCGGGTCAGCGCGTCCGCTACGGCGGGGTGTTCGGCGGGCTAGGCATCCCCACCTTCTCTGTCAGCGAGCTAGGCGTTCCCGCGTCGAGAGCCGCGGAATTATGCCGATTGCAGCGAAAATAGCAACCTGCTTTGATGCCCCCTCTCACCTACAGTCGAAAACTAGGAGTCAGCAATGGAATACCGTCAGCTGGGCCGTACCGACCTCAGGGTCAGCGCCCTCTGCCTAGGCACCATGACCTGGGGCGAACAGAACAGCGAGGCCGAGGGCCATGCCCAGATCGAGCGCGCCAAGGCCTGCGGCATCAATTTCATGGATACCGCCGAGATGTACCCGGTGCCGCCGCGCGCCGAGACCTACAGCCGCACCGAACAGATCATCGGCAGCTACTTCAGGCAGCGGGGCGACCGCGCCGACTGGATTCTGGCGAGCAAGATCGCCGGCCCCGGCAACGGCATCGGCCATATCCGCGGCGGCCAGTTGAAATTCGACCGCGCGAATATAGTCGCCGCGCTGGACGCAAGCCTGAAACGCCTGCAGACCGACTGGATCGACCTCTACCAGCTGCACTGGCCGGAACGCCCGACCAACTTCTTCGGCCAGCTCGGCTACCAGCATCAGGAAGCGGACTTCACGCCGCTGGAAGAAACCCTGCAAGTGCTCGACGAGCAGGTCAAGGCCGGCAAGATCCGCCATATCGGCCTGTCCAACGAAACGCCCTGGGGCACCATGAAATTCCTGCAACTGGCCGAAAGCCGCGGCTGGCCGCGTGCGGTGTCGATCCAGAACCCCTACAACCTGCTCAACCGCAGCTTCGAGGTGGGCCTGGCGGAGGTGGCGATGCGCGAGCAGTGCGGCCTGCTGGCCTACTCGCCGCTGGCCTTCGGCATGCTCAGCGGCAAGTACGAGGGCGGCGCGCGGCCGGCCGGCGCGCGCATCAGCCTGTTCAGCCGCTTCACCCGCTACACCAACCCGCAGTCGGAGGCGGCCTGCTCGCGCTACGTCGCCCTGGCCCGCGCGCACGGCCTGGATCCGGCGCAGATGGCCCTGGCCTTCGTCACAGCACAACCCTTCGTCACCAGCAACATCATCGGCGCCACCAGCCTGGCGCAACTGGACAGCAACCTGGCCAGCGCCGAGCTACGACTCTCCGAGGACGTGCTGGCCGGCATCGAGGCGATCCACAAGGCGCAGCCCAACCCGGCGCCCTGATCCCGACTCAAACGAAAAAGCTCGGCAATGCCGAGCTTTTTCTTGTCATCACCGCACTCAGACCAACGAACGGGCGATGATTTCCTTCATGATCTCGTTGGTGCCGGCGTAGATGCGCTGCACCCGCGCATCGGCCCAGGCGCGCGCCACCGGGTATTCCCACATGTAGCCGTAGCCACCGTGCAGCTGCACGCACTCGTCGAGCACCTTGCACTGCAGGTCGGTGCCCCAGTACTTGAGCATCGCCGCGGTGGGCACGTCCAGCTTGCCCTGCAGATGTAGCTCCAGGCAGCGGTCGACGAACACCCGGCCGACCTGGATCTCGGTGGCCATCTCGGCCAGCTTGAAGCGGGTGTTCTGGAAGTCCGCCACCGCCTTGCCGAACGCCTTGCGCTCGCGGGTGTAGTCCAGCGTCCACTGCAGCGCCGCCTCGGCCGAGGCCAGGGCGCCGACGCCGACGGTCAGGCGCTCCTGCGGCAGCTCCTGCATCAGGTAGGCGAAGCCCATGCCGGCCTGACCCAGCAGATTTTCCTTGGGGACGCGCACGTCCTGGAAGAACAGCTCGGAGGTATCCTGCGCCTTCATGCCCACCTTCTCCAGGCGCTTGCCCTTGGTGAAGCCCGGCGTACCCGCCTCCACCAGGAACAGACTGGTGCCTTTGGCCCCGGCCTTGGGATCGGTCTTGGCCACCACTATCACCAGGTCGGCCAGCCAGCCGTTGGTGATAAAGGTCTTCGAGCCGTTGATCACGTACTCGTCGCCGTCCAGCACGGCGGTGGTTTTCACCCCCTGCAGGTCGGAGCCGGCGCCCGGCTCGGTCATGGCGATGGCGGTGACCAGCTCGCCGCTGACCAGCTTGGGCAGGTAATGCTGCTTCTGCGCCTCGCTGCCGTAATGCAGGATGTAGGGCGCGACGATGTCCGAATGCAGGGAGAAGCCGATGCCGGTCAGGCCCAGGCGGCCGATCTCCTCGATCACCACGGCGCTGTAGAGGAAGTCCGCCGCCATGCCGCCGTATTCCTCGGGGATGTGCGAGCAGAGCATGCCGGCCTCGCCGGCCTTGTTCCACAGCGCGCGGTCGACATGACCGTCCTTTTCCCACTGTGCATGAAAAGGCACCGCTTCCTGCTCGAGGAACTTGCGCACGCTGTCGCGGAACAGTTCATGGTCGGAGCTGAAAATCGTTCTGGGGATCATGGCGCTACCTGTGTCTGAGACCTTGGGGACAGTGGCCTCGACTTTAGCCAAGCAAACGCTTGGTCACACTGGACACAAGCGCCAAAAAATAAGACGATCCAGCCGTCGCATGACCGCTTAGCCCTAAAAAGAACAATATCTATGCCTACCCAATCCAATGCCCCGCTGCGCCGCGTCAGCATCCTCGCCACCGACGGCGTATTCGCCTCCACCCTGATGCAGGCCAAGGATTTCTTCCATATGGCCGGCATCCGTTACGCCAAGCAGCAGGGCCTGGGCCATGAGCCGCCGTTCGAGATCCACCTGGTCAGCCCGGACGGCCTGCCGGTGAACAGCTTCAGCAAGGTGCAGGTGCCGGTGGACGGCGGCCTGGAGGCCTGCGACGTGATCATCCTGCCGGCCTTCTGGGACGACTTCGACGCCCTCAGCCGCCGCTATCCGCAGGTGCTGGACTGGCTCAAACGCCAGCACGCGGCCGGCACGGCGATCTGCGGCGAAGCCAGCGGGGTGTTCTGGATGGCCGAGGCCGGCCTGCTCGACGGCAAGGAGGCGACCACCTACTGGCGTTTCTTCCGCGAGTTCGCCGAGCGCTTCCCCAGGGTGCTGCTCAACCAGGACAAGCACCTGTCCGATGCCGACAACCTGTACTGCGCCGGCGGCGTCACCTCGGCCTGCGACCTCTATATCTACCTGATCGAGCGCTACTGTGGCGCCGGCGTGGCCCAGGGCGTGGCCCGCGACATCCTCTACGAGGTGCAGCGCAGCTATACCCCGGGGCGCATCGGTTTCGGCGGCCAGAAGCTGCACCAGGACGTCACCGTGCTGCAGATCCAGCACTGGCTGGAGGAACACTACGCCGACAAGTTCCGCTTCGAGGACGTGGCCCGCGAGCACGGCATGAGCATCCGCAACTTCATGCGCCGGTTCCAAGGTGCAACGGGCGACAAGCCGCTGCACTACCTGCAGCGCCTGCGCATCGAGACCGCCAAGAGCCTGCTGTCCTCCACCCGCAAGAGCATCAAGACCATCAGCTACGAGGTCGGTTACGACGACGCCAGCTTCTTCGCCCGCTTGTTCCGCCAGCACACCGAGCTGTCGCCGAATCAGTACCGCCGCCAGTTCCAGCACAAGGACAGCCACTGAACAGCCACCCACCCTTGGTTAGGTTGGCCACAGGTGACGCCGGCCTATGATCGGGACACTGATAACAACAACAGGTCCATCGCCATGCGCCGCACCCTTATCGCCCTGCTTGCCGCCTGCAGCCTCACCGCCGTGGCGGACGACAACTGGAAGCCCTTCCCGCTCGACCAGAGCGCCTACGACTACAGCGGCGACAAGCTGCGCCAGGCCTGGCCGCAGCTGACCCGCGGCTTCGGCGACTACCCCTTCCCCGACGCCGACTGGGTGGTGAGCATGGCCAGCCGCCATCCGCAGGCGCTGGAGAAGACCGTCGGCGCCGATATCGGCTTCACCGGCAAGCCGGAAGAGGCCGAGGTCTATGCGCAGAAACTGCAGGAGGTCTGGCGCCTGATGTTCCGCGGCGACTTCGCCCAGGCCAAGGAGCAGGGCCTGGCCCTGGGCGTCGGCGGGCAGATCCCGGCGCTGTTCGCCCAGGTGATCTACGCCATGTTCCTGGTGCCGGAGCAGGCCGAGAAGCATCGCCTGCTGGAAGAAGTGATCGCCTACACCGACGAGGCCGGCGAACTGGTGCAGGCCGACACCGTCGCCCAGTTCGGCCGGGTCTACGCCAAGGCGCGCCTGGGCGAGGAGCTGTCGGTGCCGGTGGTGCTCAAGCGCGGCTATACCTCGCAGATCCCCGACGAGCTCGAGGCGCTGCTGGCCAAACAGCCGCAGCAGCCCTTCGCCCTGGCGCTGTACGGCGGCTACGAGGCCGGGGTGATCCGCAAGGTGGGCAAGCTGGTGGGCAAGATGACCTACGGGGTCAGCGCGGACAATATGGAGAAATACTTCAGCCGCAGCTTCCAGGCCCGCGACGACCTGCCGATCGGCCATTACGAATACGCCAACGCGCTGACCTACGTGTACGGCGACGACCAGCACGACAAGGTCGTCGAGCACCTCGAGCGCGCCGTGGCGATCACGCCGATCAACGCCATGGAGGCGCTGGAAGTGGCCCATGCGCAGAAGATGCTCGCCCAGTACCAGCAGAAGCTGGCGAAGCACTGAGCCGCCGGCGGCGCCCCCCCCCATCCGGATCGCCGCGCGCACCAACCAATACGAAAAAGGCGACCTTGCGGTCGCCTTTTTTCATGCTGCGCAAACCATCAGGGCTTGTGCGGCCGCGACAGGAACTCGTGCGACTGCATCTCCAGCAGGCGGCTGAGGGTGCGCTGGAACTCGAAGGTCAGGCGGCCGCCGGTGTACAGGTCCTTCAGCTCCACCTCGGCGGAGATGATCAGCTTGACGTTGCGGTCGTAGAACTCGTCCACCAGGTTGATGAAGCGCCGGGCAATGTCGTCCTTGGCGGTGCTCATCTGCTCGACGTTGGCCAGGATCACCGCGTGGAAGATCTTGCCCAGCTCGATGTAGTCGTTCTGGCTGCGCGGGCCGTCGCACAGCTCGCGGAACTCGAACCAGGCCACGTCGTCGCCGACCTTGCGCGCGACTATGGGGCGGTTCTCGATCATCAGCGCCTCGTGCTCCTGCACCGAGCAGTGCTCCGGCAGCAGGCTCCTGAAGCTCTTGTCCAGGCTGACCTCGGCCTCGGCGTCCAGCGGGAAGTGGAACAGCTCGGCCTGCTCCAGCGCGCGCAGGCGGTAGTCTACGCCGCTGTCGACGTTGACGATGTCGGTGTGCTGCTTGAGCAGGGCGATGGCCGGCAGGAAGCGCGCGCGCTGCAGGCCGTCCTTGTACAGGCCGTCCGGCACGATGTTGGAGGTGGCCACCAGGGATACGCCGTTCTTGAACAGCTCCTCCAGCAGGGTGGCGAGGATCATCGCATCGGTGATATCGCTGACGAAGAACTCGTCGAAGCAGATCACCCGCGCCTCGTCGGCGAAGCGCCGGCCGATGATGGTCAGCGGGTTCTTCTCGCCCTTGAGGGTGCGCATCTCCTCGTGCACGCGCTTCATGAAGCGGTGGAAGTGGGTGCGCATCTTCCGCTCGAAGGGCAGCGCGTCGAAGAAGGTATCGACCAGGTAGGTCTTGCCGCGCCCGACGCCACCCCAGAAATAGATGCCCTTGACCGGCCCCTGCGGCTTCTTGCCGAACAGTTTGCCGAGCAGACCGCCCTTGCCCTGGTCGGCGGCGACCAGCTCGTCGTACAGCCGCTGCAGGTGGCGCACGGCGTTTTCCTGGGCCGCATCATGGAAGAAGTCGGGCCGCTGGAGGTCGGCCTGATAGCGCTCGAAAGGAGTCATGATTCGTTAGCCGGGCAAGTAAAAACGGGGGCGTCACTTTAGCGACGCCCCCGTGGATTGGCAATCGCAGGTTGGGCTGAGCGCAGCGCAGCCCAACGACCGGCAACGGCATGCCATGAGCCGTTGGGCTTCGTCGCTACGCGCCTCAACCCAACCTACGGCGTCAGGCCGTTGCCCGGCTGCCATCCGGGCGACATCATTCCTGCGTCGCCAACGCCTCGCGCAGACGGGCGATGGCGGCGTCCAGCGCCACGGCATCGGCGAACTCGGGGCTGCTCGCCACGCATTCGTCATCCAGCCAGACGCCGAAGCCCTGCCCTTCGGCGCGCACATCCAGTGGTTCGCCGGACTGCAGGCGCTTATTGACCATGCCGGCCGACTTGCCATCGGCGAAGGCTTTCGACAGCAACAGCTGCTCGCCAGCGGCGTCCAGCAGGCGGAAGCGGAAGCTGCCGTCGTCGTCGCGGAAGCTGACGAAGCGCGCGCTCTTGGCCGCCTTCTTCTTCTCGCCGGAGGCGGTTTGCACCTGCTCGCGGAACGAACGCAGGCCCACCGCCTCGCGCAGCTCGCCGAGGAAGGGCGTGGCAATCTTGCGCGCCTTGGCGGCGCCGGCCAGGAGGATGTCCTCCAGATCAGCGGGCCTGGCGATCAGCGCGTTGTAGCGCTCGCGCGCCTCGCCCAGCTCGTTTTCCAGCAGCTGGTACAGGCGATTCTTCGCCTCGCCCCAGGCCAGGCCGCCTTCCAGCTCGGCGCGGAACTCGGCCTGCTGCGCCGGGGTGGCGAAGGCCTGGTACAGGGTGAACAGGTGCGAGCCGTCGGCGTCCTTGGGTTCGCCCGGCAGGCGCGAGTCGGTGACGATGCGGGCGATGGCGTCCTTGAGCTGCTTGGCGCTACCGAACAGCGGGATGGTGTTGTCGTAGCTCTTGCTCATCTTGCGGCCGTCGAGGCCGGGCAGGGTCGCCACCTCCTCCTCGATCACCGCCTCGGGCAGGGTGAACAGCTCGCGACCGGCGCCGAACAGGTGGTTGAAGCGCTGGCCGATGTCGCGGGCCATCTCCACGTGCTGGATCTGGTCACGGCCGACCGGCACCTTGTGCGCGTTGAACATCAGGATGTCCGCCGCCATCAGCACCGGGTAGCTGAACAGGCCCATGGTGATGCCGGCGTCCGGGTCTTCGCCGGCCTCGACGTTCTTGTCCACCGACGCCTTGTAGGCGTGGGCGCGATTGAGCAGGCCCTTGCCGGCGACGCAGGTGAGCAGCCAGCACAGCTCGGGAATCTCGGGAATGTCGGACTGGCGGTAGAAGGTCGCCTTGTTCACGTCCAGGCCCAGCGCCAGCCAGGTGGCGGCGATCTCCAGACGCGAGCGCTGGATGCGCGCCGGGTCGTCGCACTTGATCAGCGCATGGTAGTCGGCGAGGAAGTAGAAGGAATCGGCATCCGCGGCGCGGCTGGCGACTATGGCCGGGCGGATGGCGCCGGCGTAGTTGCCCAGGTGCGGGGTGCCGGTGGTGGTGATGCCGGTGAGGATACGGGTGGTCATGGCGTTCGCTTGTCGTACAGCTGGTTCAGAGACGCGGCAACAGCAGATCCTTCAGATCGGTCAGCTTGCCGTGAAAGAAGTGGCCGCATTCTGCCACTTTCAGCAGCTCGTGGGCACGCCCAAGGTTCGCCGACCAGTCGTACACCGCCTGCGGCTCGACCACTTCGTCGGCGTCCGGCTGGATCAGCACCAGCGGGCAAGTGGCCGCCGGCGGATTGTCGGCGGTCAGCCGGTGCACCGCCGGCGCCACCATAAACAGCTTGTCCAGCGCCACGCCCTGGCGCTCCAGACGCGCGCCCAGCGCGGCGGCGACGAAACCGCCGAAGGAGAACCCGAGCAGGGTGAGCGGCAGATCCGGGTACCCTTCGCGCAGCCAGGCGGCCACCGCTTCGGCGTCGTCCACCTCGCCGCTGCCCATGTCATGGCTGCCGGCACTGGCGCCGACGCCGCGATAATTGAAGCGCAGGGTATGCAGGCCGCAGTCGCGGGCGCTGCGTTGCAGGGTGGAAACCACCTTGTTGAGCATGGTGCCGCCCTGCACCGGATTGGGGTGGCAGATCAGCGCCACGCCGCGGGCGTCGGGCACTTCGAGAAAAAGGGCTTCGAGCTGGCCGACGGGGCCAGGGATAAAAACGGCGGTTTCGCGGTTGAGCAACAGAGAACTCCGTGACCCCGGATCGGGTCGACTCGTCTAGCAAACTGTCTGCGCGGCACGGCATAGCCGTATACAGCGCAGGTTCGAGCCGCTAACGTAAAGCAAAGCCGTTTTGAGAGGAAGGACTCGTGGAACAGACCCTTACAGCCTGGTTGATACCCGCCCTGACCCTGGTGGTCGGCATTGCCGTCGGCTTTCTGATCGCTCGCCTGGCGCCCAGCGCCGCACCGAGCCGCACGCAGCGGCAAATGGAAGAAATGCAGGCACGCTTCGAGGCCTACCAGAACGAAGTGGTGACCCACTTCAACACCACCGCCAGCCTGGTGAAGAAACTCACCCAGAGCTACCAGGACGTGCAGGAGCACCTGTCCGACGGCGCCAATCGTCTGGCCCTGGACGAACTGACCCGCCAGCGTCTGCTGGCCGCCCTCAGCAGCAGCGAAGGCGGCGAGAAGCGCGAACGCCTGACCCCGCCGAAGAACTATGAAATGCCCAAGGACTACGCGCCGAAAAGCGACGGTCCCGGCATGCTGGACGAGAGCTACGGGTTGAAGAAGTAACCCCTCGGCCAAGACAGGGAGCCCCGCTATTGCGGGGCTTTTTATTGGCCTTGTAGCCCGGATGCAATCCGGGAAGGCTCGACCCGGGCACCCTGGATGGCCGCCAAGGCGCAGGTTTATCCGCGAAATTCACCGCGCAACCGCGAATAGATTCGCACCTGCGGAGGCTGGATCGGCGCATCGACAGGCCAGGTGGACCTCGCCCGTTACGCCCCAATAAAGCGCAACCAACAAAAAGCCCCGCTGGCGAGCGGGGCTTTTTGCATTGCGCGCAGGCTGTTAGATGGCGCCGCGACTACGCAGCAGCTGCAGCACCTGCTTGACGCCCTCTTCCACCGACACGGTCTGGGTGTCGATCACCAGATCGGCGTCCAGCGGCACGTCGTAGGCGAAGGACTCGCCGGGGATGTTGTCGCTGGCGGCGGCATACAGGCCCTGCGGGTCACGCTCGCGGCAGACCTGCGGCGAGGCCTGCACGTAGACGGTGAGCAGGCGCTCGCCGCCGATCAGCGCCTTGGCCTGCTCGCGGCCCTCGGCATCCGGGGCGACGAAGGCGGCCAAGGTCAGCAGGCCGGCCTCGTTGAACTGGCGCGCCACATGGGCGGCGCGACGCCAGTTCTCGGTACGCCCGGCGCGATCCTGCGGCAGGCCCTTGTTCAGGTCGTGGCGCAGGTTCTGGCCATCGAGCACGTAGACGGCGCGGCCCATGTCGAACAGCTTGCGCTCCACGGCGTAGGCCAGGGTGCTCTTGCCGGCGCCGGACAGGCCGCTGAACAGCACGGTGGCCGGCTGCTGGCCGAAGCGCGCGGCGCGCTCGTCGGTCGACACATGGGCCAGACGGCCGTGCTGGCCGCCGCCATGGCCGACCGGATCGGCAATGATCATGCCCGCGCCGACGGTACCGTTGGTCAGGCGGTCGATGACGATAAAGGCGCCGGTGGTGCGGTTGTGCTCGTAGCCGTCCAGGGCAATGGGCGCATCCAGGGCGACCTTGACCCGGCCGATCTCGTTGAGCTTCAGTTCGCTGGCCGCGCCCTGCTCCAGGGTGTTGACGTCGACGCGGTGCACGATGCTCGGGATCGAGCCCGGCACGTAGCTGGTGGCGCGCTTGATGTCGTACTTCTTGCCCGGCAGCATCGGCTCTTCGCCCATCCACACCAGCATGGCCTCGAAGCTGTCGGTGACCTGCGGACGGTTGTCGGCGTGCACCAGCATGTCGCCGCGCGACACGTCGATCTCGTCTTCCAGGGTCAGGGTGATGGCCTGGCCGGGGCCGGCGTGCTCCAGCTCGCCCTCGAAGGTGACGATGGACTTGACCTTGCTGGTCTTGCCCGACGGCAGCGCCATCACTTCGTCGCCCTTGCGCACGATGCCGCTGGCCAGGGTGCCGGCGAAGCCGCGGAAGTTGAGGTTGGGGCGGTTGACGTACTGCACCGGGAAGCGCAGGTCGTCGAAATTGCGGTCGCCCGCCACTTCCACGGTCTCGAGGATTTCCATCAGCGACTGGCCGTCGTACCAAGGCGAGCGCTCGGACTTGTTGACCACGTTGTCGCCTTTCAGCGCCGACATGGGGACGAAATGCAGCGTACTGGGCTTGAGGCTGATCTTGTCGGCGAAGGCCAGGTAGTCGGCCTTGATCGACTCGAACACGCCCTGATCGAAGTCCTTGAGGTCCATCTTGTTGACCGCGACGACGATGTGCTTGATGCCCAGCAAGGAGGCGATGAAGCTGTGGCGCTTGGTCTGGGTCTGCACGCCGTAGCGGGCGTCGATCAGGATAATGGCCAGGTCGCAGGTGGACGCGCCGGTGGCCATGTTACGGGTGTACTGCTCATGGCCGGGGGTGTCGGCGATGATGAACTTGCGCTTGGCCGTACTGAAATAGCGGTAGGCCACGTCGATGGTGATGCCCTGCTCGCGCTCGGCCTGCAGGCCGTCGACCAGCAGCGCCAGGTCGATGTCGTCGCCGGTGGTGC
>MTEX01010644.1_pt1 | contig 10935 bp, 9 predicted proteins | sample 1042691 | NCBI WGS metagenome assembly MTEX01 (sample SAMN06185810, study PRJNA358809) | soil metagenome | isolation source: soil biostimulated with molasses as carbon source | place: India | collected 2015-05-23
CCATTTGCGCCTCTCATACGATCCGAGGAGCGCTTTCCATGTTGCCACGCAAGCCCCTACTGGCCGCCCTGGCCCTGACCCTGTTCGGCGGCACTGCCCAGGCGGCGGACGAAGTGGTGGTGTACTCCTCGCGCATCGACGAGCTGATCAAGCCAGTGTTCGATGCCTATACCGCCAAGACCGGGGTGAAGATCAAGTTCATCACCGACAAGGAGGCCCCACTGATGCAACGCATCAAGGCCGAGGGCGACAACGGCGTGGCCGACCTGCTGCTGACCGTCGATGCCGGTAACCTGTGGCAGGCCGAGCAGATGGGCATCCTGCAGCCGATCCAGTCCGACATCATCGACCGCAACATCCCGCCGCAATACCGCGCTTCGTCGCACGACTGGACTGGCCTGAGCCTGCGCGCGCGCACCATCATCTACTCCACCGAGCGGGTCAAGCCGGAGCAGTTGAGCACCTACGAGGCCCTGGCCGACAAACAGTGGGAAGGCCGCCTGTGCCTGCGTACGGCGAAGAAGGTGTACAACCAGTCGCTGACTGCCACCCTGATCGAGACCCACGGCGAGGCGAAGACCGAGCAGATCGTCAAAGGCTGGGTCAACAACCTGTCCACCGACGTGTTCTCCGATGACAACGCGGTGATCCAGGCCATCGAGGCCGGCCAGTGCGACGTGGGCGTGGTCAACACCTATTACTACGGCCGGCTGCACCAGCAGAACCCGAAACTGCCGGTGAAGATCTTCTGGCCCAACCAGGGTGACCGTGGCGTGCACGTAAACCTGTCCGGCATCGGCCTGACCAAGCATGCGCCACACCCGGAGGCGGCGAAGAAACTGGTGGAATGGATGACAACGGAAGAGGCGCAGAAGCTGTTTGCCGACATCAACCAGGAGTTCCCGGCCAACCCGAAGGTCAAGCCATCGGACGAAGTGGCGGCGTGGGGCAGCTTCAAGGCCGACAGCATTCCGGTGGAGATCGCCGGCAAGCGCCAGGCTGAAGCGATTCGCTTGATGGACCGGGCTGGCTGGAACTAAGCGCCAGGCTTTATCCTTCCGGGGCTTATCAGGCCTTTTCGCGGGCACGCCCGCTGCCACAGGTTGGCCACTGCCTTTGGCGCATGTGTGGTCCCTGTGGGAGCGGGCATGCCCGCGAACGACCGCAAGGCGGTCGCAAATCATCCACAGAGACATTCTACTTGCCGCACACCGCCCAACGCCGCTGGTACCTCCCGGTCGCCCTGATCGCCGCCCTGGTGCTCCTGCCCCTGAGCGTGTTGCTGCTGTCGTGGCAGTCGATCGACCTGCAGATCTGGTCGCACCTGCTCGACACCCAGATGAGCCGCCTGCTGGGCAATACCCTGACGCTGGTGGTGGGCGTGGGCATCGGCGTCACCCTGCTGGGTGTCAGCCTGGCCTGGCTGACCAGCCTCTGCGAGTTCCCTGGCCGGCGCTGGCTGGACTGGGCGCTGATGCTCCCGTTCGCCATCCCTGCCTACGTGCTGGCGTTCGTCTTCGTTGGCCTGCTGGACTTCGCCGGCCCGGTACAAAGCGCCTTGCGCGAGCTGTTCGGGCCAATGCGCCTGCCGCGGGTGCGTTCGACCGCTGGGGTGATCATCGTGCTGGTACTGGTGTTCTACCCCTATGTCTACCTGCTGGCGCGCAGCGCCTTCCTGGCCCAGGGCAAAGGCCTGATGGAAGCGGCGCGGGTGCTTGGGCTGTCCCCGCTGCAAGCATTCTGGCGCGTGGCGCTGCCCATGGCGCGGCCGGCTATCGGCGCCGGGATAGCCCTGGCATTGATGGAAACCCTGGCGGACTTCGGCGCCGTGGCGGTCTTCAACTTCGACACCTTCACCACCGCCATCTACAAGACCTGGTACGGCTTCTTCAGCCTGTCCAGCGCAGCCCAGCTGGCCAGCCTGCTGTTGCTGGCGGTGATGCTGGTGCTGTACGGCGAACGCCGGGCACGCGGCGCCAGCCGCAGCGGCAACGAGCGCCCGCGCGGGCAGGCGCTGTACCACCTGCGTGGGATCAAGGCGTTGCTGGCCAGTGGCTGGTGCCTGCTGGTGTTCGCCTGCGCCTTCGTCATCCCGCTGTTGCAACTGCTGAGCTGGTTCTGGCAGCGCGGCCGGCATGACCTGGACGAGCGCTACGTCGGCCTGGTGCTGCACACCCTGTACCTGGGCGGCATGGCGGCGCTGGTCACGGTGAGCGTGGCGCTGCTGCTGGCCTTTGCACGGCGCCAGGCACCGACGAATGCCATCCGCGCCGGGGTCGGCCTGGCCAACCTGGGCTATGCCTTGCCTGGTTCGGTGCTGGCAGTATCGATCATGCTGGCCTTCAGCTACCTCGATAACCAGCTGGTCATCCCGCTGTCCAGCTGGCTGGGCGGGGCTGGCAAGCCACTGTTGCTGGGTAGCCTTGCTGCGTTGCTGCTGGCCTACCTGGTGCGCTTCATCGCGGTGGCTTACGGGCCGCTGGAAAGCAGCCTGGAGCGTATTCGCCCGTCACTTCCCGAGGCATCGCGCAGTCTGGGTGTCGGTGGCATGAGATTGTTTTTCAAGGTGTATCTGCCGCTGCTGGTACCGGGTGCCCTCAGCGCCGCCTTGCTGGTGTTCGTCGACGTCCTCAAGGAAATGCCGGCCACCTTGCTGATGCGCCCGTTCGGCTGGGACACCCTGGCCGTGCGGGTGTTCGAGATGACCAGCGAGGGTGAGTGGGCACGTGCATCGCTGCCGGCACTGAGCCTGGTGCTGGTGGGGTTGCTGCCGGTCATCGGCCTGATTCGCCGTTCGGCTCGTCGACCCGGTCACAGTCACTGAGGGTGTCAGCCCGCGCCCTTGCGGCTACAATGCGCGGCACTCGCGCGGCGGGTCCTACACAAGAAGAGCTGACGACCCAACGTCATCGACCGCCGCCGCTTCGCCACGCCCGGAAGGAGAAACCCATGGGACAGCGCACGCTTTTGTACGACCTGCACCTGGCGCTGGGCGCCAAGACGGTCGATTTCGGTGGCTGGGACATGCCCCTGCACTATGGCTCGCAGGTCGAGGAGCACCATCAGGTGCGCAGCGATTGCGGGGTGTTCGATGTGTCCCACATGACCGTGATCGATGTCGACGGCAGCGACGCCACTGCCTGGTTGCAGCGCCTGCTGGCCAACGACGTGGCCCGTCTCGACGATATCGGCAAGGCACTGTACAGCCCGTTGCTGCAGGAGCAGGGCAAGGTCATCGACGACCTGATCGTCTACCGCACCGAAACCGGCTACCGCCTGGTCACCAACGCCGCCACCCGGGCCAAGGTACTCGATTGGCTGGCCGCACAGCGTGCCGGTTTTGCCGTGGACTTCCGGGTCCGTCCCGACCTGGCCATCCTCGCCATCCAGGGCCCGCATGCACGCGAAAAGGTCGCCGCCCTGCTCAGCCCCGCGCGCGCCGCGCTGATTCGCGAACTGCGCCCATTCGAGGGCATTGCCGAAGGCGACTGGTTCATTGCCCGCACCGGGTATACCGGTGAAGACGGCCTGGAGATCATCCTTCCTGGCGAGCAGGCCGTGGCCTTCTTCAACGACCTGGTCGGCGCCGGCATTGCCCCAAGCGGCCTTGGCGCCCGCGACACCCTGCGCCTGGAAGCCGGCATGAACCTCTACGGCCAGGACATCGACGAAGCACACACACCACTCACTTCCAACTTGGGCTGGAGCATCGCCTGGGAGCCCGCCGAGCGCAACTTCATCGGCCGCGCCGGCCTGCTGGCGGAAATCGAACAAGGTGTACAGGAAAAACTGGTCGGCCTGGTGCTGGAAGAGCGTGGTGTACTGCGTGCCCACCAGGTGGTCCGGGTGGCAGGGATTGGCGAAGGGGAGATCACCAGTGGTAGTTTCTCGCCTACGCTGAGCAAGTCCATTGCCCTTGCACGCGTACCCATGGCCACCGGCGACCGGGCCGAGGTGGAAATTCGCGGTAAGTGGTACCCGGTGCGGGTGGTCAAACCGACCTTCGTGCGCCACGGCAAGATCCTGATCTGAACAATTTTCAACCGGCGGGCGTACCGCTGAGCCAATCGAGGAATTCAAGACATGAGCGATATCCCTAGCGACCTGCGTTTTGCCGAGAGCCATGAGTGGGCCCGCCTGGAAGCCGACGGCACTGTGACCGTGGGTATCAGCGACCACGCCCAGGAAGCCCTGGGCGACGTGGTGTTCGTTGAACTGGCCGAGGTCGGCAAGGCGTTTGGCGCTGGCGACGCCGCCGGTGTGGTCGAGTCGGTCAAGGCCGCTTCGGACATCTATGCCCCGGTGGGTGGCGAAGTGATTGCGGTCAACGAGGAGCTGGCTGAAAGCCCGGAACTGCTCAACGAAGCACCTTACGAAGCGTGGATCTTCAAGCTGAAGCCAAGCAACCCGGCCGAGCTGGACAAGCTGCTGGATGCTGCTGGCTACAAGGCTGCCATCGGCGAGTAACTGCAGGATCCTTGGGGCCGCTTCGCAGCCCTATCGACACCAGGCCGGTCCTACAGGCGATCGCGATCCATTGTAGGAGCGGCCTTGTGTCGCGATAGGGGCGCAAAGCGCCCCCGGCAGTCGCCAGGCGAAAACAAGTTTCCCCGCACAATCGGCAATCCCTTCCTAGACTTGTAAGTCTCCATGAGAGCAGGCCTAGGAAGAGAGCGTCGTCATGTCCCAGTCGCCATCCCTGCATCAACTGCAAGAGCCCAACCCTTTCCTGCGTCGTCACCTGGGCCCCGATGCTGCAGAGCAGCAGGCCATGCTCAATGCGCTTGGCGTTGCCAGCCGCAGTGAGCTGATCGAGCAGACCGTACCGCCAGACATCCGTCTCGATCGCCCGCTCGACTTGCCCGCTGCGCTGGACGAACAGGCCGCCCTGGCCAAACTCGCCGGCTACGCCGCACAGAACCAGGTCTGGACCAGCCTGATCGGCATGGGCTACCACGGCACCATCACGCCCACGGTCATCCTGCGCAACGTGCTGGAAAACCCTGGCTGGTACACCGCCTATACCCCCTATCAGCCCGAAATCGCCCAGGGCCGGCTGGAGGCGCTGCTGAATTTCCAGCAGATGGTCATCGACCTTACCGGGCTGGCCCTGGCCAATGCCTCGCTGCTCGACGAGGCTACTGCTGCCGCCGAAGCCATGGCATTGGCCAAGCGGGTGGCACGCAACAAGAGCAATGCCTTCTTTGCCGACGAACATTGCCACCCGCAGACCCTGTCGGTGCTGAAGACTCGCGCTGAGGGCTTTGGCTTCGAACTGATCGTCGACGCTGTGGATAACCTTGGCAAACACGCGGTATTCGGTGCTTTGCTGCAGTACCCCGACACTCATGGCGAAGTACGCGACCTGCGCCCGCTGATCGACCAGTTGCACAGCCAGCATGCACTGGCCTGCGTGGCGGCGGACCTGCTCAGCCTGGTGGTGCTGGCGCCGCCTGGGGAACTGGGTGCGGATGTGGTACTGGGTTCGACCCAGCGCTTTGGCGTACCGATGGGGTATGGCGGCCCTCATGCGGCCTATTTCGCCTGTCGCGACGACTACAAGCGGGCCATGCCGGGGCGCATCATCGGCGTGTCGCGTGATGCTCGTGGCAACACTGCCCTGCGCATGGCGCTGCAAACCCGCGAGCAGCATATCCGCCGCGAAAAGGCCAACTCCAACATTTGTACGGCACAGGTGCTGCTGGCCAACATTGCCGGCTTCTATGCGGTATACCATGGCCCTGAGGGCCTGCAACGCATCGCCCAGCGCGTGCATCGGTTGACCTTCATCCTGGCCGCAGGCCTCGAAGCCAAGGGTATCCGGCGGTTGAATCAGCATTTCTTCGACACGCTTACCGTGGATGTCGGTGGCGCCCAGGCGGCCATCATCGAAAGCGCCGAAGCCGCGCAGGTCAATTTGCGTATCCTTGGCCGCGGGCGCCTGGGCGTGAGCCTTGACGAGACCTGTTCGGAGCAGACGGTGCTGCGCCTGTTCGACATCTTCCTGGGCGTGGACCACGGCCTGGACATTGCCGCTCTCGACCAGCTCGCCCTGCCCGAAGGGATTCCAGCGAGTTTGGTGCGGCGCACGCCGTTCCTCGCGCACCCGGTGTTCAACCTGCACCACAGCGAAACCGAAATGCTGCGCTACCTCAAGCAGCTGGAGAACAAGGACCTGGCGCTGAACCAGTCGATGATCCCGCTGGGCTCGTGCACCATGAAGCTCAACGCCACCAGCGAGATGATCCCTATCACCTGGCCGGGCTTTGCCCAGTTGCACCCGTTTGCCCCAGCCGCCCAGGCCGCCGGCTACAAGGCGATGATCGACGAACTGGAAAGCTGGTTGTGCGCCATTACCGGCTTCGATGCCATCTGCATGCAGCCCAATTCCGGTGCCCAGGGCGAATATGCCGGCCTGATGGCCATCACCCGCTACCACCGCAGCCGTCACCAGCCGCAACGCACCTTGTGCCTGATCCCGTCCTCAGCCCACGGTACCAACCCGGCCTCGGCGCAGATGGCCGGCATGGAGGTGGTGATCGTTGATTGCGACGACCATGGCAACGTTGACCTGGCCGACCTCAAGGCCAAGGCGCACGCCGCCGCAGACCGCCTGTCGTGCCTGATGATCACCTACCCGTCGACACACGGCGTATACGAAGAGGGCATTCGCGAAATCTGCGAAGTGGTGCATCAGCACGGTGGCCAGGTGTACATGGATGGCGCCAACCTCAACGCCCAGGTGGGGCTGGCGCGCCCGGCCGATATTGGCGCCGACGTTTCCCACATGAACCTGCACAAGACGTTCTGCATACCCCACGGCGGTGGCGGCCCCGGCATGGGCCCGATCGGCATCCGCGAGCACCTCAAGCCGTTTGTTGCCAGCCACCCGGTGGTGCCGGTACCCGGCCTGGAGCCGAACAACAGTGCAGTCAGTGCCGCGCCCTGGGGCAGTGCGAGCATCTTGCCGATCAGCTGGATGTACATCGCCATGATGGGCCCGCAGCTGGCTGACGCCAGCGAAGTGGCGATCCTCTCGGCCAACTACCTGGCCAGCCAGTTGAGCGGCGCCTTCCCGGTGCTCTACCGTGGGCGCAACCAGCGGGTGGCGCATGAATGCATCCTCGACCTGCGGCCGCTGAAGGCACTGACCGGCATCAGCGAAGAGGACGTGGCCAAGCGCCTGATGGATTACGGCTTCCATGCGCCGACCATGTCCTTCCCGGTGCCGGGCACGCTGATGGTCGAGCCGACCGAGAGTGAGTCGAAGGCCGAGCTGGACCGGTTCGTCGAGGCGATGCTGGCGATTCGCGCGGAAATCGGCGAAGTGCAGGAGGGTAACTGGCCGGCGGAAAACAATCCGCTCAAGCATGCGCCGCATACCCTGGCTGACGTGCTCGGGGTGTGGGACCGGCCCTATAGCCTGGAGCAGGCGGTGGCGCCCAGTGCCCACGTGCGCCAGCACAAGTACTGGCCGGCGGTGAACCGGGTCGACAATGTGTATGGAGACCGGAATCTGTTCTGCGCGTGTGTGCCGGTGGAGGCTTATCGGTAGCTAGCCTGCGCCGGCCTCTTCGCGGGTAAACCCAGCGATAGCCCAGAACTTGCGCTATCCCTGTGGGAGCGGGCATGCCCGCGAAGCAGGCGACGCGGTTACTGGGCTACCGCGTTCTTGGCCAGAATGGCATTGGCCAGTTCCATGTCGGTGGCCTGCAGGCCCGGGTTCTCTGCGCGGGCCTGACGAATCGCCGCTTCCAGGAACGGCCCACGGATCGCGCCTTCGCTGGCCACGAAGCTGCCGGCATCATCCTGCGCCGCCATCACCAGCTTGTGGTCCCCCGAGGTCAGGTAGCTCGATGCCGTGGTGGCACCGGTGGTCATCACGTTACGCCAGAAGGTATCGGCCATGGCCGAGCCAATAGGCAGCGAAAGCAAGGCAGCGGCGGCGATGGCGGTTTTGAGACGCATGTTGAAACACCTCGAAAGGGGTGGCGGTTGAAGATGCGCGGTTGGATTGGCAGTAAAGAGGTAAGTTCCTTGAATACAAGGCGTTTTTACCTAAGAACAGACCCGTAGCACTTCCTCCTGTCGGGTCTGCCCGCTGGCCACCTTGGCCTCCCCGCAAGCGCGCAGGTCGAGCAGGCCATCGGCCTTTGCCTGGCGCCGCAAACTGGCCAGGTCGCTGCCCGGGCCTATTTGTGCGCGCAGGCTGTCGCTGGGTACCAGCAGCTCGAACAAGCCGGTGCGGCCGTGGAACCCGGTGCCCCGGCAGGTACGGCACGGTTGGCCGCCGGGCGCGGTCGGTGCGCCGCGGCAATCCGCGCACAAGGTACGCACCAGGCGCTGGGCCATGACGCCGACCAGCGTTGCCTTGATCAGGTAGTCGGCCACGCCCAGCTCCTGCAGGCGGGTGATTGCACTGCAGGCGTCGTTGGTATGCAGGGTGGACAGCACCAGGTGGCCGGTCAGCGCCGCCTGTACCGCCACCAGGGCCGTTTCGCGGTCGCGAATTTCGCCGATCATGATGATATCCGGGTCCTGGCGCAGCAGGGCCCGTACACCGTTGGCAAAGCCCAGGTCCAGGGCGGGCTGCACCTGCAACTGGTTGAAGGCAGGCTCCAGGCGTTCGATTGGGTCCTCGATGGTGCACAGGTTGACTTGTGGCGTGGCCAGCAGCTTGAGGCTGGCGTATAGCGTGCTGGTCTTGCCGGAACCGGTCGGGCCGGTGACCAGGATAATCCCCTGACGCTGGTGCAGCAGGCGTTGCCATTGCGTCAGTTGCCGCCCTTCCAGGCCGAGGCGATCGAAGCCCTCCTGCAGCTGTTGCGGGTCGAACAGGCGTAGCACCAGTTTCTCGCCGAACGGGGTCGGCAGGGTCGACAGCCGCAGCTCCACCTCGGCGCCGCCAGGCAGGCAGCTTTGCAGGCGGCCATCCTGCGGCCGGCGTTTTTCCGCAACGTCCATGCGTGCCAGATGTTTCAGGCGGCTGACCAGCGCCAGGGTGACCCCGGGCGGGAACGCATACACGCAGTGCAGCAGACCGTCGATGCGGTAGCGCAGCTGGCCCTGGTCGCGGCGGGGCTCCAGGTGGATGTCGCTGGCGCGTTGTTCGATGGCGTACTGCAGCAGCCAGTCGACGATATGCACGATGTGGGCGTCGTCGGCGCTGGCCTCGGCCTGGCGCTTGCCCAGTTCCAGCAACTGTTCGAGTTCACCGAGGCTGGCCGACTGCTGGCTTTGCGCGCCCTTTACCGACTGAGCCAAGCGGTGCAAGGACTGCCCTGCCTGACGAATCTGCAGCGGGCTGGCCAGCACGCGACGTATCGGTCGGCCGAGGCTGCGGGCCAGGTCCGCGTACCAGTCGTCCTGGTACGGCTGGGCGCTGGCGACTGTGACACCGGTGTCGTCGGCGGCGATGATGAGGATGCCATGGCGCTGGGCGAAGGCAGGGGAGATCAGGCCGCTGATCTGCGTCAGGTCGAGTTGCATCGGGTCGATGCGCAGATAGGGTTGGCCGACCTTGTGCGCCAGCCATCGGCAGAGGCCGTCCAGGTCCAGGGCCTGGCCAGGGTGCTGGCGGTCCTCCAGGGTGCAGGCAGCGATTTGCTCCAGCGGGTGGCTGATGGGATGGCTGGCGGCGTGTTCGAGTACTCGCAGGGTGTCGTTGGCGTGCAGATGCTGGTCGGCGAGCAGGGCCTGGAGTACGCGCCTGAGGTCGAGTGCCGGGTTGTCGGGGGTGTGCATGGGGGCGTCCGTGCCTGATGAGGAAGTGCTGATCAAGGCTAGCCGGGCAGCGGAAGGTTATCGGGAGCGAAAGGTTTCGGGATTTTGCTGTGCCTGTCCTGGCCCTGCCGCCGGCAAGCCGGCTCCCGCAGTTACAGCGCGATGTTCGAGCCTGCGGTGATCTTTTGGGCGCTGGCCTGCCGGCAATAGGGCGGGTAACTGCTCACCCAATCGCCAGTTCCAGCCGCTGCAGGTTGGTCAGGCTCACCTCGCCCACGCACACCAGGTTGCGCAGCTTCTGCGCGATCACCTCGGCCCGGTGCCAGCTCAGGCCACCGATGCCGACCTCGATATCCAGCCAGTCATCCTGCTGGCTGACCTGCACGCTGTGCGGGGTCAGGAATTGCAGGGCAAACAGGTTGAGGACCCGGCACAGGCTGTCAGGCTCGGCTTCAGCCTGCAGGCGGTAGTGCACGGTGCTATGGGCGTTGGTGGCGGCCCAGGCGTCGGTACGGGGTTGTGCGTTCATGCTGGTCTCCGCAGATGTGGGAGAAATTCTTGCACGTTGGCAGGGGTATTTTTTCGCTATGATTCAGGCGTTTCCCTGTAATAGCGAATAGAAATGTTCGTGATATGACGTTTTGGAGAATAGTCAATGCACAGCGAGCTGGACGCCTACGACCGCCGTATCCTCGAACTCTTGCAGGAGGACGCTTCGCTCTCCAGCGCGCAGATCGCCGAACGCGTGGGGCTGTCGCAATCGCCGTGCTGGCGACGCATCCAACGCTTGAGGGAGGAGGGGGTGATCCGTGGGCAGGTGACGCTGCTGGACCGCAAGAAGGTCGGCTTGAATACGCAGATCTTCGCCGAAGTGAAACTGAATGCTCATGGCCGCTCCAACTTCACCGAGTTCACCGAGGCGATCCGCGGGTTTCCGGAGGTGCTGGAGTGTTATGTGCTGATGGGCTCGGTGGACTTTCTGCTGCGGATCGTCACGTCGGATATCGAGGCTTATGAGCGGTTCTTCTTCGAAAAGCTATCGAACGTGCCAGGGATTCAGGAGGTGAACTCAATCGTGGCGCTGTCGGAGATCAAGTCCACCACCAGCCTGCCTCTGTCGCGGTGAAGCCGCTTCAAGCCCGTTGACGCTATCCCCTGTAGGAGCGGCCTTGCGTCGCGAAAGGGCCGCGAAGCGGCCCCGGCGATATCAGC